>Ga0164243_10013996_pt1 | contig 11216 bp, 13 predicted proteins | sample OricompcompostOP_FD_108781 | JGI IMG/M metagenome (GOLD analysis project Ga0164243, IMG submission 108781) | Organic Plus compost microbial communities from Emeryville, California, USA - Original compost - Organic plus compost (OP) | ecosystem: Engineered > Solid waste > Mixed feedstock >... | reverse complement strand
TTCAAGATCCCCGTCGATGGAACAAGACAACTCGCGCAACACGATCATCTTCGTGGTCTGCGCCGTGGCGATCCTGTTGGCCTACCAGTTCTTCGTGCTGGAGCCGAGCCAGAAGCGGCGGGAGGCCGAAGCCCGGGCGCGGGCCGCGGCGGCGGCGGCGGCCAACCCCGCCGGCGCCGTACCGGGCACGCCGGGCATGGCTCCTCCAGCGCGTTTCGTCGAGCGGGCCGAGGCCCTGGCCCGCAGCCCGCGCGTGCCGATCGCCACCCCTTCCCTGCGCGGCTCGATCTCGCTGCGCGGCGGCCGGGTCGACGACCTGTTCCTGACCAGCTACCGCCAGACCATCGCCAAGGACAGCCCGCCGGTGGAGCTGTTCCGTCCCGAAGGGGCCCGCAGCGCCTACTTCGCCGGCGTCGGCTGGACCGGCCAGGCCGCCTCGCCCGGACCCAACACCCTGTGGACCCTGGCCCAGGGCACGCAGCTCACTCCCGACCAGCCCGTGATCCTGACCTGGGACAACGGCCAGGGGCTGACCTTCACCCGCACCATCGCGGTCGACGACACCTACATGTTCACGGTCACCGACGCGGTGGCCAACCGCGGCGCCCAGCCGGTCCAGCTCGCTCCCTACGCCAGCGTCCAGCGCCAGGGCCTGCCGGCCGACATCACCAACAACATGATCCTGCACGAGGGCGCCATCGGCGTGCTCGGCGACAGGCTGCAGCAGATCAAGTTCAAGGACTGGAAGAAGAAGGGCGCGCTGCAAGTCGCCTCCACCGGCGGCTGGGTCGGGGTGACCGACAAGTACTGGCTGGCGGCGGTGATCCCGCAGCAGCACGAGAACGTCCAGGGCGCCTTCCGCGTCTCGACCGTCGGCGACGTGGACGTCTACGAGGCGAACTTCGTGGGCGCGGCCCAGAGCATCGCCCCGGGAACCCAGGCCAGCCAGACCACCCATATCTTCGCCGGCGCCAAGAAGGTGTCGGTGCTGCAGGCCTACCAGCGCTCGCTGGGGATTCCCCGCTTCGACCAGGCGATCGACTGGGGCAACTTCTGGTTCTTCACCCGGCCGATCTTCTGGCTGCTGGAGACCTATCACAAGGCCATCTTCAATTTCGGCCTCTCCATCCTGCTTCTCACCCTGACCGTGAAGCTCCTGTTCTTCCCGCTGGCGAACAAGAGCTACGAGTCGATGTCGAAGATGAAGAAGCTCCAGCCGCAGATGGAGGAGATCAAGAAGCGGCACGAGAAGGATCCTGCCAAGCAGCAGCAGGAGATCATGGCCATGTACCAGCGGGAGAAGGTCAACCCGCTGAGCGGCTGTCTGCCCTTGCTGATCCAGATTCCGGTGTTCTACTCGCTGTACAAGGTGCTGTTCGTGACGCTGGAAATGCGCCACGCGCCCTTCTTCGGCTGGATCCGCGACCTGTCGGCGCCCGACCCGACCACCGTCTTCAACCTGTTCGGCCTCTTGCCCTTCGACCTGTCCGCGCTGCCGGCGATCGGCTCGATCTTCGCGGGTCCGCTGCACATCGGCGCCTGGCCGCTGATCCTCGGCTTCACCATGTGGCTGCAGCAGGCGATGAGTCCGCCGCCGTCCACCGACCCGACCCAGAAGCTGATCTTCCAGCTGTTCCCGATCATCTTCACCTTCACCCTGGCCCACATGCCGGCGGGCTTGGTGATCTACTGGTGCTGGAACAACCTGCTGACCATCCTGCAGCAGTACGTGATCATGCGCCGCCTGAAGGTCGAGAATCCCATCGACAGCTTCCTCGCGCGCTTCGGCGCCCGCGCCGCGGCGAAGGGCTGAGGTGGACGATCCCTTCGATCCGGAGCACGTCGAGGCCGCGCGGGTGCTGTTCGCCCGCCCGGTGGAGTTCCTGCTCGGCGCGGCCAGCGTGGCCCAGCTTCCCGAGCCGGACCTGCCCGAGGTCGCCTTCGCCGGCCGCTCCAACGTCGGCAAGTCGAGCCTGATCAACGCCCTGGTCGGGCAGAAGAACGTGGCCCGCGCCTCGACCGAGCCGGGGCGCACGCGGGAGCTGAACCTGTTCCTGTTGGACGGCCGCCTGCGCCTGGTGGACCTGCCGGGCTACGGCTTCGCCCGCGCCTCCAAGACCGAGACCGCCAAGTTCCAGAACCTGGGCCGGGCCTACCTGCGCGGTCGGCCGAACCTGAAGCGGGTCTATCTGCTGATCGACGCCCGCCACGGACTGAAGAGCGTGGACAAGGAGGCGCTGGACGCGCTCGACCTCGCGGCCGTGTCCTACCAGATCGTGCTCACCAAGTCGGACAAGGTGCGCCCGGCCTCGAGCCTGGACACCGTGCGGCGGGCCACCGAAAAGGCCGTCTCCCGCCGTCCCGCCGCCTTCCCGCGGGTTGCGGTCACCTCGGCCGAGACCGGCGCCGGCATCGCCGAACTGCGCGCGGAGATCGCGGCGGCGACGCTTACTTGAGCCGCATTCACATGGTCCGTCACCCTAGGCCTTGCGCCTAGGGGCCACACTTCCGCCCTCCCGGCGTCGGCCGGGCGACGAACGACAGGGCGGCTGACCCTTGGATCCTCGGCACAAGGCCGAAGATGACGGGTTTTCTCAGCGCCCCAAAACTCCCCTCACCACAGGCAGGCGAACAGCGCGGCGATCATCCCGAAGACCGCGACCCACAGGGCCACGCGGAAGCCCCCCAGGGCTCCGACCCACGCCGTCGTGCTCTGTCTCATCCGCCGCCGATCCCTTCGACGATCCATCCCGTGCCGCCGCACGCCGGGCATTCCTCGCCGTCCTTGACTCCGGAACCGTTGCAGACCCGGCAGACATCCTCGCCGGACCCGGGCGTTCCGGGCGCGGCCTCGTCGCCGGGCTGGAGGGGCGGGTCGTCGGGCATGCGGGGCTCCTTCGGCCACATCAACCCATGGCGGGCCGGTCCGGTTTCCGCTATGGGGCCGCCCATGGACAAGGAAGCCGACACGCCCGATGCGGAAGCCGGGTGGGCCACCGCCCACACCCTGGCCGAAGCGCTGCCGTTCATCCAGATCTACGACCGCGAGACCGTGGTCATCAAATACGGCGGCCACGCCATGGGCGAGGAGGCCGTCGCCCAGAAGTTCGCCGCCGATGCGGTTCTGCTGAAGCTGGTGGGCCTGCATCCCGTGGTGGTCCACGGCGGCGGACCGCAGATCAGCCGCATGCTCCAGAAGGCGGGCGTGCAGTCCACCTTCATCGACGGCCTGCGCGTCACCGACGAGCCGACCATGGAAGTGGCCGAGATGGTCCTGTCCGGCCAGATCAACAAGGAACTGGCCCACTGGATCACCCGCGCCGGCCGCGAGGCCGACGTCCGCGGCGTGGGCCTGTCGGGCAAGGACGCCGGCCTGATCACCGTCGAGCAGGTCAAGCGCCGGCGCAAGAACCCCCACACCGGCGAGGACGAGACCATCGACTTCGGCTTCGTCGGCGAGCCCAAGCGGATCGACCCCAAGATCATCCAGGACCTGATCAACTCGCCCGACGACTACATCCCTGTGGTCGCCCCGATCGGCGTGTCGGACCAGGGCCAGACCTTCAACATCAACGCCGACACGGTCGCCGGCGCCCTGGCCGGCGCGCTGAAGGCCAAGCGCATGCTGCTGCTCACCGACGTGACCGGGGTGCTGGACGCGGACGGCGAGCTGATCCGCCAGATGACCGTGGACGAGGCGCGCCAGTGCATCGCCGACGGCGTCGCCCGCGGCGGCATGATCCCCAAGCTGGAGACCGCCATCGAAGCGGTGGAGGCCGGGGTCGAAGCCGTGGTCATCATGGACGGCCGCCGCCCCCACGCCATGCTGGTCGAGCTGTTCACCGAACACGGCGCGGGGACGCTGATCCGCCGGTGATCCCGCCGGGCCCATCTCGCTCCCCCGTTCACGGGGGCGCTGCCGGCGCAGCCGGCTGAGGGGGCTCTCGCATGCTGCCCGACATCCACATCTGGATCTTCGACCTCGACAACACCCTCTATCCGCCCGGCACCGAGTTCGTGGCCCTGATCGAGGGGCGGATGACCGATTTCATGGTCGCCACCACCGGCCTGTCGCGGCCCGAGGCGCGGGCGCTGCAGAAGCGCTACCTTTCCGAGCACGGCACGACGCTGGCGGGGCTGATGGCCCGGCACGGGGTCGACCCGGCCGACTTCCTCGACCACGTCCACGACGTCTCCACCGACAGCCTGGTCCCCGATCCGCGCCTGCGCGCCGCCATCCTCGCCCTGCCCGGCCGCAAGCTGGTGTTCACCAACGGCCACGGCGCCCACGCCGACCGGGTGCTGGCCAAGCTGGACATCGCCGACCTGTTCGAAGACGTCTTCCACCTGGAGCACGCGGGCCTGGTCCCCAAGCCCGACCCGGCGACCTTCGCCCGCATGATCGGACGCCACGCGGTGGACGTGCGGGCCGCCGCCTTCTTCGAGGACACCGAGAAGAACCTCGCCCCCGCCGCCCTTCTCGGCATGACCACGGTGCTGGTGCGGCCCGACGCCTTGACCTCGACCGCCCCCTTCGTCCACCACCGCACCCCGACCCTGCCGCCCTTCCTGGAGGCGGCCGTATCCTCCAGCCGGAACCCGAAATGACCGACGCCGCCGTCCTCTCCCCCGCCGACCTGCAGGCCGCAATCGAGGCCGCGTGGGAGGCGCGCGACACCCTCAATCCGGCCACCGAGGGCCTGCCCCGCCACGCGGTCGAGCACGCGCTCGCCCAGCTCGACTCGGGCGCCCTGCGCGTGGCCGAAAAGGTCGGCGGCGAGTGGGTCGTGCACCAGTGGCTGAAGAAAGCGGTGCTGCTGTCCTTCCGCCTCTCCGACAACCGCGAGATGGCCGGCGGTTGGGACAAGGTCCCGCTGAAGTGGCGCCACTGGGCCGAGAGCGATTTCCGCGCCGCCGGTTTCCGCGCCGTCCCCGGCTCGGTGGTGCGCCAGGGCGCCTACGTCGGGAAGAACGCCGTCCTGATGCCGAGCTTCGTCAACATCGGCGCCTACGTGGGCGAAGGCACGATGGTGGACACCTGGGCCACGGTCGGCTCCTGCGCCCAGATCGGCAAGAACGTCCACCTGTCGGGCGGTGTCGGCATCGGCGGCGTGCTGGAGCCGCTGCAGGCCAACCCGACCATCATCGAGGACGGCTGCTTCATCGGCGCCCGCTCCGAGGTGGCCGAGGGCGTGATCGTCGAGGAAGGCGCGGTGCTGTCGATGGGCGTCTACCTCGGCGCCTCGACCAAGATCGTCGACCGCGCCACCGGCGAAATCTACCGCGGCCGCGTGCCGGCCTACTCCGTGGTGGTCCCAGGGGCCCTGCCGGCCGGGAACGGCCCCTCGCTCTACTGCGCCGTCATCGTCAAGCGCGTCGACGCCCAGACCCGCGCCAAGACCGGCGTGAACGAGCTGCTGCGGGATTGAGTCGGCCGACGCTGTAGGCCCCCTACCGCGTCGCCGAGCTCGTGGTCCGCTCGCCGCCGCGCCGCGCGGCCACGGCCAGGTCGCCGATCTCCTCGTGCAGGGCGTTGACCCGGGCCTGCAGGCGCTTGTTGTCCACGTCCGGCAACCGGCCGTTGTTGCGGGCGCGGGCGTCCTTGGCCTGCTGGCGCATCTCGTTGATCTGGCCCTCGTAGGCTCTCGCCTGATCCAGACTGATCCAGCCGTGCTTCACCCCGCCGTCCACATCGGCCCCCAGCCGCTGCAGCCGGGACTCGAAGGTGCCGCCGAAGGGCGGCTGACCCGTGGACGTGGTGTTGGGGGAAAGGTCCACCGGCCCCTGCCGCTGCGCGGACGCTGGCGCGGCGCCGGCCGCGGCGCCCGCGAGGACCAGGGCGGTGAGCAGGACTAGCCGCATGGCCGACCTCCATCGCTGATGTTTCGGCAACGCACAGGTCGGGCGATGGATGCGCCCACGAGCCTGGGCTAGGCTCCGCCGTCAGCCAGGGAGGCGCCCCAATGAAAACCGTGAAGATCACCCGCACCGCCGCCGTCGCCGCGGCCCTCGCCTTCGCCTCGATCGCGACGGCGGCCCCCGGCCCCGCGCCCAGCGCCGCTCAGGTGCAGGCCGCGCTCGCCAACCCCGGCCGCTCGGCCGAGGACAAGGCCGCCGACGCCCGCCGCAAGGCCGCCGAACTGGTCGCCTTCGCCGAGCTGCAGCCCGGCGAGAAGGTCGCCGACATCTACCCCGGCGGCGGCTACTTCACCCGCGTCTTCGCCGCCGCCGTGGGTCCGCAGGGCAAGGTCTACGGCGTGTTCAGCCGCCCGTCGGACCAAGCCACGGCCCTGACCCGCAACCCCGCCTTCCAGAACGTCGCCCTGGTGACCGGCCCCTGGGCCGAGATGAAGACGCCCGAGCCGCTGGACCTGATCTTCATCTCCCAGTTCTACCATGACCTCTACAACCCGGAGTACGGCGGCCCCGGCGGCGCGCCCGGCTTCAACAAGGCGGCCTTCGCGGCGCTGAAGCCCGGCGGCGTCTACCTGGTGATCGACCACGCGGCCCCGGCCGGCACAGGAACCAGCGCCCACAACACCACCCACCGCATCGACGAAGAGGCGGTGAAGCGCGACGTCACCGCCGCCGGCTTCGTCTACGAGGGCTCCAGCCCGGTGTTGCGGAACGCGGCCGACGCCCGCACGGCCAACGTCTTCGACCCCGCCATCCGCGGCAAGACCGACCAGTTCGTGCTGAAGTTCAGGAAGCCGGCGTAACACCCAGCTCCTCCCCCTTCATGGGGGAGGGGACCACGCGCAGCGTGGTGGAGGGGGCTCCAGAAGGCGCGGCCGCTGGAGGCCCCTACCGCCGCCCCGCCGAGTTCATGTTCATCACCATGCCGTTGCCCATCACCATGTCTCCCGGCTTCCGGCCGGCGGGACAGGCGCCCAACCACTTGGCGGTTATGGTCATGCGCGACTGCGCCATCTGCGGCATGGGCGCGGGCTCCATCTTGGTCGTCGCGTCCACCCGATAGTTGGACTGGAAGTCTCCCGTGGCCGTGCCCGAGGTGGTCATGGTCATCCCCTGCATCTTACAGGTCGACGAGAAGCTCCAGCCGCCCGGCGTGCGGGCGATGGGCCCCTGGGTGCAGTCGCCCTGGCTCTGCATGTTCCCGGCCAGGGCCGAGTTCCGCGCCTCCGTCGCCGCGTCGGTGCAGAAGTTCATCTTCTGCGTCATGGCCATGGGCGCGGCCATCTGGGTGGTGATCTCCCACCACCCCGCCTTGCGCTGGGGCGGCCCCGCGGGAGCGGCCAGGACGGACGCCGCCGAGGCGGCGGCGAGCACGGAGAGTACTGAGACCAACGCGCGCATATTTTGGGCTCCCCCTGATGCGGCACGCCGCCGCGGCGGGAGCCTAGCACGGAAGCCCTCTAACGCCCCCTGCCGCGCGGCGCCGTGGTCTTCAGCCGCTCGGCGCAGACCTCCTCGGGGATCAGCAGGCCCGGCCGCTTGCGGTAATGCGCGACCGCGGTCCAGGGCCTCGTGAAGGTCTGCGGGTCCTCGATGGTGAACCGCGCCTCCAGCGTGTCGCCGCCGTCGGCCAGCCGCCAGGTCTCGGTCAGCTTCAGCGCCTCCGAATGGGGCAGGCCGGAATCGTCCAGCAGCGTCCCGGCGCGAAAGCCCGAGGACCGCACCGTCAGCGTCGTCCCGTCCCACCGGCCGACCGAATAGCCCAGGAAGGCCGGGTCCGGGTCGGCCGGGAGCGCTTCGTCCAGATAGACCCGCCGGGGCAGCCGGTTCTCCTGATGGACGAAGTAGACGACCTTGGGCTTCTGGATCACCTCGAACGGCTTGTCGATCAGCATCAGCCGCGGCAGCCCCGGCGGCAGGCAGGCGCTGGCCACGTCGTCGAAGCTGCGGTCGCCCTTGGCCGCCATCGCCCGGTTCTTGTCGTAGGCGGCCTTGCCCGCGGGCGTCAGCGGCGGATCGCCGCCGGCTTCCGGCCGCAGCGCCTCCCGATAGTCGCGGATGCTCCAGACGCCGCCGAGGTCGGCCGCCGCGGCGGGCGCGGCCAACGCCAGGAGCGCTAGCGCCCCAAGAACGACACGCCTCATTTGGCCACCGTCACGCCGTCGACCGGCGCGTTGCGGTTGTTCTCCTCGCAGACGTACTCCATCGGCCGCACGTCCGGCCGCCAGTAGTAGTAGCGCTTGTAGCTGTACGGGTGCTCCAGCGTGACGGGGTCGTCGATGGTCATGGTCATCTCGATGCGCCGCCCGCCGTCGACCTTCCGGAACCGCTCGGTCGTCTTCAGGCTGGTCGACTTGGCCGAGCCCTCGTCGTCGATGAACGAGCGGTCGTTGATGCGGGTGGTCTCCACCACCAGGGTGTCGCCTTCCCAGCGGCCGTTGGAATAGCCGAGGAAGCTCAGCGGCCAATCCGCCGGCGGCGGCCGGTTCATGTAGATCCGGCGCAGGTTGTGGGCGACCTCGTGCAGGAAGGTGATCTGCCCGTCGGTCTGCACGATCTCGATGGGGTAAGGGCTTTCCATGATCCGCGGCATGCCGTGCGGGAAGCACTGGGTCGCCGCGTCGGTCTCGGGCCGGCCGGCGTTCTTCTTGCGGATCCGCTCCTCCAGCAGTTTCACGTACTGCGGCTTCAGCGGCGGCATGACGTAGAGCTCGGGGCCCAGCATGTACTGGTAGCCGCCCAGCCACCAGACGCCGTTCAGGTCGTGCGGGTCCGGGTTGGGCGGGGCCGAGCCCTCCGGCGCCCAGTTCTCGGCCACGCGGCTCGCGGTGAGCTGCAGCGTGGGGTCGGTGCTGCCGTTCAGGTTGGGAGGCGGCTGCTGCGCGGCCCAGGCCGGCCCGGCGCAGCTTGCAAGGACGACGACGGCCGCGGCGGCGAACTCTCGCAAGGTTCCGCTCCCTAACCTCCCACCCTCCGAGCTCGCGCGGGCCCGGTTCCCGTAAGGAGAAACCACCCGTCCGGCGGCGTCCAGATCGCCTTTGGTGGAAGCGCCGCGCCGCTCCGCTTCTCCGACTGAAGGCGGAATATGAAAGCGCCGCCCCTCGGCTTAAGCTTGCGGGAAACCCGCCCTAGGGAGGCGATGTCGATGGCGCTGCGACGGTGGATGGCGGCCGCGGTTTCGGCTTCGCTGACGTTCGCCCTGTACGCCCCCGTCCAGGCTGCGCAGGCCACGCCCGACTGGACCGGGATCTGGACCCGCGTCGGCTCGCTGAACTTCGACCCCAACATCCCCGGCGATCAGTCGGACGAGCCGCCCTACACCCCGCCCTACGCCGAGCGCTGGAAGAAGATCCGCGCCGCCGAGGCCGCCGGCCAGGCGATCAACGACGCCAGCGCCCAGTGCGCCCCGCCCGGCCTCGTGCGGATGATGAACATGGTCTACCCGATGGAGATCCTGCAGACTCCGGGCCAGGTGACGATCATCCCCGAATGGCTGGGCCAGGTCCGCCGCATCTTCACCGACGGCCGTCCGCACCCGGCCGACCCGGACCCCAGCTACAACGGCCACTCCGTCGGCCGTTGGGAAGGCGACACCCTGGTGGTGGACACCGTGGGGCTGAAGGGGAACGGCATCCTGAACGACCACGGCGCGCCGCTCGGCGGGAACCTGCACGTCACCGAGCGCTGGCGGCTCGCCGACCCGGAAACCCTGAGGGTCGAGATCACCCTGGAGGACCCGGCCGTCTTCACCCGCCCCTATTCGACGGTGAAGACCTTCAAGCGCCGCAAGGACGTCCAGATGATGGAGTACGCCTGCGAGGAGAACAATCGCAACCCCGTGGACGCCAATGGGGTTACGGGGGTGATCCTGCAGGGGAATTGAGCAGGCGGCCGGCTTGGCCGCGCGCCCTGGATAGGCACGGGAAATGACCCATAGGGATGACGTGATGAAGGCGAAGACTTCGGGCCTGGCCGCCTGTGCGGTCGTGGCCCTGTTGGCGGCGGCAGGGCAGGCCCACGCCGCCGGCGCCGCCCCCTACAAGGCGCCGCGCAACGGGTTCGGGCAGCCGGACCTGTCCGGCACCTGGAGCAACGAGACCCTCACCCGCATGGAGCGTCCGACGCAGTACGGCGACCGGATCGTGCCCACGCCCGAGGAGATCGCCGCGGTCGAGGGCCTGCAGGCCAAGAAGGTCGAGGTCGGCAAGTCGGGCGAGAACGACACCTTCCGCGACGAATGCAAGACCGCCGAGGCCGCCTTCAACATCCAGTGCGCCTACGACCAGGCCTTCTTCGACGACACCCTGACGCTGATGCGGGTGAACGGCCAGCCGCGGAACTCCTTCATCACCTTCCCCGCCAACGGCCGCATCCCGCGCCGTCCGGACAAGATGCCGAGGGGCGGGGGCCTGGGCGTCGGCAACACCGACAACCCCGAGAACCGCGGCCTGCCCGACCGCTGCCTGGTCGGCCAGAACATCTCGACCGGCGCCCTGCTGAACCCGACGATCTACAACAACACCTACGTGTTCCAGCAGAACAAGGATGCGGTGGTGGTCGTGGTCGAGATGAGCCACGACGCCCGCGTCATCCGGCTGAACGCCCAGCACAGCCCCATCCCGCGCTGGTTCGGCGATTCCGTCGGCCACTGGGAAGGCGACACCCTGGTGGTGGACACGATCAACTTCCACCCCGAGCAGTTGGGGCTCAACTCGAACCAGCTGCACCTGGTCGAGCGCTTCACCCGCGTCGGTCCCGACCGCATCCTCTACCAGTTCAGGGTCGAGGACCCGGGCGCCTACACCGCGCCCTGGGGCGGCGAGTACGAGTTCCACACCGCCAAGGGCCCGCAGTACGAATACGCCTGCCACGAAGGCAACCACGCCATGACCGGCATCCTGGCCGGCGCCCGGCAGGAAGAGGCGAAGGCGGCCGGCAAGGTGGCGGCGGCGGGGCAGTAGAGCCCCTTGCTGTCATCCCGCCGGGTCCCGGATCAGGTCTGCGGCCTGTCCGGGACGACAGTCCCTACGCGGCGTACTTCCGCGCGACCAGCAGCCGCCCTTCGCCCAGCCGCTTCAGCACCTGGTCCAGATCGCCGCGCGCCACCGCGAAGCAGCCTTCGCTGCGGCCCAGCACGGCGCGGCCGGGGCTCACATAGTCGGCGCTGTGCACCACGATCCGCCGCGCCAGCGCGTTGCTGTTGGTCGGCTCCAGGCCGTGCAGGTTCAGGGACCGGCCGTGCTTGCCGACATAGTAGTCGCCGGTGACATAGCCGCCCGCCGACGAGGCGTTGGACCCGA
>Ga0164243_10013995_pt1 | contig 11216 bp, 9 predicted proteins | sample OricompcompostOP_FD_108781 | JGI IMG/M metagenome (GOLD analysis project Ga0164243, IMG submission 108781) | Organic Plus compost microbial communities from Emeryville, California, USA - Original compost - Organic plus compost (OP) | ecosystem: Engineered > Solid waste > Mixed feedstock >... | reverse complement strand
TGGACAAGGACGCCGGCACGCGCACGAAGGCGTACCACCTGTACGAGGCCGAGCCCGCGCCGCCGGCCGGAACGCCGCCGAGCACCTTCGCCAAGTCGAACGGCCTCGGCGACCTCGAGGCGCTGTGCGACGCGGCGCCGATCGAGATCGGCAACTACGTCTGGTTCGACACCAACCGCGACGGCGTGCAGGACCCCGACGAGACGCCGATCGGCGACGTGCTCGTCGAGCTGCTCGACGCGAGCGGCAACGTGATCGCGACGACGAGAACCGACGCGAGCGGCCAGTACTGGTTCAACGAGAGCAACGTGCCGGGGGCGATCCAGCCGAACACCGACTACACGGTGCGGATCCCGCTCGCACAGCAGCCGCTGGACGGGTTCAACCCGACGGCCGACCACACCGGCGACGCGCTGCGCGACTCCAACGGGGTCAGGGACGGCGCCTTCGTGATCGACCGGCTGAGAACGGGTGCGGCCGGCCACAACGACCACACCCACGACTTCGGCTTCTGGTGGTTCAACGTCAGCATCAGAAAGGCCGTCTCCTCGCCGACCGCGAAGATCGGCGACACGATCACCTACACGCTGACGGCCAGAAACGACGGGCCGTCGTGGGCGACCGACGTCGTCGTCACCGACGCGCTGCCCGAGCAGCTCCAGCTGTCGGGCGCGAGAACGTCGCTGGGAACCTGCACCACCTCCGGCAACACCGTCAGATGCGACCTCGGCACGCTCAGACCGGGCCAGACCGAGACCGTCACCGTGACCGCGGTCGCCCACAGATCCGGCACGGCGATCAACAACGCCGAGATCAGATCGCCCGGCGACAGGGACCCGGACGACAACAGAGACAGAAGAGAGGTCAGAATCCCCGAGCCCGACCTCTCGATCGTCAAGACCGCCTCCGACCAGACGGTCAGACTGGGCGAGACCGTGACCTACACGCTCACGGCCAGAAACAAGGGCCCGGGCCTCGCGAGAGGCGTCGTCGTGACCGACTCGCTGCCGCGCCAGCTGACGTTGATCGGAGCCAGAACCCCGGTCGGCACGTGCACGAGCAGAGGCGACGACGTCAGATGCGAGCTCGGCACGCTCGCCGAGGGGCAGCAGGTGAGGGTGATCGTGACCGCGCGTGCGATCGCGACCGGCAGAACGGTCAACGTCGGCGTCGTCGACGTCCCGCCCCCGCCGGACGCGCCGAGAGAACCGACGCCCGACGATCCGACCCCGAGAGACAACAGAGACACGGCGAGAGTCGTCGTCAGAAGAGTGAACCTCGGCCTGACCAAGACGGTCAACCGCAGAGTCCTGCGGGCGGGCCAGCGGGCGACCTTCACGATCAAGGTCCGCAACCCGAGCGGAAGAGTCGCGCTGCGCAACGTGCGCACCTGCGATGACCTGCCCGCCGGCCTGGCGTTCGTCAAGGCCACTCCCAAGGCCAAGCTCACCAAGGGCCGCTACTGCTGGACCGCCAAGGTCCTCAAGCCCCGCCAGGGCAAGACCTACCGCATCACCGTCCGCGCACTCAACGCCGCAGGCGGCACGAAGGTCAACCATGCCGTCGCGACGGCACGCGACGCCAACACCAAGCGCGCCAAGCGCGCCGTCAGAGTGATGGGCGGCGGCGTCAGCCCCGCCGGCGGCGTCACCGGCTAGCAGCCCTCACGTCGACCCAACCCGCCGCGCGACGGCCCCGCGTCCTACGCGGGGCCGTCGCAGCGTCGGGGTTGGCGACCGGGTCGGCCGGCGGTTCGCCTCCCTTTGGCGCCGGCCGGCCCGGTCGCGAGCATCGGCACGGAGTGCGGGTCTCGAGCTCGGTATCGATCGGATCTGCGCCGGGGTCCCGGCCCGCGACCGCGCCTGCGCGATCGGCGGTCGCTCGCATGATGTATCCAAGTCTTGCATCTGTGGATACACTTGCGCCATGCCCGTTCTCGCTCACGTCGCTGGGATGCCGCTGGAGGAGATGGCCGCCTGTGCCGCGCCAGCGCTCGCGCTCGGGCTCTCCGCCGTCGCAGCCGCCTTGCGCGGCATCGTCGCGGGACGCCTGCGCCGCGCGCACGAGCGGGAGGAGCGATGCTGAGCGCGGACCAGCAGACCGCTGGACTGCCGAGCGCGCGCGAGCAGGCGGCGGCGATCCGCGCGCGCGAGGTCTCGGCCGTCGAGACGATGCGCCGCCATCTCGACGCGATCGCCGCGCACGAGCCCCAGCTCGGCGCGATCGTCAACCTGATCCCGCCCGAGCAGGCGGTGGCGCTCGCGGCGGAGGCCGACCGCGCCGTCGCCGCCGGCGCGCCGCTCGGCCCGCTCCACGGCCTGCCGATCGCGGTCAAGGACGTGATGGACGTCGCCGGCCTGCCGACGACCGCCGGCGCCGTCCCGCACCGCGACCGGATCGCGACGAGGGACAGCCTGCTGGCCGAGCGGCTGCGCGCGGCCGGGGCGCTGATCATCGGCAAGACGAACACGCCCGAGCACGGTCTCGGCACGCTCACCTTCAACGACCTCTTCGGCCCGACGCGCAACCCCTACGCGCCCGACCGTCACGCCGGCGGCTCCAGCGGCGGCGCCGCGGCGGCCGTCGCGGCCGGGCTGCTGCCGCTCGCCGACGGTTCCGACTCGGGCGGCTCTCTGCGTTACCCGGCCGCCTTCTGCAACGTCGTCGGCCTGCGGCCGTCGCCGGGGCGGATCCCCTCCAGCCGCCCCGACGACGGCTGGAGCCCGCACGGCGTGCTCGGCCCGATCGCGCGCGACGTCCGCGACGCCGGCCTGCTGCTGTCGGCGATCGCCGGCCGCGACGACCGCACGCCGATCGCGCTCGACGACGACCCGGCGGCGTTCACGCGGATCGAGCCGAGCGACCTGCGCGGCGTCCGCGTCGCCTGGAGCTGGGACCTCGACGGCCTCCCGATCGACGCCGAGGTCCAGCGCGTGCTCGGCGCGATGCGCGCGGCGCTGGTCGACGCCGGCTGCGTCGTCGAGGACGTCGAGCCCGACCTCTCAGGCGCCGACGAGGCGTGGGAGACGATCGAGATGCTCGGCTTCCTCGCCTTCTGCGGTCGCGATGTCGCGGTCCACGGCGACGCGATGCGCGACGACGTCGTGCGCAACGTCGAGCAGGGACGGGCGTTGACGGCGCAGCAGATCGTCGACGCCCAGGCAGCCCGCACCGCGATCTACCGCCGCACCTGCCGGCTGATGGAGCGCTACGACCTGCTGGCCGCGCCGGTCGCGCCCGTCGTCCCTCCGCCGATCGAGGTGCCGTGGGTCGCCGAGGTCGCCGGCGTGCGGTTCGAGCGCTACTTCGAGTGGCAGCGCTGCGCGACGCGGATCGTCGCGACCGCGCATCCCGCGCTCTCGCTGCCCGGCGGCTTCAGCGCCGACGGGCTGCCGGTCGGCCTTCAGCTCGTCGGCCGCCACCGCGGCGAGCTCGAGCTGCTGCGCCACGCGGCGGCGATCGAGGCGGCGACCGGACACGGCCGCAGACGACCGCCGGCGCCCGCGCCGTGATCGAGACCGTCCTCGGGCCGCTCGACCCCGCCGAGCTGGGGCCGACCTCGATGCACGAGCACCTGCTGTTCGACGCCCGCGCGCTGGGGCTCGAGCCGCCGCAGGAGCATGTGCAGGCCGACGCCGCGCTCGTCGCCGCCGAGCTGGCCGACGCCCACGCGGCAGGGCTCGGCGCGGTCGTCGACCTGACCGTCTGGGGCTTCGGAGGCCCGTCTCCCCACCTGCCGCGGATCGCGCGCGAGAGCGGCGTGCAGATCGTCGCCGGCGTCGGCGCCTACCTCGGCCGCACCTGGCCCAGCTGGCTGCGCCCGCTCGACGCCGACGCGCTCGCGGAGCGGTTCGCCGCCGCGCTCGTCGACCGCCTGCCCGGCTGCGACCATCGCGCCGGGATCGTCGGACTCGTCGGGGAGGGGATCCCGCCGGCGCCGGAGGAGGAGCGGGCGGTGCGCGCCGCCGGCGCCGCCGCCGCGGCGACCGGCGCCGCCGTCGCGCTGCGGCTCGATCCGCGCGCCGACGCCGCCCCGCGGCTGCTGGAGCTGCTGGCACGCGAGGGTGTCGCGCCCGAGCGGGTGCTGCTGTCGAACGTCGACGGCTACGCGCGCGACCACGACGCCGTGCGTGCGCTGGCCGCGACCGGCGCGACGCTGAAGTGGTGCTTCGGCTACGAGGCTCCGCCGCGGGCCGGCCTCACCGCCGCGAGCGACGCCCAGCGGCTCGACGCGATCTGCATGCTGCTCGAGCGCGAGCCGGCCGCCCGCCAGGCGCTCGCGTGCGGGACGTGGACGCGCGGCGCGCTGCGGCGCAACGGCGGCCGCGGCTTCGTCCACCTGCCGGCGCGCGTGGTGCCGGCGCTGCGCGAGCGCGGCGTCGGCGAGGGCGAGCTGCACGAGCTGCTCGTCGCGGCGCCGCGGCGGCTGCTCGACGTCGAGCGCCCCGCGCCCGCCGAGCGCGCCGCGCCGGCCGAGCGCGCCGCGCCCGCCGCCGCTTGCGCGCCGCTGCCGACTCCGCAGGAGGCCCCGTGAACGTCCCCGACACGCTCGCCTTCGACCTCGCCGAGCACGCCGACCGCCGCGCGCGCGTGCGCGAGCGGATGGCGGCTCGCGGGATCGACGCGCTCTACGTCACCGCTCCCGCGAACGTCCTCTGGCTCACCGGCTACGAGGCCTCCTGGTACCCGCCGCGGCTGCCGCTCGGCTGCGTCCTGCGGCGCGACGCGGAGGAGCTGCTGTTCCTCGACTGGAGCCGCCACGTCGACTACGCCCGCCTCAACGCGCTCTACGACGAGCTGATCACCTTCGACTACGGCGAGGCGGCCGCGGTCGCGGCGCGCGAGCTGGGGCGCCGCGGCTGGCTCGACGGCACGGTCGCGCTGGAGTGGACGGCGCCGAGCCCGGTCGCCGCCGAGCTGCGCGCGCTGGAGGGCGCCTTCGCCGCCGCCGGCGCCGAGGTCCTCGCCGGCGACTGGGTCGTCGACGGCGCGCGGCTGTTCAAGTCGCCGGCCGAGCTGGAGCGCGTCCGCCGCGCCGGCGAGATCGCCGACGACGCCTTCCGCGCGCTCGCGCCGCGCCTGCGGGCGGGGATGAGCGAGCTGGAGGTCGCCGCGCTGATCACCGCGCTGCTGGCCGAGCGCGGCAGCGAGGTCGCCGCGCAGCCGGCGCTCGTCTCCTCAGGGCCTGAGGCATGGTGCGACACGCACGCCTTCCCGTCGGCGCGCCGGCTGAGCGACCCCGACGTCGTCTGCGTCGACGCCTGCGCGGTCGTCGACCGCTACCACGTCAACCTCTCGCGCACGTTCAGCGTCGGAGCGCCGAACGCGCTCGCGGCCGAGCTGCTCGAGCAGGCCGCCGGCGCGCTGCCGACGTTGTGCGGTGCGGCGCGCGCGGGGGAGGGGCCGGAGGAGGCGATGGCGCGTGCCGAGGCGCACGTGCGCGAGCGGATCGCGGCGGAGCGGATCTGGTGGATCGGCGGCTACGCGCTCGGCCTCGCGCTGCCGCCGAGCTGGGTCGGTCACGCCTACCTCGCCAACGACGGGCCCGAGCGGGTCGCGCTGCGGGACGGCTGGACGTCGAACTTCGAGACGATCCTGTTCGACCGCGACGAGGGCTTCGAGGCGGCCGCGATCGACACCGTCGTGATGGAGGGCGGCACGCTCGCGCCGCTGTCGGCGATCCCGCGGCGGCTGCTGGCGGCGGGGGAGGAGATCGCGTGAGCGGGCTCCCGCGGACGGCCGAGGCGGTCGTCGTCGGCGGCGGGACGGCCGGGGCCGTCGTCGCGGCGCGGCTCGCGGCGGCCGGCGTCGAGGTGCTGGTGCTCGAGGCCGGTCCCGACCCGGGCCCGCTCGGCGACCCGCGCTGGCCGCAGGACCTGCTCGACGCGAGACGGCTCGGCCACTCCTGCGACTGGGGATTCGACTCCGGCGACACGCTGCCGGGCGAGCCGATGCGGTTCGAGCGCTCGCGCGTGATCGGCGGCTGCTCGACCCACAACGGCGCCGTGCAGACGTGGGGCCACCGGCTCGACTACGACGGCTGGGCGGCGCTCGGCCTGCCCGGCTGGAGCAGCGACGAGCTGCGGCCGCTGTTCGAGCGCGCCGCCACCCAGCTGCGCGTCCGGACCTACCCGCTCGGCGAGCTGACGCCGTGGCAGCGGGCGTGGTTCGACGCCGGCCCCGCCGCCGGCCTGCCGCAGCTGCGCGACGTCAACGACCTCGACGAGGGGGTCGGGATCGCGCCCGAGTCGGTCAACGTCGTCGGCGCCGGCGTCCGCTTCAACAACGCCTTCGCCTACCTCGACCCGGTCCGCGGCCTCGACGCGCTGACGATCGTCGGCGACGCGCTCGTCGACCGCGTGCTGATCGGCCCCGACGGCGCGACGCGCGGCGTCGCGGTCGTCCACCGCGGCGAGCCGCACGAGGTCGCCGCGCCGCTGGTGGTCCTCTGCGGCGGCGCCTACTGCACGCCGACGGTGCTGCTGCGCTCCGGCGTCGGCCCGGCGGCGCAGCTCCGCGCGCTCGGGATCGACGTCGCGCTCGACCTGCCCGGCGTCGGCGAGAACCTCCACGACCAGCCGTTCGCGATGCTGCGCTTCGCGGGCTCGGCGGAGATCGCGGCGGCGATGGACGACGCCGTCGCGCGCGGCTGGGCGCCCGACGAGCAGGTCCTCGCCAAGGCCGCGTCGCGGTTCGAGGCGGAGGCGTTCGACCTCCACCTCTTCCCGTACAGCCCGACGCACCTCCACGACGGCTGGTCGTGGCACGCCGGCGCGAGCGCGCTGCGCCCGCGCTCGCGCGGGCACGTGCGGCTGCGCTCGCGCGATCCGGAGGCGAGACCGCTGATCGACCACCGCTTCCTCAGCGATCCGGGCGGCGAGGACGTCGCGATGCTGCTCGACGGGATCGCGCTCGTGCGCGAGCTGGCCGCGTCGCTGGGGTCGCTCGTCGGCCGCGAGCTGACGCCGGGCGCGGAGGCCGCCGAGCCGGCGGCGCTGGAGGCGTGGCTGCACGCGCGGCCGGACAGCTACTGGCACCCGGTCGGGACGGCGAAGATGGGGCCGGCGAGCGACCCGCTCGCGGTCTGCGACGAGCGCGGCGAGGTCCGCGGCCTGCCCGGCTGCCGCGTCGCCGACGCGGCGCTGATGCCGTCCGTCCCGCGCGCGGCGACGGCGATGCCGGTGACGGTGATCGGCGAGCGGATCGCCGCCGCGATCCTCGCAGAGCGCGGGGTCGCTCCCTGAGCGGGAGCTCCCAGGCGGCGGGCGCCGCGTCGGCGTCGGCGGGGGAGCCCGCGTCGGCGTCGGCGGGGGAGGCCGCGTCGGCGTCGGCGGGGGAGTCCGCGTCCGCGTCGGCGGCGGGGGAGGCTCGCCTCGGCGGCACCTTCTGGGCGCTGTTCGGCATCAACGTGCTGTCGGTGCTCGCATCCGGCATCACGACGGCGATGCTGCCGCTGTACGTGCGCGGGCCGCTCGGCGGCGGCGCGGCGGCGGTCGGGATCGTGGTCGGCGTCGCCTCGCTGCTGGCGATGGTGCTGCGCCCGCCGCTCGGCGAGCTGGCCGACCGGATCGGCCCGCGGCCGGTCGCGATCGCCGGCGCCCTGTGCGCGATCGCCGGCGAGCTGCTGCTGCTCGTCGCGGGCGTGCTCGCGCTCGGCGGCGTCGCCCGCACGCTCACCGGCTTCGGCGGCGCGACGCTCAACACGATGATCACGATCTGGGTGATCGAGACGGCGATGCCGGGCGCGCGCGGCCGCGCGCTCAGCATCTTCGGCGTCAGCGTCTGGATCGGGCTCGGCCTCGGGCCGCCGTTCGGCGAGCGGCTGCTCGACCAGCTCGGCTTCGTCGCCGTCTGGGGCGCGACCGCCGCGCTCTCGACCGGGGCGCTCTGCCTGCTGCTGCTCCTGCGCGCCGCGCCGAGGCCGCGCGGCGGCGCGCGCTCGCGCGAGGGCGCCTGGCTGGCGCCGCTGAAGGCGGTCGCGCGCGCGGGCGCCGGCGGGGCGATCTCGTGGGGCGGGCAGGGGGTGGTGCTGACCTTCCTGATCCTCCACCTGCAGGCGCGCGGGATCGGCGCCGGCGGCGGCCTGCTCGGGCCCGGCACGGTCTTCACGATCTTCGCCGCCAGCGTGATCGGCGCCCGGCTCGTGCTGCGCTCGCTGCCGGACCGCGTCGGCGGCGCCCGCAGCGCCGCGATCTCGCTGCTGGCGGTCGCGGCCGGGCTGGCGCTGATCGCGCTCGCGCGCTCGTTCGGGCTGGCCGCGCTCGGCGCGCTCGTGCTCGGAGGCGGCTACGCCGTGCTCTACCCGTCGCTGATGCTGGTCGCGATCGCGAGCGTGCCGCCGGAGCGGCGCGGCTCGGCGACCGGCGCGGTGCTCGCCTACATGGACCTCGGGATGGCGGCGGGCGCGACGGCCGGCGGCCTGCTGGCGGCATGGCAGGGGGAGGCGCTCGCCTTCTGGGTCGCGGCGGTCGCGCAGCTGGCCGGCGTCGCGGCGATCTGGGGCGCGCCGGACAACGTCGCGGAGGTGCCGCGCGCCGCCGCCGCCCATCTTCAAGTGGATCCAACTCAAACACGATAGGATCCACGCGTGTCGCCCGATCAGCTGCACTGGCGCAGTGCCCACGAGCTGGCCGCCGCCGTCCGCGCCGGCGAGCTGTCCGCGGTCGAGCTGACGGAGGCCTTCCTGACACGGATCGAGGCGGTCGACCCGCTCGTCAACGCGATCCCGACGCGCGTGCCCGAGCGGGCGCTGGTCGAGGCCGCTGCCGCCGACCGCCGCGCCCGCCACGGCCTGCCGCTCGGCCGGCTGCACGGGCTGCCGATCGCGGTCAAGGACCTGATGGACACGGCCGGGATCCGCACCACCTACGGCTCGCCGATCCACGCGGACCACGTCCCGCGGCAGGACAGCCTGCTGGTCGAGCGGCTGCGCGCGGCCGGCGCGATCGTGATCGGCAAGACCAACACGCCCGAGTTCGGCGCCGGCTCGCAGACCTTCAACCCCGTCTTCGGCGCGACCCGCAACCCGTATGACCTCGGCCGCACCGCCGGCGGCTCCAGCGGCGGCGCCGCGGCCGCCGTCGCCGCCGGCCTGCTGCCGTTCGCCGACGGCTCCGACCTCGGCGGCTCCGTTCGCAACCCGGCCTCCTTCTGCAACGTCGTCGGCCTGCGGCCGTCGCCCGGGCGGATCCCCAGCGGCCGGCCCGGCAACGCCTGGGAGCCGCTCAGCGTGCTGGGCCCGATCGCGCGCGACGTGCGCGACGCCGGCCTGCTGCTCGCCGCCCTCGCCGGTCCCGACGACCGCGCGCCGATCGCGCTGACCGACGACCCCGCGATCTTCGCCGACCCGCCGACGCGCGCGCTCGGCGGCGTCCGGATCGCCTGGAGCGAGACCGCGGACGGGCTGCCGGTCGACCCCGCCGTCACCGCCGTGCTCGACCGCGCGCGCGATGTCCTCGCCGCGCTGGGAGCGCAGATCGAGGAGCGCGAGCCCGACCTGTCCGGGGCCGACGAGGCGTTCGAGACCTTCCGCGCCTTCGAGCTGTTCGCCGCCCACGGCGACGACCTCGCGGCGCATCCCGACCAGGTGAAGGAGACGCTCGCGGACAACATCCGCGACGGCGCCGCGCTCAGCCCGGCCCGGCTCGCTCGCGCCGCCGAGCTGCGCACCGGGCTGTACCGGCGCACGAACGCGCTGCTGCACGAGTTCGACCTGCTCGCGCTGCCGACGGTGCAGGTGCCGCCGTTCGCCGTCGAGGAGGAGTGGGTGAGAGCGATCGCGGGGGTGGAGATGGAGCGGTACTACACGTGGATGCGGTCGTGCTCGCGGATCTCCGCGACGACGCTGCCGGCGCTGTCGATCCCGGCCGGCTTCACGCCCGACGGGCTGCCGGTCGGGCTGCAGCTGGTCGGCCGCCATCGGGGCGAGCTGGCGCTGCTCGGCCACGCCGCCGCGTTCGAGGCGGCGACCCGCCACGGCCGCAGACGACCGGCGGCGGTGCCGGCATGAGCGCGCTCGCACGAGGCGAGCTGCGGCCCGGCGGCGCGACCTGGATCTCCTCGCGCGCGGTTCTCGTCGGCGTCGTCGGCGGCGTCCTCTCGGGGCTGCTCGGCGTCGGCGGCGGCGTGATCATGATCCCGCTGCTGGTGCTGTGGTTCGGCCTCGGCCAGCGCGAGGCGCACGCGGTCTCGCTGGCGGCGATCGTCCCGATCTCGGTCGGCGGCATCGTCACCTACGGCGCCGCGGGCGAGGTGCGGGTGCCGCAGGCGATCGCGCTGACGCTCGGCTCGATCGTCGGCGCCCGCTACGGAGCCAAGCTGCTCGCCGACATCGAGCCGGCGCGGCTGCAGTTCGTCTTCGGGATCTTCCTCGTCGGCGCCGCGGTCGTGATGGGGGTGACGGCGTGAGCGTCGGCGTCGCGCTGGCGCTGGTCGCCTTCGGCCTCGCGGTCGGCGCGGCCGCCGGCCTGCTCGGCGTCGGCGGCGGGATCCTGATGGTGCCGTTCCTGACGCTCGCGATCGGGATCGAGCAGCACGCCGCGCAGGCGACCTCGCTGCTGGTCGTGCTGCCGACGGCGATCGTCGCGACGATCACGCTCCAGCGGCGCGGCGTCGGCGACCTCTCCGGCGCGCTCCAGCTCGGCGCCCTGGGGGCGCTCGGCTCGGTCGGCGGCGGGCTGCTGGCGCTGGCGCTGCCGGCGAGCACGCTGCGCGTCTGCTTCGCCGTCTTCCTCGGCGGGATCGGGATCCGGCTCGCCCGCTCCGGCTGGCAGGCGATGCACGCCGCGCAGCCGGAGACGCATGGCTGAGGGCGCCGCAGCCGCGCCGCCGGTGCCGGACGGACCCGCCGCGGCGCCGCCGGCCTCCGGCCGCGCGCTCGACCGCGGCTTCTGGCTGCTGTTCTGCTCCTCGGCGCTCTGCTTCCTGTCGATCGGCGCCTACGCGCCGGTGCTGCCGCGCTTCGTCCAGGATGAGCTGGGCGGCGGCGGGCTCGAGGTCGGCCTCGTGACCGGCATCACGGCGGTGGTCGCGATCGTGCTGCGACCGAGCGCCGGCGCGCTCGGCGACCGCCGCGGCCGCCGCTTCGCGGCGCAGCTCGGCTCGCTCGTGATGGGCGCGGGAGCGGCGCTGCTGCTCGGCCCCGAGCTGCTGCCGCTGGTGCTGCTGGCGCGGCTGGCGATCGGCCTCGGCGAGGCGCTGCTCAGCATCGCCTCGAT
>Ga0164243_10013993_pt1 | contig 11218 bp, 12 predicted proteins | sample OricompcompostOP_FD_108781 | JGI IMG/M metagenome (GOLD analysis project Ga0164243, IMG submission 108781) | Organic Plus compost microbial communities from Emeryville, California, USA - Original compost - Organic plus compost (OP) | ecosystem: Engineered > Solid waste > Mixed feedstock >... | reverse complement strand
GGGGTGGGAGCGGCCTGCTCGGGCGCGGCAGCCGGCTGGGGCGCGGTCGCGGGAGCGGTCTCGGTGGCCGCGGTGCCGTGCGTGCAGCCGGTCGCCGCCAGGGCCGCCGTCAGGGTGAACGCAGTCAGTTTCTTCAAGGGCAGATTCCTCCGGGTTCCAACGGAAACGCCCCGGCGTCATGCCACATCCCGGCCGGCTTGGCTCGCCTGTGTCCCGGCCCGGCGTCACGGCCGGTCCGTCTCCGGTGCCATGCTTCTCCCAGGAGGGCATGGCCCCATGGCGCGGAGGGCGGGCGGATGACGGACGAGGACTGCGCGCGGTTGCTGCGTTGGGCCGCGCCCCGGCTGCGCTTGCGACCGGAGGGGTTCCGGCGCGTGCGGGGGCAGGTGTGCAAGCGCCTGGGCCGACGGCTCCGCGCCCTGGGGCTGCCGGACCTCGCCGCCTACCGCGAGCGGCTGGAGGCGGACGACGCCGAGTGGGCCGTGCTCGATTCGCTCTGCCGCGTCACCGTGTCCCGCTTCTACCGCGACGCCAGCGTCTTCGACGTGCTCCGGGACGAGCTGCTCCCCGCGCTCCTCTCGTCGCGGCGGCGCGAGCGCTCGGCCCCGACGGTGCTCCGCGTCTGGAGCGCGGGCTGTGCCTCCGGAGAGGAGCCCTACACGGTGAGCGTCCTCTTCCGGTTCGGGCTCCAGCCACGCTTCCCGGAGGCGCGCCTGGAGCTGGTGGCCACCGACGCGGACGCCGCGTTGCTCGCCCGCGCCCGCAGGGGGTGCTACCGCCGAGGCTCCCTCCGCGAGCTCCCAGAGGACTGGGTCCGCCGTGCCTTCCCGGGGGAGGACCCGGAGCCGTGTCTCGCGGCGCCGCTCCGCGAGGGGCTCGTCTTCCTCCAGCAGGACCTGCGGGCGGACATGCCGGAGGGCCCCTTCGACGTCGTCCTGTGTCGCAACGTCGCCTTCACGTACTTCGCCCCGCCCTTGCAGGTGGAGGTGCTCGCGCGGCTCGTGCGGAGGCTCGCGCCGGGTGGGCTCCTCGTCATCGGCTCGCAGGAGCGGCTCCCGGTGGGCGCTCCCGTGCTGGAGCGCGTCCGCGAGTCCCAGCCCCTCTTCCGCGCCCCGCCTGGGTGAGACATGAAACAGGGTCTCACGCCACCCGCGCTCGTTTCTGGATGTTTCGAGCGGGAGTGTGTCTCGGCGAGTCGTGACGCAGCCCGACTTGAGTGGGCCGTGCGCGCTCGATAGCACCGGCTGCTTTTGGATGGCCAACCCCCTGGCCGGAGGGATGCAACGGTATGCGCAAGGCGCTCTGTGCTGTCGCGACGTTGATGCTGTGGGCATGTGGTGGTTCGGGTGGTGATGCCCCGCGGGCGAAGCAGGATGGGATGTCGCTCTCGACGGAGCCGGGTGACACGCGCGGCACGTTCGTGCGGGGTGGCGAGGAGGTGTCCTTCTCGTCCGTCGAGGTGGAGCCCGGCGTGTATCGGCTGGAGGTCCGGCTGCGCGGCCTGGCGCTCACGGGGCTGATGGACCCGGCCAGCGGTGTCTCGACGTTGGATGGCTTCGCGGACCAGGACGGCACGGACACGCAGCTCACGGACGCGGACCGCGACCTGCTCGATGCCTTCTACCGGGGGCTGAACGACGCGCTGCCCATGGGCGACGCGGCGACCCCGGAGTCCATGTACCTGCGACGCGCGGCGGGCCTGTGGGCGCAGCACCCCTCGACGGTGGAGCTTCAGCGCACGGTGATGGGCGAGCAGGGCCGTGGCTACACGATGCTGTGCAGCTACGCGAAGTGCAACGGCAGGTTCACGGGGAGCTGCGGCGGCGTGTACAACTGGTATTCGTACGCGAAGCACGACTGCAACAAGGGTGGCTTCTCGTGGGCGGGCAACCAGCAGATCGCCCAGCTCGGGGACCACACGACGTGCAGCGGCGACGAGTTCTACCTGAACGGCAGCACCTGGGTGTGCGGCGAGCCGGACCACTGGTCCCGCCCGAAGGTGATGGGCATCTGCTTCGGCCGCTGTGGAGGGGGATGCGGTGGCGACACCCAGTACACGCTGGACGCGACCAACCACGACGGCTGCGTGCGCAACGGCCACATGCTGGCGAGCGCGTACTGCGATGACCAGTTCGTCTCCGCGGCGGACGACGAGCTGTTCGCTCCCAACTGCTACTGAGGCTGTCCGTGCGTCGACTCGGAGCGTGGCTGACGTGGGGCGCGCTGGGGGTGCTGGCGTGCTCGTCCGCGTCCTCGAAGACGGAGGCGGCCGAGGCGACGGTGCGGCGCCTCTTCGAGGCGTTGCCCTCGGAGGACTGCGCGGTGCTCGGGCCGCTGCTGGCGACGGGGGCGGGGATGCGCTCCTGTGAGGAGGTGGTGGCAGAGCTGCGCGAGCATGGGCTGAGCCTGGTGGACATCGTCGAGTCGAAGCTGGATGGGCGGGACCCGGACGCGGTGTTGGTGCGGGCCCGCGTCGCCCGAGGAGGCGAGGTCGGCAAGGAGCCCTGGTTGCTGCGCGTGGAGCGGCGCTCGGGGGCCTGGCGCGTGCGCTTCTGAGAACCGGAGTAGGCTCCCGCCTCCTCCGCGAGGGCGGGGTGGGAGCCGTCGAGCCATGATGAATCGCAAGCGATGGATGTGGGTGGTGGCCGGTGTGCTCGCCGTGGCCGTGGGGCTGGGGTTGTGGTGGAGCCCGGAGGAGCGCGCGGGCGCGGCGGATGCCGCGGCGCTGGAGGAGGCGAGCGCGCCGGAGGTCGCCGCCGCCGCGCCGTCGAAGCCCGAGCCTTCCATTGCGCGGGGTGAGGCGCCAGCAGCGGCGCCGCTGCCCGCGGAGGAGCCGCGCGCGGCGACGGTGGTGGCGTTGAAGCCGGGGGACGTTCCGCCGGAGCCGGAGGTGGAGAACCCTCCGCCGCAGGAGAACGACCCCATCGCGCCGGAGCTGCCGCGGACGGCGCAATGGAAGTTGGAGAAGACCACGCACATCACCGCGCTCCTGGGGCGCGACGTGGAGCGGCTGGAGCGCGAGCGCGAGCTGGCGGAGGCCCGGGGGGATGACGGCCGGGCCCGAGAGCTCGCGACGCTCATCCAGCGGCAGCGGGGCCGGCTCACCGGGTTGCGGGAGGAGATTCGCGTGCTGACGGAGGAGGCCGCGAAGGAGTCCGCCGCGCAGTGACGCACGGCGGGCCGTGGGTATCACCGCGCGGCGCGGCCCTCCTCGGGGTGACGGGGCCGTGTGGGGCCTTGGGGTTGAGTGGCGCTGGGCGGTGACGAGGGAGCCGAGTGGGGCCTTGGGTCGCGTGGCCTCATGGTGCCGGGCGGTGGCGATGGCGCCGAGTGGGGCCTTGGGTTGCGCGGCCCGCATGTGGGAAAGCCGGAGCGGGTCGTCGTGACGTCGGAGCGGGCCTCATGGCGAGGGGCTGGCCTGTTCAGAAGGGCGAGGCGCGGTGGGATGTTCCTCGCGGGCCCTGCGCGATGCCGTCGAGCGCACGGAGACCCTTGCCGGGTTCATGGAGGAGTTCGTGCGCGCGACAGGGATGCGGTGTGGGAATGCTCCACCTGGAGGGTACGAGGTCGCCCGCGTGAAGGCGTGGCTCCAGGATGGTGGGTCGGCGTGGCACAACGTCGTTTCCAGGGAGCATGCGTCCTTCGTGCGTATCTTGTGCGCGTTGACGTGTCTGTCGTTGCTCGGGATGGGCGCGTGCGCGCCGGTTGCACCGAGCGATGCTCCCGTCAGGGCGAGGGCGCAGCCCATCATCCTCGGGGACGATGCTCCCGGGGACGTCGCCACCGTGGCCCTGATTTCGAGGCGGACGCGGTGTCAGGGAGAGGAGCCGCTGCTCCTGTGCTCGGGAGCGCTCATCGCGCCGGACGTGGTGCTCACCGCCGCGCACTGTCTGAGTCTCTTCGGCAAGGAGGGGACGTACGAGGTGTTCCTCGGCATGGTGCTCCTGCCGGAGCCCGAGCCGACAGGGCGCTTCATCCGGGTTCGTGAGGCCGTCCTCCATCCGGGCTACAGGCTCGGCTCGCACGACTTCGACGTGGCGTTGCTGCGATTGGCGGAGTCGGTGGAGGTGGCGCCGTTGCGCCTTCCGGAGTCGCGTGGCGAGGCCCTGGTGTCGGGTGCCACGGTGCGGGTGCTCGGCTATGGGGACACGCACGAGGGCTCGGCGCCTTCGGGGCGGAGACGCGCGGGGACGATGGTGGTGACCACGGTGGAGGCCGAGGCGTTCCAGGCGGGGCCTTCACCGGGCATGAGCTGCGTGGGGGACAGCGGAGGGCCTGTGCTCGGGCGCGACGGTGAAGGGCGCGAGGTGTTGGTGGGGCTGACGGTGAGCGGAGATACGGCTTGCCGCGGGCGGGCCGACAACCTGCGCGTGGACACGCGGCTGGAGGACTTCATCCGCCCGTTCCTCGCGCAGGCGCCCGAGCCGCCCGTGTCCACCCTGGCGCCGGAGGCGCTGTGCCAGGAGGCGTGTACCCGAGACGCGGAGTGCCCGTCGGGGTTGGTCTGCGTGACGGAGGAGGGCGCGCCGGGACGGTGCCTGTTGCCCTCGCTGCGGGAGGGCCGCTTCGGCGCGACGTGCACGGAGGACGCCGCGTGTGGACAGGGCGGAATCTGCGCCAGGCTGGAGGTGGATGGGAGTGATGCGTGTCGTTGTTTCACGCCCTGCACGCCACCTCCGCCGGAGCCTGGGAGCGAGGACGAGGGAGGGGGCTGCTCCAGTGCTCCGGGAGTGGCGCTCCTGGGCGTCCTCGCGCTTGTCAAGGCGATGCTGGCACGAGCGCGTCTCGCGTCGCATGACCGCCCTCGCCATCGCTGATTTCGGAGGGGGCGGAAGAGCGCGGCCCGACGCGAGAGCCTCACGATGGCGGCGGCATGCACGCCGTGCCCGAGGCGGGCAATCCGGCGTGAAGAGAAAGAACGAGCGCACCCGAGTGAATAAGTCGGGGGTCTGATTAAGAGTCAGGTGCCGAACCCTCGGCGTCGCCCTCGTCGAGTGAGGGCGGACGGAGTTGAACCGTCGAAGGCTTGTGGGACTTGTTCGGCCAGGTGCGCTCGAAGCGAGGTGGCGGTCCGACGCGGGGCCCGTGGGCCACGGCGTGGAACCCGCCTGAAGAAGATGACGAGGACGCCCGAGTGAAGGGGTCGAATCTGATTACAAATCAGATGCCTTGAGTGGGCATTGATCCCCATGGAGGGAGATCGCTTGTGTGACCCTTTCGGCCAGGCGTGCTCTTGCGGGAAATGACGGCGTCACTCACGCGAGACTGACAGCGATGGTGCGCCTGGGCGAACGCGGGCCGACAGGCGGGACCTAGCCTCCCATGCCGGACTCGACGCGGAGAGCCGCTTCCTCGGCCCGCCGCCATTGGCGACGCAGCGCGAGCACCACCACGGACCCCAGCGCCAGCAACCCGGCGAAGTAGAAGGGCAGCGCCCGCCACGGGGACAGGGCATAGGGCTTCAGGTCCGTGTCCTTGCGCTCCCGTGCCTCCAGCCAGGTGAGCGCGTCGACGTCCACCCGCGGGTTCTGGCAGAGGACCACGGCTCCCAGCTCGCTCTGCCGGCCCCTGCCGCCCAGGGACTTCTTCGACCACGTGACGACACGCCCGGGGCCCCGGCAGCCCTCGCACTGCGCCTCGCAGTACAGCGCGCCGGCCAGGGAGACCCCGGCCACCGTCTCGTAGAAGTTCGCGATGGGCGTCAGCACCAGCACGGCCACGAACATCACGAGCCAGGGCCAGCGCCGCGGTGGCGAGGGCACGACCTTCTTCTTCACGTAGATGAGCGTCTGGGTCACCTGGCGCCGCGTCATGGGAGCATGTTCGCATGGGCGTGGGGGCCCTCGTGAGAGGTCTTGGCCCGCGTGTTGCTCCATGCCCCGTCCACGGGCCCCACCCGGGTCGCCCGCGTGGCAGCCTCACCCCATCTCCACCCTCCCACCGTGGCTGGACGGCCACGGTGCGTGGCTCCGAACCCGCGCGCCCATGTCCCCGTCGCCCTCCCGCCGCCCCTCCGTGCTGTCCGTGCTGAACCGTCAGGGCCTGTGGCCCGTGCTGGCGTGCAGCGTCCTCGCGATGACGCTCCTGGGCTACCGGCTCGACGTGAGCCAGCGCGCCAGCTTCGCCTTCCTCGCGTGGAACCTGTTCCTGGCGTGGGCACCCTATGGCTTCGCCCTCGCCGCGCGGCTGGAGATGACGCGGGGCCAGGGCCGCTCGTGGCTGCTCGCGCCCCTGGCCCTGGGGTGGCTCGCGCTGTTCCCCAATGCCCCCTACATCGTCACGGACTTCATCCACCTGCGCGAGCGTCCCGGCGTGCCGCTCTGGTTCGACGCGGGCCTGCTGGCCCTGTTCGCCGCCACCGGGTGGCTGCTGGGCCTGCTGTCGCTGGAGGTCTGGAAGCAGTGGCTGGAGGCGCGCTGGGGCCGCGTCCGCGCCTGGACCTTCGTCGGCGTCAGCTCGCTGCTGTGTGGCTACGGCATCTACCTGGGCCGCGTGGAGCGGTGGAACAGCTGGCACGTGCTGACGAAGCCAGGGCACCTGCTCTCCGCCATCGGCGCGCACCTGACCGAGCCGCTGTCCTTCCCGCTCCTGCCCGCCCTCACCCTGTGCTTCGCCGTGCTGCTGCCGCTGTCCTACCTGGCCTTCGAGGCGCTCGTGTCCCGCCTGCGCTGTCGCCGCGTGGCGGGCTGAACCACCCCCGGAACGACGACACCGCTCGCGCCAGGAGGGCGTCCCGGACGGAGCGGTGGGTCGATGCGTCGAACGTCTTCAGCCGCCGTGGATGCGCAGCCGCTTGCGCGGCCCACCCCGGTGCTTGATGGCCATCTCGCTGGGCGCCTTCTTCCGGCCATTGAGCGAGGTGCGCCGCCGGTGGCTCTTGGGGTCGTGGCGCTCCGCGGCGGGGCCGAGCGTCACCCGCTTCAGCGCCTGCCGGCGACGCAGCGCCGCGGCCTCGTCCCGTGGCAGCGTCTTGCGTCCGTTGGTGGCCTGCACGTTGGGCTGGGCCTCGTCCGCCGATGCCACCCGCCGCTTGTTCTTCACACCCGCCAGTCTGGTCCGCACCGCCATGATGCCCTCCTTCCCCGGTGAGGTAAGGACGGCGCCACGGCTTTTCCAACCCCCTCCAGGGAGGAAGACGGGGGCTATGAGAGGCGCTCGTACCTCGCCCGCCCGCTCCGTCTTCCCTCGAGGGGGAGGGCCCCTCCACGGGTCCAACCCGGGGCCTCGGGCCCCTCGCCCCTCGGAGAGAAGGTCCGCGTCGCCTACGTCGAGGAGCCCTTGCCCCGCCGAGGCGGGCGCGTGCTCGTCGTCGTCTCGGGCGGGAAGAGCCAGCCCTCCTCGCTCGCCGACGCCGTGGTGGTGCTGGTCTGCCGCGAGCCCTCGCTCGACTCCAGGTGCTGACCCCGGCAGGCACGGCACCACGACTGCGGACGGCGCCCGCTCGTCATCTTCCGGTAGCCGAAGTCCTGCTCCGTGGGACCCACGTGGTTGCAGCGCGGGCAGCGGCTCAGCGACGTGACGCCAATCTCCTTGGCCTTCTGGCGGCCATGCTCCACCACCAGCGCGAGCGCGGTGGCGAAGCCCACGCGACCCGGCGCCGCCACGTGGAACTTGCGAGCGCGCTTGCGCGACCCGGGTCCGAGCACGGGCATGAGGTCCATCCCCCCGAGCAGGTTGCGCTGCTCGTGAACTCGCGAGGAAGAGCTGTTCACGGTCGATCGGCTCACGTGACAACTTCTACAGAGGGGGTCTGACATCGCCGCGCGACCCCACGGGCCCGCCTGTCCCCCGAGGAGGGGTACTGAACGAAAGGCCAGTGTTTTCGCGGACCTGCGCTCACTCCCTGCGGGGTGGGCAGGCGGGGCCCCGGTCGGCCGGCCGCCGCTCGCGGGGCGGGAGCGGGCGTGGGGCCGGGCCTCCCCGGCCGGAAAAGGAGCCGGTGGCGCGCGCGGGGGCCACGCGACGCGCGACCACGCCTCCGGGGGAGCGCGGCGGCACCCACCCGTCCCCGGACCTCCCGGCGCGCTGGCGGCTCACCCCGCCGCGCGAGGGGGCTCTACCGACGCCGCGAAGGGCGCCGTCCGCATCGCGTGACGGCGCCTCCCTCGGAGCGGACGCCGGGAGCTACTCCGCGTCCGCCATGCCGCCGCCGCTGTCCGCGGCGGGGAAGACGGGCGTGCCTCCGGGCAGGCTCGGGTCGTGCGGCAGGCTGCCGCGCGGGCTGCGCAGGTAGACGAACGGCGTGGCGAACAGGAAGTTGGAGACGCGCGACGTGTAGATGTCCGCGTAGCGCTCCACCTGCCGGGCCAGGTGGCTCTTGTCGTTGCCGGCGCGGGTGAGCAGGCCCCAGATGGGGTTGGACAGCTCCGTGGCGGCGCGGGCCATGGGGCCCAGCTCCGCGTCGAGCGCCTCCAGCGACTCACGCAGCTCCGACAGCCGGGCCACCAGGTCCGCCTCCGGGGGCGTGTCCGAGCGCGGCCCGTAGGCCGCCCGTCGCCGCTGCAGCTCCAGCCTCAGCTGGCAGCTCTCCCACTCCATCCGCTCCTTGAGCACCATGCGCTCGGCCAGCCGGGCCTCCGTGGGCCGGAAGGCGGCGATGGCGCGCACCTCGTCCTCCAGCTCCCGCAGGATGAGCGCCGTGCGCCAGCGCAGCGCGCTCTTCGACACGTGCACGTCGCCGAACATGTGGTCGCCGACGTAGAGCACCTCGTCGCCGCTGACGCCCAGGTGCCGCTCCAGCTCCAGCGCGCTGCCGCCGAAGTACGGCGTGCCGGGCTTGAACGGCCCGGAGTGCGGACGCAGCAGCGCCTCGCCGTTGGTCTCCACCACCTCGAACAGCGCCGAGCGCGTGGTGAAGAACTCCGGATTGCGCGCGGACACGATGACCACGTCGAACAGCTGCCGCCACGTCATCCCGTCCGGCAGGTGCTTGTCGAAGGCGAAGTGCATCATGGGCTCGGTGTAGGCCCACTCGCTGTTGGTGATGAGCAGCAGCTTCTTGCCCGCGTTGCGCTGGTCGAGCAGCGCCAGCGGCGTCTCCGGGTCGTCCAGCACGTAGCGCTCCGGGTCGGCGATGATCTCCGCCTTGAGCCGGCCCTGCATGTGCGTGGCGTCCAGGTTCTTGCGCACGTGCTCGTAGAGGTCCGCGTAGCCCATGGGGCCGGGCAGCACGCCCGCGTCGAGCCGGTCCACCAGCTGCGCGTAGATGCACGCCTCCGACAGCGAGAACAGCGTGTTGAGGAACACCCACCGCCGCTCGTGCAGGTCGATGACCGTGTGCGCGTACTCGTCGCGCTGGGCGTCGAACTCCATGGGGCGCGTGCCGTGCAGCGCCTTCTTCACGAAGCCGAAGCGGTTGGCCTTGAGCAGGTTGCCCTTCTCCGTGTCGATGATGAGGCCACGGATGGCGAGCGCCGGGTCGAACTGGAGCTCGCCCACGGGCCAGCCCTGCTCCACCAGCCGGTCGCGGATGTGCTCGTACGCGCGACGCTCCCACGCCTCCACGCGGTAGTGGATGAGCGTGTAATCCATGTCGTAACCCACCGCCTTGATGGCGCGCAGGTTGAGGGTGCGGTTGCAGAACAGGCCCCGCTCGGGCGGGGGACCGGAGAATGGCGGACGCATGTGGCCCCCTGGCTTGCCCCGTCCCGCGCGAAAAGTCGATGCCCCAGTGCGGGCCCCACGTCCGAGTCACCCCACGGCGACGCACCCGGCCCCGCTCCGCCACCGGAGTGTGGGCCAGTGACAGCTTCGCCACGCGGATTGTCAGAAGCCGGGCTCTTCTGGATTAGGGTGCGCACCCCATCAACCCAGGAAACGAGGTCCCTATCATGACTTGGATGGTCCGTGGTCTGCTGGTCAGCGCGCTGTTCGTGGTGGGTTGCAGGCATGCCGTCGCGACGCCCACCCCCTCGGAGCCGACGACGCCCGTCGCGCGGGCCTGTGACGCGGCGCAGGAGGCCATTTCCAAGGAGGCCGACCAGCGCGCCAACCCGTGGAGCATCGCGCAGCACCTGGCCAAGAACTTCCCGGACGGGAAGGTGTCGTGGCTGATGAAGGAGGCGCAGTACCAGCAGTACGTGGTGCAGGCGGGGGCGAAGAACTTCGGCCGTTGCAATGACAGCGCCTGCTATCTGTTCGCCGCGCCCTCGGGCGTCATCCACGAGGCGGTGAAGAAGGCGACGACGGGCGCCACGCATGACCCGGCGGTGCTGGGCCAGGCGCTGGGGCTGCCGGCGAAGAACTTCGAGGGGCCGCTGCGGATGATGACGCTGGACCTGAACGCCGCGGGCGCGTGCGCGCGGCTGCCGGTGGACAGCGACCCGGGCGTCTGGAAGTGTCAGAGCGAGCAGGACACGGACTGCTTCAAGTTCGGGGGCTACACCTCCGGCGGCGTGCCGGAGATCATGGTCATCAACGCGCCGGTGCCCCAGGCGACGGTCGCGGAGATTCCGTGAGCGGGCGGGGCCCGAAGGGCGCGTGACATGAGCGACGAGCAGGTGCTGTACGTCAGTCCGCTGCTCTACCGCCTGCTGCGGGAGGCGGATGGCGCGCTCGTCATCGAGGTCGTCGTGGGTGGCTTCGCGATGAGCGCGGTGCGCGTGCGGCTCACGGCGGAGGAGGCCCAGGCGTATGCCCGCGAGGGCCCGGCCTGGGCCGACCGGCTCGCTCGGGACATCATGGCGCGCCCCTCCTTCGACGGGCGGGCCTACGACGCGCCCGTGTGAGGAAGGCTCCCGGGACGGAGGCCGGCATGTGTCCGGTCTCCGACCGGAGTGCTGCCCTCCAGGGGCATGTCCCGCAGTCCGGGGCGGGCGCACGGTGGTCAACCCCACCCTTCCCGGAGCGCCCCATGTTCAAAGCCCCCGCCGCCGACGTGGTCGCCAGCACGGCCGAGGCCCTCGACTGCCACCCCCTCCTCGCGCCGCTGTCCGACGCGGGGCTGCTCTCCAGGGAGCGGAGCCGCTCGCTCGCGGACAGGCTGAACCGGTTCTTCGAGGCCGTCCGCGCGCCGTCGAAGAGGACGGACGAGGCGTACTGGACGGCGTTCCAGCGGGAGTTCGGCTTCGCCACGGTCGCGCCCGCCGAGCGCGTCACTCCCATGAACGCCGCGAACCTCTGCCCGGAGCCCACGGCGCTCATCGAGTCGCTCAACGAGCTGCGCCTCGAATACAACCTCAACGTCTCGCAGCAGATGCGCACCGCGCGGGGGGAGCGG
>Ga0164243_10013991_pt1 | contig 11219 bp, 9 predicted proteins | sample OricompcompostOP_FD_108781 | JGI IMG/M metagenome (GOLD analysis project Ga0164243, IMG submission 108781) | Organic Plus compost microbial communities from Emeryville, California, USA - Original compost - Organic plus compost (OP) | ecosystem: Engineered > Solid waste > Mixed feedstock >... | reverse complement strand
TGGGTGATGAGCAACAGCGCCATCCCGAGCTCGCGCGACAGCGACCTCAAGAGCTCCAGGATCTGCGCCTGGATCGTGACGTCGAGCGCCGTCGTCGGCTCATCCGCGATGAGCAGGTCCGGCTCATTGGCAAGCGCCATGGCGATCATCACGCGCTGGCGCTGTCCGCCTGACAACTCGTGCGGGAAGGCATTGAGCCGCTTCTCCGGTTCGTTGATGCCGACCTTGTGCAACAGCTCGAGCACGCGCTTGCGCACCGCCTTGTCGTCGAGCCCGCGGTGGATCTTGAGCACCTCGCCAACCTGCTGCTCGATCGGGTGCAGCGGATTGAGTGATGTCATCGGCTCCTGGAAGATGATCGAGATGCGCGCCCCGCGGATATCGCGCATCTCGTCCTCGGAGGCAGCCAGCAGGTTCTTGCCGCGGAAGAAGATCTCGCCGGAAGGATGCGAGGCCGCCGGATAGGGCAGGAGCTTCAGGATCGACAGCGCCGACACCGTCTTGCCGGAGCCGGATTCGCCGACCAGCGCCACCGACTCGCCCTTGCCGATCTTGAACGAGACGCGGTCGACGGCGAGCTTGCGCTCGCTGCCCGCCCCCGACTTGAACGCCACGGAGAGATTGCGGACCTGGACCAGGGTTTCGACGTGCTTCATGCCGTTGCGTTACCTGTAGGTTTTTCTTGGGTCGAGGGCATCGCGCACCGCTTCGCCGATGAAGATCAACAGCGACAGCATGATGGCGAGCGCGAAGAACCCGGTGAGGCCGAGCCAGGGGGCTTCCAGATGCTTCTTGCCCTGCAGGAGGAGCTCGCCCAGCGATGCCGAGCCGGGCGGTAGGCCGAGCCCCAGGAAGTCGAGCGCCGTCAGCGCCGAGATCGAGCCGGACAGCTGGAACGGCAGGAACGTCAGCGTCGCCACCATGGCGTTGGGCAACAAGTGCTTCCACATGATGTTGACGTTGGACAGCCCGAGGGCCCGGGCCGCCGTGATGTACTCGAAATTGCGCGCCCTCAGGAACTCGGCGCGCACCACGCCAACGAGCGCCACCCACTCGAACAGCAGAAGCGTTCCGAGCAGCGTCCAGAAGCCCGGCACCAGCACCGACGAGATGATGAGCAGCACGAACAGCGAAGGGATCGACGACCAGATCTCCAGCATGCGCTGGAAGATGAGGTCGACGCGGCCGCCGAAGTAGCCTTGCACCGCGCCCGCCGTGACGCCGATGGTCGACGACAGCATGGTGAGGATCAGGCCGAACAGCACCGAGATGCGGAATCCGTAGATGACGCGCGCCAGCACATCGCGGCCCTGGTTGTCGAGCCCGAGCCAGTTCGTGTTCCACACGTCGTTGAATCGCGCCAGCTGGTCGGGCGTCGCCTCGCAGAATGGGGCATTCGACGCCCACGGCGGCGGCGCCGGATAGCCGAGGCACAGGCCGTCAGGCCCCTGCCGGCGCGGGTAGTCGCGGTTGATGGTGTCGTAGGAGTAGCGGATCGGCGGCCACAGCATCCAGCCGTTGGCCTCGATCTCCTCCTGAATTACCGGATCACGGTAGTCGGTGACCGCCAGGAAGCCGCCGAACTTCTCCTCGGGATAGTCGATGAAGACAGGCGCCAGCAGCTCGCCCTTGTAGCTGACGAGGATCGGCCGGTCGTTGGCGATGAACTCGGCGAACAGCGAGAGGACGAACAGCGTCAGGAAGATCCACAGGCTCCAGTAGCCGCGCTTGTTCGCCTTGAAGTTCTGCCAGCGCCGCCGGTTGACTGGCGTCGGCTTCAGCCGCCGCACGATTGGATCGAACAGCGCGAACGAGCCGCCGGCCGGCGCCGCCGAGACGTCGCGGATCTCGGCCTCGACCTCTTGTTGGGTGCGTTCTCTCTCCTTCACCGCCTCCACGATCAGACCTCCCGGCTTTCGAAATCGATGCGCGGATCGACCAGCGTGTAGATGAAGTCGGAGACGATGTTCACCACGAGTCCGAGCAGGGCGAAGATGTAGAGCGTCGCGAACACGACGGGATAGTCACGTTTGTCGATGGATTCGAAGGCGAGGAGCCCCAGCCCGTCGAGTGAGAAGATTGTCTCGATCAGCAAGCTGCCCGTGAAGAACGCCGTGATGAAGGCGCCCGGGAAGCCGGCGATGATGAGCAGCATGGCGTTGCGGAACACGTGCCGGTAGAGCACCTCTCCCTCGCCCAGGCCCTTCGAACGCGCTGTCAGCACGTACTGCTTGCGGATCTCGTCGAGAAACGAGTTCTTCGTGAGGAACGTCATCGTCGTGAAGGCGCCGAGCGACATGGCGATGATCGGCAGCGTCAGGTGCCAGAAGTAGTCGGTGACCTTGCCCCACAACGATAGCTCCGCCCAGTTCTCCGAGAACAGGCCCCGCGACGGGAACCACTGAAAGAACGAGGAGCCGGCGAATACGACGAGCAGAAGCACCGCGACCAGGAAGCCCGGCACGGCATAGCCGATGACGAGGGCGCCCGAGGTCCAAACGTCGAACTTCTCCCCGTCGCGAACCGCCTTGCGGATGCCGAGCGGGATCGAGATCATATACGTCAGCAGCGTCATCCACACGCCGAGCGAGACCGAGACGGGAAGCTTCTCCGCGATGAGGTCGATTACCGGCACGTCGCGGAAATAGCTCTGCCCGAAGTCGAAGCGCAGATAGTTCCACATCATCAAAAGGAAGCGCTCGTGCGCCGGCTTGTCGAAGCCGAACTGTTTCTCGAGGCTCTTGATGAATTCGGGATCCAGCCCCTGCGCGCCGCGGTACTTGGACGAGACGCTCTCCGCCGAGCCGTGTCCCATCTGCCCGGCGCCGCCGAGCCCTTCCCCGCCGCCGCCGGTCACGCGCGAGGTCATCGAGACATCCGTGCCGGTGACCTGCGAGATTACCCGCTCGATCGGGCCGCCCGGCGCGAATTGGATGATGACGAAGCTGACGAACATGATGCCGATCATGGTCGGCAGGATCAGAGCGATGCGTTTGAGGAGATAAGCGCCCATCGTCTGCGATGTTGTCCTTTCGTGAGGCCGGTTTCGCCTATTTGCCTTTGAGCTTGGCGGCCTTTTCGGTGTCGTACCACCAGGTGCTGATGATGCCCGGATCGTACTTCGGCTTAATCTCGGGCCAGGAGAACTTGTTCCAGAACGCCAGGTTGTGCTCGGCCTTGTACCAGTGCGGCACCCAGTAGTGGTTGGCCCGCAGGACCCGGTCCAGAGCGCGCGTCGCTGCCACCAGTTCGGCCCGCGATTTCGCAGTCAGCGCCTTGTCGATCATCGCGTCGACGACGGGATTGGCGATGCCCCCAAAATTGGGCGTGCCTTTTGATTCCGCGGCCTGTGAGCCCCAATAGTTCTTTATTTCTACGCCGGGAGTAAGGCGCAAAACCAGTCGCTGCGTCGTCATGTCAAAATCGTATTCGTCGACGCGCCGTTGATATTGCGCGCCATCGACGAGCCGGGGCGTCGCTTTGATCCCTAGTACTTTCAGATTGTCCGCGTACGGCGCCATGATCCTGAGGAACATTTCCGTATAGGTGAGGATCTCGAAATCGAGCGTTTCGCCCTTGGCATTCTTGCGCACCCCGCCGTCGAGCTTCCATCCTGCCTCATCGAGGAGCGCTGCCGCTTGGCGCAGAAGCTTGCGGTCCTTGCCCGAGCCATCGGAGACCGGCGGCATGTAGGCGTCGCCGAACACTTCCTTCGGCAGCTGGTCGCGGTAGGGCTCGAGCAGCGCCAATTCCTCCGGGGTTGGCGGCCCCGAGGCCTTCATGTCGGAATTCTCGAAGTAGCTCGTTGTGCGCTTATAGAGCTTGTAGAACAGATTGTTGTTGGCCCATTCGAAATCGAAGGCCATCGCGATCGCCTGCCGCGTTCTGGGATCTGCAAATTTGCTGCGCCGGGTATTGAAGAAAAATCCTTGAGTTCCGGACGGCCGCATATCCGGAATCGTCATGCGCAGGACTTTGCCTTCGCGCACCGCCGGCACGTCGTAGGCAGTGGCCCAGCTGACGCTGGTAAATTCCTCGCGCAGGTCGTAGCTGCCGTTGAGCAGGGATTCCAGTTCCGCCTGTCGGTCCCGGTAATACTCGTAGCGCAGCTCGTTGAAATTGTTCTGGCCGCGGTTGACCGGCAAATCCTTCGCCCAATAGTCCTCGCGCCGCACATAGGTGACGAACGTGCCGGCATTGAATGAGCCGATCTTGTAGGGACCGGACCCCAGCGGTGGCGTCAGCGTCGTCTCGTCGAACGGGGTCTTCTCATAATACGCCTTGGAGAAGATCGGCAGCGTGGCGACCGTCATCGGCAAATCGCGCGTCAGCTCGCCCTGAAAGGTGTAGCGGACGGTCAGGGGATCCAGCGCCTCCGCCTTGGTCACGTCGCGCAGGCTGATGCGGTAGTTGGGATGCCCCTTCTGTGTCAGCGCCTCGAACGAGAACACGACGTCCTCGGCGCGCACCGGCGACCCGTCGGCGAACTTCGCCTCCTCGCGCAGTTGGAACGTCACCGACAGCTTGTCGGGTGCGACCTCCGCCGACTTGGCGACGAGGCCGTAGACGGCGTCGGGTTCGTCGAAGGCGCGCACCATCAGGCTGTCGAACAGTACATTGAGCCCCTGCGCCGGTACGCCCTTGAGGATGTAGCCGTTGAAGCTGTCGAAGGTGACGGTCGCGGCCGTGCCGATCATGGCCAGCCGTCCGCCCTTGGGCGCGTCGGGATTGACGTACTCGAAGTGCTTGAAGTCGGGCGGATACTTGAGTTGGTCGAACGCCGAAAGTCCGTGCTTAGGCCCTTCCGGCTGAGCCCGCGCGTAAGGTGAATCGGCGGCCAGCGCCGCGACTGCGGCTATTGCTGCGGCGACAAAGCCGAGCCAACCACTCGTTCCGTCCGCCCGGGCTCTCACCGCCGTCATCGCTGTGTCTCCGCGCAAGTCATCTAGGGCAGTCAAGCCTCGTTACATCCGGCCGGCGGCCTGGGCCTTGCTCCCGTCGATCCACCAGTTGATGGCTCCACCGTCGGGATCCTGCGAGGGCAGCTTCTCAGGCCGCCCAAAGATGTTCCAGCTCGCCACCCGGTCGAAGGGGTAATGCCACTGCGGCACGACATAGTAGTTCCACAGCAGCACGCGATCGATGGCGTGCGTGGCGGCGACCACCTCCTCCCGGCTCTTCGCCTGCACCAGCACCTCGATCAGCTCGTCGAGTGCCGGGTTCTTGATGCCGATGACGTTGCGGCTGCCATTCTTGTCGGCGGCCGCGGATCCGAAATATTCGCGCTGCTCGTTGCCCGGCGAGTGCGACTGGGCAAACGAGGCGATCGTTATGTCGAAGTCGAACTCTTCGAGGCGCCGCGTGTACTGCGAGGAGTCTACGAGCCGCACCCGCGCGTCGATGCCGAGCTTTTTCAGGTCCTCGACATAGGGCAGCAGCACGCGCTCGAAGTCGGGGCTGACCAGCAGGAACTCGACCGAGAGCTTCTCGCCTTTCGCATTGGTGAGGCCGCCGCTACCGGACTGCCAGCCAGCTTCCTTGAGCAGCTGCAGAGCTTCGCGCAGGTTGTTGCGGTGCTCCATCGCGGTCGCCGCCGTCGGCATCTTCCATTCCGTGGTGAACACCTCTGGCGGCACCTTGTCCCGAACGGCGTTGAGGAGCTCGAGCTCGCGGCCCTGAGGCAGCCCCGTGGCCTTGAGCTCGGAGTTGTCGAAATAACTGCTGACGCGGATGTAGCTGTCGTAGAACAGCGACTTGTTCAGCGCCTCGAAGTTGAATGCCAGGTTGAACGCCTTGCGCACGCGCACGTCCTGGAACTGCGGGCGCCTGAGGTTGAAGGCGAAAGCCTGCATAGGCGCCACGCGCTTGTGCGGCAGCTCTTCCTTCTTGATGAGGCCGTTTTTCACCGCGTCGATGTTGTACTGGGTCGCCCAGGCGTTGGCGCTGGTCTCGGACCAGAGATCAATCTGCCCCGATTTGAACGCCTCGAATGCCGGTACGCGGTCGCGGAAATAGGCGAAGCGCATTTCGTCGAAGTTATGCAGACCGCGCATCACGGGCAGGTCCTTGGCCCAGTAGTCCTTGACGCGCTCGAAGACGATCTCCCGGCCAGGATCGACCGACTTGATCCGGTAGGGACCGGAACCGAGCGGAACTTCCAGGCTCGACTTGGTGATGTCGCGCGGCTCGCCGTTGGGCTGTTTGCCTTCCCAGTAGTGCTTGGGCAGCACGTAGAGCTGACCCAGGATCTGCGGCAGCTCGCGGTTGCCCTTCATGTCGAAGCGGAAGGTCACCTGCCGCTCGCCCGTCTTCTCGGCGCTGGTGACGTTCTTGTAGTAGAGCGAGAACAGCGGGTTCGCCGATTTCAGTGCCGATAGGCTGAAGATTACGTCCTCCGGCGTGATCGGCTGGCCGTCGTGGAACTTGGCTCCTTCGCGAAGCTGGAACGTCGCCGACGACAGGTCCTCCGGGAACGACACCCACTCTGCAACGAGCCCGTACTCCGTCGACGGTTCGTCGATGCTCGTCGTCATCAGGGTATCGTAGACGAAGGCGCCCACGCCCGCCGCCGGCTCGCCCCGGATGCTGAACGCATTGAGCGTGTCGAACGAGCCGATCATCGCCCGCCGCACGGTGCCGCCCTTGGGAGCGTCCGGATTCGCCCAGTCGAAATTCTTGAAGTCCGGAGGGAACCGCGGCTCACCGACGAGCGAGAGCGCGTGATGCCGCGTCTCCTGCGCCAGCGCCCCTGCCGTCACCGCCGGTCCTAAGCCGAGCGCCAGCGCCGCTGTGGCTGTCGCGATGGACTTCAAAAGCAGGGTCACGGGCTTCATAAGGCGTCGGCTCCATGGTTTCTCGGGCCTGGTGGCCGCCACAGTATCATCGGCGCGGCGGTCGTCTCGCTGAGTGTGTCCGTTCACGGCGCAATGTGCCACCCTAATGCTCTAATGATGCCGAGCCGTGCGCGCGAGTTAAGAGTTTTTAAGGTTGCTCGGCGCGCAAAGCGGCGCAGGACGGAAAAAACCTCTTCTTCCGGCGGATGGGCCCGCCGTCTGACCGGGCCACCATAGCAGAACGGCCCCGCCAATATAGTTGGCGAGGCCGTTCCTAGGATCTCGGGATGGGCTGGCCCGGGGCCGCCAAGGGCACCGGCACAAAGCCCTTTATTTCAGGGTGTTGAGGTACGCCAGCAGATCCGCCAGCGGCTTCTCGTCGGGGATGCCCGGGAACACCATCTTGGTGCCGGAAGCGAAGCTCTTCGGCTGGTGGAGGAAGTGCGCGAGGTCCTCGAGTGTCCAGTTGCCGCCCTTCTCCTTCAGCGCCGGCGAGTAGGAGAAGCCCTCGTGCGAAGCTTTGGGCCGTCCGACGATGCCGAAAAGGTTGGGGCCCACCTTGTTGGCGCCGCCCGACTCGGCAGTGTGGCAGGACGCGCACTTCTTGAAGGTCGCGGCGCCCGCGGAAGCGTCGCCGCTTGCGGCAGCCTCTGCAACCTTGGCGAAGTCGATGCTGGGTGCGGCCGGCGCTGCGCCCTTGCCCGCTTCAGCCGGGGTTTCAACGGGTGCCGGCAGCGCGAAGCCGACGACCTCGTGATCGCCGCCGCTGTGCCCCGCCTGATTGATCTGGATCAGCGTCTTGGTTCCGAAGATCAGCAACAGTGCCGAGAGTACGGCGCCCGCGATCTTGCTCAGCTCGAATGAGTCCATCTATCTCCAACCCTGCTGTGTAGGCCCCGACCCGGCAGGGTCGACCGACAGCGAGTGAACAGCCATCGGATTCGCGCGCCACTATAGGAAATCCGCCCCTGCTTGCAACACGGCTTCCCGGCCTATAACAGCGATGCGTCCGAGACCATTTGTCACCACCGTCCCCGCCGGGACGGCGAAAGGCCGCTATGTCGAACAACGCATTGATCGTGATTCCCGCCCGTCTGGAGGCGACGCGGCTTCCTGGCAAGCCGCTGGCCGACATCGCCGGCGAGCCGATGATCGTCCACGTTTGGCGCCGGGCCCATGCCGCCGCCAGCGGCCGCGTCGTCGTTGCAACCGACAGCGACAAGATCTGCGCCGTGGTCCGCTCAGCCGGCGGCGAAGCGGTGATGACCCGCGCCGACCATGCCTCGGGCTCCGACCGCGTCTATGAGGCGGTCAACAAGGTCGATCCGGACGGAGAGGCCGATTTCATCGTCAACCTGCAGGGCGACCTGCCGAGCCTCGAGCCGCACCTCGTCGAAGCCTGCCTCGCGCCGCTGCGCGCCAAGGGCCCGCACATCGCCACCCTCGCCGCCGAGATCCACGACGCCGCCGAGCGCGACAACCCCAACGTGGTGAAGGTCGTCGGCACCCCCGCGGGAGCAAGCCCCAATGTGCTGCGCGCCCTCTATTTCACCCGCGCCACCGCCCCTTTCGGTGAAGGCCCCCTTTACCATCACATCGGCATCTATGCTTACCGCCGCTCGGCGCTCGAGCGCTTCGTGGCCCTGCGCCCGTCGCACCTCGAAAAACGCGAGAAGCTTGAGCAGCTTCGCGCCCTCGAGGACGGCATGCGCATCGACGTGGCCATCGTTGACACGGTTCCGCTCGGTGTCGATACTCCCGCCGACCTTGAACGCGCCCGCGAGCTCCTGGCTGGATAAGCCGCCGTTCCGCCGCGCGCGCCTTTGAACATGCGGGGGCTCTCCTCCCCGCCCGTCTTTGAAGCTTCCGTCAGATCATGGCTCATATGCAAAAGCCCGCTGCCAAGCCGTCCTCCGAGCGCATCGCCTTCCAGGGCGAGCCCGGCGCCAACTCGCACCTGGCGTGCAGCGAGGCCTTCCCCGACATGGAGGCAGTCGCCTGTCCGACCTTCGAGGACGCGCTCATAGCCGTGCGCAATGGCGAAGCAGCTTACGCCATGATCCCGATCGAGAACTCGGTCGCCGGCCGCGTCGCCGACATCCATCATCTCCTTCCCGGCGCCGATCTCTACATCGTCGGCGAGCACTTCCTGCGTGTGCGCCATCAGCTCATGGCCAAGCCGGGCGCTAAGCTCACCGACATCAAGAAGGTCCTGAGCCACACCCATGCGCTCGGCCAGTGCCGCCGCACGCTGATGCAGCTCGGCCTGCGCCCAGTGCCCGAGGCCGACACAGCCGGCTCGGCCCGCATCGTCGCCGAATCCGAAGACCCGAGCCTCGCCGCCATCGCCTCGAAGCTCGCCGCCGAGATCTACGGCCTCGAGATCCTGAAGAGCGACATCGAGGACGAGGTCCACAACACCACGCGCTTCGTCATTCTGTCGCGCGATCCCGACGACGCCGAGCCCGAGGACGGCCCCGTCGTCACCACTTTCATCTTCCGCGTGCGCAACGTGCCGGCCGCCCTCTACAAGGCGCTGGGCGGCTTTGCCACCAACGGCGTCAACATGACCAAGCTCGAGAGCTATCAGCTCGAGGGCACCTTCAACGCCACGATGTTCTACGCCGACATCGAGGGCCACCCGGCCGACCGCATGGTGCAGCTGGCGCTAGAGGAGCTGTCGTTCTTCTCGAGCGAAGTTAAGCTGCTTGGCACCTATCGGGCGAGCCCGTACAGGGCCGAGGTCGCGGCCCAGCATAACGGCACGATCCCGATGCAGAAGCACGGATAAGCCGGCGATCTCAAACGCCGGCAAGGGGAGGGGAAAAGGATGCCACGTCTCGCCGGCAAGGTCGCCATTGTCACCGGGGCAGCGTCGGGCTTCGGCCGCGCCATCGCCGAGCGCTTCGCCGAGGAAGGCGCCAGGGTCGTCATCGTCGATCTCAATGGCGAGGGCGCCACGCAGGCAGCGGAAGCCATCGGCGCTGCGGCCGTTCCGTGCAAGGCGGACGTGACGCGCCGCGCCGACGTTGAGGCTATGGTGGCGCAGGCGGTCGACGCATTCGGCGGCCTCGACATCATGGTCAACAACGCCGGCTACACCCACCGCAATCAGTCGGCGCTGACCGTCACCGAGGACGAGTTCGACCGCATCTACGCCGTTAACGTCAAGGCGATCTATCTGACGACGCTGGCCTGCGTTCCGCTGATGGAGCAGCGCGGCGGCGGCGTCATCATCAATACCGCTTCGACTGCCGGCGTCAGGCCGCGCCCGGGCCTCACCTGGTACAACGGCTCCAAGGGCGCCGCCATCACGCTGACGAAGTCGCTGGCGGCCGAGCTGGCGCCCAAGAAGATCCGCGTCAACGCCATCAATCCGGTGATCGGCGAGACCGGCCTGCTCGAGCACTTCATGGGCGTTCCAGATACGCCCGAAAACCGAGCCCGCTTCGTTGCAACGATCCCCTTAGGCCGCATGTCGCGCCCCTCGGACATCGCCAACGCCGCGCTGTTCCTGGCCGAGCCCGCCTCCGAGTTCGTCACGGGCGTTGCTATCGAGGTCGACGGCGGCCGCTGCGTCTGACCGCGGCGCCTTACGCCCCCTCGCCGACGAGCCGCTTCAGCTTGGCTTCGCGCGCGCCCGCGTCCTCCTGCCAGGTCAGCGTCGACTGCAGCTGGCCCGCGCGGTCGAACAGGAAGGCGCTGGCCGTATGGTTCATCGTGTAGCTGCCGCCCTGCTCCGGAACCTTCTGGTAAAAGGCGCGATAGAGCTTGGCGACGGTGGCGATCTCGTCCGGTGTGCCGGTGAGCGCGATGATCCTTGGATCGAACGATGACATGTACTGCGTCAGAGCCTGTGGCGTATCCCGCTCGGGATCGACGGTCACGAACAGCACCTTTAGCTGGTTGGCCGCTGGCCCTAACGCATCGAGATGCTTGCTGATGTCGAGCAGGGTCGTCGGACAGATGTCCGGGCAGTGGGTGAACCCGAAGAAGATGAGATAGGGCTGACCCTTGAGCTCGTCGCTCGAGAATGGCTGCCCATTGGCGCGGGTCAGCTTGAAGTCGCCGCCGATGCGTGCCGCGCCGGGCAGCTCGGTTCCCTGCCGCGCTGCCTGCTGCACATTGCCCAGGATGATGGTCCCGCTCACGACCGCAGCGAGCGCCACGAGGCCCCACAGGACCAGCCTGATCTTGGAAAGGGCCGAAGTCCGCGCCATAGCTTTCCTTGTTCTCCGTTCGCTGAAAACGACCGGTGCATTAGGCCCCTGGCCGCGCGTGTCGGGCTCAGCCGGCGTCCACGAACCGGGTGACCAGCATGTTTGCCATCGACTGCTGCCCCGGCAGCCACAGGCTCTCCGGGTGCTTGCCGGCGAGCATCTGCGC
>Ga0164243_10013990_pt1 | contig 11219 bp, 10 predicted proteins | sample OricompcompostOP_FD_108781 | JGI IMG/M metagenome (GOLD analysis project Ga0164243, IMG submission 108781) | Organic Plus compost microbial communities from Emeryville, California, USA - Original compost - Organic plus compost (OP) | ecosystem: Engineered > Solid waste > Mixed feedstock >... | reverse complement strand
GCCGATCCCCTATGAAGAGGACACGCAGCAATTCCACGCCGACTTCCGCGCCGCCTGTGCCGGGCACAACCCGACATGGTACGAACGCTTCAGCAAATGGGCGGACGAATATTTCTTCATCCCGCATCGTAATGTTGCGCGCGGAGTGGGCGGCATCTTCTACGATCACCTGGAATGCGAGGACGAAGCGGCGTGGGACCGCAACTTCGCCTTCACCCGCGATGTCGGCGAAGCGTTCCTCGACGTCTTTCCCAAGATCGTGCGGCGGCGCATGGGGATGGAATTCACGGAGGCGGAGAAGCGGGCTCAGCTCGAATGGCGGGGCCGCTATGTGGAGTTCAATCTCGTCTATGATCGCGGGACCTTGTTCGGCCTCAGGACCGGCGGCAATATCGATGCGATCCTGATGAGCCTGCCGCCCGAAGTACGCTGGAGCTGAATTCGCCGAAAGGAGCCGCAATGACAGGGCATGGGACGATCCGGGGGCGTTCACATGCCCTGAGCGTCCTCTCGGCGGTGGGGGCCGCGCTGTTGGTCTGCGGGAGTCCGGCAGGCGCGCAGGATGGCACGGCGGTGCCCGAGCCGGGGCAAGACGGCGCGGAGCCCTCGGGCGCGTCGGCGACCGATCCGCAATGTATCCCGCCGCAGAATGCTGACGAGGCGGCGGCGACCGTCGACGAGACCGCCTATGTCATGCCGACGACGGGCGCTGCGTTCACATTGCCGCCCGAAGAGACGGAAATCACCGCTTTGCCGGAATGCCCGCCTCCGCCGCCAATCCGCCCCGCCGCGCCGGATGCTTTCGGCTTTTCCGCCGTCCCGCTGGGCGAAGCACTGCGGGGCGAATGGGACGCGACCAAGGCGATCGCGCTCGAAGGCCGCTCCGGCCAGTGGGAGGAGATGCTGTCGCAGACCGCCACTCTGCAGGGGCGCCCGCGGCTCGACAGGGTCAATCGCTGGGTCAACTGGCATGTGCGCTATGCCGATGATCGCCAGGGCGACCGCTGGTCCGACGCCGCAGAGACGCTGCGCGCCGGCCAAGGGGACTGCGAGGATTTCGCCATCGCGAAGATGGCGCTCCTCGCCGAGCTCGGCGTTTCGCCCGACGACATGTTCCTGGTCTTGCTGAGGGACAGGCAGCAGGGTGACCATGCGGTGCTGGCGGTGCGCGATGCCGGCGAGCTGCTGGTGCTCGACAATCGCACCGATGTGCTGCGCCGGGCCGACGAGATCGAGGAATATGTCCCCACGCTCAGCTATTCCGGCCCCTTCGCCTGGACTTATGGGCGGCCGGCTGCGGAGCGGGAGCGGACATGGGGCAGCCCGCTTTCGCGCGCGGCACGATAGGGGCGGGCAATTGCTCCCGGCGCGCATTTACCTGCGGGGCCGCATCCACTAGGCCCTCCGCCTCAGCCTTGTTGGAGCAGCAGCCATGTACCGCCTCACCCTTGCCCAAGCCAATGCCATGATCGAGGGAGCGCTTGGGCGCGCGCGTGAACAGGGGCTCCGGCCGCTCACGGTCGTGGTGCACGATCCGGGCGGGAACCTGATCGCCTGTCAGCGGGCGGACGGTTCGGCCGCCATCGCGGTAAAGTTCGCGGGCGGGAAGGCCTGCGGCGCCTTGGCGCTGGGTCAGCCGAGCAGCAAAATTGCGGAGATGGCGCAGGACCGCCCGCATTTCATCCCGCAACTTGCCGGCATGGCGCCCGGCGGCGTCGTGGCGGTCGCCGGCGGGGTGATTGCCTGCGACGCGGATGGCGTGGTGCTCGGGGCGATCGGCGTCACAGGCGAGACGCCGGACAATGACGAGGCCTGCGCGATTGCGGGGATCGAAGCAGCGGGGCTGACGCCGAAGGGCTGATCCGCGAGCGGAGCTCGATCGGACGGGGGCCGAAGTCAGACCTTCTGACGGAACTTCGCCATCCGTTCGATCGCTTCGTCCAGCACCGGATCCTGCTTGGCGAAGCAAAGCCGCAGATAACCCTTTTCGGGCTGCTCGGGATAGAATGCGGAGACGGGGATCGAGGCGACTCCCGCCGCGCGGATCAGCCGTTCGGCAACCGTCTCGTCGTCAGCCGGCAGGCCGGAAGCGGCAAGGTCGATCGTGACGAACCATGTCCCGCTCGCGGGCAGGACATGGAAGCCCGCTTGTTCGAGGCCGGCCACCAGCCGATCCTTTCCGCGAGCATATTTCGCGCGGTGCTCTTCGTGCCAGGAAGAGGGAAGGGAGAGCCCGTCCGCCACGGCCCATTGCAGCGGCGTCGCGGTGGTGAAGGTCAGGAACTGGTGCTGGTCCGCGATTGCGGCGGCAAGCGGCGGGGCGGCGACGGCCCAGCCGACTTTCCAGCCGGTGAGCGAGAAGATCTTGCCTGCCGATCCGATCTTCACCGCCCTTTCGCGTAGCGAGGGGAGCCCCAGCGGGGAGACATGCTTGCTCCCATCGAAGATCATTCCTTCCCAGACCTCGTCGCATAAAAGGACGAGATCGTGCCGCTCGCACAATTCGCCCAGTGCTTCGAGCGCGGCCCGGTCAATCATGCTCCCGGTCGGATTGTTGGGCGTGTTAAGCACGATCAGCCTGGTGCGAGGGCCGATCGCCTCCTCCAGCTGTTCAAGGGGAATGGTCCACCCGGGCGGAACGAGATTGACGTAGCGCGCAGTGCCGCCCGCGCGTTCCACCAGCGGGAGATAGGCATCGTAGCAGGGCGGGAACAGGATCGCCTCGTCACCCGGCCCGATGAAGGCCATGATGCTCGCGGCCAGCGCCTCGGTCGCGCCGGATGTGACGATGATCTCTTCCTGCTCCACCCGAAGCTGCTGCTCGCGGGCGTAATAGAGGGCAATGGCGCTGCGGAGTTCGGCCAGGCCGCGCATGGGCGGATACTGGTTGGGCTTCTCGATCAGCGCGCGCCGCGCCGCTTCGAGCAATTCGGGCGCGTGCTCCATGTCCGGAAAGCCCTGGCCGAGATTGATCGCGCCGAGCTCTCTCGCAAGGCCGGACATACGCTCGAAGATCGTGGTGGACGCTGGCCCGGAATTCATCGCTGACCAGCCCCCTCGTACATTCGATTTGACAGTCCCAGTGCCGCTATAGTCAACCTGGGTTTCGCGCAAGATGCTATCCTGCCGCAAAGGAGGCAACCCGCGGCGAAGCTTCAAGAGAGGGGATGACAATGAGGAAGGCGATCATGGCGGCCATCGCGGCTCTCGGGCTGGCGGTGGTGCCCGGCCTGGCGCACGCACAGGCGGGAACACAGCCGCAGGCAAGCTGCGACCGGAGCTGCCTCGGCGCGAAGCTCGACAATTTCCTGGATGCGGTGGTTGCAAAGGATCGGTCCCGGGCAAATCTGTGGGCCGGCTTCCGCCAGACGCAGAATGCGGTCCTGACAGCGCCCGGCGAAGGCATCTGGGAGAGCAATACCGGCATCGGGCGGCTCGACCGGAGGTATTTCGATCCGGCAACCGGCCAGGCGGAGTTCTTCGGCACCGTCAAGGAAGCGGAAGGCACAGCGATCGTCTCGCTGCGCATAAAGCTGCACGGGGACGAGATCGGCGAGGCGGAATGGCATGTCGCTCGGCCTGGCGACCCGGACATTACCGGCACGCCCGGGAAGATCGTGTTCGATCTCGATAATCTGCTGGCGAACCCACCCGCCGATCGGACGGTTCCGGCCGCCGAGCGCAGGCCGCGCGACGAGCTGATCGCGGCGGTCAACAGCTATTTCGACGGGATCGTCGCGGGAACCGGCCGGCATGTGCAGGCGCATCCCGGATGTCTGCGGCTGGAAAACGGCCTCGGCGGCCCCGCCTGGACCGGCGGACCGGTCGGGCCGGAGGATGCCGACTTCCAGGACAAGACCGATTGCCGCTCACGCTATGCCGGGCTCAACATCATCAATGTCGCTGCCCGCCGCTATCTGATGGTGGACGAAGAGGCGCAGGTAGTGATCGCCTCGGCGGTCTTCATCCGCGAGCCGCTTTCTCCGAAGCGGCGCAACTGCTTCATGGAAGTATTCTACATGGATGGCGGCAAGATCAGCTCGGTCTATGCCGCGATGGTCTATGCCGATCCGGAATTGCCGGTGCCGAATTGGCCGCCATATGACGGCAATTTCCCGATCGCGCCAAACCTGATTCCGCACGGCTGATCGGCGAAGGGCGAGCCACGGGCGGGCGGTGCATGCTGTTCCGTCCGCACCGCTGGCGTGACTTCCCTCTTGCTCAAATCCGCGGGAAACCTCACATCCTACCCATCATGCTGCGCCAATACGAACTTGTAGAAAGGGTCAAGGAATACGATCCTGACGCCGACGAGGCCCTGCTCAACCGCGCCTATGTCTATACGGTGCAGAAGCATGGCGCGCAAAAGCGCGCGAGCGGCGACCCCTATTTCAGCCATCCCGTGGAAGTCGCGGGGCTGATGACGGACCTGAAGCTGGATCAGGAAACGATCGTCACCGCGCTACTCCACGATACGGTCGAAGATACCCTGGCGACCATTGAGGATATCGAAAAGAATTTCGGACCCGATGTCGCGCGGCTGGTCGACGGCGTCACCAAGCTTTCCAAGATCGAGCAGATGCCGGAGAACGAGCGCGCGGCCGAAAACCTGCGCAAGTTCCTGCTGGCGATGAGCGAGGATTTGCGGGTCTTGCTGGTCAAGCTGGCAGACCGCCTGCACAATATGCGCACGCTCCATTTCATCCGCGATCCCGAGAAGCGCCACAGAATATCGCGCGAGACAATGGACATATTCGCTCCGCTCGCGGAGCGGGTGGGGATGTATGAATATATGCGCGAAATGCAGCTGCTCGCTTTTGAGCAGCTCGAGCCGGAGGCCTACGCCACGATCACCGGCCGGTTGGCGCAGATCCGCAGCCAGGAAGGCGGCCAGGTGGATGCCATCGCGCTGGCGATCAAGCAGGCTTTGGCCGAGGCAGGATTGCAGGTCGAAGTCTCGGGGCGAGAGAAGCACCCCTATTCGATCTGGAAAAAGATGGCGGAGCGCCATGTCAGCTTCGACCAGATCACCGACATCATGGCCTTCCGCGTCATCACCAACGACACGGCGGACTGCTACAGGGCGCTCGGTGTATTGCATACGACGTGGCAGTTCATCCCCGGCCGATACAAGGATTACATCTCCACGCCCAAGACCAATGGCTACCGCTCGCTTCATACCTCGCTGATCTATGAAAACTCGATGCGGATGGAGGTGCAGATCCGTTCCCGCGAGATGCACCGGCTGAACGAGTTCGGCCTCGCCGCGCATTGGGCCTACAAGCAGGGTGGCACGCGGCCCGACGGCCAGGTGGGCTGGCTTCGGGACCTGATCGAGATCATCGATGCCAGTCATGATGCCGAGGAACTGCTCGAGCATACGCGCCTGGCGGTTTATCAGGACCGGATCTTCGCCTTCTCGCCCAAAGGAGCGCTGCACCAGTTGCCCAAGGGAGCAACGCCAGTGGATTTCGCTTTTGCGGTCCACACGGACCTAGGAGCGCATGCAGTAGGGGCCAAGATCAACGGCCGCCATATGCCGCTGCGCAGCGAGCTGCATAACGGCGATGTCGTCGAGATCATCAAGGGCCCCCATTCGGAGCCCCAACTTTCCTGGCTCGGCTTCGTCGTCACGGGCAAGGCACGAGCTTCCATTCGCCGTGCCGTGCGCCAGAAGGAACGCGCCGAGGTGGCGGAGATCGGGCGCAAGCTGTTCGAGGAGATCGCTGATCGCCTGCCCGCTCGCATTGGCAAGAAGGCGATCAAGGCTGCCGTCCAGCGGCTCGGCATGGAGGACGAGGAAGAGCTGATGCACGCCATCGGCTCGGCCAAGATCAAGGACCGGGAAGTGATGGAAGCGCTGGTGCCCGGAAGCACCGCGAACTTGCCCGAGCCGCAAAAGCAGGAGCGCGCCATATCAATCCGCGGGCTGACGGCCGGTGTCGGCTTCAAGCTGGCCGAATGCTGCCATCCGGTGCCGGGAGACCGGATCGTGGGGCTTCGCCATCCGGGGGAGGGGGTCGAGGTGCATGCCATCGATTGCTTCGAACTGGCCAAGGGAGCCGATGTCGACTGGCTGGACCTGTCGTGGGGGGAGCGTTCGGGCGGCGCCGTCGGGCGGTTGCGGGTGGTGCTCTACAACCGGCCCGGGACCCTCGCCGAGGTGGCTGGAATTTTTGCGAAGAACCACGCCAATGTGATGAATCTGGAGCTCGCCCAGCGGGATGATCCGTTCCATACCTACGAGGTGGATCTGGAAGTGCAGGACCTCGCGCATCTCACCCGGATCGTCAGCGCGCTTCGGGCGAGCGATGCTCTCGCAGAGGCGCAGCGGATCTAGAGCAGTTTCAGATCGATCTCGACCTGGTCACCTTCTTCCAGACTTTCGGCGCGGCAGATCGCCCTCTTTACAGGCAGAAACCAACCACCGTCGCCCTGCGGAAAGGCAGAAGTGGACCAGCGGCTGGCGCCAACCTGGACTTCCACCTTTACAGAGCCGAAACCGCGCCGCTTGCCGAGCTCCAGCCGGCGGAACAGCTCATGCGCGCTGATCGCATCGGCGGCTTGGCCTTCGACGGCGACATAGGCGATGCCGCCATGGCTTCCACTGTGCCACATCAGCAGCGGCGCCGTGAAACGGATGGTCTCGCCGCTCATTCCGCTTCGTCTTCCAGTGTGTGAATATCCTCGTCGGAAAGGCCGAAATGATGGCCCACCTCATGGATCAGGACGTGGGTTACGAGATGCTCAAGCGTTTCGTCGCCGCGTTCTGCCCATTCGTCCAGGATCGGGCGGCGGAACAAGCGGATGCGGTCGGGCATGGCGCCGGAGTGGCTCACGCTCTTCTCGCCCACCGGAATGCCTTCATAGATACCGCTCAGCTCGAACGGGTCGGCGATCCCCAGCGCGTCCAGCGTCGCCGGATCGGCAAAATCCTCCACCAGCAGCACGACATGCCGCAGGTGTTCGGCAAACGGTGCAGGGAGGCTCACCAGGGCGGCCCGCGCGATTGCCTCAATTTCATTCCCGCTGGGCGCAATGCCGAATGTTCGAGCCATGGGGGCGGCTTAGGTGCGCCTCCTTGCCGGTGCAAGCGCTGCGCGCTTGCCATGCCTTTCAGGCTTGGCTAGTGGCCAGCGCTCGCCAGCAGGCATGCGGAGCGGTGGCCGAGTGGTCGAAGGCGCACGCCTGGAAAGTGTGTATACGGTAACCCTGTATCGTGGGTTCGAATCCCACCCGCTCCGCCACCTAGTCAATTGAATTAAAAGGAAATTTATCTCCGAGCCAAATGCGGCGCGGTTCTGCGGCGTTTTGCGCCATGGACCGTAGCGGGAGATGGGCGGTCACGGAGACTCTCCTGTAATTCTCAGCCCACTTCTCTGCGGACCTAGCCCGTAGTGCGGTTTCGAGCCGGTAAGAGGTTATCGCTGCCGACGACGATCGAATGGTGCAATTTCCCTGCTAATCCCTGCTGACAGGTAACATCCAACTTTCGGCCGCTTATGGGCCGCGATACCGGACAAGAACCGCAGAATCGCTGGGTTTCTTCGCCCGAAGCGCAGGGAATTCCAGACCCGCGAGTAGAGAAATTGAATTCGCCGAGTAGGGAAATTGCCTCGCTCAATTCCGGGATTCCTCTGTTTTTAGCGGGATCGAGACCCCTTTAAATGGGATTCTCGCTCGAATTTCGGAATTGAGCGGGCGGCTAATGGGACAGAGCTCGCGACTTGCGGGGCGGCGCCCAGGTAAATCGGGATTGAAGACCGGGTAGGCGGGAATCCTGTCTGGTCTTTGTGGGATGATACAGTCGGCTTGCGGGATCGACATGGGAGCGGAGCGGCGATGCTCTGGCCAGCACAATGCAGACCATGCGAGGCGAATCGCCTTCTTCCTGCATCCGCCCCTGATGGCGATACTTCGATCGCCGGCCTGCGTTTGACTTTGGATGCCCATCGAAATCGGCCCATAAAATTAGTCTTCGAATAAGACATACGCCTCCGCAGATTTATTTTATCATCATGACGGCTCATTCCACTTGCGACCGAGGATGCGGAGGAATTGAATACATAAAATCAGGAAATATAGCCGCCCAAGAGGAAAAAGTAAGTTTAAATAAGAACCTTCTCAGAAGGGTCTGAGAAGGTTCTCAGAAGCAGTATTCGTACTTTCGGCGCTGCTCTTGCCAGCAAGGTAATCGTTTTAATACGTTGCATCGTCTCGCCAAAGGAGATGGCAACGATGAGCGATATGAGAGTCAAACTGCGCCGCGAGATCGTGATGCGCCGGCCGGAGGATCTCACCCCGGCAGAGCGCAATCCGCGGACCCATTCACGAAGGCAGCTGCGCCAGATTGCGGATAGCATCCAGCGCTTCGGCTTCACCAACCCCGTGCTGGTCGACCATGATGGGCGTATCCTGGCTGGCCATGGTCGAGTGGCTGCAGCGATGCAGCTTGGAATGCGGGAAGTGCCTGTGTTGTGCATCGGCGATCTGTCACCTGCAGAGCGCAAGGCCTACGCGCTCGCAGACAACAAGATCGCACTCAATGCAGGATGGGATCAGGAACTGCTAGCATTCGAGCTGCAGGAGCTGATCGAGATCGATTTCGAAGTTGAACTGACCGGCTTCAGCCTGGCGGAAATCGACTTCACGCTCGATGCCGCCAAGAATTCTTCGCCGGACGGGCATGATGCGCCGGAAGATTGTATTCCTCCCATGGCCGAGGAGGCAGTCACCCGCCCGGGCGATATCTGGCTGCTCGGCCGGCACCGGCTGCTTTGCGGCGATGCGCGCAGCAGCTCCGATCTTGAATTGCTGATGGGAAGCCGCAGGGCCGACATCATATTTACCGATCCGCCCTACAACGTTCCGATCGATGGCCATGTCTGTGGACTTGGGCGCATTCGCCACCGCGACTTTGCCATGGGTACCGGCGAAATGAGCGCGGCACAGTTTTCAGATTTTCTCGCCGGTACGCTCAACAATGCTGTTGCGCACACGCGCTCCGGTGCAATCCTTTACGTCTGCATGGACTGGCGGCATATGCGCGAATTGTGCGAGGCGGGCGATGCAATCGGCCTTGAGCTCAAGAACCTGGTCGTCTGGAACAAGACCAATGGCGGCATGGGCTCCTTCTACCGTTCGAAACACGAGCTGATCTTCGTCTTCAAATATGGCGATGCCCCTCATGTGAACAGCTTCGGATTGGGCGAGACGGGTCGGTACCGCACCAATGTGTGGGACTATCCAGGCATCTCCAGCATGTCAGCCTCGCGCGATGAGCAGCTCGCCATGCATCCCACGGTAAAGCCTGCAGCGCTCGTTAGCGATGCGCTCAAGGACTGTTCGCGGCGCGGCGACATCGTGCTCGATATGTTTGCCGGCTCCGGCACGACATTGATCGCTGCGGAAGCGACTGGCCGCACAGCGCATCTGATCGAATACGACCCACATTATTGCGATACGATTATTCGCAGGTTTGAGGCCGTGACTGGCAAAGCCGCGCAGCTCGAAGCAACTGCCCAGAGCTTCGATGCGCTGTCTGCAGAGCGTCTGGAGCAGGAGGCCGCGGCATGAGCGATGACGACCAAGACTATCGTGTGGGATATGGCAAGCCGCCGCGTAGGACGCAGTTCAAGAAGGGACAATCAGGCAATCCCGAGGGCGCACGCAGAAAGAAGAAGCAGGACAAGAAGGAGATCGAAGCTTCTATTCCACGGGGCCAATTTCCGACCTCGAAGGCCATCAGGGAAGAAGCCTTGCGAATGGTAACTGTCCGCGACGGGGATGAACGCCAGCAGATCGGGACCAGGGAAGCCGTCATACGCGCTGTCGCCACAAAGGCAATGCAAGGCGGTATTCTAGCGCAGCGGACATTCGTGGAGTGGCTGAAAATCGAGGATGAGCTGAAGGCGAAGGAAGACAAGGAGAGCTTTGATTTTTGGTTGGGCTACGTCCATGACTGCCGGACACAAATCAATGAGGCTTTGGCCAGCGGACGAGAGTCGCCTGAATTTCTGCCGCATCCCGATGACATCAAGCTTGGCTATTCGAACCTGACCGTGGAGTTCACAGGGCCCGTCGATGAAGCACAAGCAAAGGATATCAAGCGCCTTCGGCGCCTGGCCGATCTCCAATTCGAACTCGCGATCTTCTATGGTGAGGACATCTCATATAACGGGGCTGATCTTTGGCAATCGCGGGTCGGCATCTGGATGGTGAGCTATCTTTCCACCATCATGCTTTTGCCGGCCCGCATGAGGGGAATGTCGGATACGCAAAGGGCGCAGATGGACCTGCGCATGATGCTCTCGAGAAGAGCCTGGGAAGCCTATCTGGGGCAGGAGTGCGCAGAATTTGACCTGCCCTTTATCCCCGCCCGCAAGGACTGGCCTACCAAGACACTTGCGGAGCTTGGCATAGATGAGCTGGTCAAGGCGCATCGGCAGCAGGCCGTGCGGTGAAGGGTAAAACCAGCCGTTTTGGCCGCAACACTAGGACGTCTGCTGATCGCCGGTGCTGCCTGCCGCGAGGTAGGCCTCGATCGACGGCGAGGTGAGTTCCCTGAGATTCTGGCCGCCATAGGGAAACTTGTTGTACTCAATTGTATATTCTTCGTCATCCATTTCATCGAGCAATTCAAACTGCGGGTGGGCCTCCCATTCTCGCGGGACGTAGTCAGGACTCTCCGCCATTGCTCGAAAGCTGCGGTAGAACGCTTCAACCAATTGGCGGCGCTCCACTTTGACCCCGCGTACGCGATAAATGCCATCATGATGGGTTTGAATATGAAGAAGATATTCCGCCCGGTCATCTATGCATCCGGCCCCGCCGTAAAATTGCAGACGGCTTGAATGTCCTTCCTCATTAACCTGCCAGGTCGCCGCATCGCAGCCGTCGGCAATTTCGCCAAGCCATGCAAGCATGTGCGGGAATGGATCCCAGATATAGGTGCAGCTGACGCCGTAGAGCTCATGGAGCGGCTTGATCTTGAGCCAAATCCAGCCGGCATCGGGCAGCGAGAATTCGACGCAGATTGGGTACAAGCTGGTACGGTCCTCGGTCAGATGATCGAATATATCAGACATGCTTTGCACTGACGTGACCCCCTGATTTTCCTCCACGCTCGATTAGAGTCCGGCCCTGATGGAAGGACGGACGAGATGAAGCGTAAGAGGTTTACAGAGGAACAGATCATCGGCGTGCTGAAGGAGGCGGAG
>Ga0164243_10013989_pt1 | contig 11220 bp, 8 predicted proteins | sample OricompcompostOP_FD_108781 | JGI IMG/M metagenome (GOLD analysis project Ga0164243, IMG submission 108781) | Organic Plus compost microbial communities from Emeryville, California, USA - Original compost - Organic plus compost (OP) | ecosystem: Engineered > Solid waste > Mixed feedstock >... | reverse complement strand
GTCGTCGAGACGGCCGAGTCCCAGGCCTTCGCGTACTTCGACACGTTCGCAGGGCTCTGGGAGTTCGCGGCGGGCTCGCTCCTCGCCCTGATCCTGCCTCTTCTGCGCCTTCCGGTCGTGCTCAGGGCCGTCCTCGGATGGGTCGGCGTCGCGGGGATCCTCACGTGCGGGATCGTCCTGGACGTCCGCGGCGGGTTCCCCGGCTTCCTGGCGCTGTGGCCGGTGCTCGCCACGGCCGCGATCGTCGTCTCCGGCGCAGGGGACTCGACGCGCGGGGGACCGGCGGCGCTTCTGGCCTCCCGGCCGATGCGGTTCTTCTCCGGCGACGCCTACGCGCTCTACCTGGTGCACTGGCCCCTGCTGATCACGGCGATGGTCGTCGCCGAGACCGATCACGTCGGGATCTGGCTCGGAGCCGCGATCATCGCCGCCTCGCTCCTCCTGGCCCGTCTCCTCTCCCGGGGCGTCGAGCATCCGCTGCAGCGCGCGGCGTGGTTCGACGGCGCCCCGTGGCGCAGCGCCCTCGTGATCGCGGTCTGCCTCGCGCTCGTCTCGGCCGTCACCATCGGCTGGCAGGCGAAGGAGGAGCTGCGCGCGGCCGAGATCATGGCCGCCGCCGACGAGGGATATCCCGGTGCGGCGCAGGTCGACACGCCGCTGGACCTCAGCGGGTCGGGGCTGCCGCTCATCCCGGTGGCCACCGCCCTCGAGGACGAATGGCAGGGCGTCGGCGACGCCTGCGGAGGGGGACTCGCGCCGTCGAGCGAGATCCTCGACGGCACCTGCCAGCAGAGCCCGGCCGCGGCGACCGCGGATCAGACGGTCGTCGTCATCGGCGACTCCCACGCGCAGCAGCTGGGAACGCCGATGGCCCGCTACGCCGCGGAGCGCGGAATCGGCGTCGTCACCCTCCTCAAGGGCGGGTGCACGATCGGCGCGACCGAGGGCGACCGCGGACCGGCCAACCCCTACACGTGCGAGGAATGGCTCCCCGCCGCGGTCGACTACACGGTGTCGCTCCAGCCCACCGCGGTCTACGTCGTCGCCACGCGGGCCGACGCCGTCGAGCCGGAGCGGCTGCTCGACGGTGTGGAGGACACCATCGCGACCTTCCTCGACGCGGGGATCGCCGTCATCGCGGTGCGAGACAACCCCCGCTTCCCGTTCGACATGTACTCCTGCGTCGAGGCAGGGGAGCAGTGCGCCGTGCCGCAGGACCAGGTGCTCGCCAGGGACAACCCCGCGTCCGCCCTCGACAGCCGGGTGGTGCTCGTGGACTACACCCCGTGGCTCTGCCCGGAGGGCGTCTGCGAGGGCGCGATCGGGAACATCGCGGTCTACATCGACGACAACCACGTTTCGCACTCCTACGCCCGGACCCTCACTCCCATGCTCGACCGCATGCTGCGGTCCCACCGGGTGTTCTCCTGAGCGTCACGCCCACTCAGCCGCTTCCCGGCTCCGGCCGGGCCGGTCGGTAGACTAGGCCGGTGCGCCTTCTCGGCGCAGACGCACGTGAAGGGCCGGGAACACCGGCGGAAAGCGACACACATGGACCTCCTCATCGTCGGATCGGGTTTCTTCGGCCTCACGATCGCCGAGCGCGCCGCGGCCGCGGGCCGCAAGGTGACCGTCATCGATCGCCGCCACCACATCGGCGGCAACGCCTACAGCGAGGACGAGCCCACCACGGGCATCGAGGTGCACCGTTACGGCGCGCATCTCTTCCACACCTCCAACCCGACCGTGTGGGAGTACGTCAACCGGTTCACGACCTTCACCGACTACGTGCACCGGGTCTACTCGACGCACAAGGGCGTCGTCTACCCGCTGCCGATCAACCTCGGCACGATCAACCAGTTCTTCCAGGCGGCCTACACGCCCGACCAGGCCCGCGCCCTCATCGCCAGCCAGGCGGGCGAGTTCGACCCGCACGAGGCCAAGAACCTCGAGGAGCGCGGCATCGGCCTGATCGGCCGGCCGCTCTTCGAGGCGTTCATCCGCGACTACACCGCGAAGCAGTGGCAGACCGACGCCCGTGAGCTTCCCGCGTCGATCATCAGCCGGCTCCCGGTGCGATACACCTACGACAACCGCTACTTCAACGACACGTGGGAGGGTCTGCCCACCGACGGCTACACGGCGTGGCTGGAGCGCATGGCCGACCACCCCAACATCGAGGTGCAGCTCAACGTCGACTTCTTCGACGAGACCCAGCCGCTCAACAAGAAGGCGACCGTCGGGCAGCTCCCGATCGTCTACACCGGTCCGGTCGACCGCTACTTCGACTACAGCGCGGGGGAGCTCAGCTGGCGCACCATCGACCTGGAGGAGGAGGTCCTCGACGTCGGGGACTTCCAGGGCACCTCGGTCATGAACTACCCCGATGCGGACGTGCCGTACACGCGCATCCACGAGTTCAAGCACTTCCACACCGAGCGGGCCGACCGCTACCCGACCGACAAGACCGTCATCATGCGCGAGTTCTCGCGCTTCGCCGAGCGCGGCGACGAGCCCTACTACCCGGTCAACACCCCGGCCGACCGCGAGGGACTCCTCGCCTATCGTGAGCTCGCGAAGGGCGAGGCCGACGTGCACTTCGGCGGACGCCTGGGGACCTACCAGTACCTCGACATGCACATGGCGATCGGCTCGGCCCTGTCGATGTGGAACAACCAGCTGGCATGAGGACGGACGACGCAATGGCGAAGGACGAAACGACGGAGTACGTCGCCGTCAACCACACCGTCTTCCCGACCGAGGGCGTCGCGGAGGTCTCCGCGCTCTACGTCGACACCGGCACGGGAGACGGCTCGCAGCCGGGCGAGTCGTACGAGATACTCGGACGACGCTCGATCCGGGTCTTCGCCCACCGCCGCGTCTCGCTGAGCACCTACTTCAACACCTTCCCCGCCAGCTACTGGCAGCACTGGACCAGGGTCCGCCAGGTCCGCCTCGTGGCCACGGTCGAGGGCAAGGGGCTCTTCTCGGTGTACAAGTCGAGCGCGCGGGGGCGGGCGTCCGCCCTGGCGTCGAAGACGTTCGAGGACGAGACGGTGACGTTCGACCTTCCCGTGACCTCGTTCATCGACGGCGGCTCCTACTGGTTCGACATCGCGGCGGGGTCGGCCGACGCCGTCCTCGTCTCGGCGGAGTGGCAGGTCGCGGCCCCCCAGGACTGGAAGCCGGGGAAGACGACCGTGGGGATCACCACGTTCAACCGTCCGTCCTATTGCCTGAACCAGATCGTCGCCGTGGGGCAGAACGAGCACGTCCACGACGTCCTCGATCGCGTCGTCGTCGTCGACCAGGGGACCGACCTCGTCGCCGAGCAGCCCGGTTTCGACGCGGCGGCGGCCCGCCTCGGCGACAAGCTCGTCATGCTCCGGCAGGAGAACCTCGGCGGGTCCGGCGGGTTCTCGCGGGCGATGCTCGAGTCGCTGGCGTCCGAGGAGAGCGACTACGTCCTCCTCCTCGACGACGACGCGATCTCCGAGCCCGAGGCGATCGTCCGTGCGGTGCGGTTCGCGGACTTCGCGGTCACGCCCACGATCGTCGGCGGCGGGATGCTGCACCTCGACGACCGCTCGGTCCTGTACACGCAGGGCGAGGTCTGGGATCAGCGGTCGTCGTGGATGCGGCCGTCGGGGGCGAGCGAGTACGATCACGACTTCGCCGAGGAGCCCCTGCGCGAGACGCCCGAGCTGCACCGCTATCTCGGCGCGGACTTCAACGGCTGGTGGATGTGCCTCATCCCCACGACGATCCTGCGCGAGATCGGGCTGTCGATGCCGGTGTTCCTCAAGTTCGACGACATCGAGTTCTCGCTCCGCGCGCGCGATCACGGCTTCCCGACGGTGTGCCTGCCCGGCGTGGCCGTGTGGCACATGGCCTGGCACGACAAGGACCCCACCCGCACCTGGGAGGAGTACTTCATCCACCGCAACCGGACGATCACCGGCCTTCTGCACTCCCACGTCAAGAACGGCGGCATGCTGCCTCTGCGGAGCTTCCTCGGCGACGTCAAGCTGCTGTACATGCTGCAGTACTCCGCCGTGCGCCTGCGTCACGAGGCGCTGCGGGACGTGTTCGCGGGGCCGGCGCGGCTCCCCGAGCTGCTGCCGACCAAGCAGGAGGCGATCCGGGAGCTGCGGTCCGGCTTCGTCGACGCCGTCGTGCTCGACGACCTCACCGCGGTCCCGCCTGTGCGGCGTTCCTCTCGCGCGCTGCTGGGCGGGGTCTCGCGGCCGACGAACCCGATCGCGACCCTCGTGCTCGCGACCCGCGTCACGCTGCGGCAGATGTTCATCAAGCAGTCTCCGGGCAGCAGGCGCAACCCGGAGCGGATTATCTCGGCCCCGGACATCACGTGGTGGCGCTTCGCCGACATCGACTCGGCGCTCGTGACCTCGCCGGACGGGATCGGCGTCGCCTGGTACCAGCGGGACCGCGCGACGATGCACCGCTTCCTCCTGCGCAGCATCCGGCTGAACTGGCGGCTCTTCCGGCAGTGGAAGAAGTACGCGGCGCTCTACTCCGCGCAGATGCCGGAGGTGTCGTCTCCGGAGCGGTGGCGGGAGACCTTCGCCGCGGCGACGGTGAAGTGACCGCGGGTCACGGACGCGGACTCCGACACGGGACGGGGACACGGGACGGGCGATGAGCGGAACGACGATCGGCGCGCCGGGGAGCCTGCGGAGGTACGTCCACTCGCTGTGGCTGCTCTCGGCCCGCGACCTCCGTGTCCGCTACGCCACGAGCTTCCTCGGCTACCTCTGGTCGGTGCTGGACCCGCTCGTGATGAGCGCGATCTACTGGTTCGTCTTCACGCAGGTGTTCCACCGCAAGGTGGGGGAAGAGCCGTACATCGTCTTCCTGATCTCGGCGCTGCTCCCCTGGGTCTGGTTCAACTCCTCGGTGGGCGACTTCACCCGTGCCTTCCGGAAGGACTCGCGGCTGATCAGATCGACCGCGATCCCACGGTCGATCTGGGTCACCCGAGTCGTCCTCAGCAAGGGCATCGAGTTCCTCTGCTCGCTGCCCGTCCTGGTCCTGTTCGCCGTGTTCAGCGGGGCGCACGTGGGGTGGGGGCTGCTCTGGTTCCCGGTGGCCGTCGTCCTGCAGGTCGTGCTGCTCGTCGGCCTCGGCCTGCTGATCGCTCCGCTCACCGTGCTCTACACCGACCTGGAGCGGACGACGGGCCTCGTGCTCCGAGCCCTCTTCTATGCCTCGCCGGTGATCTACGGGTTCGCGAACCTTCCGCACCCGTTCCAGTTCCTCGGCCTCGTCAATCCGCTGTCCGGCATCTTCACGCTGTACCGGGTCGGCCTCTTCCCCGACCAGTGGCACGTGGAGCCGGTCCTCTCCAGCGTCGTGATCAGCTTCGGCGTCCTTGCGCTGGGCGTCCTCGTCTTCCGCCGCCTCGAGCCCGCCGTCCTGAAGGAGCTGTGATGGGGAGCGCGATCGAGGTCGAAGGGCTCGGCGTCCGCTTCCGTCGCGGGCGTCGGGGGCCGCGCAGCATCAAGGACCTCTTCGGCGGAGCGGCGCGGCGTGCGCGTCCGGGTGAGTTCTGGGCGCTGCGCGACGTCTCCTTCACCGTGGAGCAGGGCGAGGCGATCGGCGTGGTCGGTCGCAACGGACAGGGCAAGTCGACCCTCCTGAAGCTCGTCGCCGGCGTCCTCCTGCCCGACGAGGGGCGGGTGTCGGTGAACGGCGGTGTCGCCCCGCTCATCGAGCTGACCGGCGGGTTCGTCGGCGACCTCACCGTGCGCGAGAACGTCCGGCTGACCGCCGGCCTGCACGGGATGTCGAAGGCGGAGATCGGTCGTCGGTACGACGAGATCATCGCCTTCGCCGAGCTGGAGGACTTCCAGGAGACGCCGTACAAGCATCTCTCGAACGGGATGAAGGTGCGGCTGGCGTTCTCGGTCGTGTCGCAGCTTGACGAGCCCATCCTGCTCGTGGACGAGGTGCTGGCGGTGGGCGACAAGGCGTTCCGGGAGAAGTGCTATCGGCGCATCGACGCGCTGCTCGCCGACGACAGGACGCTCTTCTTCGTCTCCCACAACGAGCGTGACCTCCGTCGCTTCTGCACACGGGGGCTCTACCTCGACGGCGGCGGCCTCGTTCTCGACGGGCCGATCGGCGAGATCCTCGACCGTTACAACGCGGACCACACAGGCCAGGACTGAGGGTACGCGGCGACGGATCGCGGGCGACGCAGCCGCCGGGCACGCCCCGGGGGCATGCGACCGGAGTCGGTCAGGCGCCGACGATCCGGCGGAGGTCGTCGACGTCCCTGCGCACCGCGGCGATCCCGCCGGCCGTGTCTCCGCCGGATGCGGAAGTGCGCAGCGACGCCAGATCGGCGGCGTAGGCGGAGATCGCGTTCCGCCACCGCTCCGCGATCGACGACGGCGGCAGGGCGTCGGAGAGCCGCTGCGCGTCCTGCTGCAGCTGGTCGACGATGTCCACGGCCTCCTGGCCGCTCTTGCCTGCGAGGAGGTCGAGCCCGACGAGCGCGTCGGTGAGGCGGGGGCCGATCTGTCCGCGGAAGGTCTCGACGTCAGGGTCGGCCGGGACCGGCGGCTCCGTCTGCGGCGTCGTGGGCTCGCCCGGCGTCGTGGGACGAGCGGTCGGTGTCGGGCTGGAGGGGGACGTCGGCGTCCGCGTCGCGGTGGGGGAGGGAGAGGCCGACGACGACGGCGACGAGGTCGGATCCGGGGTCGCCTGGGCCCGGGGGAAGAGGATGAAGACGACGAGGCCCGCCACGAGCAGAGCCGCGACGACGAGGCCGATGACGAGGGCGATCCGCCGGCCTCGCCGCGGACGCTCGGGCGGGAAGATCCATTCGGCCTTCGGGCTCTGCTCGCTCATCTCAGTCCTCCAGAGGTGCCATGGGACGCCACGTGGTGTCCCGAGCGATCTTCCCCCCGTCGCGCAGCCCGCGGAAGAGGTTGCTCGTGCCGCGGAGCGTGCGCTCGACGAAGACCAGGCGGATGATCTCCTTCGCGAAGGTCATCGCCGTGCCCAGGCCGAACAGCAGCGGGCTGTATGCGCCCTGAGCGCGGTAGTAGTGCTTGATGTATGCCCGGTTCCGCATGATGTAGTAGCGGTACGCGTCGCTCGACGCGTTCATGTGGCGGATCCCCATGTCCCACTGCTTGATCTCGCGGGTGCGGCGGAGCACGAACTCGTCGACGATCACCGCGGTGGTCTGGCGGGAGGCGAGCCAGCCGTACACCTGGTCGTCCCAGTAGATGAAGAAGCGGGGGTCGGGAAGACCGATCCGCTGCACGATCGACCGGTGGATGAACATCCCCTCGAAGCAGCCGCTGTTCATCTCCTTGAAGCCGGAGGAGTCGAAGCCGGCCGGCGCGAACGGGATCGGGATTCCCATCCGCTCCGCGATCCGGTACTGCCAGTAGAAGGCGCTGCCGTCGTAGTCGTAGCGGCGGCCCTGGATGCTCTTGAAACGCGGGGTCCACCGGCCCATCCGGGCCAGGCCGTCGGGGAGCACCTCGACGTCGTCGTCCATGAGCCAGATCCACTCGGCGCCGAGGTCGTAGGCGGTGCGCATGCCCTCGCTGAAGCCGCCGGAGCCGCCGGTGTTGGTGTCCAGGCGCCGGTAGACGAGCTCGGCGCCGAGGCCGGCGCGCACCGCGTCGACGACCTCGGTGGTGTCGTCGGTGGAGGCGTTGTCGATCACCACGACCCTGCCGGGCTTGGGGTCCATCCGGGAGATGCTCTCCAGGAGGCCGCGGAGCAGGTGCGAGCGGTTGTAGGTGACGATGACGATCGCGGCGGAGGCGGGGTCGAAGGGCGTCGCGGGCGATGTCATTCCTGCTCCTCGAAGATCTCTTTCCAGGCGCGCTCGGACACGAGGTCCGGCAGCGCGTCGCGGTAGGCGCGCTGGAGCTCGGGCCAGCGGCGCTTGAGCTGGCGGTGCAGGCGCACCGACTCGCGCAGCATGCGCCGGAAGCGCGCGCGGTCGCGGGTGTACACGGTCTTGCCCGACCCGTCGGCCGTGCTGATCAGCGCGCTCTCGTACGCGGAGACCCGCCACCACTGCGCGTCGTCCTTGCCGAGCTCCACCTGGGGGCGCGCCACGTTCTCCGGGTGTGGCGCGCGGAGCCAGTGCGAGACGAGGATCCGCAGTGTGAGCAGCCGCAGACGCACCCCGGACGGAGTGTCGGCGTCCGGCCGGATCCGCGGCGGGAAGACGACCCGCCCGTGCCGGGAACGCGGCATCTCGTCCCCGTCGCGGTGCACCTGCGTCTCGGGGAAGCCGGCGGCGAGCGCCCGGGCCTCCGGCATCCCGTTCCGGAGCGATCCCCGCAGGTGTCCCGGACCGGACAGCAGGTCGCGGAGGGCCTTCGCGCGCAGCGCCGCGGGGTAGTACTGCATCATCATCAGATGCTTGAGGTCGACGCGGAGGCTGTGGGTGAGCAGGCGCCCGCCCTGGGGGAGCGTCGAGTGCAGGAGACCGGCGAGGATCCGGTTGCGGGCGTGGAAGTAGGCCTGCCAGTCGATGCTGTCGTCCTTGTTGACCCAGGACACGTGCCAGAGCGCGACGCCGGGAAGGGAGACGGTCGGGAAGCCCGCCTTGCCGGCGCGGAGGCAGAACTCCGCGTCGTCCCATTTGATGAAGGCCGGGAGGGACAGCCCGACCCGGCGGATCGCCTCGACCGGGATCAGGCACATCCACCAGCCGTTGTAGTCGGCGTCGAGCCGCATGTGCAGGAGACGGGACTGGCGGAGGTTCGCCGTCCCGAAGTCGTGCGGCATGCTCTCCTGGTAGAGGTTGCGCCACATGAACGGCGCCTCGTCGACGACCTCGGCCCAGCCGTGGAGCTTCGCGCGGTCGAGGAGGTCGAACATGTGGCCGCCGACGAGCGTCGGCTCGGTCGTGAAGCGGCCGAAGACGATCGAGCGCCGCAGCGACTCGGGCTCGATCTGCACGTCGTCGTCCAGGAGCTGCACGAAATCGCTCTCGCCGCGCTGCATGGTCTCGTACATGGCCCGCGCGAACCCGCCCGACCCGCCGAGGTTGGGCTGCCGGAGGGGGACGAGCCGTTCCCCGAGCGCCGCAGCGATCTCGGCGTAGCCCGGCTCGCCCGCGACCTCCTGCGTGCCCTGGTCGACGAGGTAGACGCGGTCGACGAGCTCGAGCACGTCGGGGGCCTCGGCGAGCGCCTGGAGCGTGCGGACGCAGTAGTCGGGCTTGTTGAAGGTCGTGATGCCGATCGAGGCGAGGCCGGCGCGGACCGGCTCCTCCTCGGTGGTCCACACGGCGTGCTCGAGCGTCGCGGACTCCTCGTCGGCGACGAGGTCGAACCAGATCCAGCCGCCGTCGCTGTACTGGGTGAGCGAGAGCGGGAAGGTCGTGGTCGCCTCGCCCTGGACCTCCTGGACGGCGAGACGCTGCCGGACGCCCGATCCGTTCGAGCGGTAGACGAGGACGGTGGCCGGCCCCGTGGTCCGCACCGTCAGGGCGATCTGCCGGACGCCGGTCCAGTGCTGCCAGTACGAGGCGGGGAAGGCGTTGAAGTAGGCGCCGAAGGAGACCCGTCGTCCCGCGCCGACACGCGCCCGGTGACGGCCGAGGACGTTGCCGAGGTGGGCGTGCGCGGAGACGCGGATCGGCTCGTCCTCGACCGAGGTCCAGGTCTCGGGATCGGCGTACAGCGGCAGGAGGTCGGGGTCCCGATCGAGAGGGAAGACGACGTTCTGCAGGACGTAGGTCACGGGCACGGACTCCGAAGGATCAGGGGCACGCGAATCGGGCCGGGAGTAGCCTACCGGCCCGAGGCGTCGCGGCCCTGTGAGCGTCCGTCGGTGTCGTGACGGCCACGGGCGTCAGCGGGCGGGGAGCGTGGGCATCGTGCCGGTCTGCGCGGCGTCGATGTTCTCCCGCCAGGAGCGGGACTGGCCGGCGCGCAGGGCGCAGAGGACGAGCAGGAACCAGCCGGCGTCGGCGAGGGTGAAGCTCTCGAACATGGACTCCACGGCCAGCGTCACGAGCACGAGCGGGGTCCAGGCGTACACGATCGACCGGCGGATGCTGGCGACGAGCCAGGAGCGCACGAGGGCGATCCCGCCGAGGAGGAGGAAGAGCAGCAGCCCCGCGGCTCCCACCTGCAGCAGGGTGTCGAGATAGGCGTTGAGCGCGGTGCGATGATGGTCGGCGGTCATGAAATTGATCGCGTTGAACGGATAGTCCGAGCGCTGCCACGGACCGAACCACCCCCACCCGTGGGCGGGGCGCGGCTTCCAGTAGTCCAGCAGCACGTTCCAGAGCTTCGCGCGCGTGCTGAAGTCCGACCCCGCGTTGAGGACGGCGACGATGCGCTGCCGGAACAGGAACGCGACGGCGAGGCCGGCCACGACGAGGCCGCCGAGGGTCCACTGCATCGCCGCCCGCCCCTCGGGGCCGGCGCGGCGGACGAGGACCAGGGCGATGCTGGCGACGCCCACCGCCAGGCCGAGCACCATGACGGTGGGCGAGGCGGAGAACAGGGCCAGCGCGACGGCGAGGACGACGGAGGGCAGCGCGACGGCCGCCGAGACCGACTGCGATCGCCATTCGATCACGAAGGTGATCAGCGCCACGACCGCCACGAAGCCGAGCATGTTGCGGCTGCCGAAGAGGCCCTGGACCGGTCCGCCCGCGGCGAGGTTGCCCTGCACGCCGAGGAAGGGGATCGGGATGTCGAGGAGGATGCCGGACAGGATCTCGACCGCGAGCGACGCGGCGAGCAGGATGCGGAGGGCGTCGCCGAGGGCGCGGACGGTCTGCAGGGTGTCGCGGACGTGCCCGATCGTCACGGCGAGGAGGGCGAAGCCGAGGATCGCGGCCCACCCGCGCAGCGTCTGAGCCTTGTCGGTCGACCAGATCGAGCTCGCGAGGGTCCAGGCGAGGAACGCGAGGAGGGTCGAGGGGACCAGGCGGAGGAGGGAGAGCTCGTCGCGGCGGACGAACAGGATCGCGGCGCCGATCGCGCAGAGCGCGGCCACGATGGTGACGAGCGTCACGGTGCTGGTGAGCCGCTCGATCGCGAAGGAGCCGAACACGGTCAGGAGCACGGCGAGCGTGAAGGCGCGCGCCATCTCGACCGACGCCAGCAGCCGGGCCAGCCCGTGCCGCCGGGTGGTCACGGCGCTCGCCTCGCCGGGGTCCCGGTCTCCACGGTGCGGTCGCGTTCGCTCAGGCCACGTCCG
>Ga0164243_10013988_pt1 | contig 11221 bp, 8 predicted proteins | sample OricompcompostOP_FD_108781 | JGI IMG/M metagenome (GOLD analysis project Ga0164243, IMG submission 108781) | Organic Plus compost microbial communities from Emeryville, California, USA - Original compost - Organic plus compost (OP) | ecosystem: Engineered > Solid waste > Mixed feedstock >... | reverse complement strand
ACCGGCAACCCCATTGCTCCCGTGGTGAAGCTGGCAACCAACACCAAACTGGCTACCCGCATGCCGGATATCATCGACATCGATACCGGTTCCATCATCAGCGGTCAGCATACGATCGAGGAAATGGGCGAGCAGATACTGGAATATGTGATCAGGGCCGCCAGCGGTGAAGTATATACGAAAGCAGAGCAATTACACCAGGATGATTTCATTCCGTGGAAACGCGGCGTGAGCTTATAATAATAGCCCTTTTCAGCGGGTTTATCAGAACGGCAAAGCGGCAGGGGAAGATGTTTCCCTGCCGCTTTTGTTACAGTACGTGCCGTAGCCCGGACGGTACGGTTGGCGGAACGCGTAATTAAATTTTCTCCCCCCCACAAAAAAACAAAAGACATAAAAAAAGAGTCAGGGCCGCATCCCCTGACTCTTATACTTGTGGTACTCTACTTAAACGAATACTTATTTTGGACCTGTTTTACACGTGCTGGCCGGAAGGCGCAGGCGCTACAGGCGTTTCATCATCGAGTTTTACCTGTTCCATTTTCGGCGCAAAGATATGCATCATGAGCCAGGCGAGCAGGTAAGCGAGGCCGCAGATGGTGAGGATAATACCGTAACCGAGGGAGAGCTTGCCCAGCACTTTATAGTGATCCAGGATAATGCCTACCAGCAGCGGAAACAGCGTACCGCCCACGGAGCCGGCCATACCGCCGATGCCTACGACAGAACTTACCGCCTTTTTAGGGAACATGTCAGATACAGTAGTGAAGATATTGGCGGACCATGCCTGGTGCGCAGCAGTGGCCAGGCCGATCAAACCCAGGCCGATGGCCAGGTTCGGAATGTAAGGCACCAGTACTACCGGCAATACGCACAGGGCAAAAAAGAGCATGGATACTTTCCTGGCTTTAAATACCGGCCACCCTTTCCTGTTGATCAGGAAGGAGGATAACCATCCGCCGCCGATGCTGCCCACGCTGGAAATCGTGTACACCACAATCAGCGGCCAACCGCCGGTGCTGGCCATGTCAATGCCGAAGGTAGAGGAAAGATAGGTTGGCAGCCAGAAGAGGTAGAACCACCAGATGGGATCGGTGAGTAATTTACCGAAGATGAAGGCCCAGGTTTGCCTGATACCAAACAGTTTACCCCATTTAACGCCTTTTTTGGCATCGGCATCGCTTACTTCCTCGTTATCGCTGTGGATATGGTCATATTCCGCTTTCCTGAGTCTTTTCTGCTTGGAAGGGATTTCGTACCAGATCCACCAGAAAAACAGCCATACAAAACCGATGGCGCCCGTCCAGATGAAGGCGGTTTGCCAGTGGTAATTACGTAAAATCCAGTACACTGTAGGAGGGCCGATAATAGCGGCGATATTGGCGCCGGAGTTGAAGATACCGGTCGCGAATGCTCTTTCTTTCTTAGGGAACCATTCAGCCACTGATTTGATAGCCGCAGGGAAGTTACCGGCTTCGCTCACGCCCAGTACGGAGCGGGCAGCGCCGAAACCGAAGGTGGACTTGGCAATGGCGTGGGCCATCGCAGAAATGCTCCAAACGGTTACCGACAGGGCATAACCCAGCTTGCTGCCGATTTTATCGATGAGGCGTCCAAACACCAGCAAACCAAGCGCATATGAGGCAGAAAACGCCATTACTACGTAACTGTAATCCTTTTCTGTCCAGCTGAATTCAGCGGCAAGGGTATCTTTCAATAACCCTATCACCTGTCTGTCTACATAATTGATCGTGGTCGCAAAAAACAACAGCGCACAAACACGCCAGCGATATTTACCTAAAGTTGTGGAATTCATTTCGGCTGAATTTGGAATTTATAAAGAGGCTTAATTTACTGCAAGCCTTTCAGAATTGCAAACGTTTGCATAACTTTTTCTTTCAAACCACCCCAGTCGCGACTTTCGATCAGGGATTTGGACAGCAGGTTGGAGCCCATTCCAACGCAAACCACGCCGGCATCGAACCAGCTTTTCATGCTGTCGGCAGTAGGTTCTACCCCGCCGGTAGGCATAAATTTAAGGTTAGGGAACAAAGGCTTGATCGCAGTGGCGAAACCAGGGCCGAGCACATTGCCAGGGAAGAGTTTAACGAGCTGAGCGCCATTTTTTTCCGCTACGGAAATTTCGGTAGGCGTCATGCAGCCGGGGATCCAGGTGATCTGCTTTTCGTGGCATACGGCGGCGGTAGCCGGGTCTGCGATCGGGCACACGATGAAGTCCGCGCCGGCATCGGCGAAAAATGCCGCGTCATCGGCGTTTTTGATGGTACCAATACCCAGGTACATTTCCGGCATGGTGGCGTTTTTCTTTTCCAGCATTGCCTTGAAATTGGCGCGGGCAGCGGCGCCGCGGCTGGTGAACTCAAATACCCGGAGTCCGCCCTCGTAGCAGGCCTGCAATACTTCCAGGCATACGTTCACATCCTCATGATAAAAAACCGGGATAACCCCGCTCTGCCTGAAAGCAGCTAAAATAATTTCTGATTTCGGTGCCATGTCTACAACAATTTATAGATTTCCTCTACCGGAGTAGTATTGAAATCACCCTTTACAAAAAATTTGGAATAAGCGGCGGCGGCGGCAAAAGAGATGATGCCCTGATCGTCCTTACCGGCCAGCTGGGCATGGATGAGGCCTGCCATAAAGCAATCCCCGCTGCCTACACGGTCTACCACCTGGTCGGTGTCGTACGCCTTGCTGACAGCCACATTACCATCGTTGTAATAAAACGCGTAGTAGTGGTTATGCGTAGCCGCGGAGGAGAAGCGGAAGGTGAAAGCCACGCGCTTGCAGCGTTTGAACCGCGCTGTGATTTCCTTAGCTACCACGGTAGCCTGTTCGATATAAACATCCTGTTTATCGGCTTCCAGGGCCACGGTGTTCAGCGAGGTATCCAGCATGGTATGCGCCGCCCAGATGTTGCCCATGACCACATCGCAATACTCCACCAGCTCCGGCATGATTTCAAAAGGCTTTTTGCCGTACTGCCAGAGCTTACTGCGGAAGTTGAGGTCCGTAGAGATGGTCAGGCCCTTGCGGGTGGCCGCTTCCAGCACTTCCTTGCAAATAACGGCGGCATCCGGGTTCAGGGCCGGCGTGATGGCGCTCCAGTGGAACCATTCCGCATCGCCGAGGAGGCTGTCCCAATCCACCGTTCCCGGCTGGATGGATGCAAAGGAAGAATACTTACGGTCGTACACCACCTCCGCATGCTTGAGGTCACTGCCCTGTGCGAGGTAGTAGATACCGATGCGGTCCCCACCCCATAACATCCTGTCGGTTTCTATCCCCAGCGCGCTCAGCTGCGCCAGTACATCGCGGGATAAGCCGTTGTCAGGCACTTTACTCAGGTAGGAAACAGGCGTGCCCCATTGGGCCAGGGCAGCGGCCACGTTGGCCTCGGCCCCTCCTACGTAGATGGCAGCTGTATGCTCGGACAGCTGCGGGGAGAGCCTCAGCAGGATCTCCCCAAACGTAATTACTTTTACTGCTTTCATTAGAATCCGAAATATGCTTTTGCATTATTGTAACAAATATCCTGCACCATTTTTCCTAACCAGGCAATATCGTTAGGAAGCTCTCCATTTTCCACATCCCGGCCCAGGAGGTTGCACAAAATACGACGGAAATATTCATGACGCGAATAAGAAAGAAAACTACGCGAGTCCGTAAGCATGCCAACGAACCTGGAAAGCAGGCCCATATTGCTTAAACAGTTCATTTGTTTTTCCATTCCGTCTTTCTGATCCAGGAACCACCAGCCGGAGCCATACTGGATTTTACCCGGTATGCTGCCATCCTGGAAGTTGCCCGCCATCGTTGCAAAAACATCATTATCGGCTCCGTTCAGGTTATAGAGAACGGTTTTAGCCAGTTTATTTTTCTTATCTAGTTCATTAAGGAAGGCGCTCATGGCCACGGCGTTTTTCCAGTCGCCGATGGAGTCTACCCCTGCGTCCGCCCCGTAGGACTGCAGCAGGCGGGTGTTGTTGTTCCGGATTGCGCCTACGTGGAACTGCTGGGCCCAGCCCCTGGCGTGGTTCCATTCGCAAATCTGCAGGAGCACGGCCGTTCTGAACTGTTCGTTTTCCAGTTCAGTGGCGGTTTTGCCGGTTCTGGCCTGCTGGAAGATCTGTTCCAGCTCGGCCGGGGTGGCCGGTTTGAAATAGAACGCGCTCTGGCCGTGATCGCTGAGGCGGCCGCCTTTTTCGTGGAAGTAGTCGTGCCGCTGCTGCAAAGCAGCCATCAGCTTGTCAAAGCTGTTGATATCGCTTTTCACCACTTCGGAAAGCTTATCCACAAAGGCGTTGAAGGTAGCCGGGTTATCCACCGCCATAGCCCGGTCTGGCCGGAAGGTAGGCAGCACGGCCGTGCCAAACGGATTGGCGGCAATAGCGGCATGGTGTTCCAGGGAATCCACCGGATCATCCGTGGTGCAGAGCGTAGTTACTTTATAATGGGTGAGCAAGGCCTGGGTACTGAGTTGGGGCAGTTGCTCATTACAGCGCTGGTAGATGGTTTCGGCGGTAGACTCGTTCAACAGTTCCGTTACGCCGAATGGGTTGCGCAGTTCCATGTGGGACCAGTGATACAACGGGTTGCGCATGGTGTAGGGCGTGGTGGCCGCCCAGTGCTTGAACTTCGTGAAGTCGTCCGCATCGCCGGTGATGAACTTTTCAGCCACGCCGTTGGCGCGCATGGCCCTCCACTTGTAGTGGTCCCCTTTCAGCCATATTTCCGTAAGATTGGCAAATACCTTGTTCTGCGCTATTTCATCCGGAGGCAGGTGGTTGTGGTAATCGATCACCGGCATCGCCTGTGCGAAGTCAAAGTACAGGCGTTTAGCCGTTTCAGTTTGCAGCAAAAAGTCCTCCGACAAAAATTGTTTCATAGAGCTGTAGCATTTATAATCCGGAAGAAGCCAGCTCCGAGCGGATGAATGACTTCACTCCCTGTTCTGATAATTGATCCAAATGTTCACTGACGGTGGCGGTAAAGCCAGGGATGGCGTGCAGGTTTACTTCCCAGAGCCGCTGATCCGCCGCTATCTGCGCCACCATTTCGTAGGTGGTGGTACGCTGTGCCCAGTATCCGGCAAACAGCGCGATGTTATCATCGGTGATGAGGTATTCCTCCCCGTCCCTTGCACCGTAATATTTACCATTCTCCTGTTTCACGGGCTTGAGGAAAAGCAGCATGGCGGCAAATCCCAGGCACATGTAAGGCGGCAGGGCTTTTTGCTGCTCGTAATAGCGCAGGAGGGTACGCACGTTGCGGGCGTTCATTTTGGAGCTTTCCTGGAAGGTGATGCTGATCAGTTTATGCGCGATAAACGGATTGGCAAAGCGGTCCAGCACGTCCGCAGCGAATGCCGGCGCGGAAGGGCAAATATCTTTTATGGTGGGCAGTATTTCTGCTAAGATGACCTGTTGGAAGAAGTGGCGCATGTATTCGTTTTCCATGGCTTCGTACACGGTGTTGAGGCCGGAGAGGTAGGCCAGCGGTACGGCGGCGGTATGGGAGCCGTTGAGGATGCGCAGCTTTTGTTCGCGGTAGGGGGTGATATCCGGCTGTATCAGCATGCGTTCGTCCGTTTGGTGGAACGACAGGACGGAGCGGATATATTCGTTGCCTTCGATGGCCCAGAGGAGGAAAGGTTCTACTTCGATCCAGAGTTTGTCCGTATAACCTGCTTTTTCTTCCATTTCGGCGAGGTTGCGGGGCTTACCGGGTACGATGCGGTCCACCAGGCTGTTGCAGAAGTGGTTATCCTTTGTGATCCATTCGGTGAAGGCGGCCGGCATTTCGTTGAAGGCGGCCAGTTTAAGGACGATTTCTTTCAGCAGCTTGCCGTTGTCCACCACCAGTTCCGTGGGCACGATTACGAAGCCTGTATTGCTGCTGCCTTTGAAGTACTGGTAGCGTTCCCAGAGGATGGCGAGCAGTTTGCCGGGGTAGCTGGCAGGCACGCCGGTAGCGATTTTTTCGGCTACGTATTGGATGCCAACTTCCGTAGTATTGGATATAATGATTTGTAATTCAGGCTGATGTACGGCTTTCAGGACCTTATCCCAATCTGCATTCGATTGCAAAACACGTGAAACAGCAGCATTGATGAGGACGTTATCCACCAGTTCCCCCTGGGCAATTCCTTTAATGTGGGTGGTGAACAGGGAATTTTGCTGGTCAAAATCGCTGGTATCGCCGTCGGTGGATTTCACTACTACCACGCGGCCCTGGAAGACCTGCTGTTTATTGGCTTTATCTACGAGATAATCTACTAGTCCGCGCAGCAGTACGCCTGTGCCGAATTGAAGTATTTTTTCCGGGAATTGGAACTGGCTTTCACTAACGCCGGAATCTGCTCTTTGAAGTACGAGCTGCTGATTGAGTATTGGTAACATTTCCACTTGTTTGGACACTAAATATAGCGTGCTAAATTAACAATTTGTAGTAAGAAGCTAAATAATTGCTAAACGAGGCCAAAAACGTATCATCCCATAGTAAAAATCGATTGTGGCATTGCTATAATCGATAATATGTGTACCGGCATTGGCAGGAATTTAAGTAATTTTGCATCCTTAAAACGATTTTTAATGAGCAAGCTTGGAAAAGTGCTGGTTGCCATGAGTGGCGGAATCGACAGTACTGTAACAGCACTGATGTTACACGAACAGGGCTATGAAGTGGTGGGTATCACCATGAAGACCTGGGATTATGCGTCAGCTGGAGCCAGCAAGAAAGAGACCGGCTGCTGTAACCTCGATTCATTCAACGATGCCCGCGCAGCTGCGGTGCATCACGGGTTTCCGCACTTTGTGCTGGACATCCGCGACGAATTCGGCGATTTCGTTATCAATAACTTCGTAGATGAATACATTGCGGGCCGCACACCTAATCCCTGTGTACTTTGCAATACCCATATCAAGTGGCGCGCGCTGATGAAACGCGCCGATGCGCTGGACTGCGAATTTATTGCGACGGGCCACTACGGCCAGATTCGCCAGCATGATAATGGTCGGTATGTGATCAGCAAAGGTATAGATGAACTGAAGGATCAGAGCTATGTACTGTGGGGCATCCAGCAGGATGTGCTTTCCCGCACCCTTTTGCCGCTGGGTAAATACCGTAAAACGGAGATCAGGCAAATGGCCTTCGATTTCGGGTATCCTGAACTGGCGAAGAAAGCAGAGAGCTATGAGATCTGCTTTGTACCGGACAACGACTATCGCGGCTTCCTGAAGCGTAAGGTAGAAGGGCTGGAAGAACGGGTGAACGGCGGTAATTTTGTACTTGCGGATGGCACCATTGTGGGTAAACACAAGGGGTATCCTTTTTATACTATTGGCCAGCGTAAGGGCCTGGATATTGCCCTGGGCCGCCCGGTGTTTGTAACGGAGATCATCCCGGAAACCAATACCGTTGTATTGGGCAACGAAGATGAACTGCAGAAAAACGAAATGTTTGTGGCGAAGATAAACATGGGTAAATACGAAACTATTCCGGATGGCATGGAAGCGGTAACGAAGATCCGTTATAAGGATAAAGGCGCGCTGAGCAACCTTTACAATGAGAACGGACAGGTGAAGGTGAATTTTTATGAAAACGTGAAAGGTATTGCCCCGGGGCAGTCAGCCGTGTTTTATGAAGGCGATGATGTGATTGGCGGGGGGATTATCCAGCGTGCGGTTAATTTTTAGTTGTATATACAGTTTATAAGGTGAGGCTGGCCGGGAGGTCAGCCTTATTTTTTTGTGGGATGGGGAGCGGGTTAGGCAGGTTATGGGCTGGGCGCCGGCAAGGTGTTGGGTTAATGGTATTTTGGGAAAAACCGGGTATTGCCAGGGGGCGGTCCGTTAGGTCATTGCCGGGGCGGTGTCAAGGTATTGGCTTAATGGTATTCTTGGAAAAACCGGGTATTGCCAGGGGGCGGTCCGTTAGGTCAATCCTATTTTTGGAAGCGGTAAGTCGTCATCATCTTCCTGATCTTCATCGGTATGCGGCACATCCTGGACCGGCTCGGGGCGGAAGCGCCGCTCTCCTACCTGCTGGCGCCACATGGCGTAATAGAGCCCTTTTTGTTGCAGGAGCTCATCATGGGAGCCGGTTTCTACAATCTTGCCTTTTTCCAGCACGTAAATAGCGTCTGCATGCATGATAGTGGACAAACGGTGCGCGATCAATATCGTCATCTGTTCCCTGGAAGCCGATACTTCCCGGATAGTGGCGGTGATGTCTTCTTCTGTCAGCGAGTCAAGGGCAGATGTGGCCTCATCGAATATCAGGAGCCGCGGCTGCCGCAGCAGCGCCCGTGCAATAGAAATCCTTTGCTTTTCCCCACCGGATAACTTCATTCCGTTCTCGCCCAGCATGGTGTAAATGCCTTTGTCTGTTTTGGCGATCAACGCTGCTGCAGATGCCTTGTTCAGCGCGTCCATGATTTCTTCGTTGGTAGCGCCGGGTTTTACAAACAGCATATTATCCCGGATAGTACCTGCATACAGTTGCGTATCCTGCGTCACGAAGCCAATTTGCCGGCGCAGGGGATTATAGCGGAGGTCTGTTGATTTTACTTCGTTGAAATAGATGTTCCCGCTGACAGGTGTGTATAGTCCTACCAGCAGCTTTACCAGCGTGGATTTCCCCGAGCCGGAAGGCCCGACAAAGGCAATGGTTTGCCCAAGGTGCACGGAAAAGGAAATCCCGTCCATGGCGTTATAGGTGGCGGTTTTATGGCGGAATACCACGTCTTCAAAACGCAGGCTTTCCAGTGGTCCTATCTCTACCGGCGTTTCCGGGCGGCGCTCCACGGGCTTTTTCATCAGCTTATCGAAATTACGGATGCTGGCGTCCACTTCGCGGTATTGCAGGATCATATTGCCTAAATCCTGCAAGGGAACGAAGATGGCGGTGGAGATGAATTGCATGGCGATCAGCTCACCCGTACTTAATACCTGCCGGAATATCAGCCAGAGCAGGATAAAGAGGATAGATTGTTTGAGTAGGTTGAGTGCAGTGCCTTGCAGCAGGGATAATATACTGACTTTTTTCGCCTTGTACATTTCCAGGTCATAGATCTTTTTTGTTTGCTCGTTTAAGCGCCGGATTTCCGGAAAGGTAAGCCCCAGGCTCTTCACCAGTTCTATATTGCGCAGGCTCTCCGTGATCACACCCGCCTGCGCGTCTGTTTGCCGGTTGATGCTGCGTTGTACGGTTTTTATTTTGCGGGACAGCAAACCTGTGAGCGAACCTAATACCAGTACGCCGATTACAAACACCGGGATCAACATCCAGTTCTTATTGATGCTGTACCAGATTAAAAAACCTGTACCAACCAGGGAAGAGAATAATACGTTGATAAAACTATTGGTAAAGCGTTCTGCATCTGTTTTGACTTTCTGCAGGATGGATAAGGTGGTGCCGCTACGGTTTTCTTCAAACTCCTGGAAAGACAAGCGCAGCGTTTGTTTCAGCCCGTCGTTGAAAATCTGCATACCAAACTGTGCTACAGTTTTGCGGGTCAGGTATTCCTGCAGGGATTTAAATGTTTTGGCGAGCAAGGCGATAGCGATGGCGATGCCCAGCCAATAGAGCACGCTGCTCACTAATTGCTGCTCGCTGAGGTGTTGTGGATTGGAAGCGTAATTATCCACGATTTTACCGAAGATAATTGGGTCCAGCAGGTTGAGTAATTGCGCGGAGCCGGCCAGCAGCAGGGAAATAAGGATGAGCTTTTTGTGCGGTTTGAGGTATTTCCAGAGTGTCTTCATGCTGCGCGGTTTTCGTTAGTGATGGTTTCCTGTTTTAAGTTAACGAAAAATGCGGAAATGGTGGCAAGCAGCACATCCCACTGGCGTGGGTATCAACACCCATCATTGTCGCCGGGATTAGTACGATCGATATACATACTTTCAAGCAGAGGACCGTGCCAATAACAATCGTCAAAATCAAACATTTCTTCTGAATTTTACCGCAAACATCGTATCCGCCCCGCTTCCATATCCGGGAATCACCCCGCCTTCTTCTTTCCGCAAATCGCTGTTTGCTTCAATAAACGCGACCATATCTTCATTCTCCTTTTTAAAAACGGAGCAGGTAATATAAATCAGCGTGCCGCCGGGTTTCACAAAATGTATAACGTTATCGGCTATACGCTTTTGTAAATCCTGGTAACGTTGTATTTCTTCTTTTTTAAAGAAGGAAAGGCTTTCAGGCGTTCTTCCCCAGGTGCCTGATCCGCTGCAGGGCGCATCCAGGATAATACCATCAAATTTCACATTGCCCATAGTACCGGGAAACGCAGGATTGGTAAGGTCCGCCACGCGTGCCTCATAGTTCTTCACCCCTGCCGCTGCAAAGCGCTGTTGCAGGTTTTCGAGGATAGACCTGCGTACATCGCTTACCAGCAGCTGTACATTCGGTTCCTGGTCTTTTAACAGGATGGATTTGCCACCGGAGGCGGCGCAGCAATCCCACCAGCGTTGCCCTTTCGCAGGTTTAAACAGCAACCCGGTTTGCTGGCTGCTGGCATCCTGTACTTCGTACCAGCTTTTATCAGGGATCAGCTCCTCTATTTTGGTACCGTTGGGCAAAGCAAGCGTAGTACGGTTTTCGTGTAATTCAAATGGCACATTGGCCTGTTTCAGGATAGCCTGGATTTTATCCTGTTTGTTATGACGTATGCGGATAAAGAAATGGGGCTGCTGCAGGTAACTCAGCGCAAATGCGTTGGCATCGATGCCTGCTGACAGCTCGCCGGTAAAAGGAAATAACTGATCCGCTATTAAGTCGCCGGCGCCGCTCAGCGTCAGCTTTTCTGAAACCGGCGCGCTTATCTGTTCATTCCATGCCGGCTGTAACTGCGCCAGCAGGTCGTTCGGCTTTTGCTCGCAAAGGAAAGTTGCCAGCAGGAGCCGCTCACTTACCTCCATATCCTTTTTCCACCAACCGAGGCGGAAATAATGATATACAAGCTGTGAAATCCAGCGCCTGTCGCGGCTACCCATTTGCGGGTGCTGCTTAAAAAATGCTTTCAGAAAATGATGCAGCGGGAGTTCGCCTTTATAGGCGTTGATCACTTTGGCTGCTGATACGAGATAACTTTCCCAACGGGTCATGCTGCGAAGGTAGGATTATGTTTTGGCTTTTTTTGCCTGTGTACCCGCGGTGTGGAGAAACAACCCGTACAAGCCTTTGGCTGCTT
>Ga0164243_10013986_pt1 | contig 11222 bp, 12 predicted proteins | sample OricompcompostOP_FD_108781 | JGI IMG/M metagenome (GOLD analysis project Ga0164243, IMG submission 108781) | Organic Plus compost microbial communities from Emeryville, California, USA - Original compost - Organic plus compost (OP) | ecosystem: Engineered > Solid waste > Mixed feedstock >... | reverse complement strand
GCCTGGCCCGCCGCCGCTGCGACGTGCTCTACGCGATGCTGCGCAACAACACCCGCTACCGCTCACCCGAGCCCGCCGCCGTCCCAACCGCAGCTTGACAACCACATAGGGGCACCCCCCCGCGGCGGGCGCCCGCCTTACCCCAGGTACGCCAGAATCCCCTCGGCGATCGCCGCCGCGTAGTGGGCTCTTCCGTCTGCTGTGGACATCTCCGCGGCCTCCGCCGCGTTGCGCATGTTGCCGCACTCCACCAGCACCGCCGGACGCTGCGAGAGGTTCAGCCCGGCCAGGTCGTCGCGCGGGGCGAGGCCCTGCTTTCCCAGGTAGGTCGACAACGGGAAACCCGCCGACGACAGCCCTTCCCGCACCGCCCGGGCCAGCGCCACCGACGGCTCGCCCTGCGCGTCGTTGAGCGGCGGATCCGAGTAGGAGACGTGGAAGCCCCGCGCGCCGCTCGCCCGTGAACCGTCCGCGTGGATCGACACCACCGCGTCCGCCCCCGCCCGGTTTCCCACTGCCGCGCGCTCGTCCACGCACGGGCCGACCCCGGAATCGTCCTCCCGGGTGTAGACCACCCGCACGCCCGCCTCCGCCAGCAACGCACCCACCCGCCGCGCGACGTCCCACGTGAACGCGTGCTCCGGGTACCCGTCGTCGGAGGAGGTGCCCGTCGTGTTGCACGGCTTCGTCTCGCCGCGGCCCGCGGGCACCGGCGCGTTGATCACGCCCGGCGCGCCGGTGTTGCCGCCGTTGTGCCCCGGATCCAGCACCACCACCTTGGGCGGCGCGGCCACCGTCGACGGCGGCTCGGTGGACGGCGCGGGCGCCACGCTTCCCGCGCGGGACGGCCGGGCCGGCGGCGCCGGAGCCTCCGGGGCGGAGCACCCGCAGAGCACCAGAAGGCCGGCCAGGACCAGGACACCACGACTGCGCACGGCGAACACGGTGCCACACCCGCCCGAGCTACGCTGGAGGCCACAGCATCAGGACTACGGAACGGGGATCATGGTGCAACCCGGCGGTGGAATGCCCGACATGCAGGCCATCCTGCAGCAGGCGCAGCAGATGCAGCAGCAGCTGGTCGCCGCGCAGGAGGAGCTCGCCCGCACCGAGGTGACCGGCACGTCCGGTGGTGGCCTGGTCACCGCGACCGTCACCGGCGGGATGGAGCTCAAGGACCTCAAGATCGACCCGAAGGTCGTCGACCCGGAGGACACCGAGACACTGGCCGACCTGGTGGTCGCCGCGGTGCGCGACGCGATGGGCAGCGCCCAGAAGCTCACCGAGGAGAAGCTCGGCCCCGTCGCCGGTGGACTCGGCGGTGGCGGCGGCATGCCCGACCTCGGCGGACTCGGTCTGCCCGGCTTGACGTAGCAGGCCCAGTTGTACGAAGGGGTAGTCCAGGACCTGATCGACGAGCTGGGCCACCTGCCCGGCATCGGTCCGAAGAGCGCGCAGCGGATCGCTTTCCACCTGCTCGCCGCCGACCCGGCCGACATCGCCCGCCTGCAGGACGTGCTCGGCAAGGTCCGCGAGGGTGTGCAGTTCTGCGAGATCTGCGGCAACGTCTCCGAACAGCAGCAGTGCCGCATCTGCCGCGACGCGCGGCGCGACACGTCGCTGATCTGCGTGGTCGAGGAGCCGAAGGACGTGCTCGCGGTCGAACGCACCCGCGAGTTCAAGGGCCGCTACCACGTGCTGGGCGGCGCGCTCGACCCGCTGTCCGGCGTCGGTCCCGACCAGCTGCGTATCCGCGAGCTGCTCGCCCGGCTCGGCGCGGAGCAGGTCACCGAGGTCATCATCGCCACCGACCCGAACACCGAAGGCGAAGCCACCGCCACCTACCTGGTGCGGATGCTGCGCGATTTCCCCGGCCTCAACGTCACGCGGCTGGCCTCCGGGCTCCCGATGGGCGGCGACCTCGAATTCGCCGACGAACTCACTCTCGGGCGCGCCCTGTCCGGCCGCCGCACCCTGTGACGCTGGTCGACGACGTGCTGGCCGGCCCGCCCCGGTGCGGGCGGGTCCGGCTGGTCGCCGTCGACGGCCCGTCCGGCGCGGGCAAAACCACCTACGCCGCGCGGCTCGCCGACGCCTTCCAGGAGCGCGGCGCCGCCACCGCGGTCGTGTCCACCGACCACTACGCCACCTGGGACAGCCCGGTCGCGTGGTGGCCCCGCCTCGTCACGGAAGTCCTCCGACCGCTCGCCGACGGCCGCGCCGCGCACTACCGGCCACTGGAGTGGACCACCGGTGAACCCCGCCCCGGAGCCCCCCGCACCGTGCCGCCGGTGGACGTGCTCGTGCTCGAAGGCGTCTCGGCGGGACGGGCGTCCATCCGCCCCACGCTGTCGGCGCTGTGCTGGGTCGAGGGGCCCGGGGCACCCGAACGGCTCGAAAGGGCAGTGTCGCGTGACGGGGAGGGCAGCCGGCACCACCTCGAAGCGTGGCAGGAATTCGAGCGAGGGTGGTACTCAGTGGACCGTACTCGCGAGTACGTGCACCCAAATGGCCTAGTTGCGTCGTCCATTCTTACGTACGGTGAGCACTCGAAGTAGCTTTGTCGACCGACCGAGTGGCGCTCTTCCGTTTTACGTAGCGCGATCGTAACCTCTCGCGCTTAACGAAGCCCGCACGCGCGGCTACTGTCGTCGATCACGGACAATTCTTCACAAGGAGTGCCACCATGCTCCCAACGCGGGCAGTTGGGTTGCGCCGCATCGCCCTGATCGGGCTTGCCGGCGCCCTCGCGGTCACCACGGCCGCATGCGCTTCCGAGCGCGGCTCGGGCGACAGCGCGAGCGACACCTTCATCTTCGGCGCCGCGGGCGAACCGAAGAACTTCGATCCGATCTTCAACGACGACGGCGAGAGTTTCCGCCCCGCCCGCCAGATGTTCGACACGCTGGTCACCTACAAGCCGGGTACGACCGAGCTGGAGGGTGCGCTCGCGACCGAGTGGACGCCGAGCAACGGCAACACGACGTGGACGTTCACCCTGCGCCCCAACGTCAAGTTCCACGACGGCACCCCGTTCAACGCCGCCGCGGTCTGCTTCAACTTCGAGCGCTGGTTCAACATGAAGGGCGCCGCCGCCCAGAGCCAGATGATCTACTACGGCGACGTCTTCGAGGGCTTCAAGAACAACGAGGGCGACGCGAGCGGCGACCCGGTCTACAAGTCCTGCGAGGCCAAGGACGACCTGACCGCGGTGTTGAACCTCAACAAGGCCAAGGGCGCCTTCCCGGACGCGTTCGGCCTGACCTCGCTGTCCATCTCGAGCCCCGAGGCGCTGCAGAAGTACGACGCCGACAACGTCACGCAGAGCGGTGAGGCGTTCAGCTATCCGCCGTACGCCACAGACCACCCGACGGGCACCGGGCCGTACAAGTTCGAGAGCTTCGACAAGGCCAACAAGACGATCACCCTGGTCCGCAACGACGAGTACTGGGGCGAGAAGGCCAAGACTGCGAAGCTGATCTTCAAGATCATCCCGGACGAGAACGCCCGCAAGCAAGAGCTCGCCGCGGGCACGATCGACGGCTACGACTTCCCGAGCCCCGCGGATTACAAGTCGCTCAAGGACCAGGGCAACCAGGTCCTGATCCGCCCCGCGTTCAACATCCTCTACCTGGGCATCAACCAGAAGAACAACCCGTTGCTGCGGGACGTGCGGGTCCGCAAGGCGATCGAGTTCGCGATCAACAAGGACCAGCTGGTGCAGAACCGGCTGCCCGAGGGCGCCACCGCGCAGGACCAGTTCCTGCCGGACAACGTGCCCGGTCACACGCCCGCCGTGGAGAAGCACGCGTTCGACCAGGCGCAGGCCCGGCAGCTGCTGGCCGAGGCGGGCGCGACCGACCTGACGCTGAACTTCTACGTGCCGACCGAGGTCACCCGGCCCTACATGCCGAACCCGGTGGACATCGCCGCGGCGGTGACTGACGACCTCAAGGCCGTGGGCATCAAGGTCAACGTGGTCCAGGAGTCGTGGAACGGCGGCTTCAAGGACTCGGTGCAGAAGGCAGGCAAGCACGACCTGCACCTGCTCGGCTGGACCGGTGACTACGCCGACGCGGGCAACTTCGTCGGCACGTTCTTCGGCAGGCAGAAGGCCGAGTTCGGGTTCGACAACCCGGAGGTCTTCAACGCACTGTCCACTGCGGATGCCCAGACGACCCCGGATGCCAAGAAGGCCGCCTACGAGAACGCCAGCGTGGTGATCTCGCAGTACGTGCCCGCGGTGCCGCTCTCGTCGTCGCCGCCTGGGATCGTGGTGCGGTCCGACGTGCAGGGTCTGATCCCGACGCCGTTGACCGACGAGCGTTTCTACACGGTCACCAAGGGCTGAGTTCGCGACCGAACGGCGGGGAAGCGCGGTTCCGATGCGCTTTCCCGCCGCGGCGCGACTTGAGGCGGTTTCATGCTCCGATTCGTGATACGTCGGCTGCTGCAAGCGGTTCCGACGCTCCTCGTGCTCTCCATCCTGGTCTTCGCCTGGCTCCGCCTGCTGCCCGGTGGCCCCGCCACCGCGCTGCTCGGCGACAAGGCGACGCCGGAGAAGATCGCGTCCCTGAACGCCGTGCTCGGCCTGGATCAACCGATCTTCGTCCAGTACTTCAAGTTCCTCGGACGCGTCGTCACCGGTGACTTCGGCGCCTCCCTGATCACCGGCGACACCGTGCTCGCCGAGATCGGCCGCGCCTTCCCCGCGACCGTCGAACTGGCCATCGCCGCGCTGGTCCTCGCCGTCGGCTTCGGCATCCCGCTGGGGTACCTGGCCGCCCGCTACCGGGGCCGGTTCCTGGACAACGCCACCGTGCTCACCACGCTCGTCGGCGTCGCGGTGCCGGTGTTCTTCTTCGGTGTGCTGCTCAAGTACGTCTTCGCACAGAAGCTGGGTGTGCTGCCGCCCTCGGGCAGGCAGGACGTCACGATCGACGCCACGCACATCACCGGCTTCTTCACGCTGGACGGCATCCTCACCGGCGAGCTCGACGCGACGTGGGACGCGATCAAGCACCTGATCCTGCCCGCGATCGCGTTGGCCAGTATCCCGTTCGCGGTGATCGTGCGGATCACCCGCGCCTCGGTGCTGGACGTGCAGCAGGAGGACTTCGTGCGCACGGCCGAGTCCAAGGGCCTGACGACGGCGACGATCCGGCAGCGGCACGTGTTGCGCAACGCGTTGCTGCCGGTGTCGACGACGATCGGCCTGCAGACCGGGTTGCTGCTCGCGGGTGCGGTGCTCACCGAGAAGGTGTTCAACTGGAACGGTCTCGGCTCGTTGCTCGCGCAGGGCATCGAACGCCGCGACTACCCGAGACTGCAGGCGTTGCTGTTGCTGGCCGCGCTGGTGTACGTGATCGTCAACCTGCTGGTCGACATCTCCTACGCCATCATCGATCCGAGGGTGCGGGTGCGATGACCTCCATGTTGCGGCGCAAAGCCGAACGCATCGACGACCTGGCCGAGTCCGGCGGCACCAGCCTCGCGGTGGACGCCGTCAAGCGGATGGCGCGCAACCCGGTCGCCGTCGTCGGCGCGGTCATCACCGTCCTGTTCGTGCTGCTGGCGATCTTCGCGCCGTTCCTGGCGCCGAAGAACCCGTACATCCCGTACGACGAGCTGCGCGCGAACCTGCGGCCGGACTTCATCCCGGGCTCCATGGAGGGGTTCGTGATGGGCAGTGACCACCGCGGGTACGACTTCTTCTCCCGGCTGCTGGTCGGTGCGCAGCAGACGCTCGTGGTCGGTGTGGTGGCCACGATCATCGGCGCCACGATCGGGATGGTCATCGGCGGTCTGGCGGGCGCGCTGGGCGGCTGGGTCGACACGGTGCTGATGCGGTTCACCGACATCCTGCTGGCGATCCCGTCGCTGCTGCTGGCGATCTCGATCGCGGCGCTGTTCCAGGGAACGCAGTGGACGGTCATCATCGCGGTCGCGGTGGTGAGCGTGCCGGTGTTCGCGCGGCTGCTGCGCGGTGCGATGCTGTCGCAGAGATCGAGCGACCACGTGCTGGCCGCCACCGCGCTCGGCGTGAAGCGCAGCACCATCGTGTTCCGGCACATGCTGCCCAACTCGCTCGGGCCCGTGGTCGTGCAGGCCACCCTGACGCTGGCGACGTCGATCATCGACGTGGCTGCCCTGTCCTTCCTCGGCCTGGGCGACAACGACACCAGCCGCGCCGAGTGGGGCCTCATGCTGGCGCAGGCGCAGAACCTGCTGGACGTGAAACCGAGCCTGGCGTTCTACCCGGCCATCGCGATCATCGTGGTGGCGCTGGGGTTCACGTTGCTCGGCGAGTCGCTGCGCGAAGCGCTCGACCCGAAGAACAGGCGGTGACGAGTTGAGTCTTCTGCACGTGCGCGACCTGTCGGTCGTGTTCACCCGAAAGGGAACCCGGCCGTTCACCGCGGTCGACGGTGTCAGCTTCGACGTCGAGCCGGGCCGCACCGTCGGCCTGGTCGGCGAGTCCGGCAGCGGCAAGTCGGTGACCGCGCTCGCGATCATGGGCCTGTTGCCCAAGCGCGGCGCGGAGGTCACCGGTGAGGTGCTGTTCGAGGACACCGACCTGCTGCACCTGTCGGACAAGCAGCTGCGCGACCGGCGCGGCCGCGACCTCGGCATGGTGTTCCAGGACCCGTTGTCCTCGCTCAACCCGGTGATCCCGATCGGACTGCAGATCACCGAGGTGCTGCAGCGGCACCGCAAGATGGACCGCAAGCAGGCCAGGGTCGAGGCGGCCGACCTGCTCGACCGCGTCGGCATCCCGGACCCGAACCGCAGGCTGTCGGAGTACCCGCACCAGCTCTCCGGCGGGATGCGGCAGCGCGCGCTGATCGCGATCGCGCTGGCCTGCCGCCCGCGGCTGCTGATCGCGGATGAGCCGACCACCGCGCTGGACGTGACCATCCAGGCGCAGATCCTGGCGCTGCTGTCGGAGCTGGTCCGCGACACCGGCACCGCGCTGATCATGATCACGCACGACCTCGGCGTGGTCGCCGGGCTGTGCGACGAGGTCAACGTCATGTACGGCGGCCGGGTCGTCGAGCGGGCGCAGCGGCACGCGCTGTTCGCCTCGGCCCGGCACCCCTACACGCACGGACTGCTGGCCTCGATCCCGCGGCTGGACGCGCCACGCGGGGAGAAGCTGCTTCCGATCAAGGGGTCGGTGGCCGACAACATCCCGTGGTCGCAGGGGTGCGCGTTCGCGCCGCGCTGCCCGAACGCACTCGGCCTGTGCCGCGAGGAGACGCCGCAGTTGGAGGCCGACGAGGGCGGGATGCTGCGGTGCCACAACCCGGTCGGCCTCGTCGCCGCCGGAGAGGGGGTGCGCTGATGTCCGACACGTTGGTGAGCGTGGAAGGCCTGGAGGTGCACTTCCCGATCAAGCGCGGCGTCATCGTGGACCGCACGGTCGGCCACGTCTACGCGGTCGACGGGGTGGACCTGGAGATCAAACGCGGCGAGACCTACGGGCTGGTCGGCGAATCCGGGTGCGGCAAGACCACGCTCGGGCGCAGCCTGCTGCGGCTGATCGAGCCGACCGGTGGGCGGACGGTCTTCGACGGCACCGACCTGTCGACCCTGAAGGGCGAGTCACTGCGCAGGATGCGCAGGCGCATGCAGATGGTCTTCCAGGACCCGCTGTCCAGCCTGGACCCGCGCCAGTCCGTCGAGTCGATCCTGATCGAGGGCATGCGGGCGCACGGTCTGGACAAGGACAAGGAGAGCACGCGCACACGCTTGCGCGAGCTGCTGGCCGCGGTCGGCCTGCCGGAGAGCGCGTTGCGGAAGTACCCGCACGAGTTCTCCGGCGGACAGCGTCAGCGGATCGGTATCGCGCGGGCGCTGGCCGTCGAGCCGGACCTGATCGTGGCCGACGAGCCGGTGTCCGCGCTGGACGTGTCGGTGCAGGCGCAGGTGATCAACCTGCTCGAGGAACTGCAGGCCGAGCTCGGCCTGACCTACCTGGTCATCGCGCACGACCTGGCGGTGGTGCGCCACATCTCCGACCGGATCGGCGTGATGTACCTCGGCTCGCTGGTCGAGGAGACTGACGCGCAGTCGCTGTACGACGAGCCGCTGCACCCGTACACGCGGGCGCTGCTGTCGGCGATCCCGGTGCCGGACCCCGTGGTGGAGGACAACCGCGAGCAGATCCTGCTCGCGGGCGACCTGCCCTCGCCTGCCGCGCCGCCGCCGGGGTGCCGGTTCCACACCCGCTGCCCGTGGCGGCAGGAGACGCGGTGCGACACCGAACGTCCGGTGCTGCGCGAGCTGGGTGCCGGCCACCGGGTGGCGTGCCACTGGGCGGAGGACATCCAGGCGGGCCGGATCACGCCGCACGAGGTGGAACCGGAATTGGTCACCGAACAGGCCGCGGACGCCGCGGTGCCGCAGGCGGCCTCGGTGGCCGAAATGCTGGAGCCCTGATTCCGGGTACCCTGGCGGTCGAATTTCCGCCGGGGTATCCGACAGGGGGCAGTTTCGGTGCACATCGACGCGTGGCTGGAGACGATCCCGCCGCTGGCGGTCTACCTCACGGTCGGGCTCGTGATCGGTTGCGAAAGCCTCGGTATCCCGTTGCCAGGAGAGATCGTGCTGGTCAGCGCGGCTCTCCTGGCCTCGCAGCACGAGGGGCTGAACCCGTGGATGATCGGCATCCTGGCCAGTGCGGGCGCCATCGCCGGGGACAGCATCGGGTACCTCATCGGCCGCAAGGGCGGTCAGCGCCTGTTCGACTGGGCCGGGCGGAAATTCCCCAAGCACTTCGGCCCGGAGCACGTGCACGCCGCTGAGCGGATGTTTCGGAAACGGGGGATGTGGGCGGTTTTCTTCGGGCGGTTTGTCGCAATTCTGCGCATTCTCTGCGGGCCGTTGGCTGGTTCCTTGCGGATGCACTACCCGCGGTTCCTGATCGCCAACGCGCTCGGTGGCATCGTCTGGGCCGGCGGCACCACGGCGCTGATCTACTCGCTCGGCGTGGTCGCGGAGAAGTGGCTGTCGCGGTTCTCCTACGTCGCGCTGGCGGTGGCGGTCGTGGTCGGCGTGGTCGTCAGCCTCGTGATCAAGAAGCGCATGGGCCGCAGGCATCACGAGGACACGAGCTCGGTGGGCGAGCCCGCCGAGCGCTGACGGCGCCTCGGTAGCGAACCGAAGAGCACGCCCGCCACCACGACGGCCCCCGCCAGCACCTCCACCAGGGCCGGGGTCTCGTCGAGCAGCACGAACGCCGCTGTCATCCCGACCACCGGCACGAGCAGCGAGAACGGCGCGACGACGTTGGCCGGGTTGCGCCGCATCAGCACGGTCCAGATGCTCGACCCCAGCACCGTGCCGATCAGCACGACGTAGCAGAACCCGGCGAGTCCGAGCAGGCCTTCGCCGGTGCCCAGCGTGGTCAGCGAGCGCCACTGCACCTGCGGTCCCTCGAACACCAGTGACAGCAGGTACATCGGGATCGGCGGCACGACCGACATCCAGAGCGTGAAGTGGATCGGGTTCGGCCTGCTCTCGTGCTGGAGGGACTTGCGGGAGAAGATGTTGCCGCACGCCCAGCACAGCGCGCCGAGCATGGTGAGCAGGACCGGCAGCAGTGCGGCGTTCTCCGCGCGGTGCCAGGCGATCACCACCATGCCCGCGACGGCGGCGAGGATGCCGGTGAGCTGACGGCCCGACAGCGGTTCGTGCAGGAAGATGCTGCACAACACGACCGTGAACGGAGCCGAGCACTGCAGCACCAGCGAGGCCAGTCCGGTCGGCATGCCGTGGGTCAGCGCGATGAACAGGAACGCGAACTGGCCGGTGCCGAACCCGAGCCCGAAGCCGATGAGCAGCCGCAGCGGCACCTTCGGTCGCGGGATGAACAGGATCGCCGGCACCGCGATCACCAGGAAGCGCAGCGATCCGACGAACAACGGCGGGAAGTGGTCGAGCATCGGGTGCATCGCGATGAAGTTGAGGCCCCACAGGACGACGACGAACAGGGCGAGCACACGGTCGCGAGTAGGCACGCCTTCCAGCTTCCCTGCCGCAACTTTGAAGGACAAGCGAGAATATGTGCACCAACTGTGTAGTTTGACTACATGGACGTGGGGCGGTTGCGGGTGCTGCGGGAGTTCGCCGACCGGGGCAGTGTGACGGCCGCGGCGCGTGCGTTGCACCTCACGCCGTCCGCGGTGTCGCAGCAGCTCAGGGCGCTGCAGGCGGAGGTGGGCCTGGCGCTGACCGAGCCCGCCGGGCGTGGGCTGCGGCTCACCGAGGCGGGCCGGGCGCTGGTGGTGCGGGCCGACGAGGTGCTCGCGGCGCTGGACCGGGCGGAGTCCGAGCTGGACGCGTTCCGCAGCGCGCCGCGCGGCCGGGTGCGGGTGGCGCTCTTCCCGTCGGCGGCGTTGATGCTGCTGCCCGGCCTGCTGCACCGCATCGGGGAGTGCGCGGGCCTGGAGGTGGAGATCCGCGACGTCGACATGACGCCCGCGGAGGTGCCGGAGCTGGTGGCCGACTTCGACATCGTGGTGAGCCACCGGGACGAGCACGCCGACCCGTTCCCCGCCGACCGGCTCGACGTGGTCCACCTGCTGCGCGAGCCGCTGGACGTGGCGCTGCCGCCGGGTCACCGCCTGGCCCGGCGGCGCCGGGTCGACCTCACCGAGCTGACCGGGGAGCAGTGGATCTCGGTGGACATCGGCTTTCCGGTCGACGACGTGCTGCGCTCGCTGGCCGTGCGGACCGGGGTGCGGCCGGAGGTCAGACAGCGGATCAACGATTTCCGCGTCATCGAGGCGCTGGTCGAGGCCGGGCACGGCATCGCCCTGCTGCCGCGGTACCTGACGCGGCTCAGCTCGCGACGCCTCGTGCGCCGTCCGCTTGCGGGCATCCGGGCGGCCCGCCGCATCGAGGCGGTGTTGCGCACCGGCGCCGGAACGCGGCCCGCGGTGGCGACGGTGCTGGAACTCCTGCACGCCGAGGCCGCGGCAGTGACCGAAAAGCCCTGAAGGTCCTTGGTGGGCTATCCGTACGAAACCCGTAGCCCGCCCGTTCTGCCTGGTCAGCGGCGGCCTGGCGGGCGGCTCCGGCGCGGTGCGCCGTCACCGCGTCGTGCGACCGTTGCCCTTTCCGAACGTCGAGGGAAACGACTGATCGCATGACATCGAGAAGGAAGCACGCGGTGGGCTCCGGCCGACGGCGCACCGTCCGGGTGGCACTCGCCGCTT
>Ga0164243_10013985_pt1 | contig 11224 bp, 9 predicted proteins | sample OricompcompostOP_FD_108781 | JGI IMG/M metagenome (GOLD analysis project Ga0164243, IMG submission 108781) | Organic Plus compost microbial communities from Emeryville, California, USA - Original compost - Organic plus compost (OP) | ecosystem: Engineered > Solid waste > Mixed feedstock >... | reverse complement strand
GACCGCCGGCGTCGACGAGAGCATCCTGAAGTTCGCCGGCCCGGCGAAGGTCTACGAGAGCCAGGACGCGGCGGTCAGCGCCATCCTGACCGGCAAGGTCGAGGCGGGCGACGTGGTGGTGATCCGCTACGAAGGCCCGCGCGGCGGCCCCGGCATGCAGGAGATGCTCTATCCGACGAGCTATCTGAAGTCGAAGGGTCTGGGCAAAGCCTGCGCCCTGATCACCGACGGCCGGTTCTCCGGCGGCACCTCGGGGCTCTCCATCGGCCACGTTTCGCCGGAAGCGGCCGAGGGCGGCCTGATCGGCCTGGTCGAAGCCGGCGACCGCATCGAGATCGACATCCCGAACCGCACCATCCAGCTGGCGGTCAGCGACGAGGTGTTGGCGCAGCGGCGCGCCGCCATGGAGGCCAAGGGCGCCCAGGCCTGGAAGCCGGGCCAGCGCGAGCGCAAGGTCTCGGCGGCGCTGAAGGCCTACGCCGCCTTCACCACCAGCGCCGCGCGCGGCGCGGTGCGCGACGTGGACCAGCCGCCGCGCTGACCCCTCACCGCCTCCTCAGACCGCCGCGGGCCAGGCGTCGCCCTGGCCGCGGCGCGCTTCCAGGAAGTCGATCAGCGCCTGCAGCGGCGCCGGCGGCTGGCGGCGGCTGGGGTGGTAGAGGAAGACGCCCGAGCGTTCGCCGCTCCAGTCCTCGAACAGGCTGAGCAGCGCGCCGCGGGCGATGTGCGGCGCGACCATCGGCTCCGGCAGGAAGCCCACGCCCACCCCGTCCAGCACGCACCGCAGCCACACGTCGGCGTCATTCACCGTCAGGCTGCCGGCCACCGCGACCTCCGCGCGCTGGTCGCCGTTGAAGAACAGCCACGGCATGATCGCCCCGTCCCAGGGCGCGCGCGCCTGGATGCAGTTGTGCGCGTGCAGGTCCCGCGGGGTCTCCGGGCGCGGGCGGCCCTTCAGATAGCTCGGCGCGGCGACCGCCAGCATGCGGTAGGGATCGGTGATCCTCAGCGTCGTCATGTCCCGCTCGACCTGGTAGCCGACGCGGATGCCGGCGTCGAAGCCGCCCTTGACGATGTCGACCCGCGCGTCGTCGACCGTCATCTCCACCCTGATCTCCGGATATTCCGCCAGGAACGGCGTGATCAGCGGGGCCACCACCCGGGTCGCGAACGGCCGGCTGACCGCCAGCCGGAGCGAGCCCATCGGCTTCTCGCGAAAGGAGTTCACCCGCTCCAGCGCCTCGCCGAGCTGCCCCAGGATTGGCTGCACGTCGGCCAGGAGGCGCGCGCCGGCCTCCGTCAGGGCGACGCTGCGGGTGGTGCGGTTGAACAGCCGCACGCCGAGCCGCTCCTCCAGCGCGCGGATGGTCTGGCTGATCGTCGGCAGGGCGACGCCGAGCTGGGCCGCCGCCCGGGTGAAGCTGCGATGCTCGGCCACCGCGGCGAACGCGTTGAGCTCGCCGAAGTCGATGCGGTTCATTGTTTGCGATTTCCAAGCAGATAGTTTGGAATATTCCACCTTATCAAAGGGAGGCGCCCGGCTCAAATGAACGCCCACGCCGCGGGCTGCGCTCGCGGCGAACGGACGGGCGTTCGGAAACCAGATGTCGGAAGCGACCGCCGCGGCCCACGACGCGGCTCCCGAGAAATCGATGGCTGCGCGCTGGATCATCACCGCTGCGGTGATGGCGGCGACGACCATGCAGTCGCTCGACAGCACCATCACCAACGTCGCCCTGCCGCGCATGCAGGGCGAGCTGTCGGCCAGCCAGGACCAGATGGGCTGGGTGCTGACCTCCTACATCGTGGCCTCGGCGATCACGATCCCGCTGGCCGGCTGGCTGGCCAACGCCTTCGGCAAACGCAAGGTGATGCTGGCCTCGATCGTCGTGTTCACCGTGACCTCGCTGCTCTGCGGGATCGCCACCACCCTGCCGCAGATCGTGCTCTTCCGCTTCCTGCAAGGCGTCGGCGGCGCGGCGCTGGTGCCGCTCTCCCAGGCGGTGCTGTTCGACATCAACAAGCCGCAGGACTTTCCGCGCGCCATGGCCATGTGGGCCGGCGCCGCCCAGATCGGCAGCATCGGCGGCCCGGCGCTCGGCGGCTATCTGACCGAGCACCTGTCCTGGCGCTGGGTCTTCTTCATCAACCTGCCGATCGGGATCCTGGCCTTGCTCGGCATGCTGACGCTGAAGGAGCGCCCGCTGCCGCCGCGGAGCCGCTTCGACTTCATGGGCTTCGCCGCCCTCAGCATCGCCATCACCGCCCTGCAACTGATGCTCGACCGCGGCCAGCAGCTGGACTGGTTCTCGTCGCGGGAGATCGTCGCCGAGGCGGTGATCGCCATCGGCGCCTTCTACGTCTTCGTCGTGCACATGTTCACGACCGACAAGCCGTTCCTGAACCCCAGCCTGTTCAAGGACAGCAATTTCCTCGCCTCGACGCTGTTCATCTTCCTGATCGGCATCGTGATGTTCGCGACGCTCGCGCTGCTGCCGCCGCTGATGCAGAACCTGATGGACTACCCGGTCGTGCTGACCGGCCTGGTCACCGCACCGCGCGGGATCGGCGTGGTGTTCGGCATGATCATCGTAGGCCGGCTGATGAAGGCGACCAACGTCCGCGCGGTCATCGCCATCGGCCTCCTGATCACGGCCTATTCGCTGTGGCAGATGACCAAGTTCGCGCCGGACATGACCTACATGCCGATGGTGGTCTCCGGCCTCGCCCAGGGCTTCGGCATCGCCCTGGTCTACGTGCCGCTGTCGGCGACCGCCTTCTCGACCCTGGACCCGGCCCTGCGCAACGAGGGCGCGGCCCTTTTCAGTCTGATGCGCAACATCGGCAGCTCCGCCGGGATCTCGGTCGTGCTGTTCATGCTGACCCGCAACACCCAGACCATGCACGCCTCGCTGGCGGCGACGGTCCGCATGTCGAGCACCGATCCGACGTCGGTCGAGATCGCCGGTCACGTGAACCCCTACGCCGACCGCAGCCTGGCGGCGATCGACGCGGCCATCAATCACCAGGCCGCCTTCGTCGCCTACCTCGACGACTTCAAGCTGATGATGGTGGCGACCTTGGCCACCCTGCCCTTCGTGCTGCTTCTGCGTGGCGGCAAGTCGGCCGAGAAGGGCCACGCCGTCCTCGACTGAGGGCGATCAGGCCAGTCGCGGTTCAGCCCCGACAGCTTACCTCTTGGCGGCGAGCCTGGCGAAGTCGGCGTCGATGCTCGCCAGCGCCTCGTCGCTGACGCGGTCCGGCGCGAACTGCTGCAGCGTCTTCAGCGTCATGTCGCGGGCCATGTCGATGTGCGTGCTGGCCAACAGGCCGGGCAGATGCTTGTCGACGACGGCCTTGGCCGCCGGATCGTCGATGATCTGTCCGACCGTCGTGGCCGCGGTCGTGTAGCGGGGCGAGACGGCGGCGGGCGCGGCCGCCTGGGCGGTGGCCGCGAGAGGAGTCATCGCCAGCGCGGCGGCGACGGCGATCAGGGAGGCACGCATGGAGGATCCGCTTCCCGGTGATGATCGAGAGCGGATCATTGGGCGTCTCCAGACGCCTGCGCAAGCCGTTGCGCAGTCCGGGGCTCAAGGCGCCGGAGCGATCTCCATGTCGGCCAGGGCGAGCCGCAGCAGCTCGGCCATGGAATCCCGCGCGGCGTCGGCGTTCTGCGCCCGGATCGCCTCGTAGACCGCCACATGCTCCGGCAGCGGATCGCGCGGCAGGCCGCGCTTGCGCTGCTTGAATTTGGTGGTCCAGCTCACCGCCGCGCCCACCGAGCTGGCGAGCGAGGCCAGGGCTTCGTTGTGCGCCGCCGCCAGGACCGCCTTGTGGAACTGCTGGTCGGCAACACGCCCCTCCGCCGTCGTCAGGCCGTGCCGGCGCATGCCGTCCAGGGCGTCGGCCATCTCCTGCAACTGCGCCTCCGACCGGCGCCGGGCGGCGAATGCGGCGGCAGCCGGCTCGATGACTCCGCGCAGCTCGAAGAGATCGCGGACGAACGACGCGTCGGGCTCGCCGGCGAACATCCAGGCAAGCACTTCCGGGTCCAGCAGGTTCCAGCGCCCCCGGGGCGTCACCCGCGTGCCGGTCTTCGGACGACTCTCCAGCAGGCCCTTGGCGGTCAGGATGCGCACCGCCTCGCGGTAGGCGGTGCGCGAGACGCGCAGCTGTTCGGAGCGCTCGATCTCGCCTTCGAAAGTCTCGCCGGGCTTGTGCCGGCCGGAGAGGATCGCGGTGCCGAGATCACGAGCGATCGCCTGGTGGATGCGCAAGGCCGGCTTCTCGTCAGTCGACCGTTTCGGCAAGCCCGGCTCCTCCGCCCATGTCACTCCACGAATGGATCAGTAGGCTGAAAGCGGCCGCAAAGGAAAGCGTCCGCCACCAGTCGCAGCGGAGCGAGATCCACGTCGCTGCGGCCGCGCCTGATCAGATCGACGAAGTGGCGATACATCGCCGGGTACTCGCCCTCCGGCGCGACGGCCTGGCGGACGGCGTCGACGGCGAGCCTGGCTCCGCCTTCGGAAAGCAGCAGCGCGCCGTCGTCGGCGTCGATCGCGATGTCCCAGTTCTGCGGGCCCGTCTGGCGGAAGTCGAACACCGCCTCGATCGGCGCCCCGCCCGCGGTCTCCATGCAAAGCTCGGCCGCGATAGGCGCGTGGCGGTTCGAAGGGACTTCCAGCCGGGCCGCGCGCAGGCGGATCGGCTCGCGGACGATCTCGGTCAGGATCGACAGCGCGTTGATCCCGGGATCGAACACGCCCAAGCCCCCGGGCTTCCAGATCCAGGCCTGCCCCGGATGCCAGCGCCGGACGTCCTCCTTCCAGGTGATCCGCACCTGCCGGAGCGAACGCTCGGCGAGCCACGCGCGCGCCGGGGCGACCGCGGCGGCATGGCGGGAATGCCAGCTGGCGAAGAGGGTCACGCCCCTCGCCTGCGCCTGGGCGGCCAGCGCCTCGACCTCGGCGACCGTCGCGCCCGGCGGCTTCTCCAGGAAGACGTGCTTGCCGCCGGCGATCGCCTGTCGCGCCGCCGCATAGCGGAACTGCGGCGGCTGGCACATGACGACCGCGTCGAGCTCCGGCTCGGCCGCAAGCATGTCTGCGATGTCGGCGTAGTTGCGAACGCCTAGCGCTGCGCCGTGAGGCGTGGCCACCGCGACCAGCTTCACGCCGTCCGTGCCGGCGATCGCCGGCAGGTGCTGGTCATGGGCGATCTTGCCAAAGCCTACGAGCCCCAGCTTCAGGGCCCCGGTCACAGCGTACGGACCTTCACCGGTGCAGCGGCGGCGCCCCTCGCCAGCGGATTGCGCACCGGCAAGCGGAACGGCGCGGCCTCGATCTCGAACACGTCGCCCTCCTGGGTTCGGAAGCCGTCGGCGAACGACAGCGTTGCCGTGCCGAAGAAGTGCAGGTGCACGTCGCCCGGCCGGCGGAACGGGGCGTACTTGAAGTGGTGCTGCTCGAGGTTGGCGATGCTGTGGGACATGTTCGCCTCGCCCGACAGGAAGGGCTTCTCCCATGCGACCTCGCCGCCCCGACGGATCCGGCTGACGCCGCGCACGTCCTGCGGCAGCTCGCCCAGCAGCAGCTCGGGGCCCAGCGCCGCCGCGCGCAGCTTGGAATGGGCGAGCCACAGGTAGTTGCCGCGCTCGGTGACGTGGTCGGAGAACTCGTTGCCGAGGACGAACCCCAGGCGGGCCGGCCGGCCGTCGGCGTCGATCAGATAGACTCCGGCGATCTCCGGCTCCTCGCCGCCGTCCTCGGCGAAATGCGGCATGATCAGCGGCTCGCCGGGAGCGGCGATGATCTGACCGTCGCCCTTGTAGAACCATTCCGGCTGGACGCCGGCCGCGCCGGCCGGCGGCTTGCCGCCCTCGACCCCGAGCAGGAACATTCTCATGGAGTCGGTCAGCGTCTCCGGTGCCTGGCTGGCGGCGCGATGCATCTTGTCCCGGCCCTCCGCCGAGCCGAGGTGGGTCAGGCCGGTGCCACTCACCAGCAGGTGCGCGGGGTCCGCGTGGTCGATCGGCGCCAGCAGGCGCACGGCGGCGAGATCGACCGCGGGACCGGCCAGGGCCTCCGCCAGGGTCGCCAGCGGCCTTCCCTCGGCGCAGGCCCGCTGCGCCAGCTCCAGGGTCGTCCGCGCATCCGTCAGCCGGCGCGCGATTCCCTCGGCGTCCAGCGCCGCGACGCCGCGGCCTGCGCCGCCGGCGAACTGAACCAGCGAACGGATCATCAGGGGCGCTCCACGACGCCGTCGATCCGGCGGGCGAGCCTCCACGGATTGGCCGCCTGCAGCGCCGGCGGCAGCAGGGCGTCGGGCAGGTCCTGGTAGCAGACCGGCCGCAGGAAACGGGCGATCGCCAGCGAGCCCACCGAGGTGCTGCGGCCGTCGGAGGTCGCCGGGAACGGGCCGCCGTGCACCATGGCGTGAGTCACCTCGACGCCCGTCGGCCAGCCGTTGGCCAGCACCCGACCGGCCTTGCGCTGCAGCGCCGGCAGCAGGCGCGCGGCCGCAGCCTCATCGCCAGGCTCCAGTTGTAAGGTGGCGGTCAGCTGGCCCTCCAAGCCCTCGACGACCTGCAGCATCTCGTCGAGGTCGCGGCAGCGCACGACCATCGAGGACGAGCCGAACACCTCGTGGGAGAGCGTCGGGTCGGCCAGGAAGTCCGGCGCGGCCGCGCCGAACAGCGCCCCGCAGGCCTGGTTCACCCCCTCGCCCACCCGGGCCCGCGCGACCGCCTGCACCGCCTTGTGCTCGGCGAGGGCCTGAACGCCGCGCTCGAAGCTCTCGTGGATCGCCGGGGTCAGCATCACCGCCGGCTGGCTCGCCGCCAACGCCTTGGCCGCGGCCGCGACGAAGCGGTCAAAGTCCACCCCCTCCAGCGCGATCACCAAGCCCGGATTGGTGCAGAACTGGCCGGCGCCAAGCGTCAGCGACTGGACGAACGCCTGGCCCATCGCCTCGGCTCGGGCGGCGAGCGCACCGGGCAGCAGGACGACCGGGTTGATGCTGCTCATCTCGGCGTAGACCGGGATCGGCTCCGGCCGCGCCGCGGCGATGCGCGCCAGGGCCAAACCGCCGCCGCGGGAGCCGGTGAAGCCCACCGCCTTGATCCGCGGATCGGCGACCAGCGCCGAGCCGAGGTCGTTGGACGGCCCCGGCAGGAACGAGAAGACGCCGGGCGGCAGGCCGCTGGACGCGACGGCCGCCTGGATGGCGCGCGCCGTCAGCTCGCCCGTGCCCGGATGCGCCGGATGGCCCTTCACCACCACGGGGCAGCCGGCGGCGAAGGCCGCCGCGGTGTCGCCGCCCGCCGTGGAGAAGGCCAGCGGGAAGTTAGACGCGCCGAACACCGCCACCGGGCCGACCGCCAGGTTCATGCGCCGCAGGTCGGGCCGCGGCGGCGTTCGGTCCGGCAGCGCCGGGTCGATGGTCGCGTCCAGCCAGTCGCCCTGGCGCACCACCTGGGCGAACAGGTTCAGCTGCCCGACAGTGCGGCCGCGCTCGCCCTCCAGCCGCGCCCGCGGCAGGCCGGTCTCGGCCATGGCGGTGACGATCAGCTCGTCGCCGATCGCCAGGATGTTGTCCGCGACCGCCTCCAGGAATCGGGCCCGCGCCTCGGGCTGCAGGCTGGAAAAGGCCTTGAAGGCGGCGCTCGCCAGGGCGCAGGCGTCGGCGACGTCCTCGCCGTCGGCCGAGGAGAAGGCCGTCGGCAGCTCCGCATCCTTCGCCGGATCGATGGCGAAGAACTTCAGGTCCCGTTGGCGCTCCTCCGCGCCGACCAACACCGCACCGTTGATCATCGCGACCTCCGACGAGCCTAGTGGTTGTCGCGCGGCAGGCCGCGCGTCTGGGCGATCCGCTGGAACGCCTCGGCGCCCTCGAGGATCGCCCCGTTGTCCAACTGGCCGACCAGGGCGCGCTGGATCGCCTGCCATGGGGTCTGGGATTCGGGATAGGCGTAGCCGCCGGCCTTCTCGAACGCCTCGCGCCGGGCGGCGAGCTCGGCCTCAGGCAGCAGCACGTCGGCGGTCCCCCGCCTCAGGTCGATGCGCACCCGATCGCCGGTCTTCAGCAGCGCCAGCGCGCCGCCGGCGGCGGCTTCCGGCGAGGCGTTGAGGATCGACGGCGAGCCGGAAGTCCCGGACTGCCGCCCGTCGCCCAGGCACGGCAGGGCGTTCACCCCGTCCAGCAGCAGCTGCGCCGGCGGGCGCATGTTCACCACCTCGGCCGCGCCGGGATAGCCGATCGGGCCGGCTCCGCGCATGACCAGGATGGTGTCGGCGGTGACGCCGCTCGCCGGGTCGTCGATCCGCCGGTGGTAGTCCTCCGGGCCGTCGAAGACGACGACCGGACCCTCGAAGGCCTCCGGGTCGTCCGGATTGCTCAGGTAGCGGCTGCGGAACTCCTCGGAAATGACGCTGGTCTTCATCACTGCGGCGCTGAAGAGGTTGCCCGACAGCACGAGGAAGCCGGCGTCCTCGCGCAGCGGCTGGTCGAAGGGGCGGATGACCTTCTCGTCCTCGATGGTCGCGGTTCGGCAGTTGTCGCCGATGGTCCGGCCGTTGACGGTCAGCGCCTGCTCGCGGATCAGCCCCTTGGACATCAGCTGGTTCACCACCGCCGGCACGCCGCCGGCGCGGTAGTAGTCCTCGCCGAGGTACTCGCCCGCGGGCTGCAGGTTCACCAGCAGCGGCGCCTTGTGGCCGAACGTCTGCCAATCGCGGATGTCGAGCTCCACGCCGAGATGGCGGGCGATCGCCTGCAGGTGGATCGGCGCGTTGGTCGAGCCGCCGATCGCCGAGTTGACGACGATGGCGTTGAGGAAGGCCTCGCGGGTCATGATGTCGGAGGGCTTCAGGTCCTCGCGCACCATTTCCACGATCCGCTTGCCGGTGTGGTAGGCGACCTCCTGACGGTCGCGGTAGGGCGCGGGGATCGCAGCCGAGCCCGGCAGCGACATGCCCAGCGCCTCGGCCAGGCTGTTCATGGTCGTCGCCGTGCCCATGGTGTTGCAGTAGCCGGTCGACGGCGCCGACGAGGCGACCAGCTTCACGAAGCCGTCCGCGTCGATTTCGCCCTCGGCCAGCATGTTGCGGGCCTTCCAGACGATGGTGCCCGAGCCGGTGCGCTCGCCCTTGTGCCAGCCGTTCAGCATCGGCCCGACCGACAGGGCGATCGCCGGGATGTTCACCGTCGCCGCCGCCATCAGGCACGCCGGCGTGGTCTTGTCGCAGCCGATGGTCAGCACCACGCCGTCGAGCGGATAGCCGTAGAGCACCTCGACGAGGCCGAGGTAGGCCAGGTTACGGTCGAGGCCCGCGGTCGGCCGCTTGCCGGTCTCCTGGATCGGGTGCACCGGAAATTCGATCGCGACGCCGCCTGCCTCCCGGATCCCCTCGCGCACCCGTTCGGCCAGCACCAGGTGATGGCGGTTGCAGGGAGACAGGTCCGAGCCGGTCTGGGCGATGCCGATGATCGGCCGTCCGCTGCGCAGCTCCTCGAGACTGATCCCGAAGTTCAGATAGCGCTCCAGGTAGAGCGCGGTCATGTCGATATTCGCAGGGTTGTCGAACCAGGCGGCGGAGCGCAGCCTGCGGTCGCTCGGAGGAGAGTTGGACATGACGATCCTCAGGAACTCTGCCGGCGCGTTGACGCCTCCTGACCGCGGATATACTCAGACAAAAACAAGATCAATGGACCTGCGGAGGACACTTGCCCGCCCCTGTCGCCAGATCTGATCCGGGCGGCCTCACCCCGGCCGCGGATTCCGGGCGAGGTCCCGCCCCATACCGGCCGGCCCTGACGCTGCTGGCGAGCCTCTTCTTCATGTGGGGCTTCATCACGGTCATCAACAACACGCTGCTGCCGCACCTGCGCAGCGTGTTCGAGCTGAACTACACCCAGACAACCCTGATCGAGTCGGTCTGGTTCATCGCCTACTTCTTCGCCTCGATGCCGTCCGCGTGGCTGATCGAGCGGGTCGGCTACAAGAAGGCGCTGGTGATCGGCCTCAGCGTGATGGCCGCCGGCGCGCTGCTGATGATCCCGGCCGCGCGCATTCCCTCCTACGCCGTCGTGCTGACCGCCCTGTTCGTCATCGCCAGCGGCATCACCCTGCTGCAGGTCGCCGCCAATCCTTACGTCGCGGTGATCGGCCCGCCGGAATCGGCCCCCGCCCGCCTGAACCTGGTGCAGGCGTTCAACTCGATGGGCACGACGCTGGCGCCGCTGTTCGGCGGCTACCTGATCCTCGGCCGCAGCGTCTCGGGCACCACCCAGCGCGCGACGCTGACTATGGAGCAGCGCCTGGCCGACGCCCAGTCGGTGCAGCTGCCCTATCTGCTCGTCGCCGCCGTGCTCGTCGTGCTGGCGATCGTCATCGCCCGCTTCAACCTGCCCAGCCTCAGCGCCGGGGCCCGCCGCGCCGCAGCGGAAGAGCGCAAGCAGATGTCGCTCTGGCGGCGCCGCAACCTGGTGCTCGGCGTGCCGGCGATCTTCATCTACCTGATCGCCGAGATCGGGGTGAGCAACCTGTTCATCAACTTCGTCTCGGCCCCCGAGATCGGAAACCTCACCCACGAGCAGGCCTCGCGGTACCTGTTCCTGCTGTGGGGCGGGATGATGGTCGGCCGCTTCGCCGGCAGCTTCCTGATGCGCCACATCTCGGCGGAGGCCCTCCTCGCCGCCCACGCCATCGGCGCGGCCGTGGTGATGCTGATCGCCGCCACCGCCACCGGCGCAACCGCCATGTGGGCGCTGATCTCGGTCGGCCTGTTCCACTCGATCATGTTCCCGACGATCTTCACCCTCGGGATCCGCGGCCTGGGGCCGCTGACCGAGGAGGGCTCGGGCCTGCTGATCATGGCGATCGCCGGCGGCGCCCTGGTGATCGTCCAGGGGTGGCTCGCCGACCACTACGGCCTGCAGGCGTCCTTCTTCCTGACCGTCGTCTGCGAGCTCTACATCCTGTTCTATGCGCTATGGGGCTGCCGACTCCCCGGGCCGGAGGCGCAGGCAGCGCCGGAGTTCGCCGAATGACGATCGAAACCGCGCGCCTGATCCTGCGGTCCTTCCGCGAGGCGGACCGCGAGGCCTTCGCCGCCCTCAACGGCGATCCTCGGGTCAGCGACTGGCTGGGCGCTCCGATCGACCGGCCGGCGAGCGACGCGATCGTCGACCGGATCAACGCCCACATCGCCGAGCACGGCTTCGG
>Ga0164243_10013984_pt1 | contig 11224 bp, 8 predicted proteins | sample OricompcompostOP_FD_108781 | JGI IMG/M metagenome (GOLD analysis project Ga0164243, IMG submission 108781) | Organic Plus compost microbial communities from Emeryville, California, USA - Original compost - Organic plus compost (OP) | ecosystem: Engineered > Solid waste > Mixed feedstock >... | reverse complement strand
TCGCCGCCCGCGGACCGAGCCCGCGCGCCACCACCAGCAGGGCCGGCGTGGCGACGGCGCTCCCGATTGCGCCGGCACCGACAGAGGGCTGCGTTCGCACGCCGCGCCACCACCTGCGGGTGCACCCGACGCTCGCGCGCCACCTGCGGGTGCACCCGGCGCTCGCGCGCCGCGACCGCCTGCGGGCTGCGTTCGCGTGCGCAGCCGCCAGCGGGCCGCGCCGCCTGTTGCAGCCGCGTGCGGAGGTGCCCCCGCCGCGGGCCGCGCCCGCGTGCCGCCACCGCTGGCGGGCTGCGGTCACGTGCTGCCACCGCCGGCGGGCTGCGGTCACGTGCTGCCCCCTGCGGGTGGGGCGGGGACGCCGGCGCCGATGCCGGTTGCGCCGGCGCCGACAGCGGCTGCGGGCTGCCGCCGGCAGCGGCCACCGGCACGTTTCCGGGCGGGCGCGGCACTAGGCGCGACGTCCCCTGGGCGGCACCGCGGGCGCGCGCCCCCCAGCACGCGGCGCGGCGCGGGACGCGCGCGCGGCACGAGTGCTCAGAGCAGAAGCCGCAGCGTCGCAGGGAATCCGCGCGCGTCCCCGGTGGGCGCGCCCGAGAGAGAGCCGCGGGGGACATGCGCCACCGGCGAGTGACGCGCGTCCGGCCGACAGCACGAGCCCGCCAAGCACCCGACGGGTTGGCGACGCGCGAGCCGGGAAAGCGCCGCGGCAGTGGGACGAAACCCCGGTGTGCCCAGGCGGCTCAGAGCACGGCTCCCAGCCACCCGGCGCAGCGCCGAACACGGTCGGCATACCCACGGCACGCGCACCACGCTCTCAATAGACGCCGCACCGGTGCAGGAAATCCCGGCGCGACCGCACAACACACGGACCGACCAGCCATCCGACGCGGCGCCGGAATCCTCCCGTCATGCCCCGCCGCCCGCGCGAGCGCTCCGCCCGGGCCGCCGTGCCGACTTCACCTGCGAGGGGGCGTCGCGCGCCGAGGCCCGCCGCGTTGTGATTGACATCACCGCCGGGCGATCGGCGGTCTTCGGGCGGTTCTGCCGGTAGTTGACCAGTGAGTAACCTCCAGTCATGCGCGTGCTGATGCTGTCCTGGGAATACCCGCCCGTCGTGGTCGGCGGGCTGGCCCGTCACGTGCACGCGCTGGCCAGGCACCTCGTCAGGGACGGCCACGAGGTCGTGGTGCTGTCCCGCCACCCGGCGGGCACCGACGCGCACACCCACCCCACCACCGACCAGGTGGTCGAGGGGGTGCGGATCATCCGCGTCGCGGAGGACCCGATGCACGTGACGTTCGAGCGGGATCTCGTGGCGTGGACCCTCGCGATGGGGCACGGCATGGTGCGCGCGGGTCTGGAGCTGGCGCGGACGTGGCAGCCGGACGTGGTGCACGCGCATGACTGGCTCGTGGCGCACCCGGCGATCAGCCTTGCCGGTTCGCTGCGCCGCCCGCTGGTGGGCACGATCCACGCAACGGAGGCCGGGCGGCACTCGGGGTGGTTGTCGCAGCCGCTGAACCAGCAGGTGCATTCGGTGGAGTGGTGGCTGGCGAACCGGTCGGACGCGCTGATCACGTGCTCCGAAGCGATGCGCGGCGAGGTGTCGAAGCTGTTCGAGGTGTCGGCGGACGACATCACCGTGATCCACAACGGCATCGAGGAACGCGGCTGGCAGGTGCCGGACGACGAGGTGACGCGGGCACGGGAGACGTACGCGCCGTCGGGGCAGCCGTTGTTGTTGTTCTTCGGGCGCCTGGAGTGGGAGAAGGGCGTGCAGGACCTGGTGTCGGCGTTGCCGAAGATCCGGCGCGCGCACCGGGGGACGCGGCTGGTGGTGGCCGGGCGCGGACGGCACCTGGACGAGCTGGTCAAGCAGGTGCGGCGGATGCGGATGCAGCACGCGGTGGATTTCGCGGGGCACCTGCGCGACCGGGAGTTGCGGGCGGTGCTCGCCGCGGCGGACGCGGTGGTGCTGCCGAGCCGGTACGAGCCGTTCGGGATCGTCGCCCTCGAGGCGGCTGCCGCGAAGGCGCCGCTGGTGGCATCGACGGCGGGTGGGCTCGGCGAGGTGGTCGTGGACGGGGTCACCGGGTTGTCCTTCGCGCCGGGTGACGTGACCGCGTTGACGGCGGCGGTGACGTCGGTGTTGCGCGACCGGACCGCGGCGGAGAATCGCGCGCGGACGGCGCAGGCCCGTCTCGCGGACGACTTCGACTGGGGCCGCATCGCGGCGTCGACCGCGGAGGTCTACCGCAAGACGAGGATGCGGGAGCACGACGAACTGGGGCGCCCGAAGATCCCGACGGGCAACGTGCTGAACCCGGAACCGCCGACGATCGTGAAAGCCCCCGACGCGAAGCCGAGGCGCGGGAAAGCTGAGGGCGCGCGGGCAGCCACGGCGCGGGGTGGCCGGAAGTCCTGACTGCACTGTCGCCGCGGCTGGCGACGCGCACTACCCGCCCGTGCGGCGGCGCGGGCGAGTAGCGCGTGCGGCGGCGCGGGCGAGTAGCGCGTGATCGTTTCCCACGCGCCGCAGACCGGCGCAGGCGCTCCCAGCGCATCCTGCCGGAATGTCACCGATCGCGACGCACATGGCAGGCAGCACACCGAGGGCGCTCCGGGCCGCATCCAGCGGCTGCGCGAACGCAAGCACTTCCCGCGCGGACTCCAGGTCGCGCGCTGCGGGCCGCGCCTGGGCACCCACCGACTGTCGCGTGGTGCAGGCGCCGGGGCCACGGCGACCGGATCGGGGAGACGGGCGGATCGAGTCCGGTACAGCTGGACCGAGCGGATGGTCCCCGGCGTGGCTGGGCCGGCCCGGGTTCAGCCTGTGCCGGGGTTCCGCTCCAACGTGACTGGGCGTCGAGCTCGGGTGCGTGCGGGGGGTGGCTCGGGCACGACCGCGGCCCACGCTCGGGCAGGGACAGAGCCTCGGGGTTGGGCGCCCGTCAAGGCCCAGTTTCGCGCCCGCCAGGTCCGGCTTGCAGCTTCGAGCCCCCGGAGGGCCAAGTTCGGGCATGTGCCCGGGCCCGAGCTACGCCTGAGTGCATCGCCAGCCGGGCAGAAACCCGGACGCGCACCGGCGCTCCCAGGCCCGGCCCGCGTGCGCACCCCGGCGCGCGCCCCGGGGCGGCGCCCGGCGGGCACGCACCGACGCCCCGGACCGGACTCGCGCACTTCTCCACCCGGGCCCGCGTGCCCCGAGGCGGCGCCCGGCAGGCACGCACCGACGCGCCGGGCCCAGGCTCGTGCACCTGCGCCCCGGTACATGGCCGCTCGGGCACGCACCAGAACCCGGCGGGACCGCGCCCGGCGGGACCGCGCCCGGCAGACACCGAACAGCGGCCAGGAGCCACGCCCGGCGGCACCGCGCCCGGGCACACACCCGCTCGGGCACGCCACCGGCGCCCGGGGGCCACCCGGGCGGGCACGCACCCGCGGCCAGCGGCCACGCCCGGTGGGGGCGCGCCCGGCAGGCACCCACTAGCGGCCAGGAGCCACGCCCGGCGGCACCGCGCCCGGGCACACACCAGCGGCCAGAAGCCACGCCCGGCGGGCACGCACCCGCGGCCAGGAGCCACGCCCGGCGGCACCGCGCCCAGTGGGGGCGCGTCCGGCGGGGGTGCTTGCGTCGCCGCTAGGGGCTCCGCGGGCGTGGCGGGGCGCTTGTGCGTCAGCCGGGGGCTTACTTACGGGCGTGTGTCCGTTGGCGCCAGCTGCTCCTCGAGCTCGTCGTGGTACGTGCCGATCCGGGCGTAGACCCCGGGCTTTCCTGGTTCGGCACAGCCCTCGCCCCAGGAGACGACCCCGACGAGCCTTCCGGCGGCCACCAGGGGACCTCCCGAGTCGCCCTGGCAGGTGTCCACTCCGCCTTCCGGCAGACCCGCGCACACCATCCCCTCGGGGGTGTACCTCGCGGGATACGCCTTCGCGCAGTAGTCGTCACTCGTGAGGGGCACCGTAGCCTTCAGCAGGGTGTCGGACGCCTCGCCCGACGAGGACGTGTTGCCCCAGCCGAGGATCGTCGCCTCGGTGCCGGGCTCGTAAGCCGCGTCGTCCTTCGCGGCCAGGGGCAACGGATCGACCGCGACCGGCTCGTCCAGAGTCAGCACGGCGACGTCGTAGCCCAGCGTGGCGTCCTTGAACTTCGGGTGCACCCACACGTGGGCCACAGTGGACACCACACCCTCGCCACCGCTCATCGTCGTCCGTCCACTCACGACCCGCAACGACGGCGGACTCTCTCCCCGTGCGCAATGCGCCGCGGTGAGCACTTTGTCGGGCCCGACCAGCGTCCCGCCGCAGAACTGGAGCCCGTCGGGATCGGTGAGCGCCACCGCGAACGGATAGTCCGACACATCGGCGGGCGTGCCGCCGACCACGCCCGGCTCCGCCTGCGCGGCAGCGGGCGCCCAGGCACACGCGGCAACCACACTCGCGGCGACGGCGATCGAACGGGTGAAACGGCGCACTACGGGGCTCACGCGAATCATGATCAGCTCCTTCGACAACCTCGGACGTGTGGAGTCCAGGATTGCGCAGGAGGGGGGTGTGGCACATCGACCGAAAGGAAGAAATCCGCGGACAGGTCGGGCCCGGTAGGTGGAGCATCCCTACCGGGCCCGAGTGTCCGCGCTGTCCGGCCACAGCCAGCGCGAGCCGGTTTTCCCCGTCAGGATAAGGAAAACCGGAGTCCCTTTCAGACGAGATCCGTCAGGTGGCGGGCGTAGGCACCGGTCGTCAGGAAGTTCGGCAGCTTCTCGCCGAGCGCGGTCTCCTCGAAGATCACCCGCGCGTCGTCCAATTTGGCCGAATCGCCCAGATCGGCGCGCACCGCGGCGAGCTCGTCGTCCAGCAGGGACCGCACGAACGACTCGGTGACGGCCGTGCCGTCCTCGAGCTTGGTGCCGTTGCGGATCCACTGCCACACCTGTGCCCGCGCGATCTCCGCGGTGGCGGCGTCCTCCATCAGGCCGAAGATCGCGGCCGCACCGGTGCCGCGCAGCCACGAGTCGACGTAGCGCAGAGCGACGTTGATGTTGGACCGCAAACCCTTCTCAGTGACGTCGCCACCGGAGCTGGCCACGTTCAGCAAGTCCGCGGCGGACACCGAAACGTCCTCGCGCAGCCTGCCCAGCTGGTTGGGCCACCCGCCGAGCACCTCGTCGAACACCTCGCGGCACACCGGAACGAGACCGGGGTGGGCGACCCACGACCCGTCGAACCCGTCGGCGGCCTCGCGTTCCTTGTCCTGCCGGACCTTCTCGAACGCGACCGCGTTCGCCTCCGGATCCCTGCTCGGGATGAACGCCGCCATCCCGCCGATCGCGTGCGCACCGCGCTTGTGGCACGTCCGCACCAGCAGCTCGGTGTAGGCCCGCATGAACGGCGCCGTCATGGTGACCTCGGCGCGGTCCGGCAGCACGAAGTCCGCGCCCGCGTCCCCGAAGTTCTTGATGATCGAGAAGATGTAGTCCCACCGGCCCGCGTTCAGCCCGGCGGCGTGCTCGCGCAGCTCGTAGAGGATCTCGTCCATCTCGAACGCGGCGGTGATCGTCTCGATCAGCACGGTCGCCCGGATGGTGCCTTGCGGGATGCCCAGTTCCCGCTGCGCGAGCCGGAAGACGTCGTTCCACAGCCGCGCCTCGAGGTGGTTCTCCAGCTTGGGCAGGTAGAAGTACGGCCCGCTCCCCCGCGCCAGGAGCTGACGCGCGTTGTGGAAGAAGTACAGCCCGAAGTCCACCAGGCTCGCCGACACCGGACGGCCGTCGATGCGCAGGTGCTTCTCGACCAGGTGCCACCCGCGCGGCCGGACGACGATCGTGGCGGGATCGTCACCGATCGCGTAACGCTTGCCCGACTCCGTGGTGAAGTCGATGTTGCGCCGGATCGCGTCGCACAGGTTCAGCTGCCCGCCGACGATGTTCGGCCAGGTCGGCGAGGTCGCGTCCTCGAAGTCGGCCAGCCACACCTTGGCGCCGGAGTTCAGCGCGTTCACCGTCATCCTGCGGTCGGTCGGCCCGGTGATCTCCACGCGCCGGTCCTCCAGACCGGGCGCCGCGGGAGCCACCTGCCACGACTCGTCGTTGCGGATCCAGCGGGTCTCCGGGCGGAAGTCGAGGGGCTCCTCGCCGCTCGCGAGCTTCTCCCGCCGCACTCGCCGCTCGTCCAGCAGCTGACGCCGGCGGCCAGCGAACTCGTTGTCCAGCCGGGCGATGAAGTCCAGCGCCGCCGGGGTGAGGATCTCGTCGTACCGTTCGCCGGCCGGGCCGGCGACCTGGATCTGCGAGGTGAACGTGTGGGACATGGCAAGCCTTCCTGGAGGGGCCGCGGCGGCGGCCAGGGCGAGCGCGCCCTGGCCGCTCGCGGCTCTTTCTAGAACTGGGCTTCTTCGGTGGACCCGGTGAGCGCGGTGGTCGAGCTCTCCGGGTTCAGCGCCGTGCTGACCTGGTCGAACCAGCCGGTGCCGACCTCGCGCTGGTGCTTGGTGGCGGTGTAGCCCCGCTCCTCCGAAGCGAACTCGCGCTCCTGCAGGTCGACGTAGGCGGTCATGCCCTCGCGGGCGTAGCCGTGCGCCAGGTCGAACATCGAGTAGTTCAGCGCGTGGAAGCCGGCCAGCGTGATGAACTGGAACTTGTAGCCCATGGCGCCCAGCTCGCGCTGGAAGCGCGCGATGGTGTCGTCGTCGAGGTGCTTCTTCCAGTTGAACGACGGCGAGCAGTTGTAGGCCAGCATCTGGTCCGGGTACTCCGCCTTGATCGCCTCGGCGTACTTGCGGGCGACCTCGAGGTCCGGCGTGGACGTCTCCATCCACAGCAGGTCGGCGTACTGGGCGTAGGCCAGACCGCGGTCGATGCACGGCTCGATGCCGTTGGTGACCTTGTAGAAGCCCTCCGAGGTGCGCTCACCGGTGATGTACTTGCGGTCGCGCTCGTCCACGTCGCTGGTGATCAGCGTGGCTGCCTGCGCGTCGGTGCGGGCGACGACCAGGGACGGCACGTCGAGCACGTCGGCGGCGAGGCGGGCGGCGTTCAGCGTGCGCTCGTGCTGCTTGGTGGGGATCAGCACCTTGCCGCCGAGGTGGCCGCACTTCTTCTCGGACGCGAGCTGGTCCTCCCAGTGCACACCCGCGGCACCGGCCGCGATCATGCCCTTCATCAGCTCGAAGGCGTTGAGCGGGCCACCGAAGCCCGCTTCGGCGTCGGCGACGATCGGCGCGAACCAGTCGATGTCGGTGTTGCCCTCGGCCCAGTTGATCTGGTCGGCGCGGCCCAGCGCGTTGTTGATGCGGCGGACGACGGCCGGAACCGAGTTGGCCGGGTAGAGGCTCTGGTCCGGGTAGGTCTGGCCCGCGAGGTTGGCGTCGGCCGCGACCTGCCAGCCGGACAGGTAGATCGCCTTGAGGCCGGCGCGCACCTGCTGCACCGCCTGGTTGCCCGTGAGGGCACCCAGGGCGTGGACGTAGTCCTCGGAGTGCAGCAGGTTCCACAGCTTCTCGGCACCCCGGCGGGCCAGGGTGTGCTCCTCGACGACGCTGCCGCGAAGCTTGACGACGTCCGCCGCGCTGTAGGACCGCTTGACGCCCTTCCACCGGGGGTCGGTCTCCCACCGCTTGGCGAGCTCAGCGGCTTCCTGCTGCAAGTGGTTGGCCTGGTCTGCCATGGGTCTTTCTCCACCTTTGCGAACGTTGCGATGACTCGCTTGCTGATCCCGACCATGACATCTCCTGCACAAACGTGACCAGCGCTCCAATTTGCCAATTTCTGTAAACTTTGCCGTAGCATGTTGTGAAGGTTGCGAAACGCCGTTTCGCAGCCGCCGCAAAGTTCGGGGACTGAATCGGTCACGTGATCGGTCCGGGCGGGAAAAGTTGTCCGAGGAGGGCCTGCCGTGGAAAAGACTTTCGCCGGCGCGAAGCTGCGTCACCTGCGCGAGAGCCGCGCGATGAGCCAGGCGGACCTGGCCAGGTTGCTGGAGATCAGCCCCAGCTACCTCAACCAGATCGAGCACAACTCGCGCCCGCTGACCGTCCCGGTGCTGCTGCGCATCACCGAGGCGTTCGGTGTGGACACCGAGTTCTTCGCCAACAACGACACCAGCCGCATCGTCGCCGACGTGCGGGAAGCCCTGCTCGACGAGTCGATCGGCGTCGAGGCCACCACCAGCGAGCTCAACGACCTGGCCACGAACCTGCCGAACATCGCCCAGGCGCTGGTCAAGCTGCACCGCAGCTACCGGGCCGCCGTCGAGAGCACGGCCGCGCTGGTGACCGAGAACGGCACCGGACCGCACGGCAGCGCCGCCGCTCCCCTGCCCCACGAGGAGGTCCGCGACTTCTTCTACGAGCGCGAGAACTACGTGGCCGAGCTGGACGAACGCGCGGAGCGGATGGCCGGGCAGATCGGCCTGCGCCGCGGCGAGGTGCACAAACTCCTGCACGAGCGCCTCGCCGACCACTACGGTGTGCGGGTCACGAGCGAGGGCCTGGACGAGGAGGCCGGTCAGCAGCACCGCTACCAGCCGGAGAGCAGGGTGCTGCGTCTGGCGCCGAGCCTGCGCGTCGGACAGCGCGCGTTCCGGATGGCGTCGCAGATCGCGCTGATCGAGTACGACGACCTGATCACCGAGCTCGCCGACTCGTGGGCGTTCTCCGGGCCGGCCGCGCGATCGCTGGCCCGCGTCGGCCTCGCCAACTACTTCGCCGGCGCGCTGATCCTGCCGTACGAGACCTTCCTGTCCGCGGCGGAGAGCTTCCGCTACGACATCGAACGGCTGTGCGACCACTTCGGCGTCGGGTTCGAGACGGTCTGCCACCGCCTGTCGACGCTGCAGCGGCCCAAGCGCCGCGGTGTGCCGTTCTCCTTCGTGCGCGTCGACCGCGCGGGCAACATGTCCAAGCGCCAGTCGGCGGCCGGGTTCCACTTCTCCCGCGTCGGCGGGTCGTGTCCGTTGTGGAACGTCTACGAGGCGTTCAGCTCACCGGGCAAGATCCTCACCCAGATCGCGACCCTGCCGGACGGCAAGAGCTACTTCTGGATCGCGCGCACGGTGTCGCGCAACATCGGCGGCTACGGCAGCCCGGGCAAGATGTTCAGCGTCGGCCTCGGTTGCGAACTGCGGCACGCCGGACGGCTCGTCTACTCGACCGGTCTGGACCTGGACGCGAAGGCCGCCGCGACACCGATCGGGATGGGCTGCAAGGTGTGCGAGCGGCCGGCCTGCCCGCAGCGCGCGTTCCCGACGATCGGCAAGCAGCTGACCGTCGACGAGAACACCAGCACGTTCGTGCCGTACCCGGCGGTGCCGAAGGGCTAGGACGCGCGGCGACCACCGCTGCGGGTCAGTGCTGGTCGAGCGTCTTCTGCAGCGCCTTGTTCGCCTTGCGCGCCATGTCGGCGACGGCGGCGCGCCGTTCGGCATCGGCCTCGTAGTCCGTGCGGCGGTCGCGCACCACGCGGGCGGGCGAGCCGACGGCGATGGCGTAGTCGGGGATGTCGCCGCGCACCACCGCGTGCGCGCCCAGGACGCAGCCGCGGCCGACGCGGGTGCCGCGCAGCACCGACACCTTCGTGCCGATCCACGTGTCCGGTCCGACGCGGACCGGGGTCTTCACGATGCCCTGGTCCTTGATCGGCAGGTTGATGTCCGCGGTGATGTGGTCGAAGTCACAGACGTAGACCCAGTCGGCGACCAGGGTGGCCGAGCCCAGCTCGATGTCGAGGTAGCAGTTGACGACGTTCTGCCGCCCGAAGACCGTCTTGTCGCCGATGCGCAGCGAACCCTCGTGGCAGCGGATCGCGTTGCCGTCGCCGATATGCACCCAGCGCCCGATCTCCAGCCTGCCGTAGCCGGGGCGGCAGTGGATCTCGACGTCCTTGCCGAGGAACACCATGCCGCGCAGGATCACGTGCGGATTGGCCAGCCGGAACTTCAGCAGGCGGTAGTACCGCACGAGGTACCAGGGCGTGAAAGCGCGGTTGCGCAGGACCCAGCGCAGCGAGTCGGCGGTCAGGAACTTCGCCTGACGAGGGTCGCGCCGGGCGCGGCGCCACGCCTGCACCCGGGACAGCACGGGCGATCCCCACATGGACGTCATAGGTTGACAGTATGCCGATCCCGTTGATCATCGATACGGACCCGGGCGTCGACGACGCGTTCGCGATCGCGCTCGCCGCGCTGAGCGAGGACGTCGACCTGCTGGGTGTCACCACCGTCTTCGGCAACGTGCCGCTCGAGGCGACCACCCGCAACGCCCGCCGCGTGCTGGCCCTGTGCGGCCGGGACGACGTGCCGGTCGCGGCGGGCGCGGCGCGACCGCTGGTCCACCCACAGGCGCGGCGCGCCGGTGACGTGCACGGATCGGACGGGCTGTCCGGGCGTTCCGGTGCGCTGCCGGAGCCGTCTCGCGAGCTGGAGCGGGCGGGCGCGGTCGCCACGCTGGTGTCACTGCTGGAGGCGGCGGACGAGCCGGTGACGATCGCGCCGATCGGACCGCTCACCAACATCGCGCTGCTGCTGGCGGCCCACCCCGAGGTGCGGGAGCGGATCGCGCGGATCGTGGTCATGGGCGGTGGTCTGGCGGGGGGCAACAGCACCGCCGCGGCGGAGTTCAACATCTGGAGCGACCCGGAGGCGGCGCGCCGCGTGCTGGTCGACGAACCGGTGCCGTGCGTGCTCGTGCCGATGGACCTCACCTACCGCTGTGCGGTGGACACCGGCTGGCTCGCCGAGCTGGCCGCGTCGGGCCGGGTCGGCGCGGCGCTGGAAGCGCTCACCCCGGACTACGCCGCGCACTACCGCAAGGCGCTCGGCTGGGACGGCATCGTGGTGCACGACGCGGTCGCGGTGGCCGAGGCGATCCGGCCCGGCCTGCTCACCACGGAGACCTACCCGGTCGAGGTCGAGTGCTCGCTGGGCCCGGCCCGCGGCGCAACGCTGGTGGACCGGCGCAGGCAGGGATTGCGCGCCGATGCCGAGGGCGAGGTGGCGCCGGGCCGGATCGAGGTGGCCGTGGACACCGATCTGGACGGGCTGCGATCGTTCCTCCTGAACCGGCTCGCCCGCGCCTGACGCTCAGGGCTCGGCCGGGTGCGGCACGCGCAACGCCGCCAGCCGCTTGTTGATCGTGGCGGCGCTGTCCCCGCCCTTGGCCGCGCCCGTGCAGCGCGGGTAGCGCGCCTTCGGGTCGGGGTCGAGGATCTTCTCGCAGGTCACCGTC
>Ga0164243_10013983_pt1 | contig 11226 bp, 9 predicted proteins | sample OricompcompostOP_FD_108781 | JGI IMG/M metagenome (GOLD analysis project Ga0164243, IMG submission 108781) | Organic Plus compost microbial communities from Emeryville, California, USA - Original compost - Organic plus compost (OP) | ecosystem: Engineered > Solid waste > Mixed feedstock >... | reverse complement strand
TTGAACTGCCGCGGGCTCAGCCCGGTGAACGGACCTATCCAGGAGGGCTCCGACGCCGTGATCACACCAGCCACAGCAAGATCATCTCACCTCTGACCAGCAGTTACGGGACAACCTCTAGGGCAGTCCGGTGATCGCGATGACCGGTGCGCCGTCGATCCGTGCGTCGTACAGACCGTTGAGCAGGTGGACCGCCCCGGGGCCGGCGGTGGCCACGCACGCGGCGGGCCTGCCGGTGAATTTGGCGTAGCCGACGTACGCCAACGCCGCGTTCTCCTCGTAGCGCACATGGACGAACCGCATCTGCGGGTGGGTGCGCAGCGCCTCGAAGAATCCGTTGACCTGGTCACCGCAGATCCCGAAGCAGGTGTCGATGCCCCACTCGATCAACCGCTCGACGACCAGGTCCGACGTCGTTCTGGCAGACGCTCCGGCGGCGGGCTTGTCGCCCATGAGAAACCTCCCAATTCTTACGCTTCGTTCCGTGGGCGCACCGACAGTGACACGAACTGCCCAGGCATACCCCTACAGTTCGGGCTTGGCAGATCAACTGCCGCATTTCATCAGGTCAGCCCATTGAGATTGGAAGCCGCAGGTCCTCGTAGGCGGGAGCCTCGGGTCACACTCCGGACGGCAAGTTCGGCCACTGCCAGGCGGCCCGGCCAGCTGTGCCGGGCCAGACCTCTGCTGCCTGTCGCGGGTCACATGTGGGCGCCGTCCCAGACGCGGAGTTCGGTACCGGTGACGAAAGCCCCATCGTCCCAGGCCAGCAACGCCACGACGCCCGCAACGGACTCGGAACCGGTGAAATACACGAGCGCCGCCATCGCGCGTTGAGACGGGCGCAGCAGTCTGCTCAGTCATCGCTGGGCCGCTCGGGGTCATCCCGACTGGCCATCGTGCGCTTCCCTCAGCCTCGAATCACCTGGTCGAGGAAGCATCCGTCGTCCCGACTGGCCAGGACTTTATGACCGCGCTGACGGCGATCCCGCTGGGGAATTACGTTTGTGACCGCCGACCCGCGGCCAGCCGCCCCAATCGGCGAAGCGGCGCGATGCTGGACAAGGTCCATGGCGGTCGGCCGACGAGGTAGCAGGCGCCGCAGAGGCCGGGCCCGGTGGGCCGCTGGCTACCGGGGGACGTCGACGCGGTAGCGCAGGCGGCAGATGACGGCGTCTGTGTGGCGGCGGATGGCGTGGTCCAGGACGGCGCTGCGATGGTTCTGCAGCAGCCGAAGCCAGGGGCGGGAGAGGTGCATCTCGGGAATCAGCACCACCAGGCGGTCGTGCTGGTCCTCGGCGCTGACCTTGCGAAGGTAGTCGACGACCGGGCGGGTCAGAGAGCGGGTGGGACTTCGTACCACGGTCAGGGGGACTTCCGGCCGCCATGCGCTCCACGCTTCGCGCAGCTGGTCGGCACGCTCGTCCGGTGCCTCTGTGTGGACAACCGTGAGCGCCCGGACCTCGTCGCCCAGGGCGAGTGCCTCGCCGAGTGCCTCTTGGGTGAGCACGTTCACTGCGCCGACCGGAACGATCACGAGGCACCGGCGCCGCACCGGTGGGCCGGGCAGCGCACCGAGATGGAGGGCCGTGCCGATCCGCTGGTAGGCGCGGTGGATCGCCTCGAATACGGCGACGAGCACAGCCACCGCCACGAGGACCAGCCAACCGCCTTGGTGGAATTTCGCGACCAGTTGGATGACGAGGACGACAGCGGTGAGAACCGCTCCCAGGCCGTTGAGGGCAGCTCGCCAGTGCCAGCCGGGGCTGCGGTCCAGGTACCAGTGGCGCACCATGCCGGCCTGGGAGAGGGTGAAGCCGATGAAGACTCCGATGGCGAAGACCGGCACCAGCGCTTGGGTGTTCCCCTCCGCCGCAAGGATCAACACCAGCGCGATGACGGAGAGCACCACGACGCCGTAGCGGTAGACCTGCCGGTCCGCACGCAGCCAGAAGACGTGCGGCAGGTTGTTGTCGCGGGCCAGCAGAGAGGCGAGGACGGGCAGGCCGCCGAAGGAGGTGTTCGCCGCCAGCGCCAGCAGCACCATCGTAGCGAACTGCACCACGTAGAAGCCCACGTTGTGGCCGATCGCGGCGTCGGTGAGTTGCGCCAGCACGGTCTTGGTGGGATTCGGCGCGACATGGAACTTGCGGATCAGTACCGACAGCCCGAGAAGCATCACCCCCAGCAGCGTGCCGAGGGCGATTTCAGTGTGTTGTGCTCGCTTGACTCTGGGCTTGCGGAACGTCGGCACAGCATTGGCGATCGCCTCCACCCCGGTCAGCGCCGCACAGCCAGAGGCAAACGACCGCAGGAGGAGCAAGGCTCCGACGGTGGTGACGGCGGTGCTGGACGGGTGCGTGGGCGCGGTCACCGGATGCGAGCGCAGCAGCCCAGCCGCGATCACCGCGAAGATCGCCGCCACGAACACCACCGTCGGCACGATCATTGCCTTGGCAGCCTCGGCCATCCCATACAGGTTGACGGCCGTGATGAGGGCGAGGATGAGCACGCACATCCACACCCGGTCGTTGTAGAGGGATGGGTAGGCCGAGGTCAGTGCGGCCACTCCGGCAGAGATCGAGACCGCCACGTTCAGGAGGTAGTCGATGGTCAGCGATGCCGCCGCGACCAGGCTGGCGTACCGGCCCAGATGCCGGCCGGCCACCGCGTACGCGCCGCCGCCATTCGGGAAGGCCTCGATGATCTGACGGTAGGAGAAGACCAGTGCGGTCAGCAAGATCACGATCGCCACCGTGATTGGAACGGTGTACTCCAGGCCTGTGCTTCCCGCCACGGCCAAAACGACCACGATCGCCTCCGGACCGTAGGCAACGGAGGACAACGCGTCCAGCGACAGTGCGGCCAGCCCCTCTGGTACCGTCAGCCGCTCGCGCTCACGCCCACCCGCCGCGACGACACCAGGGCCCCGTCGTGGCGAATGCCCCGCATTCCGGCCGCTCGCGACCATGGCACCTCTCTCCCTCGGATCAGGCGACCCTCGCCGCTCGCCACGCGCCCAGGCCCCACCGGTATCCTGCGCGGCCGCAGCCCAGTACGCTGCCTGTGGACCGCCAAGGGAGTCAGCCGGGCCGGCTACCCATCCCACGGCGTCCCGCATGACCACGGTGAGCAACGAGGCGGCCGTCAGATGCCCGGGGCCACCTTCGCGCTGAAGCACGGCGGTGACCCGCCTACGCCTGATGAGCTACCGAAGCATCGGGCTGTCCACACGGAGCAGAAGGAACGGGCTGGGGCTGGCGTCCGGCGGTTTCAGGCGCTCATGAAGGATGCCTCGTCATCGGCGATCTCGTCGGGTGGACCGGCACTCGAGTGCAACCAAACACGGCCCGTCATGAAAACGCACTGGTCGGAGCGCGTTGGTTCGCAGCGGGCACCTGACGATTCACTCTGGCAGCGGCCATTTCGCTCTCCCCGTCGCTGCCTGGTAGCGATCGTGTTGCAACCGCCCGACTACAGCACATACCCGCTGAACCTGCTGACAGGCAGAAGCACAACCGTTGATCCACACTGGGCAGTACACGACGGCCGGAGGCCATCAAGACGTGGCTGTCACCAAAGGGCCGGCATCACCATCCAGGTGCTGCGGGCCCAGTGTCCAAGGATGTCGGAGGGTCAGGTGTTCGCCCGGTTCCGTCTGCCACTGCTGCTGGTGGTGTTGGCGTTGTGCTACGGCACGATCGGATACCGGCTCGTCGAGAGAATGAGCGTGCTGGACGCTTTCTACACCACCGTCCTGACGCTGAGCACCGTCGGTGTGGGCCGAGGCCCGGGCCCCAGCGTGGCCGGCAAGTGGTTCACCATTTCTCTCATCCTGTTCGGCGTGGCGGCGCTGTTCGTCACGATCGGGGTGGTCACCGAGGTTCTCGCCTCGGGTGAACTGGGACGATGGCTGCGAAGGAAACGAATGACAAGACGCACCGGCCGGCTCAGCGGCCACTACGTGATCTGCGCCTACGGGAGGGTCGGCCGCGCCGTGACGCAGGAGTTACGCCGACAACAACTCACCGCGATGGTGATCGAGTCCAGACCGGAAGTCCAGGCACTGCTCGAAGACCACAACGTCCCCTATATCCTCGGTGACCCGGCTGACGAAGCCGTTCTCAAACAAGCCGGCGTCGAACGCGCTCGCGGGCTCGTCTGCGCCGTGGACTCCGACGCGGCGAATGTCTTCATCACCCTCACTGCTCGCGCCCTCAATTCGCACCTGCGCATTGTTGCCCGCGCCGCGGAGCGCCGTTCGATCGACAAGCTGCGGCGTGCCGGAGCGGACGAGGTGATCTCCCCGTACAGCCTCAGCGGTCGCCGCATGGCCCTCCTGGCGGTGCGGCCCTCCGTCCTGGAGGTTCTCGAGCTCCTCGACCTCGGACCTGACATCCGCCTCGAAGAGGTGTCCGTCCACCCCGGTACGCGCCTGCACGGCCTGACCATCGCCGAGGTCCATACGCGCTACGCGGGTGTCGCGGTCCTCGCCGTACGCAAACCCGGAAGCGACGTCTCCACGAGCCCTGATCGCAACCTGCGGCTGAACACCGGAGACCTGGTCGTCGCACTCGGCCCGGTGACCATCCTCGACCGCATGACGCGCTGACGATCCACGACGGGCTGCCGTCCCGACGCCGGACAACGGACCTGCCCCCGGACTCGGTACTGAGCTGATCGCCGCCCGCGACAGGCCGGCGTCTCGACTCGCTCACATGGCCAGACCACGATTGTTCACCGGAGCCATCGCCAGGGCGTTCGACGGAACATGGACTCGATGCTCAGACGCGGGCAAAGACCGCCGTCGCGTCGAGACGTCGACAGCTGTGAACCGCGCGTTCGGCGGCCTATTACCTGGCCGCGCCTGACGATGACTTGATCAGAGTCGGCTCAGGAAGTCAGCGCCATCATGGTCTCGTCTGGTGTCGTGTACAGGCAGGGTCTGGCGGAAGTACTGCTCGATGTGCTGAGCGCCATGCCCACGGTAGCCGAGCGCGACATCCTCACGAGGTGGAGTACGGAGTCGTCGCCCCATGTCGACGGGTGCCCGGATAGGCGGGTTATCCAGGATCCATCCGAATGCGGCGGTGATGGGGTATCCGCGGTCGGTCGGACGTCTCGCTCACCGCGGTCTACGCGTCTGCGCCCAGCCCAAACTGATCCCGCACCTGGGCTGAGCTCCAGCTTGCGGAGCGGTGTATGGCGCGTTTGAGTGAATAGTGCCCGCTCTTCGTACGCCAGGAGCTTGCCATGTCGATGTCGTTCGGTTCTGCCTTCGGTTCGTCGGATCCGTTCGGTGAGCTGTTCAACCGGTTCTTCGGGATGTCGCCCGCGACGTCGCCTCCGGCGGTGCAGCGGGTGCCGATCGGGCGGCTGCTGAGCGAGCCGTCGCAGGAGCTGCTCAATCTGGCGGCGCGGCGGGCACTGGAGGACGGCACCACCGACCTCGACACCGAGCACCTGCTGTGGGCCGCGACCCAGGTCGATCCCTCGCGAAACCTGCTCTCCCAGGCCGGAGTCGACCCGGAGGTGTTCGCGTCGAAGATCGCCGAGGTGCTGCCGAAGGAATCAGGTGAGCCGTCCGCCGAACCAGGACTCACCCCGGCCGCCAAACGCACCCTCGCCGACGCCTACGGCCGCTCGCAGGCGGCCGGCGCCTCCTACATCGGCCCCGAGCACATCCTCGGCGCCCTCCTGGAGAGCACCGGCAGCGGAGCCGCCCGTCTGCTCCAGGACTCGGAACTGGACGCGGAGCAGCTGCGAGGCCTCACCGACAGGCCGGCGCGCTCGGACGGTGCCCAGGCGGCCGGGCGGAAGCCGTCGACGACGTTGGAGGAGTACGGGCGGGATCTGACGGAGGAGGCGAAGGCGGGCAGGCTCGATCCGGTCGTGGGGCGCGCGGAGGAGATCGAGCAGACGGTGGAGATCCTGTCGCGGCGTTCGAAGAACAATCCGGTGCTGATCGGGGAGCCGGGGGTGGGCAAGACGGCGATCGTGGAGGGGCTGGCGCAGCGGATCGTGGCCGGTGAGGTGCCGGGCACGCTGAAGGACAAGCGGGTCGTGGCCCTGGATCTGTCGGGGATGATCGCCGGGGCGCAGTACCGCGGTCAGTTCGAGGAGCGGCTGAAGAAGGTCATCGAGGAGGTGCAGGCGGCCAAGGGGCGGATCATCCTGTTCATCGACGAGATGCACACCGTCGTCGGCGCCGGTGCCGCGGGCGAGGGGGCGATGGACGCGTCCAACATGCTCAAGCCCGCGCTCTCGCGGGGCGAGCTGCATGTGGTGGGGGCGACCACGATCGACGAGTACCGCAAGCACGTGGAGAAGGACGCGGCGCTGGAGCGGCGCTTCCAGCCGGTGATGGTGGCCGAGCCGACGGTGGAGGAGACCGTCGAGATCCTCGAGGGCCTGCGGGACGCGTACGAGGCGCATCATCAGGTGCGGTTCGCCGACGGGGCACTGGCCGCGGCGGCGGAACTGTCCGACCGCTACATCTCCGACCGGTTCCTGCCCGACAAGGCCATCGACCTGATGGACCAGGCCGGGGCCCGGGTGTCGCTGCGCAGCGCGGACCGTTCGACCGAGACGGTGGGGCTGGAGGACCGTATCGCCAGGCTGCAGCGGGAGAAGGACCAGGCGGTCGCGGTGGAGGACTTCGAGAAGGCCTCCCAGATCAAGCAGCAGATCGACCAGGTGGAGGCCGAACTGGCCGGGATCACCGAGCGGCGCGAGGGCGTGGTGACGGTGACGGCCGCGGACATCGCGGATGTGGTCTCGCGGCGGACGGGCATCCCGGTCTCGCAGCTGACGGCCAGTGAGAAGGACCGGCTGCTGCGGCTGGAGGAGGAGATGCACGAGCGGATCGTCGGCCAGGACGAGGCCGTCACCGCCGTCTCCCAGGCGGTACGCCGCAACCGCGCCGGCATGGGCGACCCCAACCGGCCCGTCGGCTCCTTCCTCTTCCTGGGCCCCACCGGAGTGGGCAAGACCGAACTGGCCAAGACCCTCGCCGAACTGCTCTTCGGCGAGGAACACCGCATGATCCGCTTCGACATGAGCGAGTTCCAGGAAAAGCACACCGTCGCCCGCCTGGTCGGCGCCCCACCCGGATACATCGGCTACGAAGAAGCCGGACAGCTCACCGAAAAAGTCCGCCGCCAGCCCTACAGCGTCATCCTCTTCGACGAGGTCGAAAAGGCCCACCCCGACGTCTTCAACACCCTGCTGCAGATCCTCGACGACGGACGCCTCACCGACGCCCAGGGCCGCACCGTCGACTTCCGCCACTGCGTCATCATCATGACCTCCAACATCGGCGCCCAGCGCATCATCGACCACAAGGGCGACGTCACCGAACTCAAGGACGAACTCATGGAACTGCTGCGCACACGGTTCCTGCCCGAATTCCTCAACCGCATCGACGACATCATCCTCTTCCACAGCCTCACCCAGGACGACCTCTCCCACATCGTCGACCACCTGCTGGACCAGAGCGAACACCGCGTCCACGCCCAGGGCATGAAACTGGAGGTCACCGAAGCCGCCAAGAAGCTCCTCGTCGCCCACGGCCACCAGCCCGAGTTCGGCGCCCGCCCCCTGCGCCGCACCATCCAGACCGAACTCGACAACCGCATCGCCACCCTCCTGCTCGCCGGCGACGCCGAACCCGGCGACACCATCGTCGCCGACGTCATCAAGGACACCCTCCACTGCACCGTCCACCACCATTCCGAGCCAGTCGGCGAGGCCAGCTCTCAACAGTGAGGCCACACTCGGCGAGGAGGAGTCATGGGGCACCACAAATCGAATCAAGAAGTCGAGGGCAACCCTGACTTCGGACATGGGCGGGGCATGCCCGTGCGACCCGATGAAGAGAAACTCGAAGAACGCACGGTACAAGAACGGAAAGACGCAGGACTTACCTCGGGGCCGACCACCTCTTCCCGGAGGGCAGAGAACCGACGGCGCTACGAGGATGAAGTGGAGGAAGTCGACCGCCAGGTCGAGCAGGGCGAGCTCCGCCCGGACGCAGACGTGCCCCGCAAGGAACGTCCCCCGTTCCCGCCCACCCGCTACGACCAATAACGGTCCCCGTACGGCGTGAGCGAACCCCGCGCGTTCTTCGTCAGCGATCAGGCGTCGCGGGAGACGCTGATGTCGATCCGGCGCCGGACGGGCTGGCCGGACTTGGGCAGACGGACCGTGAGAACTCCATCGGCGAGAGTCGCCCGAATACCCTCGCTGTCCACGTCTCCCGGCACTCGAATGCCGTACGAGAAGGAGCCCCTGCGGCGGTTGAGCGCACTGCCGCCGTCGCCCTCCTCCACAGAGCCGGTGATGTGCAGTTCCTTGCCGTCCAGCTCCACTGCCACCCGATCACGTGGAACGCCTGGGAGCTCGGCGCGCACGACGTAGGCGTCGCCGGCATCTTCCTCTTCCGCCAGCGGCATCCAATGCCTGGGGGCGCTCGACGTCTCCGATGCGGCGCGCTCGAACAAGCGGCTGACCTCCCCCCAGAGATGTTGCAATTCCACGGCCGGATCGTGCGTCGCCCACCATGCCTGACGTGCGGGAACGGAGCTGCCCGCGCGTCGCGTCGGTTCAGCCGTCATGCGAGCTCCTGATGCTTCGTGAGTTGTTTTGGACCTGCACGTGGTTTTACGAATCGTCCTTTTCCGATTTGTTTTGGGTTCCGCGCAGGCGCGCTTGCCGCGCCCCGACCGCTTAGCGGCTCTCTTGTGCCTGTCGCAATACTTCCGGGGGTTCCCGCGCTTCCGGGGCTTCTCAGGGCTGTACAGCGACTTACCACAGCCGAGCCAGCGGCAGCGTTCCCACACCTCCCGTTTCGGCTGCTCCTTGCCCGACTTGTGAAAACCACCCTCGGTCGCCAGAACCGTTTCCACGTCCTCAGTGTCGGCTCCGGGCTTTTGTGTCATGAGTTCTGAAATCTTTCCTCGCTCCTCCTGCGGGTCGTAGGACGGAAACATGCAGAACAAGGCCGCCTCACGCAGCGAGTGCACGCCCTTGTGAGCTACGGCTATTCGGTCGTGCTCGGTCTCCTCGCGGTCTGGGTGCCAGGTCTGAGGCCAGCCCTCTGAGGTTGGCTCTCCTGCCGTTGCCAGGATTTCGTCCGCTCGCTTCTCCAGTTGCCTCCTGGCCTTCTCGCGAGTGGGCGGGATCGTCTTCGTCACACGGTCCTCTCTCAACAAACAAAAAGCCCCCGATCTGCCTCGGGGGCGTTCACCTACCGCAGTTCTTCAGTTCTGGTTGTCCAGCCACTTTTCCAGGTCAGCGGGTCGGGCGGAGAGACTGACCCACCTTGCGGAACGGGATCTTTTCGTCCTTCCAGTTTCCATACACCCAAGAACGGGGCTTGTTCAGGTAGTCGGCGACATCATCCACGGTCATCAGCTTGGTCAAATGCGTCTCCTCTGCTGGCCGGTGGACGGCCGCTTCCGTCCGTTGCTGTCCGGCCCTACTCCCAGATGTACGCCGGTCCACCCGCCCTGTCAAACCTAGGTTTGTCCACCCGGGGTGGTATGGTGAGGGTGTGAGTGAATACATCGAGATCACGCAGGACGTAGGGCCGTGGCGTGTGCTCATGCGCTGGGCGGCCGACGCTGACCCGGCCAGCGGCCCTACGCGTGTGCTGATCACCCCGCACCCGGACGCCGATCCGGCTTCCACGCAGGGTGGCGTGTCGTCCACGGTGCTGCGGCAGATCGACTTCAAGAAGGCTGGCGACCAGTTCCGCGCCGCCCGGCCGGCCGAGCCTGAGCAGCAGGTCATGCAGGACACAGAGGCGGAGGCGCTGCGGTGGCTGCTCGGCACTGAAGGCATCTCGGATGCCTACCTGGCGTTCCTGGCTGAGTCCTACGTCCGGGCCGTTGCGCGGGCCGTGCCCAACGTCACGGCGCACCTGGCCGAACTAACCCACAAGCGCCCCGAGACGATCCGCGGCCACCTAAAAGAAGCTCGGAAACGGGACCTACTCACCACCGTGCCCGGCAAGGCCGGAGGTCAACTCACCGTCAAGGCAAGAGAGATCACCAACGGTGAGTACCTGGACAGAGTGACTGCTCACTTGATGGGCGAACAGTAAAAGCAGCCAAGGGGAGGGCAAGTGGCAAGGGCATGGGTCGCGCGGTCGAAGGACGACCCGAAGAAGTGGACGACGTACTGGTACGACCCGGACGGCAAGCAGCGGCAGAAGACGTTCGAGACCAAGAAGCGAGCCGACGACCAGCGCAAGCGCAAGGAACAAGAACTCGACGCCGGGACGTACCTGGACGACCGCTTGGGCAAGCAGCCCGTGACGGCCGTGTGGGAGCAGTGGACCAATCAAAGGAAGCTGGAGAACAGCACCAAGAAGCAGTACCGCTCGATCCTCAACACGACGATTGAGCCGTTCTTCAAGTCCCGCTCCATCGCGTCTTTGAAGGTGGCTGACGTTGAGCAGTGGCTCTTGTGGATGGAGCAGGACCGGAAGCTCTCCGCCCGCACACGGCGTCAGCGGTTCTCGTTCTTCTCCGGGATGATGGACTGGGCCGTTGTCAACGAGATCATCGGCCGGAACCCCTGCAAGCGGGTCAAGGGTGCAGGGAGCCGCGCCAAAGAGATCCGGGAGCAAAAGAGCACCGCGCGGCGACTCACGACGCGGGAAGTTCTGGCGATGCTCGATGCTGCTCCTCCGCGATACCGCGCGATGCTCTGGCTCATGGCCGGGTGCGGCCTACGGCTGGGTGAGGCCATGGCGGTGTCCCGCGATCAGATCGACTTCAAGGCCGAGACGCTACGCGTCGACTTCCAGATCGCGGAGGACGGAGACACCGAGTCGGGGAAGAACAGCGCGATCCAGCGTCGACACATCAAGGCTCGTGACGAAGGCGAGCCAGGGCGTACCGTCCCCCTCCCGCCGAACGTCGCCTTCGAGCTTCGGCGGCACATCAAGAACCACGGCGTATGGGGGCCTGAGCGGCTTCTCTTCCCCAACGTGACGCGGACTGGCTACCTCTACGCGTCGTACTTCTACCCGAAGATCTGGATGGAGGCCCTGAGCAAGGGACAGGTGAAGTACTGCAAGGCTCACTCACTCCGGCACTAGAGGTTGTCCCGTAACTGCTGGTCAGAGGTGAGATGATCTTGCTGTGGCTGGTGTGATCACGGCGTCGGAGCCCTCCTGGATAGGTCCGTTCACCGGGCTGAGCCCGCGGCAGTTCAACA
>Ga0164243_10013982_pt1 | contig 11226 bp, 9 predicted proteins | sample OricompcompostOP_FD_108781 | JGI IMG/M metagenome (GOLD analysis project Ga0164243, IMG submission 108781) | Organic Plus compost microbial communities from Emeryville, California, USA - Original compost - Organic plus compost (OP) | ecosystem: Engineered > Solid waste > Mixed feedstock >... | reverse complement strand
TGTTGTCGCCCTCGAAGGTGGCGTAGACGTCGAGGTCGGCGCGCAGCTGAGTGAGGCGGTTCTCGGCGAGGAAGCCCGCACCGCCGCAGGCCTCGCGCGCCTCCTGGATGATGTCGAGAGCGTTCCAGGTGCTGAGCGGCTTGAGCGCGGCCGCGAGAGTCTCGAGATCCTGCCGATCGGCATCGCTCGCGCGCGTGCCGGAGAACACTCCGTCGAAGGTGCTGAGCAGCTTCTCGTGCGCGAAGCTCATCGCATAGGTGGTGGCCAGGCGGGGCAGCAGCCGGCGCTGGTGACGCTGGTAGTCGAGGATGACCTCCTCGTCCTCGGGGCTTCCGGCCACGAACTGGCGGCGCTGGCTGGCGTAGGTGATCGCGATGTGCAAGGCGAGCTTCGACGCGAGAGTGGATGCCCCGTCCAACGACACCCGCCCCTGCACCAGGGTGCCGATCATGGTGAAGAACCGTCGCCCCGGACTCGCGATCGGGGAACTGTAGACCCCGTTCTCGTCGACGTCGCCGTAGCGGTTCAGCAGGTTCTGGCGCGGGACCCTCACGCCGCTGAAATGCAGCCTGCCGTTGTCGATGCCGTTGAGGCCGCCCTTGAGGCCGTCGTCCTCGCCGCCGACACCGGGCAGAAAGCCCTCGTCGTCGCGAATCGGCACGTAGAGGGCGTGCACCCCGTGGTTCACTCCGTCGACGATGAGCTGGGCGAAGACCACCGCCGCCTTTCCGTGGATGCCGGCGTTGCCGAGATAGTCCTTCCACGCGGCGCGGAACGGGGTGTCGATCACGAACTCGTCGGTTGCCTTGTCGTAGGTCGCGGTGGTGCCGATGGCCGCGACATCCGATCCGTGCCCCGTCTCGGTCATGGCGAACGCGCCGGGCACCTCGAGGCTCATGATCCCGGGGAGGAGCTCGCGGTGATGGCGCTCGGTGCCCAGGTGCAGCACCGCCGCGCCGAACAGTCCCCACTGGACGCCCGACTTGATCTGCAGCGAGGGGTCGGCGAGCACCAGCTGCTCGAAGGCGGCGATGTTGCCGCCGTGGTCGTCGCCGCCGCCGAGACCCTTCGGGAAGGCGCGGTGCACCATGCCGTCCTCCACCAGCCCGGAGAGCTGGCCGAACACCCGCTGCCGCTGCTCGGCGAGGCTCAGGCCGTCCTGGCGCTGGAACTCGGGGCGGCCCGCGACATCCATCGCCGCCAGCCGGGCCTCCGCCCAGGTGCCGAGCAGGTATTGCCCGAGCCACTCCACGTCGATCACGCCGGGAGAGGCGGCGGTGGATGCTGGCGCGGTGGTCGTAGGGTCGGCGAGCTGGGTCATGGTCACACCGTACGAGCCCGGTCGGACAGACCAAAACGAGTCGTCGCAGAGGAACGAAAGGGACTCGTCAGGCGCCGGGAGCGGTTGTCGCATTCCTCAACCGGGGAGCCCGCCGGTTGGTGGATAGGTCACGCACCTCAGCGGCGCTCGCGACGGAACAGACGCCGTACCCGCTCGCTCACGTTCGCGGGCGGCGGCTCGTTGTAGACACCCGCGAGCTCCTGACCGCTCATGGCGTGGATGGCGGCCATGATCTCGTCGGTGGCCTCCCGTCGCGCCCTGCCGGACTCGGCCGGGCCGTGTCTGCCCAGGTCGAGCGGAGCGCCGAACTCCACGGTCACCTTGGCCAGCCGCGGCCGGCTCGAGCCGACCGGCTGGAGGTTCTGGGTGCCGGTGAGGGCCACGGGCACGACCGGGGCGCCCGAGGTGAGCGCGAGCCAGGCGACTCCGGTGCGCCCCTTGTACAGGCGTCCGTCGAGCGAGCGGGTGCCCTCCGGATAGATGGAGAAGGCGTCACCGCGCTTCAGCACCTCGAGTCCGCTCTCCAGCGCGGCCTGGGCCGCGGCTCCGGCGCCGCGGACCACCGGCACCGCCCCGACTCCGGTGAACAGCGCTCGGGTCATGGCGCCCTTCACCCCGGTGCCGGTGAAGTAGCTCGCCTTTGCCAGGAAGGAGACCGAGCGCGGCGCGACCAGCGTGATGACCACGCTGTCGGCGAAGGAGAGGTGGTTGCTCGCGATGATGACCGGACCGCTCTTCGGCACGTTGGACCTGCCGAGGACCCGGGGGCGGAAGATGAGCCTCGCGAGCGGCGCGATGAGCACCCGGCTGAGGAGTTTCAGCACGCGATGGTCCCAGGTCTCGCGATCCGCATCATCACAGCCTAGGGAATCGGGCATTCCCCGGTCGGCATTGACTTGACGTATATACATAAATGTTGATATATATCCGTCATCGGGTTATCTTTCCTCTCGACGGCCCCGGGTCAGCATCAGGGTCGACCTCGATCAACGACGATTCATGAGGAGAGACCGTGTTCGACGTGAAGGACCTCTACGCACCGCTGGCGAAGAACGGCACGCCGCCGTACTTCCACAAGAACCCGCCGCACATCAAGTTCGACTTCGACCAGGGCTCGCCGTCCCGCGAGGTGTTCCCGGTCGACGACCTGCTGCGCATCGCGCAGGACGTCTTCGCCCGCGGCGGGGCCGGGGTGCTCGACTACAACGACATGCAATACGGCTACGCCGACATCACGATGGGGTACACGCCCCTCCGCGAACAGCTGCGCGACTTCCTCGAGCTCCGCGAGGGCCGAGAGCAGCACCCGGACGGCATCATCGTCACCAACGGCAGCGTGCAGGCCCTCGCCCTGGCGGCGAACGCCTTCCTGTCGACCGGGGACGCCGCCTTCGTCGAAGGGGCCACCTTCCCCTTCGGCCTGCGGTACTTCAACCAGACCGGCGCCACCGTCTTCCCGGTGCAGATGGACCGTCAGGGACTGATCCCGGAGGACTTCGAGGCACAGATCGCCGCGGCCAGGAAGCAGGGCCTGCGGCCCAAGCTGATCTACACGATCTCGACCTTCCACCTGCCGACCGGAACCGTGCTCCCCCTCGAGCGCCGGCAGCGGCTGCTGGAGATCGCCAGCGCCAACGACATGCTGATCATCGAGGACGCGATCTACTCGCCATTCCGCTACTCCGGCGAGCCGGTGCCGTCGATCTACAGCCTGGACACGGAGGGCAGGGTCATCCAGAGCGACAGCTTCGCCAAGACCGTCGCCCCCGGCACCAGGATCGGCTGGATGGCCGGCTCGCCCGACGCGATCCTGGCCCTGGCGATGGTGCGCCAGGACCTGGGCCCGAACCAGTGGCTCGGCCGGATCATGGAGCAGTATCTGCGCGAGGGCCTCATGCCGGCGCAGATCCAGAGGTCGATCGACGCCTATCGGCCGAAGCGCGACGCGACGGCCGCGGCACTGAAGAGGTACTGCGGCGAGCACGTCGACTTCCTGATCCCCGACGGCGGCTACTACTTCTGGGTCGAGCTCGACGAGGGGATCGACTGGCCGCTGGTCCAGGCCCACGCCTTCGACCGCGGCATCGCGATGCGGCCGGGCGAGATGTTCATGGGCTCGACGAACGGCAGGGGCTATGTGCGTCTCGCCTTCACCGAGCCCACGATCGAGCAGACCGAGGACGGGATGAAGGAGTTCGGCGCATCCATCGATGCCGCCGTCGCCGGAGAGCCCTCGAAGACGCCGGTCGCCGGCTACGCGTCGATTTGAGCGCCGACAAGGGAGACGAGGGCCGTCCGGCGCTCGCCCCTGCCACCGGGATCTCATGGTTGCGCAGCGCGGCGGGACTGCACCTGCTCTCCGGGCAGGTCGCCCTCGACCCGAACGGCGCGCTGGTCGGAGAGGGTGACCCGGCCATCCAGTCGGATCAGATCTTCGCCAACATCGACGCCCTGCTCGAGGAGGTCGGCGGCTCGATCCACGACGTCGTGCACCTGCGCGTCTTCCTCTCCTCCGCCGAGGCCTATCCGGCCTATGCCGCCGCGAAGGCGCGCTGGTTCCCCGGAGACACCATGCCGGCCGGGACGGCGGTGATCGTGACCAGCCTTCTCGACCCGCGCTTCCTGCTCGAGGTCGAGGCGACGGCGGTCGACCGGGGGGCGAGAGGATGAGCGACCTGACGCCCGAGACCGCCCCGTACACCCGCGACCAGGTGGTCGAGATCGCCAGGAGGCGTTCCAACTGGGGCCGCTGGGGAGTCGACGACGAGCGCGGGGCGCTCAACCTGATCGACGACGCCAAGATCCGTCGCGCGGCCGGCCTGGTCAGGAGAGGCGTGAGCTTCTCCTGCGCCCTGCCGTACGATGCCCAGGGTCCGCAGCCCCCGGGGAACGACCGCACCAACCCGCTGCACGTCATGCTGATGGACGGCGGCGACGTCGGCACCGAGGTGCAGCCCTTCCCCGGCGGCTTCGGCTACGCCGACGATGCCGTCTACATGCCGCTGCAGTCAGGCACCCAGTGGGACGCCTTCTCGCACATCTTCTTCGAGGGGAAGATGTACAACGGCTACGACACGAGCCAGGTCACCAGCCGGGGGGCGGCCAAGAACTCGATCGACAAGCTGGCCGGCTCGGTGGTCTCCCGCGGCATCCTGGTCGACATCCCCCGCCTGCTCGGCATCGAGTGGATGCAGCCGGGCGAGGGCGTGAGCGCCGCGATGCTCGACGCGGCGGTGGCCGGGGCGGGCATCACGCCGGAGGCCGGCGACATCCTGCTGGTGCGCACCGGATCCCTGGCGTGGGCCCGCGGCACCGGAGAGCTGTGGCGTATGGTCGGCGACGCGCCCGGTCTCGCGATCAGCGCGGCGGAATGGATCTGCGAGCGCGACCTCGCGGCGGTGGCGACCGACAGCTGGGCGATGGAGGTCGTCCCGAACCAGACGCCGGACCTCACCAATCCGCTGCACGTGATCCTCAACGTGCACGCCGGGATGCTGATCGGCGAGCTGTTCGACTTCGAGGCGCTCGCCGCGGACTGCGCGGCCGACGGGGTCTACGAGTTCCTGTTCGTCGCTCCGCCCCTGCCCTTCAGCCGGGCGGTCGGCTCCCCGCTCAACCCGGTGGCGATCAAGTAGCGGCCGCCGACGCTCAGCCGGCGAAGCGGTCGGTCGCCTCGATCGTGGCGCTGAGGATGCCGGGCTCGTCGAAGGCGTGCCCGGCATCGGGCACCATCACGAGCTCGGCCTCCGGCCAGGCCCGATGGAGGTCCCACGCCGTCGCCGGCGGCGTACAGACGTCGTAGCGGCCCTGCACGATCACGCCCGGGATGGCCCGCAGTCGCGAGGCATCGCGGATGAGCTGCCCCTCCTCGAACCAGCCCCCGTTCACGAAGTAGTGGTTCTCGATCCGGGCGAAGGCGATCGCGTAGTGCGGGTCGGCGAAGACCGCGATCACGTCGGGCCGGCGCAGCAGGGTGATGGTTGATGCCTCCCAGGTCGACCAGGCGACAGCCGCCGGTCCGTGCACCGCCGGGTCCGGATCGCCGAGGAGGCGGTGATAGGCATGGATCAGCGAACCGGACTCGCCGGCGACGGGAGCGAGGAAGCGCTCCCACTCGTCCGGATAGACCTGGTCGGCTCCGCCGGCCTCGTAGAACCAGTCGAGCTCTCGCTTGCGCAGGGTGAACACGCCGCGCAGCACCAGCTCGGTGACGCGCTCGGGATGGGTCTCGGCGTAGGCGAGCGCAAGCGCGCTGCCCCACGAGCCGCCGAGCACCAGCCAGCGCTCGATGCCGAGGTGCTCGCGGAGCCGCTCGATGTCGGCGACCAGGTGCCAGGTGGTGTTGGTCGAAAGATCAGCGTCGGGCGCGCTGGCGTGCGGCAGGCTCCGGCCGGAGCCGCGCTGGTCGAGCAGCACGATGCGGTACCGCTCCGGGTCGAACAGGCGACGGTGGTTCGGGGTGCTCTCACCGCCTGGGCCCCCGTGCAGGAACACCGCCGGCTTGCCTCCGGGGTTGCCCGACTGCTCCCAGTAGATCGACTGACCGTCGCCGACCTCGAGCAGCCCGGAGTCGTACGGCTCGATCTCGGGGTAGAAGGTGCGCACGCCTCGAGCCTAGGCCGCTGCCACTCATGCGCTCCAATGGAAATGGCGCCTGCTCGAGGATGAGCTTGGCCATTCCCCGCGGGTAACGCGGGTGGCCTTCAACGCCAGGAGCTGAGCCATCGAAATATTCCCCCTAGAAGAGGGGACGCGGCAACCTTCCATCACCGATAGCCTGAGGGCGCATCATCAGCGCGGACATACCCCGCGCCTGTCCACCCAGGCAGGCGTTGTGCGCAAAGCGGTGCTCTTACCCATCTTCACCTGTAACCCGATTATGCAGGATTGGCATTAATGTACCCGACATTGCACGCCTGGCGACCCATCCAGGCTTTCAGAACCGTGCTCGAAACCTCCCTCCGGAGTGGGCTATGAGCAGCGTCAGCAGAACCCTCTCCCCCGTCGTCGGCGCAGATCACCACCGTACGGTCACCGCGCACCCAAGCGATGCCCCTCGCGCGGGTCTCTCGTGGAGCCGCCGATACCGACTCTCGCTCGCCGTGAGCGACGCGGTTGTCATCGCCCTCGCCATCACCGCCGCTCTCTTCGCTCGGTTCGGACTTGACGATGCCCAGCTGTCCGTGGCAGGCGTCTCGGTGCAGTACCAGGTGGTCGCGCTCATCGTGGGTCTGCTGTGGTTCCTTTCGCTCGGCGCTTTCCGCACCCGTGCGACGCGAAACCTCGGTGTCGGGTTCGCTGAATACCGCAATGTGGTCAACGCCAGCATTTTCGTCTTCGGTCTGCTCGCAATCGCCTTTCTGGTCTTCCAGGTTCAGATCGCCCGTGGCTTCTTCATCGTCGCTCTGCCCATCGGCCTCGCCGCGCTGCTGCTTCAGCGCTGGATCTCTCGCCGCTGGCTGAACCACATGCGCAATGAAGGTCATTACCTTTCTCGGGCTATCGTCGTGGGCGGCGCGGCCGAGGTCGGATACGTCGTCAGGCAGATCGAGAAGAAGTCCGGTGCGGCGTACAGCATCGTCGGAATGGCGCTCGCCGAGGGGGATTCGATCTCCCTCAGCTTCGCCGGGCAGCCGATTCCCGTGGTCTCGAGCCTCGAGAAGGTGGCCGACGCCGTCCGCGTTCATGGTGCGGACGCGGTGATCGTCGCGGGCGAGCCGAACGGAAGCGGAACCTTCATCCGTGACCTCGGCTGGGCGCTCGAGGGAAGCGGTTCGGAGCTAGTGGTGGCGTCGAGTCTCACCAACGTGGCCGGCCCCCGCATCCACTTTCGTCCCGTGGAGGGCCTGCCGCTCATGCATGTCGAGCTGCCGCAGTTCGAGGGCAGCAAGCACGTGCTCAAGCGCCTCTTCGACATTGCGATCTCGTCGGCAGCCCTGATCTTCCTCGCGCCGTTTTTCGCTGTCATCGCCATAGCGATCCGTTGCGACAGCGAGGGCGGTGTCTTCTTCCGTCAAGAGCGCGTCGGCCGCAACGGTGAGACGTTCTTCATGGTGAAGTTCCGATCCATGGTGCAGACCGCCGAGGCGGATCTGCAGGCCCTGCTCGACCAGAACGAGGGGAGCGGCCCGCTGTTCAAGCTCAAGAATGATCCGCGAATCACCCGCCTCGGTGCCGTGCTGCGCAAGTTCTCGATCGATGAACTGCCTCAGCTCTGGAACGTGCTGATGGGACACATGAGCCTGGTCGGTCCGCGGCCCCCGCTTGAGAGCGAGGTGAAGGACTACGAGAAGCACGTGCACCGTCGCCTGTACATCAAACCCGGCCTCACCGGAATGTGGCAGGTGAACGGGCGCTCAGACCTCAGCTGGGAGGAGAGCGTGCGGCTCGACCTCTACTATGTGGAGAACTGGTCGCTCACAGGAGACCTGATCATTCTGTGGCGCACCTTGAAGGTAGTCGCGAACCCGGTGGGAGCGTACTGATGACAGATCATGCCCGCGAGGCCAGGAAGCCGGGGCCGTTCCGAGGAGCGGACTGAATGCTGGAATCGACGACGAGCACGTTCGAAGTGCGCGTCGGCTGCGACGTGCAGTCGATCGATGATGTCCGTGCCGCGATCGGCACCGCCGGCGAACGCTATCTTCGCCGGGTGCTGGGCGACGGCGAGCGAGCCGAGTCCGCGAGTTTGGCGAGTCCCGAACTCGTCGCGCGCTACGCGAGCGGCCGCTTCGCTGCGAAGGAGGCGGTCTACAAGGCGCTCCGCGGCCGACCGGACACCGCGCTAGGGTGGTCGCAGATCGAGATCATTGCCGACGAGACCGGCGCGCCACGGGTACGCCTGAGCGGCGCGGCAGCTGAGTTGTCAGCTGCTGCCGGCATCGACGACATCGCCATCTCGATCAGTCACGCCGCGTCGTTCGCGTTCGCTGTGGCGACGGCGATCGCCACAGCGGCATGAACGTGGACGGTGGCCAGCGGCTAGAGCCCAGGCACCAGCGCTCCGCCACCTGCTCGCGGGGTAGCGTTCCGTACAGAAGGACGATAGAAAGGAAAGGTTGATGAATCACACATCGGCCGTCCGGTCCTTCCAGAGACTTCCCACGAGGGACTCCGCCCGCACGCGTGTCGCTGTCATGCGAAAGGGATCTGCATGACCAGCTCCGAGACCACCGACCCGTTGACAGCGCAGCGTCGCGCCTTTCGGGAGCGGCTCGTCGAGCACGAATGGCTCCTGCCTTCCAGGGCCGCGGTGCTCCCCGGCCTCGGCCCCAAGTCCCTCACCGTCTACGACGGCCTCGGCGCACTCATCGCCGGTACCGCCCGCCAACTTTTCGCCGCGGAGGTGACGCCCGTGCGTTTCCCGCCGGTGGTTGCCGCCGGAATGCTCGAGCAGACCGGCTACGTCGCGTCGTTCCCGCAGTTGCTCGGCACGATCAGTTCTTTTCTCGGTGGCCAATCGGAGTATCGAAAGCTGATCACAGAATACGATCACGGCGGAGACTGGCAGGGATTGCTCAGCACGACGGGCCTTGCGCTCGTCTCGGCGGCATGCCATCCGCTGTTCGCCCACCTCGAGGGCTCGACGGTCGACGCGGGGAAACTGTACGAACTGACGGGGGAATGCTTCCGGCACGAGCCCTCCGAGGATCCGATGCGCTTCATCAGCTTTCGGATGCGCGAATACGTCCGCCTGGGCTCCGAGGAGCAGGCGAAAGAGCATCGTCGCCGCTGGCTCGAGATCGATCAGGAGCTGTTCGCGCTGCTGCAGCTGCCGGTGGATATCGTGCCGGCGAACGACCCGTTCTTCGGACGAGGTGGCGCGATGCTCGCGGCGAACCAGATCGAGGACGAGGCGAAGTTCGAGGTCGTGACCGAAGTGTATGAGGGCACACAGACCGCGATCGCATCCGCGAACTACCATGGCGAGCACTTCGGCAGCGACTTCGCGCTCTCGCTCTCGGACGGCAGCGTTGCGCAAAGCGCCTGCGTGGGATTCGGGATGGAGCGTATCGTACTCGCCCTCGCCAATCGCCATGGCTTAGAACTGGATGAATGGCCGGCGGCGGTACGTACGCAACTGGGCATCGAGGGATGACCTCGCTCGGCGAGCAGACATGGTTCCGCAGTGGGAACCGCTCCCTCGAAGGCTGGGTCCATCGACCCGACGACGGCCACACCGTCGGTGCGCTGGTGATCGCCGGTCCGTTCGCGCACGAGGCGCTTGTCACCTACCGAACGCTTCGGGTGCTTGCAGTGGAGGCCGCCCGGCGAGGCTTCGTCGCAGTGCGATTCAGCTGGTCGGGCACCGGCGACTCCGAACCGGCGCCGACGAATGCCGACCTCGCGATGGCCTGGCAGGAAGATCTGGCTGCGGCTGTCGAGCTCGCCCGCGCGGCATCCGGTGTCGGGCTGGTCGACGCCATCGGCATCCGATTCGGTGCGTCCGTCGTCGCCGCGGCCGACATTCCGATTCGACGGCGGGTGCTCTGGGATCCGCTCGGAGGACGAGCGTTCCTGCGCATGCAATCGAGCCTGCTCAAGATGCACCTCCCCGCAGGATTCCCCCTCGCTCAGCAGGGCGTCGAACTCTGCGGCTACACGCTCGACGAGGAGGCGGCGGCCTCCCTGCGGACCCTGCCGGACCCCCGGTCGGCAGCACCTCGCGACACCGCCGAAGGCGATCGGCTCATCCTCGAGGACGACCCGCAGACGGCTGACGAACTCTTCGGCCGCGAGCCATCCTTCGCACGCGTACCCTTGCCTTCCATCGGCCGAGCACTCGACTCGCTCGACGCGCTGCCCACTGCGCCCCTGCCGGATTGGACCCCGGAACGGGACCTGACCTCCGTGGACCCTGCCAGCGGAACCAGGATCCATCAGACTCTGGTCAGCATCGGAGCCGATCGACTTCCCGGCATCTTCACGGAGCCGGTCGACGTCCCGCGGGGAACGATCGCCGCCCTGTTGGTCCCGTTCGGCAGCGATCCGAAAGGGACGGATCGGATTCCCCGGGCGACCTCCGTGCGCCTGGCCGCATGGGGTGTCTCGACGTTGCGCGCGGACCGCCACGGCATTGGCGACGCCGCGGACCCTCAGGATGTCGAAGAAGGCCGCACGCTCACCGAACGCGCGTACACCGACGTCGCGCAGTTCGCGACGTGGCTGGCCGAACGCACGGGGAATCCCATTCTCGGCATCGGAATGTGCTCGGGAGCGTGGCTGATCGCGCGTGCCGCAACGCTCGTCCCCTTCGAGCGCCTGATTATGGTCAACAATCAGGCGTGGAGCACCAAGCGTCGCTTCTACGAGCGGCAGCGACGCATCCTGGGCCCCATGACCAACGCCACGAGCGGTCTGGACTCCGACCTACGGACGACGCAGTCGTTCGCTCGGAGAATGCTGCGCCTCGTTCGAGCTCGCGCGCCCTACCCGATCCGCCACCGCCTGTTCTCGCCGCTCGGCCGCGACGAGGTCGTCGAGATGCTGCTCAAGCCCGTGCCGGAGCATACGAGCATCCGGCTGCTGTTCGGCAGCGGTGATCTGCGGCACTGGGAGTCGTCGCGCGGTCCCGACATCGTGCGACGTCTGACGCGACGGGGCCGCCGGATCGAGGTCGAGCACGATCCGCGAGCAGATCACGCGTTGATGTCGGAGGCCGCCTTCGAGGCGTACCTCGAGGTGCTCGATCGCGAGTTCCAGCCGCAGGCCCGGCCGATCGCATCCGACGCCGCGAGGGCATGAGCGACGAGAGGACGGCACTTCCGCCTGGACGTCAGGAGGCAGCAGCATCCCGGCGACGGAAGATGCGTCGCATACCGTGGCGCACGAGCCCCTCGAGCTCGATCCAGGTGGCTCGCGCGGTGAAGCGGAAAATCGGAAGG
>Ga0164243_10013981_pt1 | contig 11226 bp, 7 predicted proteins | sample OricompcompostOP_FD_108781 | JGI IMG/M metagenome (GOLD analysis project Ga0164243, IMG submission 108781) | Organic Plus compost microbial communities from Emeryville, California, USA - Original compost - Organic plus compost (OP) | ecosystem: Engineered > Solid waste > Mixed feedstock >... | reverse complement strand
GACTCACCCGAGTGGAAGCGGGTGCTCGAGCAGAACGGCTGGACCGACCGCTTCCGCACCGGAGAGGACTTCGAGAGCTTCCTCGTCGAGGAGGACCAACGGGTCAGCACGACCCTGGAGGAGCTGGACCTGCTGTGACCACCACGACCCCCGACCCCGCAGCCGACACCACGCCGGGGCGCGACCTCGGCCAGCTCGGCCTCTGCGCCCTGCTGCTCGTGCTCGGCGCGGTCACCCTCTACGACGCCTCCACGCTCGAGGTCGGCTTCGCCGACGTCGTCGGGCCGCGCGTCTTCCCGTACGTCATCGGCACCGGCCTGGTCGTCGTCGGCGTGCTCCTGACCGTCGCCACCTGGCGCGGCTCGGTGCCCGAGCCCGACGGCGGCGAGGACGTCGACCTCACCGAGCCCGCCGACTGGCTGACCGTGCTCAAGCTGGTCGCTGTCGTGCTCGTCGTCATCGCGACCGTCGACGTCCTCGGCTGGGCGGTCTCCGGCGCGGTGCTCTTCGCCGGCGCGGCGTGGGCGCTGGGCAGCCGCACGCTCGTGCGCGACGTGCTCGTCGGCATCGTGCTGGCCGTGGCCAGCTGGTACGTCTTCTTCGTCGGCTTGGGCATCCCGCTCACCCCCGGCGTCCTCGACGGGATCCTGTGAGAGGGGCGCGATGATGGACAACCTCGACCTGCTCTGGGGCGGCCTGGCCGACGCGGCCTCGCCGATGAACCTGCTCTACGCCGCGATCGGCGTCTTCCTCGGCACCTTCATCGGCGTGCTGCCCGGCATCGGGCCCGCGATGGCGATCGCGCTGCTGCTGCCGGTGACCTACAGCCTCGACCCGACCTCGGCGTTCATCATGTTCGCCGGCATCTACTACGGCGGCATGTTCGGCGGCTCGACCACCTCGATCCTGCTCAACACCCCCGGCGAGTCCGCCTCGGTGATCACCGCGATGGAGGGCAACAAGATGGCCCGCGCGGGCCGGGGCGCCCAGGCGCTCGCGACCGCCGCCGTCGGCTCGTTCATCGCGGGCACGATCGGCACGCTGCTCGTGGCGCTCTTCGCGCCGGCGCTGGCCGACGTGGCCGTCGAGATCGGTGCGCCGTCGTACTTCGCGCTCATGGTGCTCGCCCTGGTGATGACGACGACCGTCCTCGGCGCCTCGCCGCTGCGGGGCTTCGCGGCCCTGTTCCTGGGGCTGGCGATCGGGCTCGTGGGGCTCGACCTCAACACCGGCCAGCCGCGGCTGACGTTCGGCATCACCCAGCTCGTCGACCGGCTCGACATCGTGGTCGTCGCGGTCGGCATCTTCGCCCTCGGCGAGGCGCTGTGGGTCGCCGCCCACCTGCGCCGCAAGCCGGTGCACATCATCCCGGTCGGACGCCCGTGGATGGGCCGCGATGACTGGCGCAGGTCGTGGAAGCCGTGGCTGCGCGGCACGGCGTACGGCTTCCCGTTCGGCACCCTGCCGGCCGGCGGCGCCGAGATCCCGACCTTCCTGTCGTACGTCACCGAGCGGCGGCTGGGCCGCACCGACGAGTTCGGCAAGGGCGCGATCGAGGGTGTCGCAGGCCCCGAGGCGGCCAACAACGCCTCGGCGGCCGGCATGTTCGTGCCGATGCTCGCGCTCGGCCTGCCGGTGACGGCGACCGCGTCGGTGATGCTCTCGGCCCTGCAGAGCTACGGCATCCAGCCCGGCCCGCAGCTGATGAGCGACCACGCCGACCTGGTGTGGACCCTGCTCGCCAGCCTGCTGATCGGCAACGTGCTGCTGCTCGTGCTCAACCTGCCGCTCGCGCCACTGTGGGCGAAGCTGCTGCGCATCCCGCGGCCGCAGCTCTACGCCGGCATCCTGTTCTTCGCCTGCCTGGGGGCGTACGCCACCAACCTCGACCCGTTCGACATCGGCCTGCTCCTCGTCTTCGGCCTGCTCGGGCTGATGATGCGGCGCTTCGGCCTGCCGGTGCTGCCGCTCATCCTCGGCGTGATCCTCGGCCCCCTGATGGAGACCAAGCTGCGTGAGGCGATGGCCATCTCCGACGGTGACTACGGCGTGCTGGTGCGGGAGCCGCTCGCCGTGGTGGTGTACGTCGTGATCGTGCTCTTCGTCGTCGGGCGGCCGTTGCTGTCGCGGTGGCGGCGGCACGAGCCGGAGGTGCTGGACGGTGTCGACGACAAGGAGAAGGAGGGGATCTCGTGAGCGAGCCGGTGGAGCCGACCGACGGCCGGAGTGAGCGGCCAGGTGACGGCATGCGGGAGACCATGCGGGGCGCCGTGGTGGTCGCCTGGGCGCCCGACGAGCACGGCGAGGCCGCGCTGATCTGGGGCATCGCCGAGGCGCGCGAGCGGGCGTGCCCGGTCGTCGTGGTCAACGCCAGCCGGGGTGACGCGTACGTCGACGACCGGTACGCCTTCGCCGAGCAGCTCGCCGACGTCGAGCGCACCCTGGCCGCCTCCGGGCTGGACCACGCCGTGCGCCAGGACGTCGTCAGCGACGTCGCCGAGCATGTCGTCGACCTGGCCGACTCGCTCGAGGCGGTGCGGATCGTGGTCGGCCTGCGCCGGCGTACGCCCGTCGGCAAGCTGTTGATGGGCAGCGTCGCCCAGCGCATCCTCCTCGACGCCCACTGCCCGGTCCTCGCCGTCAAGGCCGGCACCCGCCCCTGACCCGCTCGGGTGTCGGTACGCGGCGGCCGGTTCGTTGGGGCCGTGGTCTCGATACGCGGCGACCTGTTCGCTGCGCTCACGGTCGCCGCTACTCGACCAGCGAAGGGCGGTCGCCGCTACTGGCCCGGGGTCGTTGGTCGAGTAGCCGGGGCGAGCGCCAGCGAGACCCGGCGTATCGAGACCACCGCCAGGCCCCGGACGTGGTCTCGATACGCGCGCTCGTCCCTCGCGCGCTACTCGACCAGCGAAGGGCAGTCGCCGCTACTCGACCACCGAAGGCGGTCGTCGCTACGGCGTACGCCGTGGCGGTTCGCGGCTGGGGTGGGCGGAGCGTCATACTCGTCGGGATATGACTGAGACCGCTGCGCGTACGCCAGAGACCGAGCAGGCCGCCGACCCCGGGCAGGGAGGGCTTTCGGTCGCGATGGTGACCTTGGGGTGCACCCGCAACGAGGTCGACTCCGAGGAGCTGGCGGGCCGGCTGCAGGCAGGCGGGTTCCGGCTGGTGGCCGACCCGGCCGAGGCCGACACCGTCGTGGTCAACACGTGTGGCTTCGTCGAGCAGGCGAAGAAGGACTCCGTCGACACCCTCCTCGAGGCGGCCGACCTCAAGGAGACCGGGCGTGCCCAGGCGGTCGTGGCGGTGGGCTGCATGGCGGAGCGGTACGGCAAGGACCTCGCCGACTCCCTGCCCGAGGCCGACGCGGTGCTCGGCTTCGACGACTACCCCGACATCGCGGCGCGCCTGCAGGCGATCGTCTCGGGCGAGGCGCACCACCCGCACACCCCGCAGGACCGGCGCCTGCTGCTCCCGATCACCCCGGTCGAGCGCGACGCCTCCGCCATCTCGGTGCCCGGCATGGCGGGCACCGACGTCAAGGACTTCTCCGAGGTGCGCGCCCGCCTCGACGACGCGCCCTGGGCGCCGCTCAAGCTGGCCAGCGGCTGCGACCGGCGGTGTACGTTCTGCGCGATCCCGAGCTTCCGCGGCTCGTTCGTCAGCCGCCGGCCCTCCGACGTCCTCGCGGAGGCGCGCTGGCTGGCGGCCAACGGCGTCAAGGAGCTGTTCCTGGTCAGCGAGAACTCCACGTCGTACGGCAAGGACCTCGGCGACCTGCGCCTCCTCGAGACGCTGCTGCCCGAGCTGGCGGCGGTCGAGGGCGTCGAGCGGGTCCGGGTCTCCTACCTCCAGCCGGCCGAGACCCGCCCCGGGCTGCTCGAGCGGATCGCGACGACGCCGGGCGTGGCGCCGTACTTCGACCTCTCCTTCCAGCACGCCTCCGGGCCCGTGCTGCGCCGGATGAAGCGCTTCGGCGACCCCGACAGCTTCCTCGGCCTGCTCGACCAGATCCGTGCGCTCGCGCCCGAGGCGGGCATCCGCTCCAACGTCATCGTCGGCTTCCCCGGCGAGACCGAGCACGACCTCGAGGTGCTCTGCGACTTCCTCGAGGCCGCCCGGCTCGACGTCACGGGCGTCTTCGGCTACTCCGACGAGGAGGGCACCGAGGCCGCCGGCTTCACCGACAAGGTCGACGTCGACGAGGTGCTGGCCCGCGCCGCCCACGTCACCGCCCTGGTCGAGGAGCTCACCTCCCAGCGCGCCGAGGAGCGCATCGGCGAGTACGTCGACGTGATCGTCGAGTCGGGCGAGCCGGGCGAGGACGGCGAGCCGGAGGTGGTCGGCCGCGCCGCCCACCAGGGGCCGGACGTCGACGGCGTCACCACGCTGCTCGGCAGCGGGGCGCGGGTCGGGGACGTCGTACGCGCGCGGGTGGTCGCGACCGAGGGCGCCGACCTGGTGGCGCGCCCGGAGGGGGCGCAGGCGTGAGCGAGCACGAGGCTGCGGCCAAGCCGAGCAACTGGAACGTCCCCAACGCGCTCACCACGCTGCGGATCCTGCTGGTCCCGGTCTTCGGCTGGATGCTGCTGCAGGACGGCGGCGACTCCACCGTGTGGCGCTGGGTGGCGTTCGCGGTGTTCGCGGTCGCGATGGTGACCGACAAGATCGACGGCGACCTCGCCCGCAAGCACGACCTGGTGACCGACTTCGGCAAGATCGCCGACCCGATCGCCGACAAGGCGATGACGGGGATGGCGTTCGTCGGGCTCTCGCTCACCGGTGACGTGTGGTGGTGGGTGACGATCGTGGTGCTGCTGCGCGAGTGGAGCATCACGTTCGTACGCCTCGGCGTGGCGTCCAAGGTCGTGCTCGCCGCCGACCAGCTCGGCAAGATCAAGACCACCGTGCAGGCGGTCGCGCTGGGCGGTCTGACGCTGCCGCTGCCGCACGGTGACGCCCACGGGGGAGCGTTCGACGCGCTCGGGCTGCCAGGGGAGATCCTCTTCTACGCCTTCCAGGCGGCGCTGGCCGCCGCCGTGGTGCTGACCGTGTGGTCGGGCGCCGACTTCTACCGCAGCATCTGGCAGCAGCGCGACCGCCTGCGCTCCTCCTGAGATCTCGTCGGTGGTCTGCGCACGCCTGCGGGTGGGGCGTACGCGCCGGCCCGGGGGCCCAGATGATCGTTACCGGACATTCACTCAGGGGCCCATCGTCGGGGCCACCGGGTCGCGTTATCGTGCCGAGGCTGCGCGGTCGGCCGCTTCGGGAGGCCGACCGTCGTCGTGCCCCGACCGACCCCGAAACCCCTGTGCGGAGACTCTTGTGACCTCAGCTCGCAAGTACGTGGTCAAGGCGGTCAGCCTTGCCCTCGTCACCACCCCCTTGAGCATCGCGGCGATCGCCTCGCCCGCCCACGCCGCTGACCCGGTGAACATCCGGCTGCTCAACATCAACGACTTCCACGGCCGTATCGACGCGAACACGACCAAGTTCGCCACCACCATCGAGCAGCAGCGCGCCGAGGCCGGCGAGGAGAACACCCTCTTCGTCTCGGCCGGTGACAACATCGGCGCCTCGCTCTTCGCCTCGGCCAGCCAGCAGGACCAGCCCACCATCGACGTGCTCAACGCCCTCGGCCTCAAGGCCTCGGCGGTGGGCAACCACGAGTTCGACAAGGGCTTCAGCGACCTGACCGACCGGGTCCAGCCGGCCGCCGACTTCACCTACCTCGGTGCCAACGTCTACAAGAAGGGCACCCAGGAGCCCGCGCTGCCGGAGTACGCCACCTTCGACGTCGACGGCGTCACCATCGGCGTCATCGGCGCCGTCACCCAGGAGACGAAGTCGCTGGTCTCGCCGGCGGGCGTGGCCGACCTCGACTTCGGTGACCCGGTCGCGGCGGTCAACCGCGTCGCCGCCGAGCTCACCGACGGCGTGGAGGACGAGAACAACGGCGAGGCCGACGTCATCGTCGCGGAGTACCACGAGGGCGCCGGCGCGGGCACCCCCGACGGCGCCACCCTCGAGGACGAGGTCGCCGCCGGTGGCGCGTTCGCGAAGATCGTCGAGGACACCGTCCCGGCCGTCGACGTGATCTACACCGGCCACACCCACAAGCAGTACGCCTGGGAGGACGGCCGTCCGATCGTCCAGACCGGCTCGTACGGTGACAACATCGGTCAGGTCGACCTCACCTACGACCCCGACACCGACGAGGTCACGGCCGTGGGCTCCAACGTGCCGCGCGCCGAGACCGAGGACACCTCCTTCGAGCGGGTCGCGGCGGTCAAGACGATCGTCGACAAGGCGCTCGCCGACGCCGAGGAGCTGGGCAACCAGCCGGTCCGCACGATCAGTGCCGACATCACCACCGCGTTCCGGGAGGGCTCCCGCGACGACCGCTCGGCCGAGTCGACCCTGGGCGACACCGTCGCCAACGCCCTGCGCGACGGCGGCCGCCAGATCAACGCCGACGTCGACCTCGGCATCACCAACCCCGGCGGTCTCCGTGACGAGCTGATGTACGCCGGCGACACGGCGACCAACCCCGAGAACAAGGACGGCGTCGTCACGTACGCCGAGGCCAACGCCGTGCTGCCGTTCAACAACACGGTCGCGCTCGGCACCATGACCGGCGCCCAGATCAAGAGCGTCCTCGAGCAGCAGTGGCAGCCGGCGGGCTCCTCGCGGGCCTACCTGCAGCTGGCGCTCTCCGACAACGTCACCGTGACGGCCGACGCCACCGCGCCGGTGGGCCAGCGGATCACCTCGGTGCGCATCGACGGCACGCCGATCGACCCGGCGGCGACGTACACCGTCTCGACGCTGTCCTTCCTCTCGGCCGGTGGTGACAACTTCACCGCGTTCGCCGACGGCACCTGGACCGACACCGGTCTGCTCGACGCGGACCTGTGGCGCACCTACCTGGCCGACAACAGCCCGGTCGCTCCCGACTTCGCCCGCCAGCAGGTCTTCGTCACCGGCGCGAGCGCCGGCACGCTGAAGGTCGGCGGCAACGACCTCGTCCTCGGCCCCGACGTCGCCAGCGGCGCGGGTGAGCCGTGGACCGGCGAGACCCTCGACATGACCTCGCTCGGGGCGCCCGCCAACACCGAGGTGACCGCCACCGGCACCACCACCGCGGGTGCTCGTGTCGCGCTCGGCACCTTCCCGGTGAGCGCCGGCACGGCCAAGGTCAGCCTCGACGTGCCGGCCACGCTCGCGGGCGGCACCGTGACCTTCACCGCCGCGCCCAGCCGGACGACCGTGGTGCTCCCGGTCGGCAGTGCGCCGGCGCCCGAGCCCACGCCGGTGGTCAAGGGCAAGGCTCGCGTGCAGAAGGTCGTCGTCCGGCCGAAGAAGGTCATCGCGAAGAAGACCCGCGCCCAGCTGCGCATCGTCGTGCGGACCAAGGGCAAGCCGGCCACGGGTCGCATCAAGGTGAAGGCGAACGGCCGGGTCTACCGCGCGACGCTCAACAAGCGCGGCGTCGGCTTCGTCAAGCTGCGCACGTTCCTCAAGTCCGGCAAGCGCCCGGTCCGTGTCGTCTACCTCGGCAACGACACCACCAAGCGTGCCGTCAAGGTCGTCAAGATCAAGGTCCGCAAGCTCCACCGGGGCCGCTGACCCGCTCCACCCCGACGGCCGGGGCACCACGGTGCGCCATGGTGCGACCCCGTGTGCCCCGGCCGTCGGGTGCTGACCCACGCAGCGTGCCTGCGCCCTCCTTCGTCCTGCACTCCCTGGGAGCACTCCTCATGTCACAGCACTCACCCGGCCGCGCGGCCTGCCGCCGGCTCGCCACCCTCGGGCTGGCGGCGTCGACCGGCCTGGCCGCGGTCGTCACCGGGCTCGGCGTCCCGGCGTACGCCGCCCCCGACGGCTCCGGCCTCGTCATCAGCGAGGTGTACGGCGGCGGGGGCAACTCCGGCGCCCCCTTCACCCATGACTTCGTCGAGCTCTTCAACCCCACCGACGCGCCCGTCGACCTCGCCGGCCTGGGCCTCGAGTACCGGTCGGCCACCGGCGGCAGCGGCGGCGTGACGGCGCTGTCGGGCACCGTCGCCCCGCACAGCCACTTCCTGGTCCAGCAGGCCCAGGGGACGGGCGGTGGCGACCCGCTCCCGACCGCCGACCAGGTCGGCTCGCTCAACATGGGCGCGACCAACGGCCAGGTGCTGCTGCTGTCCTCGACCGTGAAGTTCGAGGGATCGGGCGACATCAGCGGTCGTGCCGGTGTGGTCGACGCCGTCGGCTTCGGCACCGCGACGACCTTCGAGAAGGCCGCCACCCCGGCGCTCAGCAACTCGACCAGCGCCTCGCGAGCCGCCGGCGGCGCGGACTCCGACGACAACGCGACCGACTTCACCGTCGGCGCCCCGACCCCGACCAACGCCGCGGGCGAGACGGCGGGCGACGGCGGCGAGGACCCCACCGACCCGCCGGGCGAGGCCGTCGAGGCGAGCATCGCCGAGGTGCAGGGCGACGGCACACGGTCCCCGCTCGAGGGGAAGACCGTCACGGTCGAGGGCGTGGTCACGGCCGACTACCGCACGGGCGGGATGAACGGCTTCTACATCCAGGACCCCGCGGGCGACCCGGACGACGGGCGCTCCGACGGCCTGTTCGTCTACCGCGGCACGGCCGAGGTCGGCCAGAGCGTGCGCGTCACCGGGCCGGTCAGCGAGTACGTCCCCTCCTCGGTCACGGACCCGACCGAGTACGACTACACGACCGAGGTCACGGTGTCGTCGGGCGGCGTCACGGTGCTCCCCGAGAGCCTCGGCACGGTCGAGCCGCTGACCGACTGGGCACAGATCGACACCGACGCCGAGAAGGAGGCGCACGAGGGCGAGCTCGTCCTGCCCGCCGGCGGCTTCACGGTCACCGACAACTACGACGCGAACTACTACGGGTCGTTCGGGCTCGCGTTCGGCGAGGGCGCCCTGAAGACGCCCACCGAGTACAAGGACGACAAGGACGAGGCGGGGCTCCAGGCCATCCGCGACGAGAACGCCGCGCGTTTCATCACCCTCGACGACGGCGCGACGACGAACTTCAACACCAACGCCAACAAGGCCACGCCGCTGCCGTACCTGACGCCGGAGAACCCGGTGCGCGTGGGCTCGACCGCCACGTTCCACCAGCCCGTCGTGCTGGAGTACCGCAACCGGCTCTGGAACTTCCAGCCGACCACGCCCGTGACGGACGACGGGTCCGACGTCGTGACGTTCAGCGACACGCGTACGCCGAACCTGCAGCCGCGGGACGTCGGGGGCGACATCCGCCTCGCGACGTTCAACGTGCTCAACTACTTCCCGACCACGGGCGAGGAGTACGTCGCGGCCGGCCTCGGCACGTGCTCGTTCTACACCGACCGCGAGGGCAACCGCATCACGAACAACGAGTGCGAGCCGAACGGCCCGCGCGGCGCCGCGAACGAGGAGAACCTCGCCCGCCAGCAGGTCAAGATCGTGAAGGCGATCAACGGCCTGGGCGCCTCGATCGTCTCGCTCGAGGAGCTCGAGAACTCGGCGCACTTCGGCAAGGACCGCGACTTCGCGATCGCGACGCTGGTCGACGCGCTCAACGAGAACGCGGGATCCGACGTGTGGGCCTACGCGCCGTCGCCCGAGGTGCGTCCCGAGGTGGCGCAGGAGGACGTGATCCGCACGGGCTTCATCTACAAGCCGGCCGACGTCGAGCTCGTCGGCGGGTCGCACATCCTGATCGACGAGGAGAACTTCGACAACGCCCGCGAGCCGCTGTTCCAGGCGTTCAAGGCCGTCGGCGCCTCCGACGACGAGGCGTTCCTCGTCGGGGTGAACCACTTCAAGTCCAAGGGCTCGGGCTTCGACGACGGCACCGGCCAGGGCAACGCCAACCCCGACCGCGTCGGCCAGGCGCACGCGGTCGTCGACTACGCCGCCGAGCTCGTCGAGCAGACGGGCATCGAGGACGTCTTCCTCGCGGGCGACTTCAACGCCTACAGCGCGGAGGACCCGGTGCAGGTCATCGAGGGTGCCGGCTTCACCGAGCTGAACGGAGCGCTCAACGGTGGCGAGGCCACCTACAACTACGACGGCATGGACGGCTCGCTCGACCACGTGTTCGCGAACGCGGGTGCGCTCGAGCTCGTCACCGGCGTCGACGTGTGGCAGATCAACGCGCAGGAGCAGGTCGGCTTCGAGTACAGCCGCTACAACTACAACGCCACGATCCTGTACGACGAGTCGGTGTTCCGCGCGAGCGACCACAACCCCGAGATCGTCGGCCTCGACCTCGGCGGCTCGAGCGAGCAGCCGGGCCTGGTCACCCCGACGATCAAGGGGCAGCCGGTCGCGTCGGCGTACGGCCAGGGGCTGCGGCTGCGCGCCCAGGTCCGGGGGGACAAGCCGACCGGCACGGTGACCTTCCGCGCCCACGGTCGTGTGCTCGGCACGGCGCCGGTCGGCGCGGGCGGCTGGGCGAGCCTGGTGCTCGCCCGCGACGAGCTGCGTGCCGGCACCCACACGGTGACCGTCGCGTACAGCGGCGACAGCCGCCACACCGCCGCCACCGGCACGGTCTCGGCGCGGGTGAGCAAGGCCGCGGCGCGGGTCAGGCCGCAGGCGAAGAAGCTGCGCGCCCGGGCCGCCTCGACCGTGCGCGTACGCGTCGGGTCGCCGCGCTGGCTCGAGCGCGAGGGGCGGGTGCGGGTCCGGCTGCAGGGCCGCACCTTCGCCGCCAAGGTCGTCGACGGGGTCGCGAAGGTCCGCGTGCGGGCCAAGCGACCCGGCCGCGCCCGGATGGTGGTGGTCTACACCGGCCCCCAGCTGATCGCGGGCAGCACCGTGGCCACGCAGGTGCGCGTCCGCCGCTGACGACCGCGTCCACGCGTGAGCGGACGGCCGGGGGCCTCACGCCCCCGGCCGTCTCGTGTGCCGGGCATCCGCCATGTTTTCCGGCAGCCGGGCGACCGGACGTGGCAACCGACGACGAGGGAGCACACTGAGCACATGACCCAGATCGAGGAGACCAAGCGGCTCCACCTGCTGCTGCGGGCCGGCGGCGACACCGTCGCGACGGCCGAGTCGCTCACCGGCGGACGGCTGGCGGCGCGGCTGACCGACGTGCCCGGGGCGTCGGAGACGTTCCTGGGCGGCGTGGTGACCTACGCCACCGAGCTGAAGAAGTCCGTGCTCGACGTCGACCAGGCCATCGTCGACGAGCACGGCGTGGTCT
>Ga0164243_10013979_pt1 | contig 11228 bp, 9 predicted proteins | sample OricompcompostOP_FD_108781 | JGI IMG/M metagenome (GOLD analysis project Ga0164243, IMG submission 108781) | Organic Plus compost microbial communities from Emeryville, California, USA - Original compost - Organic plus compost (OP) | ecosystem: Engineered > Solid waste > Mixed feedstock >... | reverse complement strand
TGGCCCACCTCGGCCTGCAGCTAGGCTCGCTGCCCTATTTTGATGGCGGCCCCCTCTCCCGACCAACTTTCTCTCTTGAGCCTCAGCCACAGCCTGTGATCTCGATATACATACAATACGCAAACCCGTATGCTAGTTCCGGGCACGGGGTTTACGTATCGCACACAGACGCCGCCCTGTCGTACCGAGCGGGTATTATACTGAGTCCTTGAAGGTGGGTTCGCTGCGTCGGTCCTTGTGCTCCCTATGTCCTCATCTCGTGCTCTCCAGCGACCGCCTGGGGAGTTAGTTTAATTCATGCCTCCTTCGCTCCGCAACCCATCTCCCCCTCCATGAACGCGGGCCATCTGCTGTGCAACCTTGCCGATCTACCACAACGACTCGCGCGGTCCCGTCCCATTCCTAGATCGGAGCGACTGCTGGGTTTTACTAGCCTACCGACGTCGCTCGTGTGCCATCTAAACCTCATTCGTCTCCAATTCCATGCACTCTTTACGAAATCGATCTTTTTTTTTTACACGGGCTTTTTTGGCGCCATGCTCCTCCGTTCTCAAGAATAACCGAGGACCTTCTTTTTTGCTAACATGCTTCGACGACTAGCTTCATTCGGCCAACCCGACTCCGAGCGTCGAGACGAGTTTCCTATGCCCTTGCCTCCAGGAGATGCGCCACCGTCACCAGATTCGAGCCGCCCAAGCGGCCTTGCCAGCGTCTTCAAGGGCTTGACCAGCGGCAGGCTGACTAGGACGCCTCCTCCCCTTGCTGCTGGTCCCTCTACCATTGTACCGCCCACGCTCGAGCCTGTCAATGCTAGCTCCACTAGTCTCCATGGTTTGTCTCCGAGTCACATGGCATCGCTCGAGCAGCTACGCAATGGTTCCCCGAGCGAGCGCATTGCGGCCGCGGCCGCCCTCCGCCATGCTATTGCCGAATACCCCCTAAACCCCGTTTTGGATATATGGCACGCCGCCAAGGACATGATTGAGCCGAGCAAGTCGAACGCTACTCGGGCGGCTGGCTGGGAGCTCCTGACCGAATGTGCGAAGCACTCTGCGTCGTCGGATCTCGAGAGGAAGGAATATTTCCAGACGTTGACTGCGTCTACGAATCCGGAGGATTTCCATCTGCAACTAGCCGCTCTCGTCGATCTCACGAAGAATGGCAGGAATCTATCCGGGTTCGACTATGAAGTGCTCCCACTGTTGAGGAACTGGCTCCATGAAGCCTATAGGGAGGTCCGCCAGGCCAGAAGGCATGCGTCTCGTGTCTCCAAGGCGATCGGGCAAGCGAGATCTGGGAGTTCCGGCGAGGAGAAGAACCTGTCCCAGCTCTTCACCTTCATCACTGAGGTTATCAAATTTAGCTTTAGAGTTGCCGACGAACAGTCCGTGTCCAGTCTCATCGACACTCTTCTGACCATCTGCATGAACACCAGCGTGCAGGATGACCTTCGCTCCTGCATCTCGGTCATCAATGCTATCGTCACTTTTCGCTCCATTCCTCCTCAGCGGCTCAAGAATTGCATTACGGTTCTCAGCTCGATATACTGTTTAGTGCCAAATCTGAAGAAGGATGCCTGGAACACCCTGTCGATTCTCTGCAGGTCCCACAACGGCCAATCCACAGTGAGGATACTACTGGATGTTCTTCGCACCGGTCCTGTGGAGGGAGTGAACGAAATGGACCTGAACCGAGAAATCCGCGGCGCGCTCTCTGTCCTCCAAAAGCTGCTCTCCAAGACCGTCGAAAAGGGGTATCCTACCGTGCCGTTTGCGCTGCTTGTGGACGGCCTATCTACCACTGTCAAGACGACGAGTTCGATCAAGGCGCAGGGCGAGGTGTTGAAGCTCATTAACCTCCTTTTCGACTCTGGTGACGGCAAGCTTCATCAGATTGCCGTTGACGAAGATTGGACGGTCCTTCTTGAGGTGGCCTCCGAATGCTCGGGGAAGGCGACAATCCCTGGATTTAATCCCGACTCCGAAAGCATCACTCGAAGCTTCCACACGTCCCCATCTTCATCTTCGCTGTCGTCAGCTAGCTCCAAGGATGAGCAAGAGAAACCCGATGAGGTTATCGGCTCCGAGATTCTTCGTCTGATTAGCCGTCTGGAAATGCTCATGGTCCGCGGCGGCGCTAATCAATTCATTCCGAGGCAGACCGTCGTAAAGTTCTTCACAAGCGTTCATAGAATCTTACCGGACTCGGCTGCTTGCGTTGTGCTTGATTATTTCCAAGAGTTCCGCTGCTGCTCGCCTTCGGATGTTCAATGGGAGGAGAACCTCAAGCTCGTGGTAGAGGCGTTCTTCTCAAACCGCGCCCGTTCATCAACGACGCGTGTTCGCGCACTAAACAGCATTACGGATGCGTACGAGATCATGGATCTGGTTCATGACGAGACTCACGACTTCGTGCCTGCCCTCGTCAGGACTATCCTTGCTGATGTGACGGAGGAGACTGATGTGCAGGTTCTGGATGCTGTCGTAAGTCTCATGGTATCCGTGGCTGTCTCGTCCGATATGGAGCTCTTCAACTACATTGTTGAAACTCTCAGAGCAATCGTCGTTGGGGACAGGCTCAAATCACCGATATCTCCATCATCAACGAACACACCGGGGACCCCAACAACGCCTGACAGGCCAGACCCGAAGCCAGGCCCTACCACATCCAAGGTTGTCACTCGCGGCTATGCAAAACTCTTCATGCGCCTCATGGATATAGACGCCGCCAAGAGCACCAAAATGTTTTACTACCTCGTGAACATTGCAAAATCCGCTCATTGTGAGATCGACGCACGCCTCACGGCCATGAAGCTGTTGTTCCGCCTGCGGTGTGATTGGGCTAATCGCGTGTTCCTCACGATTCATCTGGAGACCGATACCCTTTCAGCTACACTGTACAGGACCGAAGAATCGTTGAACCGGAGGCAGGCTGAAACTGCTGCTGCCGCCTCACAATCCGCTAGGTTATCTCGGGGTGAGCATGGCACGGGTCGCTCGTCGAGAGGCATATCTTTCAGCCAGTCTCAAGCACACGAGAGAGGGCACCCGATCCGCGTTACCAGTGGCGCCAAACCGCCTGGGTCTGGCCAACCACAAAGGTATCAACCTACCTGGCTGCATCCCGACCCCAATGCACTCCCAGAGCCTGTTTCGGCGTCTGTTAGCCCGATCCTTGCGTCGTATATCGAAGAATCCGCCGAGGATAGCGAGAACGAACAAGCTGGTCAAACGCAGCTCGACATTGCCGTTTGGTTAGATGCGATACTGTACATCTTCCAGCAAGGCAGCGACTGGGAGGTGTACAGCTATCTCATCGTTCATCTTCCGGCGCAGCTTAGCAACCACTCTGCATTTAGAGGTGCGATTAAGCAGGTGCAAGAATTGAGGAAAGTTCTTTGCGAGGCACTGCGTTCCAATGGCATTCAAGAACCTCCCCTCGGAAGTGGTCTACGTCGCGCCGATGTTGCCATCTGCCTGTATCACAGCTTAATCATGATCCTAAGTTACCATCGGCACTTCCAAAAAGCGGACGAAGACGATATCGTCCGAACGTTTGTCCACGGCATCACGACGTGGGAGAAGAGCGCCAAGGAGTGTATCCATGCTCTTTCTATTTGCTGTCACGAGCTTCCCATGTCAACGAGTAAAGCGCTTATACAAATTCTCCAGAGGATGTCTCAGATCATCACTCAGCCACACGTGGCGATGCATATTTTGGAGTTCTTGTCTGGCCTCTGCCGCATGCCGCACCTGTACAGCAACTTCCGAGAGGACGAGTGGCGTATCGTGTTTGGCATCGCCTTCAGATACCTGCAATATGTGCGGGACAAGAAACAGTCGCATCGAAATAGCGCTGCTGCTAACGGCGATACCTCCGCGTCGACAGCGCTTGGGACCGATAGCCGTTCTTCTTCACCAACGGACGACCTACCTCAATACGTATACGCGTTAGCATACCATGTCATTACCTATTGGTTCCTGGCGCTGAAGCTGCCCGACCGAGCCGCGCAGGTCGGGTGGATCGCGAAGAACCTGTTCACCGACGTGGACGGTACGCAGGGAGAGGAGCAAGCGATCATCACGATGGATTTCATGCGTAGGGTAGCGTATTCGGATGCGGACGAGTCTGCGGAAGATCCTCTCTTCACTACCGAGAGATTTGGCGAGATCTTGACCAAGCGGTGGCTGATTGGTAATACCATCATCACTATCAAGCAGGCCACGGGCAGTGGATGGGCCCAAGTGACGAAGCGCCAGCCCTCGGGAACCTCTTCCTACACGATTCGAGAGACTCTACAGCCACGACCACCGCATCACATTGGATACGCAATGTCGGATAGTAACAACAGCTCTTCTTCTTCGTCGGCGAACGCAGCCATCCGAAAAGCCGGTGACATCTACGTGTTGCCGAGTCACCTTCTCGTTCAGATGATGTCTCCGGTCCCTCAACCCGTGGAAGCCTTCAAGCCCGTGCCGCTCCCGGACGACGACACCGTACGTAGGGCCATCCGGCTCTTCGACATGACGCCGAGCGTGGACGGCCACAAGATCGGCGTCATCTACATTGGCGAGAACCAGACGCAAGAGGCCGAGATCCTCGCCAACGTCTCCGGCAGCGCCGACTACATCGAGTTCCTCAACGGCCTCGGCTTTCTCACCCGGCTTAAAGGCGCCACCTTCAATACGCAGGGTCTCGACAAGGAGTACGGCAGCGACGGTGACTATACGTTCTGCTGGCGCGACCGCGTCAGCGAGATCGTCTTCCACGTTACGACGCAGATGCCGACGAACCTCGAGCGCGACCCCAACTGCGTGAACAAGAAGCGTCACATCGGAAATGACTACGTCAACATCATCTTCAACGACTCTGGGCTGCCCTTCAAGTTCGACACGTTCCCCAGTGACTTCAACTTTGTGAACATTGTCATCACGCCCGAGTCGCGGACTACGTTCCTTGCGCGCCGCGAGAGGAGCGGCCACGATGAGGACGACGACCAAGAGAAGATGGCTAAATACATGTACCAATATAACCCCTTTTATCGCGTCAAGGTCATGAGCAAACCGGGTTTCCCACGCATCTCCCCCGCCGGAGAGACGAAGATGGTCAGCCTCAAGGCCCTACCCGGCTTCGTACGCCAGCTCGCCGTTAACGCCTCCGTCTTCTCCCTCGTTTGGGCTAATCGCGAGGGAGGCGAGCATATCGGCCCTTGGCGCGCTCGTCTTCGCGCCGTTAAGCGTCTGCGCGATCAGTACGGAAAGAAGAGGACGCCTGTTCCCAGTGCGTCCGCCACGCCCGGCGGTATAAGCGGGCCCGGTGGCACCATAGCGGCGTCTCATCACGGCCTGTCCTCCGCCACCTCGCCCTCGCCCCCTCCCGGCGCCAGCGCCCTCAGCGGCTCACACGCACAGAACTACCCAGGCGGCGGAGGCCCTACCGCGTCGGGCGACCAGCTCTCAAGACCGGGGAGCTCCGTCCGCGAGAGCTTCTCGAGCTTCAGACGCTCCTCTGTGGCTACCTTCCTGACGAACACGAGCGAGCAGACGTCGCACCGGTCCTCCATCGTGTCGACCGCCACCTCGGACACGGAGATTGGTGCCGTGGTTTCGGGAGGCGGGTTGGAGGCTGTTGTTGACGCTCTTGACTTTTCTAAGTGGGCTTAGCATTTCCCCCCTTACTCTGCTTTTATAATTTATTTTTCTTTGTCGTTCTTTTTATCAGAGGATTTATGACGATTATGGGAATCACTACGGGACGAGGCGGCATGGATCCATCAAAAACAAAGGGAATCAAGGGAAGGGAACGAAAAAAAACAACAACCGCATCTTTCAACGTTCAGAGACGAAAGGATTTGATAGAAACGAACTGGGACGAGTACCAAGGGAGACAACGAACAACGGGATACCCAGAAACCTCGGCACTATTAAAAAAATAGGGGGGAAGAAAGAGAAAAAAAAATGAGAGACAATCCCGGCAGGTTTTCTATTCAAATTTGGCTCCTTTCTCTTTTGTTTTTTTCCCGAATTTCCCTTTTGTTAATTAGGAACTTACGAAGAAAGGATATTTGATGGAAAAAAAAAAAAAGAAGTAATCATGTCGAAAATGAGGGAATAAAAGGAGAAACACAGGCTCCTTGGCCAGGCTGATGAGATGGAATGGATATGAGAGAGAAAAGAAAAGTTTTTGAGTTGATTCCACGTCTTCCTCCTCTCCAAGTATTTTTTTGTATTTTTCTTCCGCGCCTGCCCCACTTGATGATTCGATACCCCTTAAATGCCACTCTTCTCTTCAACAGGGCTGAACCAGCAACAACCAGTGAGCGTGTCACTTCGTAGATTCTCAACAAGTCGGACCCGAGACTGTGGTTCGGATGTCGTGCTAGTTCCCGGCTAGACTAAACTGGAAGCAGTTATCTCCGACGGGATGCAGATAACTTGTGGATCATCGATTCGCACTCCCACTCTCAAAAACATCTTGCCCATCTCGTTCAAACGGGGGATCAACATCTCAGATCAGTCTCTTTTTTTTCCCTTCACAGCCTAAAAGAAAAAGAGCGAAAAAAAGGAGATGCCAGTTTGTCCAGAAGCATATATATAAGTATAAGTAGAAAATAGAAGATATAACTCCAAAACATGGCAAACACCGGACCGGGGACTCTCGCTATGCTCAGTTGTCGCTCTCATATATTTCGCCAGATATCTCTATAAGTTGCCCACTTTTTGAATCCTAGATAAGAGGCAAAAAAAAGACACTTCGTCAATGACACGGGAGACAATAAGTAAAACTCGGGTCCTTTCAGGGGGCTTACCAAGGACTTGGAACCCTTCCTCGCCGCCTTTAACTCCATCAACAAACATTCGCCGCATTCCCTGCTCGCTTAAAAACCTAGCGCAAGAGAACAGAAGCCGAACCATGACGGAATCTCTGCTGTTCACCATGTCCGGGTGATCATCTGGAAGGCAAAGCTTAGCTGCTCGTTTCTCTCCTGTCATACCTTGAGGCGCTGCCGAACTAAATAAAGAACTTACCGGCTATGAAAATGCACGAGACTCCTCCAACATCCTTACCCAGCACACTCGCCCATGGCAACTCGTACTTGATGGGAGCATCCGAATTAGATGAGTATATCAAGGCCGCCGCAACTACCGTTTGCCCCTCTAGGCCGACAATTATATCCCGAATATTCATCGTATTGCGGAGCACTCCGTACGGATCGTACCATCCCCGTAAATCCTTTCTCGCACACTCCCGCTCGACGATACCAAGCACAGTTGGATACTCGGAAAAGTCGCATGACCGGAACGTAAGCCCCGCCATGGAAATGTGACCCTCCTGCGGCAAGTCTTCGAATCGCACAATCCAGTCGCTAACCTCTTGTCCTTTGCCTGGCACGGGTTGGTCGACTGACCAACCTCGTCTCTTGAACCAAGCCAGCGAGTTTGTCATCTCTGCAGGGGGCCCGTAGAAGAGTCTCGGGAAGGTAGTCCCGAGCTGGAGTCTGCTGACACCCCGAGTCCGTCGGAGGTTTGTTAACGCCTGGTCGTGGAGGCTACGCCCGATCCCGCGCCTTCGGTGCGCTTCGTTGACGAGAATGAGGGCCAGCGACCCGATGAGTCTTTCCTCACCAGCATCGGCGTATGTAGTATACGTTGCACAGAATCCTAATATCTGCCGGTCCATAGGATTCCGTACCACGTAGTGTCTGGACCAGCCATCCCGGTTTAGGATTGACGCGAGGAGAGACTGAGAGATGTGGAACTTGGCCGGAACAGACCGACACCACAAGTCGTACGTTGCCGGCATGTCCGCTATCGTCCAGTCTTCCACGCGCCAGGTCTTTGGTGGCTCAACTATGATTGGTGGGAGAGATATGGGCCTGTTTAAATCTTCATCTCCCAGGATTATTCCCGCGGCTGTCCTCAATTCATGAGGCGAGTAGTCTCGGGTTTTTACAAGAGTGGGAAAGGGAACACGACCGGTGTAGTTCGTTTGTATGTTGCAACAGGCCAGGACAATCTGCGGTCGTGGCTTGCCCGCCAAACGTGCAACCTCAGCCAACTCGGCCTGCGATGGCTCATTGGGTCCAGGAGGTCCGGAGATGACGAATATAACGGCGCGGGCCCTTTTGATAAAAGCGACATGAGTCCCGGTGATGCCGGCCCTTTTTGTGTAGGTTATATGGCGGACCCATGGATGGCGCTCGGCAAGCGCGCGGCCAAAGGGCTCGAAGGGGTCCGATGTGCTGTTGGGCCCATGGTATAGAGGAGCGACCACCGGGCTTATAAGCACAATTAGGTCCCCGTATGAGAGGTGCTTACCAAGGGGAAGGCAGTTTTGATGATCCCATAGAAGTCTGGCGGATGATGGCCTTATTCCAGGAGGACTGGACGACTCAATCGATCGTGGGGCTGGTAGCATTTCTCGGGAACAACTGGCATGATTTGGTGAGGGATTCTAAGGGATGGATGTTTTAACGTCACCGGATCTCATTCGTTTTCTGAGTGAGATATGAGGTTTCTCTCTTTTCCGATTGAGTAGCTGTTTCTCTTAGAGTTCTCCTCTTCCTCCGTTCCTTTTCGAGTCCGTTTCGCGCCTCTCTCTCACTCCAACACTCAGGTTCTTAGAATACCACTGAGCACATGAGTCAGTAAGTAGTGGCCAAGGCAACAGCGCAACATCTAGTTCGGCAAGACGTGTAATGAGTGTGAAGGAGTCGCAATCGACGAGGCCAAGGTGAAAAGGGAGGCTGATATGAGATGATGAATACGGAGATGCACTGGAAAATGAATCGACCAGTGGTGGGAACGGAGGAAAAAAGAAAGCCGCCACGGCGGGGGGGAGGGAAGTCCAGATGGATAACAATTGAGTGGAAGAGGAGGTAAGCTAGGAACATTACCTGATGACTAGGGGGTCCTTAAGATCAAGGATAAACCAGTGGCGTGGGGTTATACGGTTAGGAGCGTAGGTGGACTTGAGGCATTGTTGGGGCGGGTTGTGAAGTGAGCCTCGTGAGCGTGCGCAGCGAGGACGCCAGGGTGCCCCTTCACGAAGTGCGCGACAGAGTGAGGCCGCTAGATGTGTTGCGACCCGTAATCAATACGGGGCGAGCCGAGAATGAGGCTTGGGCCAGAAGACAGACGTCGCGGGATTTGAGGGACAATCAATGGGTACGCGATTGTGTAGGCGAGAGTTGTTGGGCCCGGATGTTTTCAATGTTGCAATGCTCGCAAACTGCCTCGCGAGAGTCCAATCAAGGAGGGTGGTACAATCGCAAGGGGCGGAGAAACACGACAATCAAGATATGGGATTAACGTGATAACAACAGGGGGCAGGCGCGGGTTCGCCGTGAAAGAGAGCAAGCGCAGGACTGGGAAGGCGCAATGTTTGCTCTCGGATGTTTAGCAGGCGCAAGGGTGAAAGAGAAACGTAGAAACTTAGAGGTAGAGACGTAGAGACGTAAAGACGTAGATGTCGTGACGGAAGCCGGGACTGGGCGAGCGGGCGTCAGCAAGGAGAAAAATGGAAAGAGCCACTTTGGATGAGCAGGTTGATGCAGCAAAGTGATTTGATGTAGCACAGGCACAGGGTATCTGTCACTAATTCTGCAGGAAAGCACGATTGAGGAGAGAAGGGAACACAAAACACACTAAAACAAGGTAGGAAGTACGAAGGTAGTGAGGTACACACCGTTTAAGGCTAATAATGAAAAGTCGTACGGAGCTGGTGAATGTGTGCGACGAGGGGAGGGTTTTTGCCGACTGCTTCGTACATTCATAAGATTCCTCGGGTTTCGAGAGGTCACTACAAGGAAAGCGGTGACCTGAGCGAGGTGGGCCAGGCTCAAGTTAATATTTGCAAGTATTGCAGTCCTGGTCCCCCTCTGTTGCAGGCAGATAGATTACTACTAAATACGGTAGGATGTCCAGAAAACGGGCCAAGCACCGATCAGCCATCATCACACTCGTCCCACCTCAACTAGACGACGCAGGGCCTGGAGAGGGCGGGAAGGCTAGCCAGCTGGTCACACCAAAGCGGAGGAGGGTAATACGGAGGACATTCAGACTCCCAAGTGGCTTCAAAAAGTAAGTCGGGTTGAAAGCTTGATCAGTAGTACAAAAATTACTCACTGTGTCAATAAGAAGGGGGGAAAAAGGAAAAAGGCTGCATCACCTGAACCTACGAAGTAATGTTCGTGTGCACCACTGAATGAGAGAGTACGAAGTACACATGTAGCGTGTTCTTTCACCAGCCCTGCTCGTCGCACAGGTGGCACAGAAAACAATAAGTCAAGGTGTCATCAAATCTAACGTTGACAAGTCGTACCACAAACGCAGCATCTCCTCAGGTGTTTCCCCATTATTACCCTTGAAGAAGGAAGCTGCGGCATGCACTTAAGTGGTGGGTGTAGCATCCAGCCATCCACTTTCACTGGCTTTTAGTCCAGTTGAGACATTAGCACCCGAATCTTGCCAAGGACCGACAGCCGGAGATTGCACTAGTACAATTGGGGGGGAGGTTGCGTACCACTGGCCTTAATGAAACACATGACACTGGTTGGGCCTGACTACGTACCCCTTGTCTGTCTCCACGAAACGAGTGTAGCGTGGTCCATAGTGCGGTCCGCTTCCAAGTGTCGGAGTGTACGGAGTACACTACACTATGCGTCCTACGAAGAAACCTCTAGCAGTACCGATGGCGGGACTAGTTCCATCAAAATTGTAACAACACAACCACCATTTTATTTATAAGTACACTACAGCTCTGCAACATTGCGGCGTATGCTCCCACAGGTCAAGCCAGAACTTCAGTCGAAAATTGTTCCACGAGATAATACAAGCACCTTGTCGGACGAGGGCTCTGAATGACTAATAACTCCGTGCTCCGAATGCGACCCTGGATTCCTTCGTAGAGCAGCCTTGGAAAGTCTGGGACGGACACTACTAGAAAGAATATTGGACCCGCCTCTGCCTCTGGAGGCCTGGGGTTAACCAGAGCGGCCGGCAAGCGAGGATGAGCATGGCCAGGCCAGGCATGGGAAGAAAAAGGACCGACCGAACATTAGTGGGGCCACCGGTTGCTCAGAACCAGAGCCTTGGGTCCTTCCCCCCAACTTCCAACAAACTAATACCAACAGCCTCTGGGAGCACAGGATTGTCCTCGTGGCGGGCGGACAGCCAACAAGGAGCCAGAGAATGACGCCTGGATATAAGTTGTTTCACTTTCTTTTT
>Ga0164243_10013978_pt1 | contig 11228 bp, 8 predicted proteins | sample OricompcompostOP_FD_108781 | JGI IMG/M metagenome (GOLD analysis project Ga0164243, IMG submission 108781) | Organic Plus compost microbial communities from Emeryville, California, USA - Original compost - Organic plus compost (OP) | ecosystem: Engineered > Solid waste > Mixed feedstock >... | reverse complement strand
GACGCCAACAGGTTGACTGGTGGTTCGTGGCTTCTCGCGGCTCTCGCGGCTGCTGCGGTCATTGCCGGCATTGTCGTCGCCGTTGACGGTGGCAATGACAATGAGGGACCGGTCAGCGCCTGACGCAACTGGTAAAGATTAAGAGTAAGGCCGGGGCTTGCCTATAAGCGAGTCCCGGCCTTTTCACATATGGAATGCAGCTCATGCAGCCTTCCAAATACTTTTGGCTATTTAGCTCCGAAGCTTATGTTCCTGGTCGAGCATATTGAATTTGCCAAGAATTGGCTCGTTTCCAAGGACCAGTCTTTTCGCCTGCTGCTTCATGTCCATATCGGACTGACGATCTACATAATTGCCGCGCAGTTTTCCCGCCGCAAGTTCGCTTCGACCACCCCGCTCTGGCTGCTCTTGTTGCTGGAAGGCATCAATGAAATAGCGGACATGTGGGGGCGGTGGTCGTTTGCCTGGTCATGGCGATGGCGTGACACGTTCAGCGATGTCATTAATACGATGTTTTGGCCAACAATTCTGTATTTGATCGCGCGCAGTCGAGAGCTGGCATCCAAGGCAGAGGAGTGATATCGAATCGGCCCCTGCTACTTCTCCCTATCCTCCGAATGCAACAGACCAGCAGGTATTGTCTTTACGTCGATTCCCCGGCCTTCAAGATTCCTGTTGTTTTTTGCCCGGACGCGTGCTGGCGCAGAGGCGTAGATTGCTGGAAGCTGGTTGTCCGCAACGATATAGCTACCTGCTTCACTCCGGGACATTTCAAAGATCGCAGGGAGGTCAGCCAATGCTTCCGGTGCGATCAATCGGTTTCCCCTGATCTCACTTATGTGATGCCGAGATAATGCCTCATCAAATATTGCAAGTGACCCGTGCTTTTGTGGCGCCGTTACGCGAATTTCGTTATCTATCATTCTGGTTTTGGTCGCCGAACTGCCTAGAATACGAACAGGCTCGCTGCCGGCCCGATCGAAACTCAATCGATTTTTGATGAGTTCGACATTTCCCGTCCTGATATAAGTGAGATCGCACTCTACGTTCTCGAACCGGTTTCCTTCCAGGCGAAGCGAGTTGAAATAACTGGAGACGCAATTTCCGAGACCTTCCTTTCCTCGCCAAACAAAATGATTGTTTATGAAGGAAACGTCGATTGCTCCCGGGATATTGCCAAAGCCGGCACTACGGAGAGAAAGCAAGGCCCGGCCCTTCATTGGGCCATATCGTCCTTTGCCGTAGATCAGGTGAAGATTGGTTCCCCCTCCATCCTGGAGACCGAAATTATCCCTAAATATTACATTCTTTGCGGCATAGAAGGTCGCATAGCAGAAATTTCCTGCATTTCGGACAATATTATTATGTGCAAGTACATTAAAACAGCCTTCAAAATCAATACCAACATCGGTCGTCGAGCGCACATCATTGTAAGCCACTAGAATCCCGTCGCCATTATTGCCGTAAACACCGCCGTTTGCTCCAGACAACTTATTCTTCGTAATATATACGTCACGTACTCGGCGGAGAAATTGCATGGCGCCGCCTTCCGATCTCCGCGCGCCACCGCCCCACCAGCTAATATTTGCAAACTTTCCTCGATTTCCAACAACGGCTACCCGCCGCGCAAAATTGAAGCGTACAACCCTGCTCATATACGCCCCGCCATCTATTTGATTATCGAAAACGAAAATGTCCTCGTTGAGGTCATTGACATGGTTTGGAGCGAACCCCGCTACAACGGCCGGATCGATTGTCGCCGACCCCGATCCGCGAGTGTAGAGATTTTTCAATTCCCTCATATGTCGCACGATCAGTCCACCGATTCGATATGTGGAGCAGCGTGTCAGCGAGATGTTACGCACGTTGTATCCACGGAGGATCGCCGAAGCCATGGCCCGCGCGACGGGTCGTACGACATGCAATTGATCGAAGTGAATGTGCTTGACGAAGTCATTCTCGTCTTCGTCTTTTGGTCGGACAGTGAACGGGCTGTCCTCAGTTCCTTGCCATTGAATAGTTGAACTTTGGCCTGCACCTATTATAGTAATTCCGCGATTTATGACTACCTGCCGTGCCATAAGTATCGTTCGCCCCTTGGGCAGGACGGGAAGGACGAGAACCTGAACCCCGGCGGCGATGGCGCGCTGGAATGCCACGCTGTCGTCGGCTTGGCCATCGCAACGAGCCCCGAAGTCGAGCAGACTCTTGCCTTCATTCCTCGCGCGTTGTTGGAAATCGGCATACAATCTCTGTCGGGTGGGAGCCCATTTCGGCCAGTCAGAGGCCTCCTCGTAGTGGGCTGCAGCGACCTTGCCGGCGAGGCAGAGGCTCGGCAGAATAAGGGCGGCTCTGCGCGATATAGACGGACTGTTTCGATAACTCATCGCTTCTGGGTAGCATGAATCAGTGTTCATGGCGCGTTCTGCAAGGCGCACGAACGGAACGGCTCGTCCTCGTTGCCCGCTTGACGGCTTCGGGCTGAGATGGAAAGGCGTTTGACGGTAGGTCAGAAGTCAGGATCGACAATATGAAGATGCCATGCTCGATATGGCGCCCGGTCGCCTTCCCGGCGCTGACCTGAAGATGCTAACCGTGCATAAAGAGCTTGTACGATTCCGAAACAACTGGGTTGTCTTGGCGGGTTTCGCCTTGCTCATGGTATGGAATGTCGCCTTGCCTAAGGGGGGTGTGGATTACCAGGGCATACCCATAACATTTGGATATCTGGCACTCGGCGCGGCAACGGTGCCGTCCATATTGGGATTGTTGCGGAGGCCGGACGTGTCGGTCTTTCCGTTGGTCCATCTAATCTGTTTCTATGTCCCATTGGGAATGATGGCTCTTTACAAGGCGCTAGCTAGTGACGCCTCAACGAGCAATCTTGTGGTGGATATGGCAATATTTCTCGCTATGCCAACAATATTTCTTTTGCTCTTTGCGCCGTTCATTGAAGACATATCTGAGAACCAAATTGGCATCGTGCTTAAATGGTGCATAAGATTTGTCGTAATATGGGGATTAATGAATTTTATTCTTTATATAATTACGAAACAGCTTTTAGAAATACCATATATTACCGTGAACGCCGGAGATTTAGGGAGAATCTACAATAAAAATAACAGAAGGGGCGCTCTGATGAAGCTTGTCTCGAGCTACAATAACGGGAATATCTTTGGCGTGTGCATGGTCATGCTAGCGCCTGTCTATGTATACTTCGAAAAATCCCGACTCTGGATCGTCGCATTTTGCGCCGCCATCATTCTCACGCTGAGCCGAACCGCTTGGTTCGGCTTGGCTTGCGTGTTCGTTATATTGACGATGATTGGCCAAGTGCGGCTCAGTCGCGGTTATGTATGGGCTGCGTTGGCGGCGGGCGTGGCCGGCATATTGCTGATCCTGCCCCTGATCGGATGGACGAGCGACAAGCTGGTCGATCGCAAGCTGGGTGGACGCCTTCATCAGTTGACGGATCTGGAAATTTCTTGGTTCGGCGCCCCAACGGTAAAGATACAGGAGATTGTCTACGCCGGTCTGCTACAAAGCTTCGGTGTGTTGGGCTTTCTGGTGGCACTTCTTGCGCTTTCCTTTGCCGTAATTTATGGATTGGCCACTTTTCATCGCATATCGCCTTTTCGGCGCGCAGCCTTGGCGGGTTGCTTATGCTATCTTTTTGCGGCGATGTCGGATGGAGCGTTTATTTTTCCTCCGGTCATTGCGATCTACCTCTTTTTGAACATTCTGGTGTATCGACGCGGTTGCCGTTGGGCGGCTCAGCCAGCGATAGCGAGCAGTCCGAAGCCAATACCTCCCGCTTTGGTTGGAGCAGGATAATCAACTTTCCTTTTTTTCGATGCGGGCATACACAAGGTCCAATAGCTGCCCAGAACAAGGGTTTATCGCCCATGTTCTGCCGCCTGTTGTCATTTGTTGTCTAGAGACGGGGCGAATGTGCTGTTCATACAGGAGTGTGTTTGATGGGCGTGAAAGTGATCGCGGAAATCGGCTGCAACCACAAGGGTGATCTCGAAATCGCCAAGGAGATGATCCGGGTGGCGGCGATCTACGCGAAAGTCGATGTTGTAAAGTTTCAGAAGCGTAACAATCGGGAGCTGCTGACGGAAGCGCAGTATAATGCTCCTCATCCCAACCCGGCCAATTCCTATGGCGACACTTACGGTGCACATCGTGAATTCCTGGAATTCTCCGTCGAGCAGCACCGCGAACTTGTGGACGAATGTGCGGCCCACAATGTAGCCTATTCGACTTCCGTTTGGGATACGACATCGGCAAAAGAGATCGCAGAGCTCAATCCGGTTCTGATCAAAGTTCCGTCTGCCTGCAATCTGCATTTCGAAATGCTCGAAGTTCTCACTCGAGAATATTTCGGCGAAGTGCATCTGTCGCTGGGCATGACAACACAGGATGAAGAGGATCGTATTGTCCGCTTCTTCTTAGAGCGCGACCGTGCCAAGGATCTCGTGCTCTATGCTTGTACCTCCGGCTATCCAGTAGCGTTTGACGATCTTTGCTTGCTTGAGGTGACACGCCTTAAAGGGAAGTTCGGCGGCACCGTGAAGGCAATCGCTTTTTCCGGTCACCATCTAGGGATTGCGGCGGATGTTGCTGCGCTGGCCTTGGGTGCGCAGTGGGTGGAGCGCCATTTCACGCTCGATCGGACATGGAAAGGCACTGACCATGCTGCCTCGCTCGAGCCCGATGGTCTTCGGCGTCTCACCCGGGATCTAAGGGCTGTGGAGCGGTCGTTGAAATATAAGGCGCAGGAAATCCTTGCTGTCGAACAAGTTCAGCGCGAGAAGTTGAAGTGGCGTGGTAAGCCTGCAGCTGTTGCCGCAGCATAGTTTTCAGTACGAACGATTTGAGTCGTTGCTGCTCACGCGACCAATCTTCGATAGGAACGCCCGTGGATCGCACCTTGATCATGGCGAGCTATATGAAGATGGCCTTCGTAGTTCTGCCGAGATTCTTTTCAGGAAAAACTATTAACGGCATCGACGAGATTGTCGGCAGTCACATCAAGAAGACGACATCATCTGCAATCTCCGCAGATTCAACCAAAGGCAGCAATTGAGTTCCTCGTTGCATTTCATACTTTCGGATCCGGCCGTTACCACGCATAGCGAAAACTCCCGCGAATGGCGGGGATTAAAGACAGGCGACATGGCATCCTTCTATAGGATTAACGGGCATATGACCGGTTGATAGGGCGCAAGACGGGACGTCCGATATTTTCAGCTTTTGGCGCGGCCACTATTCAGTAAAGAATTTGTCCGAAACAACATGATCAGGCAGATTGAGCAGGGTACGTTGATTGGTTTCTTGCCTCCCGCGCTGGTTGATGCGTTGGATTCCCGGAAAGTGCGGATCGTTGGACTGGAAGGATTGTCCGCGCGCTAATATGCAGGCGAAAGCCTTTGGTTCAATTGATGCCATCATTGCGACAGTCGGAGTTTGGCGTGACGGACAGTGCTACCGCCCGGGAAAGTATGATGGGGGGCGAGGCACAAACCTCGCTCTCTCTTGCAGAATTAAAAGGTGCGCAGTGGCAGGCCGTGACGCGTTTCCAGAGCCTCTATCGCCTGCTGGGATCGAGATTGCTGGCCGGCGGCTCCGTGGTACAGGTTGGTGTCGACGAAGCGACGCCGCTCTCTCTCTTGCGAGGCCTTGGTTGGAAGGTTGGTATCACGAGTGGAGCGGCGCAGCCCCTTGCGCTTGTCAATAAACTGTATCGATTGTCTCCCGTGCAGACCATCGACCCCGCGGAAGCGGATTTGCTTTTGCGGTTCGGCATCGAACATGTCGATCAATTGGAGGAAGGGCGGCTGGGAGCACTGTTCGCGCGTGGGGCGGCGGGCGGATTGATAGTGCTTGAGGTAAGGATTCGGGGTGATGCGGCTTCCCTATATAGTCGATTGGGACAAGTGATCCGAGTGCTCGCATACCTCGACGGCCTGCCGCAGGCCGAACTGATCAAGGTGAAACCAAGCTGCGGAAACTATTGGATACTGGCGAGGAAAAGGCGCGATGCCAGCGGCAGCATAGGCAAAGCGCCGATCAAAGGGCTGTGGGCATTACGTGCCTGGTGTGGTCTGGCCGCCACGGCTTCGTTGCTGCCATCGATGCGCGCCGGCTTGGCGCTCCTTTGGCAGGTAGCTAGTCGGTTGCATGGATCCGAACTGGCGCGCATGACGATCGCAAATCGCGGGAAAAGCATGTGGATGGCGCGCGAGGCGAAACGGCTACGACGGCGGGGCAAGCTGCCGCTCATGCATTTTGGCGTTCACACTCCGGCCAATGCCGGTGACCGGGTTCTGTTTGAAGCCGTCCGTGCAGCCGTCGGCATGTCCGACCAGATCGACTGGGAACTGCGCGAGATTCGGGAGGAAGTGACCGCTCGCGCGATAGATGAAATCAACAGTAGCGCTGGCATTCTGATTGGTGGTGGTGGGCTATTCCTGATCGATCTGGCGGCGAGCGCCACGTCCGGCTGGCAGTGGCCGTGCCCTCCGGATCTTCTACACCGGATCGACGTGCCGATAGCGGTGTTCGCGGTTGGGTATAACCGTTTCCGAGGCCAGGAGGAGTTTCCCGCTTCATTTGCTGAAAGCCTCGCCATACTCGTCGATAAAAGCGTTTTCGTTGGTATTCGCAATCGCGGAAGCATTGAGGCGCTCAAAGCCTATCTCGCCCCTGGTCAGCGGGCGAAGTTGAAATATCAGCCATGCCCTACCACGGTCATGAACTATCTGAATATGCCGCGATCAACGGAGCGCTCTCGCCGCGACGATCGGCCGAGGCTCGTGATCAATGCAGCATTTGATCGTTTTGGCATGCGCCTTGGCGGACGGGAGGCCGAAACTTTGGGCGGCGTGGCCGATATGGCCTCGCTTGCCCATGAACTCGGTTGGAGGGTCATTGTTGCCGGCCATCTTTTCGATGACGAGGCGATCCTGCCTTTTTTCGCCCGTCGTGGTGTGCCTTACGAATTACGACAATTCACCAATGCATCGACTGCGGAAATCCTTTCATTCTATGAAAATGTCGACCTCGTGGTCGGTATGCGTGGCCACGCACAGATGATTCCATTCGGTCTCGGCACGCCGATCTTGTCGCTTGTTGCGCATGACAAGATGCAGTGGTTTCTCGACGATATCGGCCATCCCGATTGGGGCGTGGAATTCAATATGCCGGACGTAGGAGAACGGCTCACGTCCGCCTTCGCTGCCGCCGCCGCCGACATCTCCGGCCGCCGCCGCCAGATTGCGGAGGCTCGTAGGCGCCTCTGGACGATCACGCAGGAGAATCTTCAAATCGTGAGAAGTGGATTTGGTATATAAGTCCCGCACTCGCGCCTCGCGACGTCGTCATCATCGACAACTCCACAGCCATAAAGACCTTGCCGTGCGGTGTGCCATCTGTGGCGCTAGGCTCAAGCATCTAGCCCCGGAAAAGTGCGGAGACTATTTGACGTGACTGCCGGATTTTCTCCAGCTGGGATTAGGGCCGGGCAGTTTTGCTGCGTATGAATGCGGATGAAGCAATGGCCTACGGAGCGGAGCCCGTGGGACGCAGCGGAGCAGGGCATTGCTTTTGCAGTTCGGTAGCAAAGGCCGCCGGGGCTCTACCCAGAGCTGCCTCTCCCGGGGAGGGCCTCGAATCTCGGCGTACCCGAGAAGCGTAGCCCTTACAAGAAAATACAAATTTCAACCGGCCTCTCTGCCGACTACCGGGCTGACTTTCTGCGACGGCCTTTCGAATTGCGCTCGGGCCCACGCGGAGCTTCCAAAAGAAGAGCGCCGGCCATGCCGATCAGCACGGCGATGGTCGATGTGCGCAGGGGATAATCGACGAAACTATGGGCCAGCACCGCAACTATTCCGATGCTTGCCGCCTTTGCCAATACTCTGTCGCTGCCTCTCCCATCGGGCCACCACGCCCGCATGATCATCCAGAGCAACCACAGGATAGAGGCCGCAACGCCCACTATGCCCAAGATACCGTATTCCAGCCAGATCTCGAGATATTCGTTGTGGGCATGGTTCACATAGAGTGGTCGAATTTCCTCCACCGGCTCATAGATCGGGAAGATCGCTTCGAACGTTCCCGGGCCGGAGCCGACGGGGGCGAAATCGGCGGCCGCCTTTTTTGTCAGGACAGCAAAGTCCTGGCGGTCCTCGTCCACGATACCGCCGCTCAGGCGATCGGCTATAGCCATTCCGGATGAATGCACGGCGAGCGCACCGCCGATCACCAGCCCGGCGATGAGCCCCCCGGCGATCCACAACCGGGCCTTCCTGCTCTTGAGCGACGTGAAGGCAACTAGGCCGCTCCCCAGCAATACCGGGATGCTCAGCAATATGCCCGCCCGCGACAGGGCGGCGGCAAGACCGATGATGGTGAGCGCGAAGACCACCAGGCAAACCGTCATGGCGGCGCGGGACCGCGCATTGCCGCGCCCGGCGAACGAAACGGCAGCAGCGAGCGCGAGCGGCATCGACATCAGCATCAGCGTCGCCTGGTGATTGCGATTGGCAAAGAAGCCAACGCCTCCGCCGAGGCTGGTGATATCATAAAAGCGCAGTGCGCTCTGCTGCCCACCAAAAATCTGGGCCAGACCGATGAAAACTCCCACCACCACGAATGCCAGCAGCACATATACGGCCTGCCAGCGACGAGCCGCGGGCAGGCATGCGAATCCGAGGAACATTGCAAGCACAGGAATGACGTGCAGGGCGGCCGGCAAGCTCCTGCCGCCCACCAGGCCGGCTCCATGCCACGGAATCGCGATACCCGTCGCTTTGTAGGTGTCCACAGCCAGTTTCCGGCCCGGCAGACTGGTCCAGAGCGTTGGCGAGAGCGGGATCGCATATAGCAACGGCAGGATGGCGGCCGCGATCAACAGGGCGATCCCGATCTTGACGTCCAATCGGCGGAGGGTTCCCGGAAGAAGGAATGCCGCTGTCCCCAAAAGCGGTAGAGCGGCCAGCCCCACCACCATATTTCCGAGAGAAGGGCGCGACGATCCTCCGAATAAGACGGCGGTCGCAAGTAATATGAAAACCAGGATCGCAGTCGTGGACGCGCCGTCCATGGAAGGGCGTTGACCGGTTCGATAGGGGGGCATCGGAAAAGACGTCTCTCGCTATTCACAGTGGTGGTAGCTACCTTGTCAGCCCGGTTGCAGGCCCGCAACCTGCCCTTCGAAACTTTCCCGAGCGGCTATTCGGCTCGTCTGCCCGAATCCGCTATTTGGATCAGTCGTGCGGCCACATCCGCTCCGCCGCGGCCGTCAAGCGAGCCGATTTCGTCATGCAGCAACCTGCCGTTCGCTTCCATGATACCGGCAGACAGGCCTTGAAGGATAAGGGTTCTCATCTCAGTCCGCCCCTCAGCTATCGGAATATCGAATTTCGCAAGTTCGGCGACTTTCATGGCCTCGCTTCGGTTGCGGAAGGCCTTCGGAGCAAGGCGCGAACTGGCGACGGGCGCGCCGCAAGCGGCAGCTTCCAGAAGGAGGGAGGAATAGAAGCCGACAAACATGTCGCTTGCCAGCATATCCTCAGCGAGATTTGTGCCGATGGATAGCGATGTCAGATCGTTGAGCTGTGCTGTCATTGCGCGGAGGCGGGCAATCTCGGATGCGGGCGTCCTCGGATGGAGCCGAATGACACATTTTGCCGGATATCTCCTGGCCACGTCCCGAAGGGCATCGATAATAATGTTTTCGGCAGTCTTTACCGCATCCGGCGCAACCTTTCCGTCCACGAGAAAAGGCTGGTGTATCCATAGGATTTGGGCGGAACCCGTCCTTTTTTGCCTGTGATCTTTCCAGGCCTGGGCGATTCCTGCCAGTCGATCATATCGCGGCGATCCGACGAGCTGTAGCCGGTCGGCGGCTATTCCCGCGGCGAGCATCTTCTGCCGCCTACCGGGTGAAGTGCAGAAAAAGACATCGATACCATCGCCGCGATGATCGCGGGGTGGGATGAAGTGCAAGCGCGTCGCCACCCTGTGCACGAGGCGCTTTCCCCATCCCGCTCCCGTCGAGCTGCCGTAGATCGGAAGGCTGAAGGGCCCTTCGTCAATTTGCGCGATGGGAACGTGGCTTCTATTGGCCGCCGCAATGAGCGCCTGTTCCGGATACCCCCATGCATGGCAGAGCAGGACTGCTCGGATATGGCGGTTCTCAATCAGTTCTAGAAATTTGGAACGCATTCGCCGGAAGCATCTTTCGCCGCCGGACAGGAGCATATTCGGGCCCGCCGTTGGGAACAGGTCTGCCATCCCCACGTCGGAAGGTGCAAGGCGAATGACCTCGGCATCGCAGCAGGAATAATCGGCGGCGCCGCGTCTGTCGAAAAGCGACATGTCGAATATGACGATGCGGCGATCCGGTTCGGCCAGCCGCAGTGCGGCGGCTATGGCGCCAATCGTCGCAGGATGCGAGCCGCCCGCGCCTGCCAGCGCAATGGCGCACCCTGCGGATGCATTGAGAGGCGTCATGTCGATGGCGCCGCATGGGCCGCGCGCGACCGAGCCACGCTCATCCGAAATAGATGTCTGGAAAGGTCGGGCAGGCTTTTAGCCACTGCCACGGGATTATCGTTCCAGCCGGCCAGCACCCGACCCATACGATGCAGGCCGAAAAGGTCCGGGATGAAGATGCTGCGCTCATATCGTCCGAGATCGAGCAACCCGGTGGAAACAGCGGCGGCATAGACGGTATAGTCGAAACGCCCCGCATGGGCCATCAGACCTTCGTCATTGGCTGCAATGGCGATTCCCCCAAGGCCCTGCACGTCGCTCTTGAGCCTGATCGCATCCTCCCGTGGATGCGGCAGGTATCTAACCGGCAACGGACTGGCGACAGCAATCTTCGCCAGGCCTCGCTTGAAGCGGTTGCGTCCCAGCAGCCCGTCCTCCACCAGTGGAGAACCGATCAGCAATAGTTCATTCCGTTGCTCGGCCGGCTTGACCAGTGGGTGCAGGACGAGGTTACGGCGCTCGAAGCGGTCGCGGACTATGATGCCTCTTCTGTGGATGCGCCGGGACAATATGCCGTCCGCATGAAAGCCGCTTACCCACTGCACGGCGCCGCGCGCCGCATACCAGAGGGGGTGGGTCAGGTCGACATAATGGGACAGACCGTCTTCCCACAACTCGACATTGCCGACCTGAGGGAGGGTGAGCAGGAAGCGTTCCAGCGG
>Ga0164243_10013977_pt1 | contig 11231 bp, 8 predicted proteins | sample OricompcompostOP_FD_108781 | JGI IMG/M metagenome (GOLD analysis project Ga0164243, IMG submission 108781) | Organic Plus compost microbial communities from Emeryville, California, USA - Original compost - Organic plus compost (OP) | ecosystem: Engineered > Solid waste > Mixed feedstock >... | reverse complement strand
TCGCGCGGCGTGAGGCTTTCGGTCAGATGCTTGCCGCCTGTCAGCCGATCGGCCGCGAGCGCCTGGGCGACGTCCTCGCTCAGAAATGTGCCGCCGCGCACTATCGCGGCAACGGCGCGGGTCAGCTGCTCGGGATCGCTGCTTTTGGTCACGTAGCCCGCGGCGCCGGCCTCGAAGGCCTTCAACGCGAACGCGGCACCCTCGTGCATCGAAAAGATGAGAAGGCGCGCGTCCTTGTCCCATTCGCGGATGCGGCGCACTGCCTCGATGCCGCCGACGCCGGGGAGGCCCAGGTCCATCACGACGATGGACGGGCGATGCTTCTTGTAGAGCACGTAGGCGTCGTTGGCGTTGTCGGTTTCGGCGCAGACGCGGAATTCGTCATGCAACTCGAGGAGGCGGCGGTAGCCTTCGCGAACAACGGGGTGATCGTCGACGAGCAGGATTGAGATGCTCATGCGGGAAGCATTGCGGCATCGAGCGGAATGACCGCGGCGACGTGCATTCCTCTGGCGCTCGGGCGTAGGGTGAGTGATCCGCCATATGGCTCGAGGCGTTCCTTGATGCCGAGAATGCCGTATCCCGTGTGGCGGTCGGGACCGTCCGCGTCTCCGGCGCCGTCGTCCTCAACCGTCAGCGCGATGACATCCTCGTGCTTCTGCGACCGCTCCAGCCGCAGGTGCACCTCGGATGGCTTGCCGTGCTTGACGGCGTTCGTGATGCACTCCTGCGCGATGCGATAGACGTCGGTGGCGACGTGCGTCGGCAGGTCGGCGATGTGACCAGAAAACTCCACGCGGAATACGGTGCCGAGCCGGCCTTGGTCGGTGTGATCCGTGATGAGCTGGCGCAGGCTGGCTTCGAGGCCGATCTCCTCGATGTTCTGCGAGCGCAGCCGCTTCAGCGTACTACGCAGCGACAGCATCATGCGCTTCTGGACCTGCGCGATCCGCGCGGCGTCCGATGCCACTTCCGGAAAATCCTCGCGCGTGCGCCGCTCGATGATGGCGGCAAGCGCTGCGGTCGCAGTGAGGCACTGGCCGAACTCGTCGTGAAGGTCGCGTGCAATGGTGCGACGCTCGTCCTCCTGCACCTGGAAGAGGCGCGTCATCAAAGCCTGGCGCGTGGCGCGAGTTGTTGCGAGGTTGTCGGCAAGCTGGTTCACGGCCTCGGCAATATGATTGAACTCACCGGTGCGAAAGTGCGGCAGCCGCCAGGCGAGGTTGCCGTGCTGGAGCTGGCGCAGGCCGTCGATGATTGCGCGTGCGGGCATCAGCGCGTAGCCGATCATCAGCGCCGCGAGGAACGCGATGCCGCCGGCCATCGCGAGTGCGATGCCGAGCAAGGCGGAGAGCCGCTGCCAGGCAAGGCGCAGCGCCGCCTCTGGCTGCACCGATACCGTGATGACGCCCGCGGATCGATCGCGCACAGTCAACGGGCGCTCTGCCGGCTTATGCGCGCCGAGGATGCCGGTATATGCGGCGACGAACCAGGCTGGAGGCGCTTCACCGACCGCCTCGACCTGGCTGCATAACGTGCCGCTCTCCTGCTGCACCGGCGTGAGTTTCACGCATATCCCCGGCGAGATGATCGACTGGGTCGCGAGCGACTGCCAGACGGGCATCGGCAGGATGGTATTCTTCATCATGCCGCCACGCCAGACGAGCCGCTGCCAGAACAGCGCCTCCAGATGCTGGCCGACCCGGGCCGCCGTAGCCGTCACCGAAACATCGATCGAGCGGTGGGTATCCACTGCGATCCAGGCGATGGCCGCGGCGAGACAAAGGGCGACGACGCCGCAAAGCCGGAAAATGAGACGCATCAATAGGTGCATCGGCTGCTCCCCCTTTTTGCCGTCCAACTTGGACGCTGGTCGTGGCGAAAAGCAAGGCTTCAGGCCAGCAATCAGGCAAAAAGCCTGGAAGGGACAGTCACCGTGCCCTTCCCGACCAAGGTATCCCCGGCACAACCTGCCCCAGGGCGAAGACAAGCCATTGGAGGGCGAGACCTACGCATGCTGGATGCAGTGTACACAAGCTTTAACCGCTATTCGGCCGCTGTCAGGGAGAGGGGGCGCTTGGAGGCGGGCGATCCGGTGCTTCAGTGGCTCATCTTCGCCGGCCTCAATGTGCTGGTGTTCCTCCTACTGTGGTTCTACGGGCTCATCCAACGGGCGCTGGACGCCGACCCGACGCACATCACGTTGCTCATCGTCCTCATCTACGTCGCCACGTCGCTGCACTGCCTTTGGCGGTGCGTGGCGGTTTCACGTGAGAGTGACGCTGAGACAAGGCTTGCGGCGACGGTGACCGATGGAGCCCCGCTCGGACATGGAGACGGCTTTGTCGCCGACCATGTGCGGGACCTCATTACGAAGTCGAAGCTGCTCGGCGGCGACCAGAAACTCGATCAGTCGTTGATGCTGCGCGTGCTCGCGCAGCGCATCAACGGGTCGACACCGTTCGGCGCCTTCGCTAGCGATCTGGCGATGAAGCTCGGGCTGTTCGGCACTATTGTCGGCTTCATCATGATGCTGGCGCCGATTGCCGGGCTCAATGGTGAGGATCAGGCGGCGATAAAGTCATCCATGGCAATGATGAGCGCCGGCATGGCGGTGGCGATGTACACGACGCTCGCCGGTCTCGTTGGATCGATCCTCATCAAAATCGAATATCAGTTTGTGGAAGGCGCGACGGCGCGTCTGTTCGCATCTGCAGTGGGTTTCACCGAAGTGCACGTCGTTCCAGTCCTCGAGCAGGGCAAGAGCGCCGCGCGATGATCGATGAATTCAACTTGCAGCCGCGTGAAGCGCCATTTGATCCTCTGAGCGCCATCCTGTTCAAGGCGCTACAGGTTATCGCTTTCCTTTTCTTTATCGCGTTTCTTGCGTTGTCGCAGCAGAAGGACACCGGCAAGGTTGACACCAAGGCCGAGTTCTTCATCTCGATGACGTGGCCGGACAACCATCCGGACGACTTCGATTTGTTCGTCCAGGATCCCACGGGGAACGTGGTCTGGTACCGCAAGCGCGATATCGGTTTTCTCACGCTCGAGCGGGATAACCGCGGCGGCGCCAATAGCTTCGTCAAAGTCGGTGGAGAGAAGATCCTCTCCCCCGCCAGGCAGGAGCTGGTGAGTATCCGTGGGATCGTCGCCGGCGAATATACCGTCAACGTCTATCACTTCTCGGCGCGCACCGGGCAGCCGGTGCCGGTGACCGTCTCCGTCGAGAAGCTCAACCCGCATGTCACCGTCGTCGCCCGCGAGACGCTCGACATGGACAAGGAGCGGTTTGAGAAGACGGCGATCCGCTTTACGCTGGATGCCGAGGGCAATGTCACGTCGAAAAGCCGGGTCGATCGCTCGATCCTGCAAAGCTTCTTCGATCATACGGCCAACGGCGCGTCCTACTCCAAATACGGCTACAAGCAATGAACACGCAGATGCACGTCATCGGCCTTACGGCAGCTTATGCAGCGCTCTGCACGTTGCTGCTGATCGTCCTAATTCACATCTCCATCCCCCGTCTTGCGAAAGCGGGGATGATTGCGCTCATGACGGCGTTCTGCGCCGGCGTGTTCTTTTTCTCGCAGGGCATGCTCGGTTGGGCCGCTGGCAGCGCAGTCCCGGAGCGCTTCCAAGTGTTGTGGACGCGCGTCGTCGAGCCGAACCCATCACAGCAATCGTCGGGTGCGATCTACCTTTGGGTGGAAGCGCTGGACGATCACAATCTGCCCAGCGGGGAGCCGCGCGCGTTCATCGTGCCCTATTCAGCCGCGATGGCGGACAAGGTCTCGACCGCGCAGACGGAGATCAAGAAGGGAAATGCGCAGGCCGGGACACGGCATGCCTTCACGCCGACTGTTGGAAGCGGAGGCGGTGCACCTGCGGGCGTCAACGTGCGAAATGTTTCGCAGGGAGCGATGGCGGGCGGCGATCCATCGGGCGGCGGCATCTTCGATCCGGCGGCCCTTGGCGGGCAGTCGAAGGCGATCGACCTTATTCCACTGCCGCCGCCGTTGCTGCCACCGAAGGACGACCCGTGAGTTCCTGTGGTCGCAATGCCGAACCAGGGGTTCATAAAACAACGATGAGACCAAATCGGCGATACAGAGGAGTTGTCGCAGCGCGGAGGGATACCGAGAGATCCAGCAAACCGCGCGGAGGGCCTCAATCAAGAAGGAGCGATGATCCTGTACTTCAAAGCGATGTGCACGAGCTCGACATCGGAGGTGACACCGAGCTTCGACTTGATGATATAGTGATAATTCGCCACCGTCTTGGCACTGAGATTGAGGGTGCTCGCTATCTCATTGCCGGACCTGGCATCCGCCAGCATCCTGAAAATATCGAATTCGCGCGGTGTGAGACGGTCGATCGGGCCGCGATCGCCATCGATGTGCGTAGCGGCAAGCGTCTCACTCATGTCCGGCCCAATGGCCCGCCGGCCTGAGGCAACATCGCGTATCGCCTGGATCAGCAGTGAGGGCGGACTGCTTTTGGTGATGTAACCTCTGGCGCCGGCCTGGAACGCCTGCACCGCGTAGGCTGCGTTCTCGTGCATTGAGAAGACGAGCACCTTGGCCGCATCGTCCCACTGACGCAGTTGGCGCAGTGCTTCGATCCCACCCTTACCCGGCATACTCAGATCGAGAACGACAATGTCGGGCTGGTGCTGCTTATACTGCGCATACGCGCTCGCGCCGTCGGCTGCCTCGGCAACAACATGCATGCCGCCGTGCTTTTCGATCAACCGGCGGTAGCCTTCCCGCACGACAGCATGATCGTCGACGAGCATGATGCGGATCATGACAGCCGTACCTCGGGAACCGGTGCTGGAGTGGGAATCGTCACCTGCACCCGCAGGCCACCCCCGGCGACGAGCTGGAAGTCTATGGTGCCTCCGAGCGCGTCGACACGCTCCCGCATGTTCGACAGGCCCATCCCCGGGCTAAGCTTTCCCGACGCCAGCCTGCTCGCCTTGCCGTCGTCCTCGATCGTCAGCCGCATGCGGCGGTCCTCGACAGCACCTGCGGAAATGATGTGCTCTAGTCGCAAATCGACCTTGCTCGCTTCGGCGTGGCGCACGGCGTTGGTCAGCCCTTCCTGCGCAATCCGGAAAACGTGCATGGCCGTGGCCGGCGGTAAGGGCCCAATCTCTTCCGGTAAATGTAAAGCGAATTGCGTGGCCGGACGGCGGCGCGAGTTCCAGACGCTCACCAGCTGCCGCAACGCCTCGTCAAGTCCGATTTCGTCGACGTCTGCCGGACGTAGCCGCCGGAGCGTCCCACGCAGGCTATGCAGCATACCGCCGGCGATCCGACCGACGCTGCTGGCCTCCGATGCGATGTCCGGCTCCGACACCTCCAGTGATTTCTCCATGGATGCGGCGAGTGCGGTGATCGCAGCCAGGTTCTGCCCGTATTCGTCGTGCAGTTCCCGAGCCAGCTCCCGTCGCTCCTCCTCCTGCGCGACGACCAGCCGCTGAGTCAGATGGTTGCGCTCATCGAGCATCGCTTCGATCTTTGCGGCGAGCGCGTTCGATGCCTTGCTGATGTGGTCGAGTTCCTTCAGTCGGAAAGAAGGAAGCCGCATGGAAAAATTCCCCGCCGTCATCTGCTCCAGGCCGCCGATCAACTGATCGGCCGGCTTCAGCGCCCTCGCTAAGGCCAAATAAACCAGCGATGCAAGGACAAGTGCGATGAGCGCGGTAAAAACGGTGAGTTGCCTGACCTGTTTCCAGGCGCGGGAAGCGACCGCCGACTGGGTTGAGGTAACGACAAGTGTGCCACGTGAATTAGCGCCCTCGCCGACGTGCCGCTTGGCGGCAGCGCTGTCGCCGTAAAATCGTTCCCAGACCCAGACAAACCACCTCGGCGCTGCCGCCTCTGCAGCAGGAGTGCCGACGCAGTGACTACGTACGAGCTCGCCAGCTGGGCTGTGCAGCTCGATGCATTGTCCGGCGAGGGATAGGTCATCGATCACCGTGTCCCAATCGGGAAAGCGCTTCTCGGTGTCGATCTGCGTCGAGATGCGCAACAACTGCATGTCGAGCTGCCTGCCGATGATGTCGACCGCCGCCGCAGCGCGCTCGATTTCCTCCTGTCTCGCCTCATGCACGGCATACAGAGCCGCCGCGACCAGACATCCAGCCGATACGAAAGCGATGCGCAGTAGTAAGGCCGCTTTCAGGTCGGTGAGCTTGCGGCTCCAGCGGGTGATCCATTGCAGCATATGCCGATGATCCACCTTTCCGTGCGTTTGCCAAGGCGGTCGACGTAATCTCGGGAAATTTGCCCGGCTCCAACCGGCAAATCACCGTGTCCGCATCTACTGGCGCTTCCTAGGCTCGCGAGCGTTTCTTGGGGCAATCGGAGATAGGAAAGATGAAGGTGAGGCCCATTCTAGACTTGCTGGCGCGGCGGTGGCTGATCGTAGGGGGGCTTATTGCCCTGGCCTTCGTCGGCGCGTTACCGGTGGCATTCGCAGGGCAAGCCCCTCCTACCCTGGCCGTCTTGCCGTTCGAGATCGAGGACACTTCGGGCGAGACCGGACCGCCCGACCGACACCAGAATATGCTCACCCGCACGACAGCCTTAACCGCCGAGGCGATCACCGCCAGCAATCTCTTCTCGGCCGTGCCTGAGGCAAAGGTATCGGCAGCGATCGCCGAGATAAACTCGGGTACCCATTTGCGCCGCTGCAACGGCTGCGAGCTGGACATCGCGAAGCATGCCGGCGCGAGATACGTGCTGGTGGGGTGGATCTATAAGGTCAGCACGCTCGTCCTCACCCTGCACGTCGACATGAAGGACACCGCGACCGGCAAGCTAGTATACGCCCGTGTCTTCGATTTCCGCGGCGACAACGAGAGGGCGTATCAGCACGCCGTGCGCACGATGGTGCGCTCCCTCCAGGACTCCATGCAACGCAACCCCCGGGATGTCGGCGAAGCAGGCGCGCCGAAGATCAAGATCGCAGTCTTCGATTTCGAGCTGGAGGACAAGAGTGCCGGCGGAGGAATTATTTCTGAGGACGACCTTGACCGGCGGTATCTCGGCGAGGCGACCGACGAGGCGAAACGCCTGCTCGCAAGCTCCGGCCGCTACCTTATCGTCGACAGCAAAAACGCAGACCTAGGGGAAGACGCGCGCAAGTTTGGCGTTCGGTATTGCCGGGGCTGCGACGCCACCGCGGCCGGCAAGCTGGGTGCCGACGCGGCTATGACCGGCGTCATCACGCGCGTGAACCGTACCGAGCACACGCTCCTGATCCGCGTCACCGACGCCCATACCGGTGAGCCCATCTTGACGGGCTTCACGGATCTGCGCCTCGGTGCAAACTATGCATGGCCCCGGAGTGTAAAGTGGCTCATGAAGACGCGCGTCTTGGCCTTACCGAAGTGAAGCTCGAGGCAAAAGGCCTACATCACTAAAGGAACTATCGGTCGACGACGATTTTGCCAACGCGGCGCATATCCGCGGATCGGCCTCGCCGAGTTTGCGGACATGCGCCGCAGCTCACTGGTAGACGAAAGGGTGGGGACGGCCGAGTCCGCACCTCTCCTCCGAACGGGCGATCGCCTCCATGTCGGATGACGCTCCGGAAGCGGACGTCAGTTCTCCACGCGTGTCAGTAAATTGGGGGGCGCTGGTATTCAATTTCCGGCATCGGTCGCCCCACTATGTTGAGGTGATGAGCACGTCCGCTGATTCACCAGTCCTCGCTTCAGACGTCGTGGTTTGTCACACCCCTGGAGTGCCACTGCGGCGCTAACAGGAGCTTGGGCTCGTGGGCAAGGAAGAAGCGATGCACGCCAGCAGCATCCCGTATTCGAAAGGGTGCTTGGCTGATGCTCCAGCTGTCACGTAGACGATGCCCCGTGCCCGAGGTCTCAGTTCGAGTGGTCGACGATGAAATCCTGGTGATGGGCGATCACGTCAACAAAGGCTACCTCGACAGCCGGTGAGCCGCGGCCTCAGTTGTCGTTTTGCACCAGGAAGAATAGAACTCCAATACTTGTATACTTGTGGAGTAGACAAATAGCGAAGGCCGCCCCAAAGTTGCGGACGGCACCACCGTGGTGCCAGCGTCAAGTGTGCGTATCGGGGGTCTTATGTCGCGTTTGCGTGGTGTGGCGCGGTCGTCGTTGACGGTCGCGATGATGACGGTCGGCATTGCTGGAGTGAAGGCACAGGAGCCCCCATCATCAGCCCGACAGGAGCCGCAAGTAACGCCGCTGCCCCCAGTGACGGTCGAAGCTCAGAAAGAAATTCCGAAGAAAAAGGCCAAAGCGAAATCCAAGCCGGCTAAGGCTGTTTCAGCGCCAAAGGTGCCCACCGCCCCACAGCAATCGAAGTCGAATTCCACCCAGACCGAGACGGCAACTGGACCCGTGAAGGGCATCGTTGCAACGCGCAGCGCGACAGGCACCAAGACAGACACGCCGCTGATCGAGACGCCGCAGTCGGTTTCTGTGGTGACCGCTGACCGCATCTCGCAGCAGGCCGTCACCAGCCTCAATCAGGCTCTTGCGTACACTGCTGGTGTCATGCCGGCGATCTGGGGACTGGATACCCGTTTCGACTGGGTCAGTATCCGCGGCTTCGACGCCTACCAGCCCGGATATTTCATCGACGGCCTGCTGGCCAGAAATAACAACACATGGGCCGTGGCGAAGGTCGAACCCTATGCGGCCGAGCGCATCGAGGTGCTGAAGGGACCGCCTTCCGTCCTCTACGGGCAAGGAAACGTGGGCGGCATGATCAACGTCGTCAGCAAACGCCCGCTCGATGAACCGTTCAACGAGGTGCAGGTTCGAATTGGAAACAACAACCGCCTCGAGACGGATTTCGACTTCTCCGGCCCCGCCACCTCCGATGGCAAACTCCTCTATCGCCTCACGGGCGTCGTCGTCGACACCGACACGCAGATGGATTTCGTCGACGAGAAGGAAATGTTTATCGCACCGGCTCTCACCTGGAAGCCGGAGGCAGGCACGACCCTTACAGTGCTCGGCCAGTACCGCAAGGATGACACCGTCCCATCGCCGGCGACATACTTGCCCACTCCGGATAGCAAGGTTCGCCCGAACCTATTCGTAGGCGAGCCGGATCACGACAAGTTCGAGCGCGAGCAATGGGCGGTTGGATACCTGTTCGAGCACCGCCTCGACAGCATCTGGAAGGTGCGCCAGAACCTGCGCTACACCTCCATCGACGTCGACTACAAGACCGTCTACGGCGTTGGCTCGTCCGATAACGGCGCTACCCTCAATCGCGTTGCCTTCCGCTCTGACGAGACGGCTGATCTCTTCACGGTCGACAATCATGCCGAGGCAAAATTCGTCACTGGTAACGTTCAGCACACGCTGCTGGCCGGCATCGACTACCAGCGCAACTGGTACTCCATCCGTTCGGGCAGCGGGGCGGCATCTCCGCTTGATCTGAGCAACCCCGTCTACGGCATCGATTTCGACGAGCCGGCGATCTCGACCGATGCGGGTACGGTTTTAGGCCAGACCGGCCTCTATCTGCAGGAGCAGGCGAAGATCGCAGAACGCCTCATCGTTACGCTCGGCGGCCGCTACGACTGGGCTCGGACGGAGCTCGACGACCGCAGCGACAACGATGCTGATCAGGAAAAGACCGATAAGGCGTTCACCTGGAGAGGAGCCCTTCTCTATCGTGACCCGAGCGGGCTAGCCCCATACTACAGCTACTCCGAGTCGTTCTTCCCGCAGAGCGCGTCAGGCGAACTGTTCGAACCGGAAACGGGTCAGCAGCATGAGGTCGGCGTCAAGTACGAGATGCCGGGAATTAGGAGCCTCTTTGGCGTCGCCGCCTTCGACATCAAGCGCCAGAACTACCTCACCTACGACCCGGGCGACAATTACGCTGCGAAAGCCACAGGCGAGATACATTCGCAGGGTATCGAATTCGAGGGTGCGGCAGATCCATTGCCGGGCCTCGAGGTGCTCGCAACCTACACGTGGATACCCACGTTCGACATCACCAAGAGCAGTGACCCGAGCGAACTTGGACAGCGCTCGCCGATGGTGCCGGAGCACACGGCATCATTCTGGATGCATTACCAGTTGCAGGACGGCGCGTTCAAAGGACTCGGCTTCGGCAGCGGTGTGCGCTACATCGGCGACAACCCTGGCTACCTGGGAACGGTAACGGCGCCGGACGTCACTCTGTTCGACGCTGCAATCGACTATGAGATCAATGACTGGCGTTTCGCCGTCAACGCGACGAACCTGACGGACGAGTATGTGATTAGCTGCTACAGCAGCTGTTACCTCGGCGAAACGCGCAAGGTCATCGCCTCCATTCGCCGCCGCTGGTGACCCGAGAACAAGGTTCGAGTCCTTCATCACCCACCATTCCCTTCAATGGGTTAGTCTGGAACACCGCTCTTACACGGACGAAAGAAGAATCCACGGTCGCCGCTTGCGTGGTGCGGTGAGCCGCTGGGCCTCTGTCCGTTCGGTCATGCCCCGTATGCCAGATTGTGCCTGACTACGGCTCCTCAGCCTTGGCCGAAGACTGCTTGAGCTCCGCGCTGAACCAAGGTGGCAACTTGAAGCGGCCCACGCGATAGGGGTCGGGGGCGATCAGGACGCGCTGGCGCGATTTGTTCTGGAGCTGAAAGAACAGGTGCGGCATGCCCAAAGATGGATCGTTCGTCTGGTTAGGGAACGGGATCGCCGACTGCCAGACGGGATGATAGCAGATGGCCCCGGCCACGCTGCGGAACACGATCGAACGCAGCCGTTCGGCAACCTTGCGGTTCTGTTCGAACCCGCCCGGTCCCGCTGTGCCGCCGGCAGCCGCCGCAGCAAGCGCATAGTGGTGCAATTCGCTGTAGGTCTGGCAGCCGACGTTGGGCGTTGAATCCTCTCCGAAGCGCTCATAATAGCGTTTGGCGAATGCATTGCCCAAAGCGTCGGGGATGAGCCCAATGACGGTGCCGACGATAATGCCTTCGGCCGCTGGTCCTGCTGTCGCGCTGAACGCCTCGTGCATCGCGCCATACTGCAGATAGACGAGTGCATCCACCGGCCGTTCGACAAACTGGCGCTGAAATGATGCAAGGTCGCCGACGTAGAAATGTGTGTTGGCGATCACCGCCGGATCAGCAGCCCGTATTTGCTCGATTGTCGAGGACCACTCGGTCGTCGGCGTGCTCACGATTTTCGGGCCGTATGAGACAACCCAGCCGAATTC
>Ga0164243_10013976_pt1 | contig 11231 bp, 13 predicted proteins | sample OricompcompostOP_FD_108781 | JGI IMG/M metagenome (GOLD analysis project Ga0164243, IMG submission 108781) | Organic Plus compost microbial communities from Emeryville, California, USA - Original compost - Organic plus compost (OP) | ecosystem: Engineered > Solid waste > Mixed feedstock >... | reverse complement strand
TGGATGCCCGAAGCCGCGGAGATTGCCCCTTCCGCCGCCGGAAGCGCCCGATCCTCGTCATCTCCGGCCATCTGCCCTCCGCCTTCCTGCGGGTCCCGCAGGACCCCGATCCGGGCCGGTGATACCGGGGCCGGGGCCGGCTTGTCCAGCGCCGGGCCCGCATCGGAGACCGCGCGACCGCAACCGGCCATCGCCGCCCGGCCGCCCGCCGGCGGCACCCGGCGTCGCGGATCCGGTCTTTAGGCGCGCAAGGCCATGCGCTCGGGGTTCTGGCGTTGCGAGACCGGATCGCGCAGCACATATCCCCTGCCCCAGACCGTCTCGATATGGCTTTCCCCATTCATCATCGCCGCCAGCTTCTTGCGCAATTTGCAGACGAAGACGTCGATGATCTTCAACTCCGGCTCGTCCATTCCGCCGTAAAGGTGATTGAGAAACATTTCCTTGGTCAGCGTCGTGCCCTTGCGCAGGCTCAGCAGTTCCAGGATCTGGTATTCCTTGCCGGTCAGATTGACGGTGCGCCCGCCCACCTCGACCGAGCGCGCGTCCAGATTCACCACCATTTCGCCGGTGCGGATCATCGACTGGCTATGCCCCTTGGACCGCCGGATGATGGCCTGGATCCGCGCGATCAACTCGTCGCGGTTGAAGGGCTTGGTCATATAGTCATCGGCGCCGAAGCCAAAGCCGCGCAGCTTGCTTTCGGTATCGTCCGAGCCGGTCAGGATCAGGATGGGCGTATCGACGCGCGACAGGCGGATCTGGCGCAGGACCTCCATCCCGTGCATGTCGGGCAGGTCCAGATCCAGCAGGATCAGGTCGTAATCGTAAAGCTTGGCAAGGTCGATGCCCTCTTCGCCCATATCGGTGCGATAGACATTGTAGCTTGCATTGGTCAGCATCAGCTCGACGCTGCGGGCCGTGGTCGGATCGTCCTCGACCAGAAGGATTCGCATGGCATTTCCCCTTGTTAACCAGACAATTGCTAAAACCTCCGCGCAAAAGGTTAATATCACGTTACCGTCGATTCCTCCAATATGGATAAACCTAAGGTTGCCGAAATTTCTGCAATTGCGTGATCTTCAACGCATTCCGGCCATGCCGGCGAAAGGCCCGGGCCCAGCTGTCGAATTCCTCCTCGGTCAGGTCATAGCGGCGGATCGCCTCTTCGCGCGGCAAGAGGCCGTAATGCACGGCATCAACCACCGCCGCCTTGCGGCTGGCCACCCATCGGGTTCGCGGTGCCGGCAGGTCGGCCAGCGTGAGGATGCTGCCATCGGGCAGGCTTGCGGTGCGCGGACCGGGGGTCTTTTTCAAAAACATCGGCAAGTCCCTGTCTTCCTGACCGCGTTTATGCCGCAAACCCCTTAAGCCCAGGTGAAGTGGCGCGGCGTTTTCCGCCCCCGCGCCCTTGAGAATTTCCGCATTTTTCCTATAAATGTAAGCAAACTGCGGGGCCCAAGCCGCGAACACGCCCCGCGAAAGGACGATCCATGACAGCGCCAGACACCCTTCTGCGCCACGCCGCGCCAGATACCACCGTGAATTCGCTGGGCTTTTCCAAGCCTCCGGCCCAGACGCGCGTGGTCGTCGCCATGTCGGGCGGCGTGGACAGCTCAGTCGTGGCCGCGATGCTGGCCGCCCAGGGCTATGATGTGATCGGCGTGACGCTGCAGCTTTACGACCATGGCGCGGCGCTGGCGAAAAAGGGCGCCTGCTGCGCCGGCCAGGACATCCACGACGCCCGCCGCGTGGCCGAACGCATCGGTTTTCCCCATTATGTGCTGGATTACGAAAACAGGTTCCGCGAATCGGTGATCGAGGAGTTCGCCGATGCCTACCTTGCCGGCGCCACCCCGGTGCCCTGCATCCGCTGCAACGAGCGGGTGAAATTCCGCGACCTGCTGGAAACCGCCCGCGAGCTTGACGCCGATTGCATGGCCACCGGGCATTACATCCGCCGCATCGACGGGCCGAACGGGGCCGAATTGCACATGGCCGCCGACCCGGCCCGCGACCAAAGCTATTTCCTGTTCTCGACCACGCAGGAACAGCTGGATTTCCTGCGCTTTCCCCTGGGCGGGCTGGCCAGCAAGGCCGAAACCCGGGCGCTGGCCGCGCAATACGGGCTTGCGGTTGCCGACAAGCCCGACAGCCAGGACATCTGCTTCGTGCCGGACGGCAATTATGCCGGCGTGATCGAAAAACTGCGCCCCGGCGCCGCCGATCCCGGCGAGATCGTGGACATGGACGGCAAGGTGCTGGGTCGCCATCGCGGCGTGATCCATTACACCATCGGCCAGCGCCGCGGCCTGGGCATCGGTGGCCTTGGCGATCCGCTCTATGTGGTGCGGCTGGACCCCCAGACCCGACGCGTCATCGTCGGCCCCAAGCAGGCGCTGGCGACCAGGATCGTGCCGGTGACCGAGCTGAACTGGCTGGGAGACGAGCCCCTGACCGGCGAGATCGCGATCTCTGCCCGCATCCGCTCGACCCGCCCGCCCCGCCCGGCCATCCTGCGCATGACCGGCGAGCGCCGCGCCGAGGTCGAATTGCTGGCCCCGGAAGAGGGCGTCAGCCCCGGCCAAGCCTGCGTCTTCTATGCCACCGAGGGCAGCCGCGTGCTGGGCGGCGGCTGGATTTCGCACCGGCGCGGCGGCTAGGTCCCGGCCCGGCCGGCCGCCGCGGCCAACAGCCGGATACGTTCGACCATGGCGCGCAGGCCGTTCGAGCGCTGCGCCGAAAGATGCTCCTCCAGACCCAGCCGGCCAAGCTCGGCGCCGGCGTCGATCGCCGCCACCTCGCCCACCGGCACGCCGGAATAGAGCGCATGGAGAATGGCGATCAGCCCGCGCACGATCAGCGCATCGCTGTCGCCCTGAAAATCGAAACGCCCGCCCTCGATGCGCGGCATGATCCAGACCTGGCTGGCGCAGCCCTCGACCTTGGTGGCCGGCACCTGCAGCGAGGGATCCATTGCCGGCATCGCCTTGCCCAGCTCGATGACATGGCGATAGCGTTCCTCCCAATCTTCCAGGAAATCGAAGGTCTCGGCGATCTCTTCAAAGGCAGGCGTGGCCATCGGGCATCCTCTTGCGGCGGGCGGCCTTGGCATAGCGCGACCGGGCAGCGAGGTCAAAGAGGCTTTCGCCCCCGCCCGTCTTGTCCTATCACTGCCGCAAAGACTGGCGAAAACGGGGGCAGGCTTCATGCGGTCGAAAACCTTTGGCATCCTTGCCTGTGCGGTGCTGACTCTGGCGCTGGCCGGCTGCGGCCGGATCGGCTCCAGCGGCTGGAACCCGCTGCGCTGGGGCGGCGGCGGAACGCAACAGCCGCAATCGCTGGAACCCAAGGGCGGCTATCCCACCGCGGTCGAGGACGGGCGCCTGCCCCTGGCCCGGATCACAAGCGCGAAATGGGAACCGCTCTACGAAGGGCGCATGCTGGTCGTCACCGGGCTGGCCGCCAGCAAGGGCTGGTGGGACCTGGCGCTGATGACCGAGGTGCCGATGCCCAGGGGCCGCATCCGCCCGGATCAGGACGGCGTGCTGCGCCTGCGCCTGGTCGGCAGGCCGCCGCTGCCCGACACTTTCGCCGCCGCGAATCCCGCCAATCCGGCCAGCGATACGGTGACGGTGGCGCTGACCATCCCCCATGCGGCGCTGGCCGCGCTGCGCGAGGTGGTGATCACCGGCGCCGGCAATGCGATCACGCTGCGGCCCTGAGACGGCCGCGCCAGAGGGTTGCAGGGACGCTGCGGCCGGCGCGGTTGCGAGATGGGTATTTCAGGAACGAAGAAGTCGGAGAAAGCGACAGGCTCTTCTCCGTTACTTAAATACCCATGACCAGATTGCCGCCCGACCCTGCCAGACCATCGGGGCCAGACCATCGGGGCCAGACCATCCGGGGGCCGGCCGGCAAGGCGGCGGGCAATCATGGGTCGGCAGATCGCTGCCGGGCAGCCGTCGCGTCAAGGCAGGACAAGGCCCGTAGGAGGTCCGTGATCCGGCGGGGCCTTGCCCGGAATGCCGGCCGCCGGGGCGGTTCAGCCCATCTTGCGCAGATAGGTCCAGGTCGGTACACGGGCGTCGCGCGCCACCGACCAGCTTTCCGCATCGCCGAGATATTCAAACCCGCAATTGGTCAGGACGCGGGCTGAGCCGGGATTGTCCTGGAACGCCTCGGCAAACAAGGTGCGCGAGCGATGGGGATTGGCCTCGACCAGGGCCGAGACCGCCTCGGTGGCGAAGCCGGTGTTCCAGAACCCCGCCCCGACCCAGAAACCAAGCTCGGACTGTTCCCTGTCGATCCGCGTCAGCGAGACCACCCCCAGCAGTTCGGCTAGCTTGTTGGCCGAGCCGTCGATGGCCCAGACATCCTCGTCGCGATCCTCAGCCATGGCGCGGCGGACATAGGCATCGGCGGCGCCCGGCGGCAAGGGATGGGGAATCGAACGGGTTCCCTCGGCCACGCGGCGGTCGGCGGTATAATGCGCGATCAGCCCCGCATCTGAAGGCCGAAGCGGCCGCAGCACGAAACGCTCGGTCACGATCTCGACCTGGCGGACATCCGAGGAAATCAATTCGTTCATGTCACTCTTCTCCCCTTTTACTCGCAATCATATGGGTGCGGATCCTGAAAACGCGAAGGGGACCGGCGCTGCCGATCCCCCTTTGCACCCGAGCTTTGAAATCGGCTTACTCGGCGGCCTCGATATTGGCGGGAAGCACGGAAATATAGGTGCGGCCCTTGAGCCCTTTCTTGAAGGTCACGTGGCCGTCGGTCAGGGCGAACAGGGTATGGTCGCGGCCCATGCCGACATTCTGGCCCGGCCACCAGGTGGTGCCGCGCTGACGCACGATGATATTGCCGGCGACGGCCTGCTGGCCGCCATAGAGTTTCACGCCGAGACGACGACCGGCCGAATCGCGGCCGTTGCGGGACGAACCGCCTGCTTTCTTATGTGCCATGGCTCAGTCTCCTTCTGCCTCAGTTGGCGTCTTGGGCCGGAACTTCGGCTTCCGACTTCTTGGCTTTCGCCGGCTTGGCGGCGGGTTCAAGTTTGGTGCGCGCGCCGACGGCAGGTTTCACATCGGTCTTGTCGCCGCCGTTTTCAAGCAGCCCGGTGATGCGGACCAGGGTCAGTTGCTGGCGATGGCCGCGAGTGCGCTGCGAGGAATGCTTGCGGCGGCGCTTGACATAGGTGATGACCTTGTCGGCCTTGATCGTGTCGATCACCTCGGCCTGCACGGCGGCGCCGGCGACCAGCGGCGCGCCCACGGTGGCGCCGATCATCAGCACTTCGTTGAACTGGACCTTGTCGCCGGCTTCGGCATTCAGCTTTTCGACGCGCAGCACATCGCCGGCCTGAACCCGGTATTGCTTGCCGCCCGTCTTGAGAACTGCGAACATTCCGTCTTTCCTTGCTCTGCCGCGTCCTTCGGCCCCCGCGTCGCGGATGTTGATGGGACCCTGGCCCCGCCTTCGGACAGCGCACCCTTCCAGGGTGAGGTTCAAAATATGATGCCGGCAACGGGCATGCGCCCGGCCGGTCGCGGGTATATCGCGGATTCGGAGGGGCCTGTCAACAGAAATGCCGCCCGGTCCCGGGCGCTGCGTCGCCCCCGTCGCGGGCGGGCCCGGACCGGCGGGACGGGCGCGCAGCTCGGCGCCGGAGCGCGGCAAGGTGGTGGGCTATGCGGGACCCGGATGAGAACTATGTCTACTCCATAGCCCTCTATACCCCTCCAAAATAGGGATGTCTGTTTCCCGCCTTGCGGGCTGACGTTCAAATGCCGATGGCCACTTGCCAGGCAGGCATCGCGTGGGCCCATCCCGATAGTCGTTAGGCATGCCGCTCTTGGCGAGGTAAGGGCGCGCTGCTGAAAGAAGAAAGCACGATCACCGCCAAGGGTCAGACGACCGTTCCCAAGAGCGTCCGGCAGGCTTTGGGCGTGGACTACGGCGGGCGCATCGCCTTCTTTGTGGACGATCAGCGCCGGGTCTATGTCGAGAAGGCGACGGAAGAGGCAAGCGATCCGGTCGTGGATCGCTTCCTCGAATTTCTGGCGCAGGACATGAGCAAGAACCCCGGCACATCCATCGCCGCGCTGCCCGCCAGCCTGCGCGGTCGTGCGGCTGCGCTTGTCGGGAACATGGACGTTGACCTTGATGCCGAGATTGATGGGGATGTCGCGCTCTAGCCATGCTGACGATCAATGGCTGGACCATTCTGGCGCATCCCCTTTTTCTCGATCAGTTGGCAAAGCTGACCGACGCTGTTGGGGCGTTGAAGGCCAGGAAGCCCGGCGAGTATCAAAGGAACGCGAGCACGAAGCTGTTGGCTGCTTTGAACAAGCTGGTGTTCCAGACAATCCCCGCCGATCCGTCGGCAACCATCTATCGGCAAGGTTCCACGCTCGGCGAGGCGCACAAGCACTGGTTCCGGGCGAAGTTCGGCAATGGCCGCTTCCGTCTGTTCTTCCGCTATGACTCGACCGCGAAAATCATCATCTTCGCCTGGGTGAATGATGAAACGACTCTGCGGACCTATGGCGCGAAGAGCGATGCCTGCAAGGTATTCAAAGGGATGCTGGAGGACGGCAAACCGCCTGACGATTGGGCCGCGCTTTGTAAGGCGGCGTCCGATCAGGCCGCAGTTGACCGGCTGGAGAAAGCTTTGCCTCCGAAACCGTGACGAATGCTGTTGAACGTTACAGGATTGCGCGTTGCCCTTCGGGCCGGGCTTTCGGCTGCGCCGGAACCACGCTTGGCGAGCGCGTCTCCGCCACTCGGCTTCGCGGCAGCAGCAGGATCATATCCTACATGGCAAGCCGGTCTCGTCGTCATAGAGAAAATCCTGGCTGCGGGCGGCGGAGACACCAGCCGACACCTTCGCTGCACCGGACTTTCGACGCGCCTCGAGAAGAAGCCGGCGATCTTTGACGGATGGAACAGTGTGACCTGGTATCTCCAGCAGGGTAAGACCGGGAACCCCACACCGATTCCGCTGCACCCGGTGGTGCCGTCGATCCTCGACATGGAGCGCGCCTCGCGCCGAAAGGCCGGCGTCGTGGATCCGCGCCGCCCCCTGCTGACCAGCTCGCGCGGCCGGCCGTGGACGAGCAGCGGCTTCGGAGCTTCATGGCGCACCGAGCTGATTCGCCTTAAGCTGAGACCGGATCGTAAGGACAAATATGAGAAGGGAGCGTTCGCGCCGACCTTCCACGGCCTGCGGCACACGAACGCGACTCAGATCGTCAATGCCGTGGCCAGGAACCCCAAGGTGTTCGGTGGCATCCAGCGGGTGAAATCGATGCTGGGCCACCTGTCCAAGAAGATGGCGAAACACTACGCGCGCCGGGCCGAGGTCGAGCATATGAACGCCGAAACCCTGCTGCTGATCCCCGAGTCGGCAGCAGGCCGGCATGGATTGGGAAGCAGGACGAGGCATAAAATGGTGGGGCGGGAGGGGATCGAACCCCCGACCAACACGGTGTAAACGTGCCGCTCTACCGCTGAGCTACCGCCCCGATTGGGAACACAGCTTGCATAATTGGGAACAAGCTGCATTTTTTGCGTTATTTTCCGAGGGCTTCCGGGTCAACCGTCTCGGTGTAAACGAGACGCTCTACCAGCTGAGCTAACCGCCCCCGCCCCGGCTGATAGCGCGTTCGCCGCCGGCTTGGCAAGCGCGGCCGTCACCGGCGCAGCCGCGCGATCAGGGACGAGGTATCCCAGCGCCCCCCGCCCATGGCCTGGACCTCCTTGTAGAACTGATCGACCAGCGCCGTCACCGGCAGGCTGGCCCCGGTTTCGTCGGCGGTGGCCAGGCAGATGCCCAGATCCTTGCGCATCCAGTCCACCGCAAAGCCGAAATCGAAGCGATTCTCGGCCATGGTCCGGTGGCGGTTCGCCATCTGCCAGCTGCCGGCGGCGCCCTGGCTGATGACCTCGACCACCTCGGGGATCGACAGCCCGGCCTTTTCGGCGAAATGCAGCGATTCCGACAGGCCCTGCACCAGCCCGGCAATGGCGATCTGGTTGCACATCTTGGTCAGCTGCCCGGCGCCCGAGGGACCCATCAGCTTGCAGATCTTGGCATAGGCGGCGATCACCGGCTCGGCGCGGGCATAGTCCCGCCCGGCCCCGCCGCACATCACCGAAAGCTGGCCGTTCTCGGCCCCCGCCTGCCCGCCCGAAACCGGAGCATCGACAAAGCCCAGCCCCGATTCGGCGGCCAGCGCCGCAAGCTCGCGCGTCACCGCCGCCGAAACCGTGGTGTGGTCGACAAAGACCGCGCCCTCGGCCATGCCGGCGAACGCCCCCGCCTCGCCCAGGCAGACCTGGCGCAGGTCGTCGTCATTGCCCACGCAGGCCATGACGAATTCCGCCCCCTCGGCCGCGTCGCGGGCAGAGGCGGCCATCCGGCCCCCGTGGCGGGTGGTCCAGGCCTCGGCCTTGGCGGGGCTGCGGTTCCAGACCGTCACCTCATGCCCGGCGGCGGCCAGATGCCCCGCCATGGGAAAGCCCATCACCCCAAGTCCCAGAAATGCCGTGCGTGCCATCGGATTCTCTCCCTCCTGTCGAAAGGCGCGTTGATCCGGGGCGCGCCCTGTCCTATTCACCCGATGAATTCCATCACCCGGCGCGGGGGTCAACCTCTGCGCCCAAGCTCGGGACCGTGCCTTTTCATGGTGACACTTTTCCGCTGGCTTGTGCGCATGACGGTGGGGCTGATCCTGCTGGGCCTCGCATTGGTGGCGCTGGCCTGGTATTTCGCCATCCGCTCGCTGCCCGATTACGATGGCAGCTATGTGGTGCGCGGCATATCGGCCCCGGTCGAGATCGTGCGCACGACCGAGGACGTGCCCCATATCTTCGGCGAAAGCGACCGCGACGTGTTCTTCGCGCTTGGCTTGGCCCATGCCCAGGACCGGCTGTTCCAGATGACCGTGCTGCGCCGCGCGGCCCAGGGCCGGCTGGCCGAGATCTATGGCCTGGGTGCGCTGCCCGCCGACGACCTGGCCCGCCGGCTGGGGCTTTACCGCAATGCCCGCGCCTCGCTGCAGGCGCAGGACCCCGAGGTGATCGAGGCGCTGCAAGCCTATGCCGAGGGCGTGAACGCCTGGATCGAACAGGTGAATCTGGGCGCGCGCGGACGAGGGGCGCCCGAGTTCTTTCTCTATCCCGATGAGATCGCCTATTGGGAGCCGGCGGATTCGCTGGCGATCCTGAAATTGCTGGCCGCCTCATCGACCATCCAGATGCGGCGCGAGGTGCTGCGGGCCAGGCTGTCGCTGGCCGCGCCCGAACGCGGGCAAGACCTGGTCGCCATGCACGGCGAGGCGCCCATGCCCGCCTATGCCGCGCTGTTTCCGGGCAGCCGCTTTGCCGCGCCCGAGCGCGGGGCCGGGCCACAGGACTGGACCGCGGCGCTGGCCGGCTATCTCGCGCCGGCGGCCGGGGCCTCGGCCAACGGCTTTGCCGCCGCGGCCGGGCGGACGGCGGCGGGCGGCGCGCTTCTGGCCAATGATCCGCAATTCGCCCTGACCGCGCCCGGCCTGTGGTATCTGGCGCGGATCGAACTGGGCACCGGCGGGGTGATCGGCGGCACCATCCCCGGCATTCCCGCCGTGCTTTCGGGCCGCAATACCAGCCTTGCCTGGGGGATCACCCCGGCCCAGATCGACGATCAGGACCTTTACGTCGAAGAGGTCCAGCCCGGCAATCCCAACCGCTATCGCGACCTGGGCGGCTGGAGCGAGTTCGCCACCCGGCGCGAAACGCTGCGGGTCCGCGGCGGCGATCCACAGACCATCACCCTGCGCGAAACGGCGAACGGCCCGGTCATCCCCGCCGCGCATCTGGATCTTGGCACCATCCTGCCCGCCGGCCATGTCGCGGCCCTGTCCTGGACCGGCGGCCATGGCCAGGATCGCAGCATGAGCGCGCTGATCGGGCTGATGCGGGCGCAGGACCGGCAGGCGGCGGCCGGGGCGCTGCGCGACATGGTCGCCCCGGCGCTGCTGGTGACGCTGGCCGACAGGCGCGGCGTGGGCCAGGTCCTGGCCGGCGCCCTGCCCGGCCGCCCCGCTGGCCACCAGACGGCGGGACGCATGCCCTCGCCGGGCTGGATGCCGCAAAACCGCTGGCAAGGCTTCGGCCCGGCCCCCGCCGGACTGAGCGAGCTGGACCCCGCAAGCGGCATCGTCGCCGCCACCGGCGCGGCCGGGCCGGGCGCGGCGGGCTCTGGCGCGGCCGGGCTTGGCCATGACCGCGCCGACGGCTACCGGCTGGACCGGCTGCGGCATCTGATCGAATCGCGCGAGGTGCATTCGCGCGACAGTTTCATCGCCGCGCAGACCGACATCGTCAGCCCCGTCGCCCGGGCCTTGCTGCCGCTGGTCGGCGCCGATCTGTGGTTCACCGACGAGCCGGCCGCCCAGGGAACGCCCGAGCGGCTGCGCCAGGACGCCCTGGCCCTGCTGGCGAATTGGGACGGCTCGATGAGCGAGCACCTGCCCGAGCCGCTGATCCATGCCGCCTGGATGCGCGCGCTTCAGGACCGGCTGGTGCGCGACGAGCTTGGTCCGCTGGCCGACCAGCTGACCGAGCTGTTCCCCGATTTCATCGACCGGGTGTTTCGCGACACGAACGGCGCCTCGGCCTGGTGCGACATCCGCCAATCCGCCCCGGTCGAGACCTGCACCCAGATCGCCCGGCAGGCGCTGGACGCGGCGCTGCTGGACCTGGTGGCCCGGTTCGGCCCGGACCTGGCCAGCTGGCGCTGGGGCGACCTGCACCGTGCCCGCCATGTCCATCCGGCGCTGGGGGACATGCGCGGCATCTCTTATATCGTGAACCTGATCCAGCCGACCTCGGGCGCGGAATCCACCGTCGCCCGCGCCGGGTTCCTGAACCGCGGGCCCAATCCCTGGCTGAACGTGACCGGCGCGGCCTATCGCGGGGTCTATGACCTTGCCGACCCGGACAGTTCGGTCTTTGTCATCTCGACCGGGCAATCTGGCCACCCGCTGTCGCGCCATTACGACGACATGGCCGAGCTGTGGCGACGCGGCGAATATGTGGTCATGTCGCTGGACCCGGCGCTGGCCCGGGCGGCGGCGGCGGGCATCACCCATCTGCAACCCGCAGGCGATTAGCCCGGGCCGGCGCGCAGCCGCAAGGGCCTTGCATCCCGGGCCCGGCCGGGCTTCCCTTGTCCGAAC
>Ga0164243_10013974_pt1 | contig 11233 bp, 8 predicted proteins | sample OricompcompostOP_FD_108781 | JGI IMG/M metagenome (GOLD analysis project Ga0164243, IMG submission 108781) | Organic Plus compost microbial communities from Emeryville, California, USA - Original compost - Organic plus compost (OP) | ecosystem: Engineered > Solid waste > Mixed feedstock >... | reverse complement strand
GAGCATCACCTCGGTGGGCGCGAAGACGAGCGTCGGGTCGAGGTTGCCCTGCACCGCACGGCCGCCGACCCGCGCGATGCCGTCGGCGAGCGGCGTACGCCAGTCGACGCCGACCACGTCGGCACCGGCCTCGCCCATCAGCCCGAGCAGGCTGCCCGTGCCGACGCCGAAGTGGATGCGCGGCACGCCGAGCCGGCCGACCCGCTCGAGCACCCGTGCGGAGTGGGGCATCACCGAGGCGGCGTAGTCGGCCGGGGTCAGCGCGCCCGCCCACGAGTCGAAGAGCTGCACGGCCGAGGCGCCCGCCTCGACCTGGACCTCGAGGAACGCCGCCGAGATGCCGGCGATCTTGCGCATCAGGGCGTCCCAGACCTCGGGCGCGCCGAACATCATCGCCTTGGTGCGGGCGTGCTCCTTCGACGGCCCGCCCTCCACGAGGTACGACGCCACCGTGAACGGCGCGCCGGCGAACCCGATGAGCGGGGTGCCGCCGTTCATCGAGGCCAGCTCGCCGACCAGGCCGCGCACGGCCTCGGTGATCATCGGGACGTGCTCAGGGGTGAGGTCGGGGATCGCCTCGACGTCGGCGAGGGTCTCGACCGGCTTCGCGACCACCGGGCCGACACCGGGCTTGATGTCGAGGTCGACGCCGACCGCCTTGAGCGGCAGCACGATGTCGGAGAAGAAGATGGCCGCGTCGACGCCGTACCGGCGCACGGGCTGGAGCGTGATCTCGACGACCATCTCGGGGTCGAGGCAGGCATCGAGCATGCCGACGCCCTCGCGCACCCGGAGGTACTCCGGCAGCGAGCGGCCCGCCTGCCGCATGAACCACACCGGGGTGTGGGGCGCCTGCTCCCCGCGGGCGGCCTTGAGGAATGCGCTGTCAGCGAGGGCGTTCACGCCGCACATCCTCCCAGCCGCTCCGGCGTTGCGCACATCGCCGGATGTGCCGGTGGGCTTAACCTGATCCCATGGTCGCGCGTGAAGAGACGCGCCCGGGCTCGGGCGCGGAGGTCAGTCCGCCCGAGTTCCGCTCGGCGGTGGCGGGGCTGCACAGCGCCCGGCTGCGCCCCGAGATCTTCTGCGAGGAGATGCCCGCGCCCCAGCGGATCGCACCGTACGCCGCGGCCCTCAGCGCCGACCTCACCGTCGACGGTGACGACGTCGGCACCGGCCGGCTGATCCTGCTCCACGACCCCGACGGCAACGACGCCTGGGGTGGTGGCACCTTCCGGCTCGTCGCGTACACCCGCGCGGAGGTCGACGCCGACCAGGCCGGTGACCCGATGCTCGGCGAGGTGGCCTGGTCGTGGCTGACCGAGGCGCTCGACGCTCACGACGCCGCCTACACCGCGGCGTCGGGCTCCGTGACCCGGGTCGTGACCGAGAGCTTCGGCGGGATGGCCGACCAGGACAGCACCACCCAGGTCGAGATCCGCGCCTCGTGGACCCCGCTGACCGACGAGACCGGCTCCCCCGACGTACGCCCCCACGTCGAGGCGTGGGGCGAGCTGATGTGTGCCGCCGTCGGGCTGCCGCCGGTGCCCGAGGGTGTGGCCGTGATCCCGAGCCGGCGGGGTCAGCGTGGGCCGGCCTGACCGCCCCGATCTCACCCATGTCTGCTGACGACACCGCCGCCACCTCCGAGCCGGAGGCCCCGCTGCTGACCCTGCGCGACGGTCTCCCGCCGGTCACCGACACCGACGAGGGGCTGCGCGAGGCCGCGGCCGCGATCGCCGCCGGCACCGGCCCGGTCGGGATCGACGCCGAGCGGGCCTCGGGCTACCGCTACTCCAACCGGGCCTACCTGGTGCAGCTGCGCCGGGAGGGCTCCGGCACCTGGCTGATCGACCCCATCGGGCTCAGCACGCTCGAGCCGCTGGCCGAGGCGCTCGCGGGGACGGAGTGGATCCTGCACGCCGCGACCCAGGACCTCCCCTGCCTGGCCGAGATCGGCCTGCGCCCCGACCACCTCTTCGACACCGAGCTGGCCGGCCGGCTGCTGGGCTACCCGCGGGTGGGGCTCGGCACCCTGGTCGAGACGGTGCTCGGCTTCCACCTCAAGAAGGAGCACTCCGCCGCCGACTGGTCGACGCGCCCCCTGCCCGAGCCGTGGCTCGAGTACGCCGCCCTCGACGTCGAGGTGCTCGTCGAGCTGCGCGACGCGCTGGCCGCCCAGCTGCGCGAGGCCGGCAAGGAGGAGTGGGCGCGCCAGGAGTTCGAGCACGTCCGCGGCTTCGAGGTGCTGCCGCGCGTCGACGCGTGGCGGCGTACCTCTGGCATGCACAAGGTCAAGGGCCGCCGCGGGCTCGCCGCCGTCGAGGCGCTGTGGCGCACCCGCGACGAGATCGCCGCGCGCCGCGACGTCACGCCCGGGCGGATCCTGCCCGACTCCGCGATCGTGGCCGCCGCCAGCGCGATGCCGACCGACCGCGAGTCGCTGCTGGCCGTGAAGGGCTTCCACGGCCGCGGCGCCGAGCGGTACGCCGCCCGCTGGGTCGCCGCCCTCCAGGAGGTCGCCGAGCGCCCCGAGAGCGAGCTGCCCGTGCGTACGCCGCGTGGCGACGGCCCACCGGTGCCCCGCGCCTGGGCCGAGAAGGACCCCGTGGCCGCCCGCCGGCTCACGCTCGCCCGCGCCGCGATGGCCGACCTCGCCGAGCAGCACCAGGTGCCGGTCGAGAACCTCCTCACCCCCGACACCCTCCGCCGCGTGATGTGGGCACCCCCGCGCACCCGCGAGCCGGGCGACCTGCTCGACCAGGTCGCCGGCCTGCTCGCCGGCCACGGCGCCCGCGGCTGGCAGATCGCCCTCACCGCCCCCGTGCTGACCACCGCGATCCTCCAGGCCGGCTCTCCCCCGGCCGAGGAGGAACCCGCCGGCTGACCCCGACCCGGCCCATCCTGCACGCCGAGTCGGCCCATCCTGCACGCCGAGTCGGCCCGTCCTGCACGCCGAGTCGCAGGTCGCTGGTCGAGTAGCGCCGACCGCGAGCGGAGCGAGCCAGGACGGCGCGCATCGAGACCACGGCAACCGGCGTACCCCAGCCCTCCCGAGCCTGATCCCGGACCTCACCCTGTGGTCTCGATACGCCCACCCTCGCTGGCGCTCGTGCGGGCTACTCGACCAGCGAACCCTCACCCTGTTGGCTCGTGCGGGCTACTCGACCAGCGAACCCTCACCCTGTTGGCTCGTGCGGGCTACTCGACCAGCGAACCCGCACCGCCGAGTCGGTCGGCGGGCATACGCGGGCTGCGGGCGGGGCCGGACCTCAGCCGCCGGTGTGCTCCGCGGCGCTGTCGCCGATCCGCCCGAACGCGTCGCCGAGGAGCCGGCCGGCGTGGAGGATGTGTGACTGCATCGCCGCGGCGGCCGCGTCACCGTCGCCGGCCGCGAGCGCCTCGATGATGGCCCCGTGGTCGCTCACTGCGGCGTCGGTCCAGCCCTCCACCTGAGGGAAGTAGCGGCTCGGCGACATCCGGGCGGCGACCTTGAGGAACCAGCGCAGCCGCTTGGCGTCCACCGCCTTGGCGACCGCGTGGTGGAAGTCGTAGTTGTGGCGCTCGACCAACCGGTGGTCGCCCCTCTCGGCTGCCGCGACGAGGCGCTCCTGGATGGCCCTCAGCCCGGCGACGAGCTCGTCGTCGAACACCGCCGCCGCCCGCCGCGCGAGCTCACCCTCGAGCTGCGCCTGGACCCAGAAGACGTCCTGCAGGTCCTGCTCTGCGAGCGCACGGACGACGAACCCGCGCCGCGGCAGCAGCTCCACGAAGCCCTCGCCCTGCAACGCGAGCAAGCCCTCGCGTACGGGCGTCACGCTGATGCCGAGGTCGGCGGCGAGCCGGTCGAGCCGCAGGTAGTCACCCTCGCGTACGCGCCCGGTCATGACCAGGCCGCGCACGTGGTCGGCCACCTCGTCGGTGAGCGAGCGGCCCCGCCGCGCGGGGTAACCGAGCTCGGACATCCACTCCCCTTTCGATCGAGCCTGATTCTGCACCAGTCGTCGCGACCCCTTGCCAGCAGTTTCGTGCATCATATATGACATGTGATGCACGCCACGAAAGGGACATCATGACCACCACCGGCACCCTCCCCGGTCTGCTCGCCGAGGTGACCGCCACGCACGCTGACCACCCAGCGCTGGTCGAGAGCGGCAGCACCCTCAGCTATGCCGAGCTCGCGAGACGCGTGGACCGGCTCGCCGCCGGCCTCGCCGCACTGGGCGTACGCCGCGGCGACGCTGTGGCCATCTGGCTCCCCAACCGCATCGCATGGGTCGAGCTGGTGCTCGCCCTCGCCCGTCTCGGCGCGGTCGCCGTCGGCGTCAACACCCGGTACCGCTCGCGGGAGCTCCTCCACGTCGTGCACACCGCCCGGGCCACGGCGTTGGTGGTCGAGCCGGGCTTCAAGGGCATCGACTTCGGCGGCATGCTTCAGGAGGCGGCCCCCGACCTGCCCTCGTGCCTCGAGCACGTCATCACCGTCGGGCCGGCCACCGACCCGGCCGTCGGAGCCGGCCGCAGCACGGTGGCGTACGACGACCTCGTCGACCACGACCTGCCGCCGGTGGACGACATGAGCGCTCCTGACCTCCCCAGCAGCGCGTTCAGCTCCTCGGGCACCACCGGCGCGCCGAAGCTGGTGCTCCACAGCCAGTACGGCATCCGCGAGCACTCCGCAGCGGTGGCCGAGACCTTCGGCTACCGCACTCCCGACTGCGTCGTGCTCGGTGCGCTGCCGATGTGTGGCGTCTTCGGCTTCAACACCGTGCTGTCGGCGCTCGCGGGCGGAGCCACGACCGTGCTCCTGCCGACGTTCGAGCCGGACGCCGCGGTCGAGGCCATGCGTGAGCACCGGGTCACCCACACCAACCTGGCCGACGAGATGCTGCGCCGCCTCGTCGAGCACCCCGACGCCCTCACCACCCTGCCCGACTGGCGCGAGTGCGGGTTCGGTGCGTTCACCGCTACCGACCCGCTCGCGCTGGTGACCGCCGGCGACGAGGCCGGCAAGCGGTTCTTCCAGACGTACGGCTCGAGCGAGGTGCTCGCCGTGGTCACCTACCCGGCTCCCGGGGCCGACGCACAGCGCCGAGCGCTCGGCGGTGGTGTGCCCTGCCACCCCGACGTCGAGATCCGTGTACGCGACGAGCGCGGCCGGCTGTGCGGCCCGGGCGAGCCCGGCGAGATCGAGATCAAGGCGCCACACGTCACCTGCGGCTACTACGGGATCGACGGCATCCCCGACATGGACGAAGACGGCTTCTTCCACACCGGAGACCTCGGCCAGGTCGTGGCGGGCCGCGACGTCGCGTACCTGAGTCGGCGCGGCGACGTCCTGCGGCTCGCCGGGTTCCTGGTCAGCCCGCGCGAGATCGAGTGCTTCCTCGAGGAGCAGGACGGCGTGGCCGGGGCGCAGGTCGTCGGTGTCGACCTCGGCACCGACACCGCGCCGGTGGCGTTCCTGACGCCCGAGCCCGGCCGGGAGATCGACGTCGACGGCGTGCTCGCCGCGGCCCGCCACGAGCTCGCCCGCTTCAAGGTGCCCCGCATGGTCCACGTCCTCGACGAGTTCCCGGTCACCCGTGGCACCAACGGCACCAAGATCCAGCGCACCGTGCTGCGCGACCTGGCCCGCGAGGCCTGGCAGAAGGAGACCACCCGATGACCAGCAGCCTGCCCTCGCACATGACGGCGTACGGCATCGACGGCTTCGGCAGCCCCGACGTGCTCACCGAGCGACGGCTGCCCGTGCCCGCACCGGGGCCCGGCCAGGTGCTCGTCGAGGTGGCGTACTGCGGCGTGTGCCGCCACGACCTGCTCACCCGAGCAGGAGCGTTCCCGCGGGCGCAGCTGCCGGTGGTCCTCGGCCACCAGGTGAGCGGGCAGGTCGCCGCCCTCGGCGACGGCGTCGACCGGCTCGCGCTGGGCGACCGGGTGATGACGATGATCTTCACCGGCTGTGGTCGGTGCGCCCGCTGCGCCGAGGGACGCGACTCGCTGTGCGAGCGGCAGACCCCCGAGTTCCTCGGTGAGGACCGCGACGGCGGCTACGCCGAGTACGTGGTGGTCGAGGCCCGCACGACCACCCGGCTACCTGACGCCCTGCCGCTGACGGAGGCCGCCATCATGACGTGCACCCTCGGCACGGCGTACCACGCGGTCGTCGGCCGCGGGGAGGTCAGCCCGGACGACCTGGTCGTCGTCACCGGCGCCAGCGGTGGCGTCGGGGTCCACGCGATCGAGGTGCTGCGCATGCTGGGAGCGCGCGCCGTCGGCGTCGTCTCCAGCGAGGCCTCGGTCGACGCCGTACGCGACGCCGGCGCGACCGACGTCATCGTCTCCCCCGACCGCCGCTTCGCCGCCGAGCTGCGCGACCGGCACGGCCGGGCCGACGTGGTGCTCGACGTGGTGGGTGAGCCGACCCTGCTGGAGTCGTGCCACGCCGTACGCCCGGGCGGCCGGGTCGTGGTGGTCGGCAACGTGACCGGCAAGAAGGCCCTGGTGCCACCGGCGTACCTGATCCTCAAGGAGATCAGCCTCGTCGGCACCAAGTCGTGCAGCCTCGAGGAGATGGACGAGGTGCTCCGGCTCGTCTCCGACGGCTCGCTGCGGGCGCGGGTCGACACCGTGCTTCCGCTCGCCGACTGCCGCCAGGTGCACGAGCGCATGGAGAGCGGCGCCAACCTCGGCCGGGTGGTCCTCGAGGTCGGTGGCGAGCGCCGGCCCACCGGCACCCCGGCCCGGACCCCGGCCTGACCGATCCCCCACCCCCGACCCCGGAGAGATCCCATGGAAGCGATGCAGACCTTCTTCACCAACGTCATGCGCAAGTACATGCCCGACCCACTCGTGCTGGTCATCGGGCTGACGTTCCTCACCGCCGTCCTGGCGATGGTCTTCGAGGGCACCGGCCCACGCGAGCTGGTCACGTCGTGGGGCGAAGGCTTCTGGAGCCTGCTCGAGTTCACCATGCAGATGGCACTGGTGCTCGTGCTCGGCTACGTGCTGGCGAAGACGGGCCCGGTCGACCGTCTGCTCGACCTCATCGCCGCACGCGTGAGCTCGCCACGGACCGCCATCGTCATCGCCACGCTGGTCGGTGGCATCGCCAGCTACCTCAACTGGGGCTTCGGCCTGGTCATCGGCGGCGTGATCGCGAAGAAGCTGGCCAACCGCGTGGACGGCGTGCACTACCCGCTCATCATCGCGTCGGCGTACAGCGCGTTCACGTTGTACGGCTTCGGGCTCTCGGCCTCGATCCCGGTGATCGTGTCGACGCCGGGCCACCCGATGGAGGACGCCATGGGCGTCCTGCCCCTGGCCGAGACCATCTTCTCCCCCGTCATGCTGGGGCTGGCCGCACTCACCCTGGTCGTGCTGATGGTGCTCAACCCGCTGATGCACCCCCACGACCCGGCGAAGGTCGTGCCGATCGCCGAGGAGCACCAGGACGCCCCCGCGCGGTCGGTGACCAAGGCCGGCACCGACCTGGAGATCGCCGACCGGCTCAACCACAGCCGGGTGCTGGCGTACGCCATCGGGCTGCTCGGCGTGGCGTACCTGGTGCTCTACTTCGCCGACGGCTCACAGCTGAACATCAACGCCGTCAACTTCACCCTGCTCTTCGTCGGCATCCTGCTGTGCGGCACCCCGGCGGCGTACGTCGCCAAGCTGAGCGAGGGCATCACCACGGTGGCCGGCGTCGTGCTGCAGTACCCCTTCTACGCCGGCATCATGGCGATCATGGCCGCGTCGGGCCTGGTCGGGAGCATCGCCAGCGGTCTGGCCTCGGTCGCGAGCGCCGAGTCGCTCCCGCTGGTCAACCTGTGGGCGTCGTGGGTGATCAACTTCTTCGCGCCGTCGGCCGGCGGGCACTGGGTGCTGCAGGGGCCGTTCGCGATCGAGGCGGCACACAGCCTGGGCAGCTCGGTGCCGGCCAACACGATGGCCGTCATGCTGGGCAACGCCTGGAACGACATCGTGCAGCCGCTCTGGCTGATCCCCGCCCTCGCCCTCTCGAAGCTGCGGCTCAAGGACATCATGGGTTACCTGGTGATCGCGATGATCGTGGTCGGCGTCCTCTACAGCGCGACACTCCTCATCTGGGGCAGCGTCGCCGCCGGCTGACCGGGTGGGCGGCGTACGCCGGCTCACTCACCTAGGACGGTCTGGGACTCCTGGTCGATCCTCTCGGTGAGGCCCTCGATGTCGACGGTCGGGCCGCCGGTGAGGAGCTCGCGGAGGGTGGGGGCGACGGCGTCCTCGAGGGCGGGCCACTTGCGGGTGGCGGGCAGGACCGTCATGTTGCGCACGCCGCTGACGAAGGCGCGGCTGTTGAGCGGCTGCTTGGCGGTCTGGAGGAACTTCTCCGACAGCGCGACCCGCTGGTTGACGGGCACGAGGTAGCCGGTGTCGGCGACGGTGGCGACGGCCTCGTCGGAGACCAGGTCGGCCAGCAGGTCGGCGGCGGGCTCGGGGGCGTCGCTGCCGCTGCTGAGGCACAGACCGGTGTAGTCACCGACGGTGGCGGCGGAGTCGACCCGGGGGATCGGCATGACGTCCCAGCGCAGCCCCTCGACCTTGCGCAGCTCGGGCACCAGCGAGCGCTCGCCGATGATCATCCCGACCTTGCCCTCCTTGAACCACTCCTCGGCAGGCTTCTGCGCCAGCTTCTCGGGCGGCATCGTGATGGCGGCGTTGCGCAGCGTGCCCAGCGTGGACTCGAGCGCGGAGCGGGTGTCGTCGTCGGAGAAGGTGAGCGTCGTGGGCTCCTCCTCGTCGTCGACGAGCGAGCCGCCACCGGAGAGGACGAACGGCGCCAGGTCGGCCAGGGTGGGGTCGAACGCCAGCCCGGCGACCCCGCGACGCGGGCGGGTGGCGAACTGGGCGGCGGCCGTGAACTCCTCCATCGACCAGCGCTCGAGCTCCGGGTCGGTGGTGACCGGCAGCTCGCGTACGCGCATCCGGTCGAAGTCGACCAGGTCGGTGTTGATGAAGACGACCTTGGGCGAGACGCCGTACGGCATGCACTGCAGCCGGGCGTCGTGCGAGAACGCCTCGATCGCCTGCCGGGAGTAGCCGTCGCCGAGGTCGACGGCGCGCGAGTTGAGCGGGTCGTCGACGGGGCGGATCAGGTGGTCGTCGCTGACCACCGGGACGTCACCGCGCGGCAGCAGGAAGACGTCGGGCACCTGCCCGCCCTCCTGCAGCGCCGCCAGCATGGCTGCCGAGCTGGGCCAGCTGGTGAGGCGCACCTCGGCGTCGTCGGTGGAGGCGTTGTAGTCGGCCACGACCTGCTCGTACGCCGCCACCTCGGCCGGCGTGCCCCACACACCGAAGCTCAGCTCGGCGGGGCCGGCAGGCTCCTCGGTCGACGGCGTCGCGGCCGCGCTGCTCGAGGACGCCGTGGACCCGGGCGACGTGGGCTCCTGGTCGCCTCCGCATGCTGCCAGGCTGACGACCATCCCGACGGCCACGGTCACGACCGCGCTCGCACGCACCCTTCCCACGCTGCCTCCATCCCGACGCGCCACCATTGGCGCTCTTGAGCCGCGCGGATGCGCGGGCCGGTTCACTTTACCCAACGGTCACCAGGGGTTCGCCATCACGACGATCGCGGGGCAAGCCCGGAGACGAGAGGAGCACGCCGGACCGGGAGCGCCTCACGGCGCGTGGCCGCTCGTAGCGGCTTATGTTGGGACCCGGGGCTGCCGCAGCCCGACGTGCTCGGCGTCCACTGTAGACGCGCACCCGCCGCGACCCAACCCGGTGAGCACACGGATCGATGCCTGTCAGGTCACACCAGCCCGTGTGCGAGCTCGGCGTGGCCGGCGCTCTCCAGCTGCTCGGCGAGGTGGAGCATGCGGCGTACGTCGTCGGGCTCGTCGGCCAGGTGCGCCCGGCCGGTGGCGACCACCCGCGCGAACGCCGAGGCGCGGAAAAGCACGTCGGCGAAGTCGCCGGCGGCGATCCCGCGCAGCACCTGGTCGATCATGGCGCGCAGCTCGTCGGGGCCGGGCGGGTCGGCGACACCGGCCACGACCCGGGCGACCTGCGCCCGCGCGCGCCCGGCCTCGAACTGGCGGGCGACGGCACGCGGGTCGGCGTACACCCAGCTCCGGAGCAGGAAGAGACGCCACAGGCACCCGGCGAGCGTGTCGGCAGGCGCGCCGGCCCAGACCTCGGCGATGGTCTCGATCCCCTCCTCCTCGGCGAGGTGGAGGAGCCGGTCGGCGACCGCGGGATCGTCGGTCGCGCGGGCGCCCCGCACCAGCACCGCGGCGGCCTGGTCACCGGCCTCGGTCGCGAGCGCGGGGTCGACCCCGCCGACGATGTCGTCGAAGAAGCGGTCGCCCGGCTGCAGGGGGCGGTGGTGGTCACGGCTCACCCGACCACTCTAGGTCGGGCGCGGTCGTGCGGGGCTCGCGCGCCGACGCCGCTCAGTCGAGGACGCCGCTCAGTCGAGGACGCCGGGGTCGGCCGGCCAGTCCGGGACCGACTCGGGCAGGTCGCGCGTCGGGCTGCCGGTGAAGACCGGCGGCCGCTTCTCCAGGAACGACGCCACTCCCTCGCGCATGTCGGGCCCCTGGGTGAGGGCGGCGATCGTGAGGGTCTCGCGGCGGTGCGCCTCCCACGGCGAGGGCTCGCTCAGCCCCGACCACATCAGCTGCCGGGTGGCGGCCACCGAGACGCCCGAGGTGCTCTCCGCGATCTCGCGGGCGATCTCGACCGCGCGGTCGTACGCCGTCCCCGCCGGCGCCACCTCGGCCACCAGCCCGGCCCGCAGCGCCTCGTCGGCGCCGAAGAGCGCACCGCTGTACGTCCACCGCAGCGCCTGGGAGATGCCGACCAGCCGCGGGAGGAACCAGGTCGAGCACGCCTCGGGCGCGATCCCGCGGCGCGCGAAGACGAAGCCGAAACGCGCCCCCTCGTCGGCCACGCGGACGTCCATCGGCAGCGTCATCGTGGCGCCGACACCGACCGCCGCACCGTTGACCGCAGCGATCAGCGGCTTGTGCATCGCGGCCAGCCGCAGCGCCAGGATGCCGCCGCCGTCACGCGCCCGACCCTCGATCGAGCCGGCCGCGCTCTTCTCCTTGCCGCCGGTGAACGGGTCCCTGCTGCCGTCACCCAGGTCGGCGCCCGCGCAGAACGCCCTCCCCTCGCCGGTCACGACCACCGCCCGCACCTCGTCGTCGGTGTCGGCGGCGTCGAGCGCGGCGACCATCTC
>Ga0164243_10013973_pt1 | contig 11234 bp, 8 predicted proteins | sample OricompcompostOP_FD_108781 | JGI IMG/M metagenome (GOLD analysis project Ga0164243, IMG submission 108781) | Organic Plus compost microbial communities from Emeryville, California, USA - Original compost - Organic plus compost (OP) | ecosystem: Engineered > Solid waste > Mixed feedstock >... | reverse complement strand
TCCTGCATTGGGAGCGTTCGTATCGCTCTATGGCCTCTTTGCCGATCCGGCGACTGTATCGGATCACATCGCACTCCTCGAGGGCGTCCTGCCCTCCGAGGCGATCACTATCATAGAACAGCAACTCGACTCCTTGGCGAGACAGGATCAGCAATCTCTCGGGATCGGTTTCGCCATCGGGCTCGCGATCGCGCTGTGGAGCACAAACGGCGGCGTGAAATCGCTCTTCGAGGCCATGAACGTTGCATATGACGAGACCGAAAAACGCGGATTCGTTCGGCTTAACCTCGTTTCGCTGGCTTTCGCCCTCGGCGCCATCCTCATCATGATCGGTTTCATCCTGATCATCGGCATCATTCCGGCGGTTCTCGCCTACCTCAATCTCGACCGGGGGGCGGAGCGGATGATCGAACTCCTTCGGTGGCCGGTTCTCCTGATCATAATCCTCGCGGGTGTCGTGCTGCTCTATCGTTTCGGTCCGAGCAGGGCACGCGCAAAGTGGCGGTGGCTGAGTTGGGGAGCCGTCTTCTCCACCCTTGTCTGGCTCGGCGCCTCCTGGGCGTTCGGTTTCTATCTACAGAACTTCGCCAACTATAACGCGACTTATGGATCCCTGGGGACGATCATCGGCCTGATGGTTTGGATCTGGATCTCTGTCACCGTGCTGATCATGGGTGCAGAGATCAATGCTGAGATCGAACATCAGACAAAGCAGGATTCGACCATCGGAGCACCTCGTCCGATGGGCGAACGCGGAGCATTTGTGGCCGATACGGTTGGCGACCCGGCAGACAAGAAGTAAGCGGACCACAACGGAAGTTGCGGATCGGAGTCAAACAGGCTGCCCCTTTACATCTGGCACACTAATGCATTAGTGTGCCAGAGAGAACTGGAGGGGTGAATGGCAGAAGATCACAAGAGCAGGTTCGCTGAACTCAGGAGCACAAGATGGTTCGCCAACGACGACTTGCGCTCCATGGGCCATCGCTCCCGCATGCTGCAAATGGGCTATGACGAGGCGGATTTCATTGGAAAGCCTATCATCGCGATCGTCAACACCTGGTCGGATACCAATCCCTGCCACGCGCATTTCAAGCACCGTGTCGAGGATGTAAAGCGCGGGGTGGTGCAGGCGGGTGGCTTTCCAGTCGAGCTTCCCGGCCTTTCGCTTTCAGAAAGCCAGCTCAAGCCAACTTCGATGCTCTACCGCAACATGCTGGCGATGGAGACGGAGGAGATGCTGCGCGCCCATCCCGTGGACGGCGCCGTGCTGATGGGCGGATGCGACAAGACCACGCCAGGCCTCGTCCTGGGCGCCGTCAGTGCCGGACTGCCTTTCATCTACCTTCCGGCGGGCCCGATGCTCCGGGGCAATTATCGCGGCCAGCCGCTGGGCTCAGGCTCGGACGCATGGAAGTTCTGGGACGAGCGTCGGGCCGGCGCGATCGGCGCTCAGGAATGGCGGGAGGTCGAGCAGGGTATCGCCCGCTCCTACGGCCACTGCATGACCTTCGGAACGGCAAGCACCATGACCGCCATTGCCGAGGCCCTGGGGCTTACGCTGCCTGGCGCAAGTTCAATTCCCGCGGCGGATGCCAATCACATAAGAATGTCCACCCAGACGGGCCGGCGGATCGTCGAGATGGTGGCCGAGGATCTTCGCCCTCACAAGGTGCTGACGCGTGCGGCGGTCGAAAACGCCGTCATCGTGGCCATGGCGACCGGATGCTCGACCAATGCGGTCATCCACCTTCTTGCAATGGCAAGACGCGCTGGCGTCGATCTTACTCTTGACGATTTCGATGCCGCCAGCCGCGTCACTCCGGTGCTCGCCAACATCCGTCCCTCCGGAAAGCAATATCTGATGGAGGATTTCTACTATGCCGGTGGCTTGCGCGGGCTGATGAGCCAGCTAACCAACAAGCTTCATCTGGATGCGCTCACTGTGTCCGGAAAAGCGCTGGGAGAAACGCTGGAAGGGGCGGAAATCTACAACAAGGACGTCATCCGGCCCATCAACAATCCGGTCTATCACGAAGGCTCGCTGGCGGTGTTGAAGGGAAACCTTGCGCCCGACGGGTGCGTTATCAAGCCGTCCGCCTGTGAGCCGCGCCTGCTTGTCCATGAGGGGCCCGCACTGGTTTTCGACAGTTATCCGGAGATGAAGGCGGCAGCCGACGATGAGAACCTCGACGTCACTCCGGACCACATCATGGTGTTGCGCAATGCAGGTCCGCAAGGCGGGCCCGGTATGCCCGAATGGGGGATGCTGCCGATACCGGTGAAGCTTCTCAAACAAGGCGTGCGAGACATGCTGCGCATCTCGGACGCGCGGATGAGCGGAACGAGCTATGGCGCTTGCATTCTTCACGTGGCCCCCGAAGCGCATGTCGGCGGACCGCTGGCGCTTCTGAAGACCGGCGACCGCATCCGGGTCGATGTGCCGGCTAGACGCATAGACATGCTGGTCGACGATGCAACGCTCGCCGAGCGCAGAGCCGCCTGGATGCCGCCGAAACCCTGCTTCGAGCGCGGCTTCGGCTGGATCTATATCCGTCACGTGACGCAGGCCAACGAAGGCTGCGACTTTGATTTCCTGGAAACCCGTTTCGGCGCTGCCGCCGGCGAGCCTGACATCTACTGATCCGGAGAAACCATGACACACACGCCCCTGAGCGCCGATACGCGCGCGAAGCTCAGACATGTCAGTACCGCCACGCTTTCAACGCTCCTCTTCAAGCGAGGCTTGAGGAACCAGTTCATCCAGGATGTCCGGCCGCTCAGCCCCAAGCCCGAAAACATGGTGGGTGAGGCATTCACGCTGCGCTATATCCCAGCGCGCGAGGACCTCAATCCGCTCAGCGTATTCCAGGACCCGCGCCATCCCCAACGTCTGGCGGTTGAACAGGCCCCTCCCGGCAGCGTGATGGTGTTCGACAGCCGCAAGGACGCGCGTGCTGCCTCGGCCGGGGCGATACTGGTCACCCGCCTCATGGCCCGTGGCGTGGAAGGCGTGGTCACGGATGGAGGATTCCGCGACAGCCCGGAGATCGCGCAACTGGCGATCCACGCCTATCACAATCGCCCCTCGGCGCCGACGAACCTTACCCTCCACCAGGCGCTCGACATCAACGTGCCGATCGGCTGCGGAGACGTGGCGGTGTGGCCTGGGGACGTGATGGTGGGCGACCAGGAAGGCGTGATCGTCATTCCGCGCGCGATCGTAGACGAGATCGCCGAAGAAGCGGTGGAGATGACCGCTTTCGAGGACTTCGTGATCGAGCAGGTCGGCAACGGTGCCAGCATCATCGGCCTCTACCCGCCGACAAAGGAGGAAAACCTGACTGCATTTCGGGAGTGGCGCAGCAAAAACGGAAGATAGGGCGCCGTGCCGATGTCCGATCGAATCGCAATCCTGAAGGCCGCTCTCCTGCCTGAAAAGACGGCGGACGAACTTGCCGCCAGCTTCCTTGTGCACGAGATGCCCGAGGATGCTTCCGCCCGGGATGCGTTCCTTCGTTCTGCCGGCTCCGACATCCGCGGCATCGCCGTGCGCAAGAAGCAGATAGATCGTACTTTGATCGATCAGCTTCCCCGGCTCGAAATCATCGCAAGCTACAGCGCCGGTCTGGAAAATGTCGATGTGGCCTACGCGCAAAGCCGCGGCATTCGCGTTACCAACACCTCGCACATCCTGGCCGAAGAGGTTGCCAATCTCGGACTCGGGCTGATCCTATCTCTCACGCGCGGCATCGTGGCGGGCGATCACTTCGTGCGCATCGGCCGCTGGGAGAAGGAGACCGTTCCGCTGGGCCGCTCGGTGCAGGGGATGCGTATCGGTATCGTCGGTCTCGGGCACATTGGCGCTGCGTTGGCACCGCGGCTTGAAATGCTGGGTGCGGAGCTTGCCTATTCCGGGCCACGGCCAAAGGATGTGCGGTATTCCTATCATGCCGATATCCGCTCGCTCGCCTCGTGGAGCGAGATGCTCGTGCTCACCTGCCCTCTTACTCCGCAGACACGCGGACTTGTGAGCCGCGAGGTGATCGACTGTCTCGGGCCAGACGGCTATCTGGTCAATATCTCACGCGGCGAAGTCGCCGATGAGGCGGCTCTGGTGCAGGCACTTGCGGAGAACCGCATCGCCGGCATGGCGCTCGATGTATTCCAAGACGAGCCTCGTGTGCCGGAAGCCTTGCGCAGGGACCCTCGCGTCGTGCTCACGCCGCATATCGGCAGCGGCACGATCGAAACGCGCCAGCGCATGGGTGACGCCGTGGTGGATTCGCTTGCCGCCCATTTCGGGCTCCCACCCATCGCGCGATAAGTTGCTCGCCCGTCAGACCTGCCTGCTTCTCCGCCCTTCCCGGTAGGCACTGAAGAGCACACCGGAGAAGATTACTGCTCCTCCCAGAAGAACCCACATCTGGACGGGTTCATGGAAGAGCGCGAGGCCGAGGATCGCTGCGATCGGGAGGCGCATGAAGTCGGCGGAGATGATGAGGGAAGCGTCGGCAAACTTCATCGCACGCGCAAAGGAAACCTGAGCCAGAAGCCCGCCTACTCCCTGCAACGCCATCAATGCAAGGGCGCCGGGAGAAGGCCAGGACCAGACCGGCAAGGCAAGCACAAGCGCGAGCGGCACAGTCAGCAGCAGATTGTACCAGGCGATACGCATCGGATCTTCCTGGGCAGAGGTCACCTTCATGAGCAGCGCCACGGCCGCAAGCGCAATTGCCGAGGAGAGCGCAAACACCATGCCGATGCCGAATTCAACGCCCGGCGGCTGCAGGATGATGAGCATGCCGAGAAGTCCGGCAAGGAGAGCCGCGGTCTTATGCGCATTCAATCGCTCACCGAGAAACAAAGAGGAACCGAGGGTGACGAAGAGCGGCATGGTAAAGGCCACCGCCGTAACCAGCGCAATCGGCAGCATGGTGATTGCGAGGAAGTAGCTCACCAACCCCACGAGCTTGAGCACGGCACGCAAACCGTGGATGGGCCAGAGCCCGTTGGCGTTCAGATTGCGTTGCGCAGGCTTCAGCAGGAACAGGATGGCCACGAGGCTGAAGAGATTACGGAAAAACGCAATCTCGAGCGCATGAACCTCGCCAGCTACCAGGCGAACGAAAACCGTATCGAGCGCTCCCATGGTCGCATTGAAGGCCATGAGGGCAAAGGCCGCTGTCGCTGGAGACATTATACCACCATGACGCCGGCTTCGTCCCACTTCGGCTTGGGAGCTGCCTGGATTAGCATGCGCGTATAATCCTCGCGCGGATTGCGGAACAGCTTTTCGGTGGTGTTTTCTTCCACCACCCGACCGGCCTTCATCACCAGGATCCGATCGGCGAAATTGCGCACGATCGGCAGGTCGTGGGTGATGAAGATATAGGCGAGTCCCAGCCGGTCGCGCAGATCGGCGAGAAGCGAGATAATCTGCATTTGAATGGAAACATCAAGCGCCGACACCGCCTCGTCGCACACCACGACTTCCGGATCGCAGGCAAGCGCCCGTGCAATGGCGATGCGCTGTCGTTGCCCGCCGGAGAACTGATGCGGGAACCGCTGCGCGTGCTCCGGCCGAAGTCCCACGAGTTCCAGGAGTTCAGCGACCCGCTCCTTCCAGCGCGGCTTTTCCAGAATGTCGCCGTGGATGCACCAGGACTCCGAAATGATGGAGAAGATGTCCATGCGTGGGTTCATGGAGCTGTAGGGGTCCTGGAACACCATCTGCACGCGTCTCCTGAAGGCAAGGAGCTCGCGCCGATCCATCTCGAAAATGTTGCGGCCGCGGTAAAGCGCGGTACCGGAGGTCGCCTCCGCTAGCCGCAAAAGGAGGCGCGCCACCGTCGATTTCCCCGAGCCGGACTCGCCGACAATGCCCAGCGTCTCACCGCGGCGGAGCACAAAGGAGACATCATCGAGCGCCTGCAGCGATCTCTTCTTGCCGAACAGGCCGGATGAAAGCTGGTATATCTTGGTGAGGTTGCGCACCTCCAGAAGCGGTGCGCCATCGTGATTCTCTTGGCGCGCAGAGGCCTCGGCGTGATCAGGCAGCGCGCTCATCAGCTTTTGCGTATAGGCGTGCTTCGGCGCAGTGAACACCTCACGCGCCGCTCCCTCCTCCACGATCTTCCCGCCGTTCATGACCACGATGCGGTCAGCCATGTTGGCGGCGACCTCCAGATCGTGGGTGATCATGATGATGGCGAGCCCTTCCTCCTTCTGCAGCTTCTTCAAAAGTTCGAGGATCTGAGCCTGGACGCTGACGTCGAGCGCGGTTGTCGGCTCATCGGCGATCAGGATTTCGGGGCCGAGCGCAATCGCCATGCCGATCATGATGCGCTGGCGTTGACCGCCAGAGAACTGATGCGGATACCAATCCATCCGCGCCTCGGGGTCGGGAATGCCGACCCGCTGCAAAATATCGACGGACCGGCGGCGCGCCTCCTCGCCGCTGGCTATTCCATGGGCGGAGAACACCTCGGCCAATTGCCAGCCCACCGTGTAGACGGGATTGAGGTGCGAAAGCGGGTCCTGGAAGATGATGGCGATACGCCGACCGTTCAGGTCGCGCCGGCGCTCCGCCGGCATATCCATGATGTCCTCGCCGCGATAGCGGATGCGCCCCGAGACGATCTCTCCCGGAGGCGTATCGATCAGCCCCATGATGGCGCTGGCACTGACCGACTTGCCCGAGCCGGATTCTCCCAGGATGACGAGCGTCTCGCCCTCTTCCACGTGAAAGCTCACGCCATCCGTCGCGCGGAAGGAACCGTCGCCGGACAGGAAATCGACGGTCAGATTCTCGACAGCAAGGAGCGGTGCAGCGCTCATTTCCTGGATCTCCGGGCAAGTTCCAGCCGCCACCGTTGGTGCGGGTCGGAATAGATGCGCCACCAGTTGGACAGGATGTTGAGCGAGAGCGTCGTGAGCAAAATCATCAGTCCAGGCCAGAAGGATACCCACCAGGCGTTGGCGAGATAGCCTCTGCCGGTGGCAACCATCGAGCCCCATGTGAATTGCGGCGACTGAATGCCCAGTCCCAGGAAGCTCAGCGAGGATTCGGCGAGCACCACCGTGGCAAAGTCGATCGCGCCGATCGTCAGCAGAGTGGGGATGACCATCGGTGCGATGTGGCGGAAAATGAGGCGCGCGTGGCTCGCGCCGAGTGCCATCGCAGCGTTCACGAACATGCGCTCACGCACCTCCAAAACCTCGGCGCGTGTGGTACGCAGGTAGATCGGGATGCGCGTGATGGCGAGAACCAGGATGAGGTTCGGCACGGACGGGCCAAGGCTGAACAGCACCACCAGGGCGAGAAGCAGCGAAGGGAAGCTCATCACGATATCGGTCGCCCGCATGATGAGATTGCCGAGAGTGCCTCGCGAATAGCCGGCGATCAGGCCCAGCCCCCCACCAACGACAAGCGAACAGAGCACGGCGGCAGCGGCAATGCCCAGCGTGTTGCGGGCGCCGACCACCACGCGCGCAAGAAGGCTGCGCCCGAGCGTGTCAGCACCCAGAATGTATGCGAAGCCCTGCTCCAGGCTGAAGGGCGCCATATTGCGCGCACGGAAATTCGGCTTCTCGATAAGATCGCCGATGAAGAATGGCCCGGCGATGGCACAGAGGATCACCAGGACGAGAAAGGCGAAGGCCAGCGTGGCCAAGGGATCGCGCACGAGCAGCCGGAATATCCGGCGGAGCCGGTAGCCGGTGGGTTTCTCTACCTCGGAAGTGTGGAGCGAAAGCGTCGTCATGCGGTCTGATGCCGGATACGGGGATCGAGCACGGCGTAGACGAGGTCGATCACGATGTTGAGAACGAAAATGGCGATGGCCGTGATGAGTACGGTGGCTTGGACCAGTGCAAAGTCGCGCCGAACGATGGCGTCGATCATCAATTTGCCGATTCCGGGCCAGCCAAAGATCGTCTCCACCACCACAGCACCGTTGACGAGGCTGGCTGCCAGGTCGCCGGCAACGGTGATGACGGGAAGGAGAGCGTTTCGCAGCCCATGCACGAACACGATCTTGGAATGCCGAACGCCCTTAGCCTGCGCGGTCTTGATGTAGGGCGATGTCAACACGCCCATCATGGAGCCGCGCACGACCTGTGTGAGCAGACCGAAGGGGCGCAGCATCAGCACCCCGATCGGCATGATCCAATGCAGCGGCGTTCCGGTGCCCGATGTGGGCAGGAGCCCGAGCGAAACGGAGAAGAAGAGGATGGCGACGATTGCCACCCAGAAATCAGGCGCACTGGCACCGGCCAGGGACACGGTGGTGGCCAGGCGGTCGAAGATGCCACCCGGTCTCGTCGCCGCAAGGGAGCCAACGACGATGGCCAGGCTCAGCGAAAGGGTCATGGCAATTGCCGCGAGCTTAAGCGTTTCCGGAAAAGCTTCTAGCGCGACCTCCATGGCGGGCCGGTTACGGCTGAGCGCAGTGCCGAAATCGAAGTGGAGGAGGTCCATGAGATAGCGGCCGAACTGTATGTAGAGCGGGTCGTCGAACCCGTGCAGTTCATTGAAGGCCTGGCGCTGCGCTTCGGTCGAATCAAGCGGCAAATAGAGATAGGCGGGATCGCCGGTAAGCCTGGAAAGGAAGAAAACGAGCACCAGCAAGCCAGCGACCGCTACCAGGCTCTGCACGGACCGTTTGAACACATATGCGAACACGGCGCACTCCCTTCCCACTCAGCCGGACGATTTCTGCCGCCCTTGAGCATGGGGCGGCCGCACGTGCGAGCGGCCGCCCTCTGGGTTAGTTCTTGAACTTGATCTCTGCCAAGCGGATTTCGCTGTTGGTCTTCAGATCGGGCTCCCAATCGAGCCGCGGACCAACACGGACATAGCCGATCATGTGGTACATGGGCACGTCGGCGATGATCTCGTCATGGACGATCCGGAACGCCTCCTGGAACAGCTTTTCACGTTCGTCGCCCATAGCCGACATGGCCTTGGTGATGACCTGGTCCAGATTCTCGTCCGCAATCGTCGAGTACTGCCCCTCGCTCGTGTACATCACCGGCACGGTGAAGCCTGCGTCGCCCGTATTGTTGTCGTGCTGCTGCTGGAACAGGGTCGGCCCGCGCCCTTCGGGGAAAGGCTTGTCCAGATAGCGCACCCAGTCGGCTGCCTCCATCTCGCGGATGGTGACGTTAAGTCCGATCTCCTGCCATAGCGCCTGCATCGCTTCGAGCGATTCCGACCCGTTTGGGAAGAAGCCGTTGCGCCCGATGATGGTGATTTCCGTATCGACAGGCACCCCATCGGCCCGCGCTTCTTCGATCAGGGCCTTGGCGCGCTCCGGATCGTAGGGCCAGGGCTTGATATCGGGATTGTGGCCGAGCACACCCGGCACTACCATTTGCGACGCGCGCAGTACGTCCGGGCCGAACAGCGCCTCACCCATTCCATCCCAGTCGATCGCGAGGTTCAGGGCTTCACGAACGCGAACGTCATCGAGCGGCGGAATCTGCGCATCGATGCGCATGCGCGTCGTCTCCGAGTTCAGATATGCGAAATCCGTATCGGGATTCGTGGCGTCCTGAACGGCAATTGCTGGAGTAAGATCCGCCTCCCCGGACTCCACCATGGCCGCCCGGATAGCGGACTCGCTGCGCCAGAGATAGGTGGCCTTCGTGACTTCCGGCGCCTCTCCCCAATAACCGTCATAACGCGTCAGGACGATGCGCTCATTATCCGCCGATTCCAGGGTATACGGTCCCGTGCCAACCGGTTCGTTCACCTCCTGATCAAATGGCATATTGGGAGAAACGATCTGCACCGTGCCGATCAGCGTAGGCATGATCGGAATCGGAATATCGGAGGCAATCTCCACGGTGTATTCGTCGACCGCTTTGGGGGTGAGCGTCACGTCACCGAACTTGGAGCGGCTGTCGCACGTAAGCTTCGGGTTCATCAGGCGGTTGATAGATTTGACGACCGCCTCGGCGTTGAACGGCGCTCCATCCTGGAAGGAAACGCCCTCGCGCAGCTTGAAGCGCCAGGTCTTGTCGTCCACCTGCTCCCAGCTTTCGGCCAGATGCGACGTGACCTTGGCGGTCTCGGGCTCGATGATGGTGAGCGTCTCGGTGATGTTCATATTGATGACCCGGCCGATATCGGCGCGGATGGAGCGGCAAGGCTCCAGATTGGCCGGCTGTTCCGGCAGGACGATCGTGATCTCCTCCGCTTTCGCTGCCAAAAGCGATGCCGTCAGAGCGAGCACTGTCCCGCCTGCCATGAAAAATGGTCTGGTTCTCATTTCCCGATTTCCTCCCGGTCAGGTCCGTTGTTTCCGCGCACAGCACGTCCAGCGGCTTCGTTGCGGCCACACTAGAGCACTAATGCATCAGTCTGTCAACTTCTCGGCGCTTGCGTCTGGGATGTAGTAGCCGACCGTAAGCGGGCCTCCCGCTCCGCTTTCTGCAGCGCCTCAACGAGCGGGGCGATCGCCCTTCGCCCCTGCTCATCCAGATTGGAGACCATGGGTAAGAGGGGACCGCAATCGGCAATGCCAGAGATCGTTACAGCATCGTGCAGGACGGGAATGCCGCCCAGCCTTGCACGTTCCCTTTCGAAGGCCAGGAAGGCTTCGGAAAGCCGCCGCGCTTCTTCTAGGCGCCCACTTCTGTAGAGCATGAGCAATTCGTTAGCTGCTGCCGGCGCGATGCAAACCGCACCGGACGTGAACGTGGCGAGTCCGCGCCTGCCGATGTGATCATGTATCGGCGTCTCTCCCATGCCGCTGGCCACCAACTCCTTGCCAACTGCTTCAATCAGGGCGTCGAGATAGGGATCTGCTTCCGGCCTGTCGCGCTCCACCGCATATTTGACGAAGGCGACCGAACCCTCTTGCACCAGCCGGGCGAGATCTTCCGGGGCGACATAACCGTCACGCTTCACATAAAGCACGACACCAAAGCCGAGCCTGTCCGCGATCCGGCGCACCCCTTCTGCAACGCCTCGTCTGTCCGAGGGGAACTGCGTCGGCAACACCATGATGTTGCGCAAGCCCGCATCCTTTACCCAGGGTATCTGGTCCATCGCCTTGCCGAAATCCGGTCCGATGGAAAACAGAAGCCGGACGCGGCCGGCACAGGTCTCCGCGATGACAGCAATCGCCTGACGGAACGTTCGTTCGTCAAAATGGTAGATGTTCGCATTCCCACCATAGAGCATCGTGGAAATGCCGCCCGAAACAATATGGTCGATGATACGC
>Ga0164243_10013972_pt1 | contig 11234 bp, 12 predicted proteins | sample OricompcompostOP_FD_108781 | JGI IMG/M metagenome (GOLD analysis project Ga0164243, IMG submission 108781) | Organic Plus compost microbial communities from Emeryville, California, USA - Original compost - Organic plus compost (OP) | ecosystem: Engineered > Solid waste > Mixed feedstock >... | reverse complement strand
GGCGAGGTGGAAGACGATCTCGTACGCGAACGACGGGTGCAGGCCGACCCCGGCCGGTGCGTGCAGGCGCGCGGCGGTCCCGGCGTCGAGCGTGATGCCCCAGCCGCCACCGGTCGGAGTGCCGGGCAGCTCGCTGAGAAGGCAGCCGACCCGCCCGACGGCAATGCCGAGTGCGACCGCCGGGGCGAACAGGTCGCCGGTGCGGGCGCGGTAGCCCGAGATCCGCTTGCCGACGTGCACGCCGAGCCAGGCGCCGACCAGGCCGCTGAGGATGGAGCGGTTGCCGTACATCCACTGCTCGACCAGCGAGGCGTTCTCGCGCAGGTCGAGGTGCTGCCACCAGGTGCCGAGCCGCATCAGCAGCGCGCCGCCAACCAGGCCGCCGGCGACCACGACGTAGAGGCGGTCGTCGACGGGCCCCTGGCGGCGTGCCATCGCGACGAAGACCGCCACCGCGGCCAGCACGCCGAGGGCGACGCAGACGCTGTGGGTGTCGAGCCCCGCGACCGTCGGCAGCACCTCAGCCTCCCGACCGGACCAGGAACCAGAGCACGACGGCGGCCACGCCGACCGCCACCACGGCGGTGAGCACCATGCCGAGCAGCATGTAGAGCCCGAAGCGCCGGGTGCGCGGCACGGCCGCCAGCGCGACCGGCACCGCCAGCACCAGCAGCACGAACGGCACCAGCGACGCGACGGTCTCCCGCCCGAAGACCGCGCCCAGCACCGCGACGTACGCCGTCGGGATGAGGATCACCACGGCAAGGCCGGTGTAGAAGCCGGCGAGCGCGACGAACAGCGGGTGGTCACGTCGCCGTGCACCCGCCCCGGAGCCCTCCGTTGCCGTCATCGCCCACACGCTAGCCCGCGGGCCCGGCTTCGTCGGCGCACCTGACGTTGCGACACGCGACACGCCGACGATGGGGTGCAGGAGGTCAGGTACGCGAAGGGCCGGTCAGGTGATGCCGGTCAGGAGAACACGGCGTAGTGCAGGAGCAGCCAGATCGGGGCGATCGTGGCGAGGAGGGAGTCGAGTCGGTCCATCACGCCGCCGTGGCCGGGGATGACGTGGCTCATGTCCTTGATGCCGAGGTCGCGCTTGATCACCGACTCGCACAGGTCGCCCATGGTGGCCATCACGACGCCGATGAGGCCGAGCGCGACGCCGACCCACCAGTCGCCGTCGAGCATGAGCACCACGCACAGCACACCGGCGACGATGCTGAGCAGGATCGAGCCGGCGAAGCCCTCCCAGGACTTCTTCGGCGAGATGACCGGGGCCATCGGGTGCTTGCCGAAGAGGACACCCGCGGCGTACCCACCCGTGTCGGAGGCGACCGTGACCAGCACGAACGTGATGATGCCCTTGACCCCGACGTCGTCGAGACCGCCGCCGGTGAGCCCACCCTCGGCCAGCATCAGCGCCACGAACGAGCCGAGGAACGGCAGGTAGACCACCGTGAAGACGGCCGCCGTCGCGTTGCGGACGTAGCCCTCGACGCCGCGGTGGAGCAGCCACAGCATGATGGCGAGCGCCGTCACGGCGGTGGCGGTCACCAGCGCGGCCGCGCCCCAGACGTACGCCACCACGACCATCACCACGCCGCCGACCATCATCGGCTGCTCGGGGAGGTCGATGTCGTGGTGCAGCAGCGCCTTGCGCATCTCCCAGACCGCCACCACCACGGCGGCGGCGACGATGAGCATGAACGCCGGCTTCCAGAACAGGAGCGAGGCCGAGACGGCGCCCAGCAGCACCACGGCGGAGGCGATCGCGGCCGGCAGGTTGCGGCCGGCCCGCCCGTGGTCCTTGGCGGGCGGGGCCGGCATCGAGGTGTCGGTCACGGGTGAACCCGAGCGGAGAGGCCCTCAGACCTCCAGCAGCTCGGCCTCCTTGGACTTCAGCATCTCGTCGATCTCGTCGGTGTACTTCTTGGTCATCGACTCGAGCCGCTTCTCGGCACCGGTGAGGTCGTCCTTGCCGATCTCGCCGTCCTTCTCGAGCTTCTCGAGGGTCTGCTTGGCCTTCTGACGCACCTGGCGGACCGAGACGCGGCCCTGCTCGGCCTTCTCCTTGGCCTGCTTGATGTACTCCTTGCGGCGCTCCTCGGTGAGCTCCGGGAAGACCGCGCGCAGCACCTTGCCGTCGTTGGACGGGTTGACGCCGAGGTCGCTGTCGCGGATCGCCTTCTCGATGTTCGGCATCGCCGACTGGTCGAAGGGCGCGATCATGATGATGCGCGGCTCGGGGCTGGTGAAGGTGGCCAGCTGCTGGATCGGGGTGGGGCTGCCGTAGTAGTCGACCATCAGCTTGTTGAAGACGGTCGGGGTGACCCGGCCGGCCCGGATGGTGGCGAAGTCCTCACGGGTCGCCTCGACGGACTTCGCCATCTTCCCGTCGGCCTCGTTGAGGGTCTCGTTGATCACGCTGATCTCCTGGTCTCGCCTGGTGGCGGATGGATGCTGTACCTGGTTGCTGTACCGAGTTGCTGGGGTGTGCGGTCGGCGTGGCGTCGTACGCCGGTCAGCCGGCCTGCACCAACGTCCCGATCCTCTCACCCTGCACGACGCGCAGGATGTTGCCCTCCGGCTCCATGCCGAAGACGACCATCGGCAGGCCGTTCTCGGCGCACAGGGTGAACGCCGTCTGGTCCATGATCCGCAGGCCCTCGGCGATGGCCTGGTCATAGGTGAGGTCGTCGTACTTGGTCGCCGTGGGGTCGACCCGCGGGTCGGCGGAGTACACGCCGTCGACGCCGCTCTTGGCGACCAGGACGACGTCGCACTTGCTCTCCAGCGCCCGCTGCACGGCGACGGTGTCGGTGGAGAAGAACGGCATGCCCATGCCGGCACCGAAGATCACCACGCGGCCCTTCTCCATGTGACGGATGGCGCGACGTGGGATGTACGGCTCGGCGACCTGGCCCATCGTGATCGCGGTCTGCACCCTGGTCTCGACGCCCAGCTTCTCTAGGAAGTCCTGCAGGGCCAGGCAGTTCATCACGATGCCCAGCATGCCCATGTAGTCGGCACGGACCCGGTCCATCCCCCGCTGCTGCAGCTCGGCGCCGCGGAAGAAGTTGCCGCCACCGGTGACGACGGCGACCTGGACACCGGACTCGACCACCGCGGCGATCTCCTTGGCGATCTTCTGGACGACGTCGGGGTCGACGCCGACCTGGCCGCCGCCGAACACCTCGCCCGAGAGCTTCAGCAGCACGCGCTTGTAACCGGTCACAGGTCTCCTTCAGTGGTGCGGATCGGGTGCGGGGTGGCGGCCTCGGGTCGCGAGGTGCCTGCCCCTGATCGTGAGAAGGCCGGCCCGGTGAGCGTCGTACGACTCATCCGGACCGGCCTCCTCAACTCGGGTCTCGCCAGGTCAGCAACCTAGCCGATCCCCGTGGGGTCAGGCGCCCACCTCGAAACGGACGAACCGCTTCAGCGTGGTGTTGGCCGCGTCGAGGACCTGCTTGACCGACTTCTTGTTCTCGGTCACCGAGGCCTGCTCGAGGAGCACGACCTCCTTGAAGAAGCCGTTGAGGCGACCCTCGGCGATCTTGCCGACGATGTTCTCCGGCTTGCCCTCCTCGCGGGCGGTGGCCTCACCGATGGCGCGCTCGTGCTCGACCACGTCGGCCGGCACCTCCTCGCGGGTGAGGTACTGCGGGCGCATCGCGGCGGCCTGCATCGCGGCACCGCGAGCGGCCTCCTCGTCGCCGTCGTACTCGACCATCACGCCGACGGCCGGCGGGAGGTCGGCCGAACGCTTGTGGAGGTAGACCACCGAGGGGCCCTCGAAGTACGCCACGTTGCCCAGCTCGATCTTCTCGCCGATGGTGATGGCGAGGTCCTGGACGACCTCGGCGACGGTCTTGTCACCGATGGGCGCCGCGTTGACGGCCTCGATCGTGCCCGCCTTGGCCGCGTCGGCGGCCTCGACGATCTGCTGGGCGGCCTTGATGAAGTCCTCGTTCTTCGCGACGAAGTCGGTCTCCGACTTCAGCTCGACGAGGGCCCCACCGGCGTGGGCCACCAGGCCGGCGGAGGTCTCCCGCTCCGCGCCGCGGGCGGCGGCCTTCGCCGCGCCCTTGGTGCGCAGGATGTCGACGGCCTTGTCGAAGTCGCCGTCCGCCTCGGTCAGCGCCTTCTTGCAGTCCATCATGCCGGCGCCGGTCATCTCCCGGAGCTTCTTGACGTCAGCAGCGGTGAAAGCCATGGATGTTCCTTCTCGATCGTGAGTGGAAGTGGAGGAATCAGGCCTCGGTGTTGGTGGCCTCGGCCGGGGCCTCCGCCGCCTCGGGGGCAGCAGCCTCGGCGGGGGCCTCGGTGGCCTCCGGAGCGGCGGCCGCGTCGGCCGGCGCGTCGGTGGCCGGGGTCTCGAGGAGCTCGCGCTCCCACTCCGCGAGGGGCTCCTCAGCAGCCGGGGCGCCGCCCTCGGCCTTGCCACCGGCGCGGGCGATGAGGCCCTCGGCGACGGCGTCGGCGACCACGCGGGTCAGCAGGCCGACGGCGCGGATGGCGTCGTCGTTGCCCGGGATCGGGAAGTCGACCTCGTCGGGGTCGCAGTTGGTGTCGAGGATGCCGATGACCGGGATGCGCAGCTTGCGCGCCTCCTCGACGGCCAGGTGCTCCTTCTTGGTGTCGACGATCCACACGGCGGACGGGGTGCGGCCCATCTCGCGGATGCCGCCGAGGGTCTTGTCGAGCTTGTCGCGCTCCCGCTTCATCTGCAGGAGCTCCTTCTTGGTGCGACCCGAGCCGGCGACGTCGTCGAAGTCGATCTCGTCGAGCTCCTTGAGGCGGTTGATCCGCTGGTGCACGGTGGCGAAGTTGGTGAGCATGCCGCCCAGCCAGCGCTGGTTGACGTACGGCATGCCGACGCGGGTCGCCTGCTCGGCGATGGCCTCCTGGGCCTGCTTCTTGGTGCCGACGAACATGATCGTCCCGCCCTTGGCCACGGTCTCCTTGATGAAGGCGTAGCTGCGGTCGATGTAGGCCAGCGACTGCTGCAGGTCGATGATGTAGATGCCGTTGCGCTCCGTCATGATGAAGCGCTTCATCTTCGGGTTCCAGCGACGGGTCTGGTGCCCGAAGTGGACGCCGCTCTCGAGGAGCTGGCGCATGGTCACGACTGCCATGATGGTTCTCTCCTTGTGGTGGAGCCCGCGCCTGTCGCCCACCTTGCAGGTGAGGAGGGCCGGACGCCGGCTCCGGTCGGTTTTCAGTTCGCGCGCCCCTCCTGGCGCGGCCTGGGCCGCTCGGGCGGGGAGCCCTGACGCCTGCGCGCGATCCGACCGGACGTGTCCGGACTGAGGATCGTCGCCCACGGGCGGTCACCCTCCGGGGAGGAGGGTGTCGTGGTCTGCGGACGTGCGAAGTCAACCCATGCGGGTTGCGACCTCAAGACTAGTCCAGGTCCGGTGCCCGCGACCAATCCTCCGCCGTCGGGTGGCGGGCCACTTTCCGTCCACAGGCGCCCTTCCCGCACCCCTTGTCCACAACCGGCGAGTACGCCCCTGGGCCACCCGCCCCCGGCCGTCGAGGCTGGAGGACATGACCTCACTCCCCCACCAGCTCCGTGCTCCCGGCGTCCTCGTCGTCATCGGGCTGCTCGCTCTGCTCCTCGATGTCCCCGCGCGAGCCGCCCCGGGGGCCGGGAGCACGGACCCCCTTCCTCCGGCTGGTGTGGCTGCGGCTGGTGTGGCTGCGGCCGACCCCGCGCCCCGCGGCGTCTGGCCGCTGCGCCCGGCGCCCGAGGTCGTGCACGGCTTCGACCCGCCCGAGGAGGAGTGGGGCGCCGGCCACCGCGGCGTCGACCTGCTCGGGCGGCCGGGGCAGGTCGTCCACGCCGCTCTCAAAGGCACCGTCTCCTTCGCGGGCATGCTGGCCGGCAAGGGGGTCGTGGTCGTCGACCACGGCGCCACCCGCACCACCTACGAGCCGGTGCGCGCCACCGTCACGGTGGGTGACGCGGTCGCTGCCGGAGCCGCCATCGGGCGGCTCGCCGCCGCTCCGTCGCACTGCGCACCCCGCGCGTGCCTGCACTGGGGCTGGATCGACGGTGACGCGACGTACCTCGACCCGCTCCTCCTCGTCGGCGCAGGGCCGGTGCGGCTGCTGCCGTTGTGGCGCGAGACGCCGGTCGGCGGACCACCGGCAGTGCCACCTGCCCTTGCCGGATGGCGGCCACCAGCCGACGTTGTCGCCGATCCCGAGCGGTGACACCATCAGCTGCATGAGCGACCTGGCGGCGTACGGCACCCTCGAGACCATCGACGGGCGGCCCGCCCTACGCTTCGAGCGCCCGGTCGCGGCTCCGGTCGAGCGGGTCTGGCAGGCGGTGAGCGTGCCCGCCGAGCTGGAGCAGTGGTTCCCCGGCGCGGCGCCGTGGACCCCGGCAGCGGGCGAGACCCTCGACCTCGGCGGGATGACCCTGGAGGTCCACGAGGTCGACCCACCCCACCGCTTGTCGTGGACCTTCGCGGGTCAGCCGCAGAGCTTCGACCTCACCGAGGAGGGCGACGGCTGTCGGCTGGTCTTCACCCACGTCCACGGCGACCTGCCCGTGGCGCAGACCGCGACCGGTTGGCATATCTATCTCTCCCGCCTCGAGCCCTTCCTCGCGGGCGAGCCGCTCGACGAGGCGAGCGCGCACCGTGACTGGCGCGAGCTCCACGAGCTGTACGCCGCGAAGCTCGGCGTCGACCCGGCCCCCGGTCGCGCCTGGGCCGACCAACACCTGCCGTCCTGACGTCTCTGGCCGGCCCGACGCTCAGGCGCGCGGGTGGGCCTGCTGGTACGCCCGACGCAGCCGGTCCGTCGACACGTGCGTGTAGAGCTGGGTCGTCGCGAGGGAGGCGTGGCCGAGCAGCTCCTGGACCGAGCGCAGGTCGGCGCCGCCCTCCAGCAGGTGGGTCGCGGCGGTGTGCCGGAGACCGTGCGGCCCGATGTCGGGTGCGCCGGGCACGGCCGCGATGCGGCGGTGCACGAGCGCACGCACGGCCCGCTGGTCGATCCGGCCACCCTTGACCCCGAGGAACAAGGCCGGCCCCGCGCCGGGGGCGAGGAGACCAGGGCGTCCGCGCACCAGCCAGGCATCGAGGCCGGCGGCGGCCGGGGTGCCGAACGGCACCGTCCGCTCCTTGCGCCCCTTGCCGAGCACCCGGACGACGTTGCGCCCGCGGTCGACGTCGTCGACATCGAGGCCGCAGAGCTCGCCGACGCGGATGCCGGTGGCGTACAACAGCTCGAGCATCGCCACGTCGCGGAGGCCGACGGGGCTGCCGTCGGCGGCTTGCTCGATCGCCGCGCGGATCAGCGCCTCCGCCTCGTCGGGTCGGAGCACGTCGGGCAGGGTCCGGTGCGCCTTGGGCGAGCGGAGGCTCGACCCGACGTTCGTCGGCGTACGCCCCGTGCGCGCCAACCACGCCGTGAAGACCCGTGCCGCCGTGGCCCGGCGGGCGATGGTGGTGCGCGAGCGGCCGCTGGTCTGCTGTAGGGCCAGCCAGCTGCGCAGCGTGCGCAGGTCGAGCTCGGCCACCGCGGTCTGCCCCATCCGGACGGCGTGGGCCAGGAGGCTGGCGAGGTCGCCGACGTACGCCCGGACCGTGTGCTCGGTGAGACCGCGCTCGGAGCGGAGGTGGCGCTCGTAGTCGCCGAGCACCCGGACCATCGGCTCGGGCAGACTCTCCGCGGGCGCCTCGTCGGTCTCATCAGTCACACTCGCATCGTAGGCCGCGCGCGGCGCTCAGTCGGGGATCACCGGTCGGCCCTCCTCGTCCTGACGCATCCGCCAGCCCCGGCGGGTCAGCTCGATGAGGCCACCGCGGGCCAGCTGGTCGAGGCCGCCGCGCACCTCGAAGAGACCCATCCCCGCCGTGCGCGCGATCGACTCGGTCATCGCGGGACGCGTCACCGGCACCGCCTCGAGGATCCGCTGGTGGCGGTGGGCCAGCTTGTCGCGCGTGCGGGTGGGGCCGCGCACGTCCGGCGCGAGGTGCTCCCCGCTTGCGCCGAGCACCTCCAGCACGTCGTCGGGTGAGGTCACCAAGGTGGCGGCGCCCATCCGGACCAGCTGGTGCGCTCCCCGCGAGGCGGCCGAGGTGACCTCTCCTGGCACGGCCATCAGCGCCCGGTGGAGCCGGCTGGTCCAGTTCGCCGTGTTCAGCGCGCCGCTGCGGGCCGCGGCCTCGACGACCACCGTGCCGCGGCCGAGGGCGGCGATGAGCCGGTTGCGGGTCAGGAACCTGATCCGCGTCGGCGCGGTGCCCGGCGCCAGCTCGCTGAGCACCAGGCCCTCGGCGGCGACCGCGTCGAGCAGCCGCTCGTGACCGCTGGGGTACGCCCGGTCGACCCCGTTGGCCAGCACCGAGATCGTCACCCCACCCGCAGCCAGGGCGCCACGATGGGCCGCCTGGTCGATGCCGTACGCCAACCCGGACACCACCGCGTGGCCGGCCTGCACGACCATCGAGCCGAGGTGGCCGGCGACCTCGACGCCGTACGTCGTGGCCGCGCGGGAGCCGACGATGGCCACCCCGTCGCTCACCTCGTCGAGGCGGTGCGGTCCGCGCACCCAGACCCCGAGCGGTGGGCCGCTGCACTCGTGCAGTGGCTCGAGCCCGGCGAGGTCGTCGAAGCAGGCCGGCCACTCGTCGTCACCCGGCACGACGTACCTCACCCCCATCGCCTCGGCGCGCTCGAGGTCGCGCTCGGGGTGCACCTGCGCGAGGCGGGCCCGCGCGTCGTTGCTGACGTCCTGGACCCAGCGGTGCTCCCCGAGCAGCGTGAGCAGCCGGGCGGCGCCGAGCTCACGGACCAGCCCGTCGACCCGGGCGCTGCCGGGCTCGAAGACCTGGCCCAGCACGATCCGGGCGAGGCGATCGCGCTCGCTGCCGGGCGGGTCGGGCTCCGGCTGGCCCCAGCCCTCGCCGGCTCCGTCGACCGGCTCGCCCTCGTGGGGCAGGGGAAGCGCCGGCTGCTCGCTCATCCGGCCCTCCTCAGGCTGGTCACGGTGGCGGCCTCCAGCGGCTCGCCGAGACGCAGCCGCAGCGCGACCCTCACCTCGTCGAGCCCGGGACGCTCGAGACCGTGCAGGTCGGCGACGGTCATCGCCAACCGGTACACCCGCACCTCGCCGCGTCGGGTCAGCCGGCCGTCGAGCACCGCCCGGTCGAGCTCGGCACGCGCGTCGTCGGGCAGTGGGTGCTCCTCGCGCAGCACCGGCCCCGGCACGTGTGCGTTGAGCCGCCACCCGGCACCGGCGTACCTCGCTCGCTGCCGCTCGCGGGCCAGGGCCACCCGACGGCGTACGTCGGCGCTCGACTCACGGTTGGCGAACCGGTCGCCGAGCTGCACCCCCATCGGGCTCATCCGGCGCAGGATGTCGATCCGGTCGGCGACCGGCCCGGAGAGACGCTGCTGGTAGGCACGCAGCGCCTGCTGTCGGCAGCTGCAGCGGTCGAGGCGCCGGTCGGGGCTGTAGTTGCCGCACGGGCATGGGTTGGCGGCGAGCACGAACAACGCCTGGGCCGGAAGGGTGACGGCCTCGTCGCCCCGGACGACCGTGACGTCGCCACTCTCGAGCGGCTCGCGAAGGGACTCGATCACGTCACTGCGGAACAGCGGGAACTCGTCCAGGAACACGACGCCGCCGTGGGCGAGACTCACCTGCCCGGGCCGCACCCGACCGCTGCCGCCACCGACCAGGCTCGGCCGGCTGGCGTCGTGGTGGGGCGCGACGTACGGCGGTCGTCGCGCGAGCCCCTCGTCGGGGTCGAGCACGCCGGCGATCGAGCGGATCGCAGTGAGCTCGAGCGACTCCTCGGCGTCGAGGTCGGGCAGGATCGTCGGGATCCGCTCGGCGATGCTGGTCTTGCCGCAGCCCTTCGGGCCGGTGAGCAGCAGGTGGTGCCCGCCGGCCGCTGCGACCGTCACGGCGAAGCGGGGGTCGTCCATGCCGACGAGGTCGGCGAGGTCGACCTCCTCCAGCCGCGACTCGCCCCGCCAGGTGAGCAGGTTGCCGCCGGTCAGCGGCGGCACCGGCCGTGCCTCGGGGACCTCCTCGCCGCGCAGCTCGGCCACGACCTGGGCCAGCGAGCGCATGCCGAGCACCGTCATGCCCGGCACCAGCGCCGCCTCGGCAGCATGGGGCTCGGGCACGACGACCCGGGAGATGCCGCGGTGGGCGGCCGCCAGCACCATCGGCAGCACGCCCTGTGTGCAGCGCAGCCCACCGTCGAGCGCCAGCTCACCGACCAGGGCCGTACGCTCGAGCGAGCGCTGCGGCACCACACCGTCGGCGGCGAGCACCGCGACCGCGATGGCGAGGTCGTAGTGCGTGCCGGTCTTCTTCAGGTCGGCCGGTGAGAGCAGCACCGTGATCCGCTTGGTGGCCGGCCACTCGAGGCCGGAGTTGATGATCGCCATCCGGACCCGGTCGCGCCCTTCGGCGAGCGAGCTGTCGGCCCGCCCGACCACGGTGGTGCCGATCTGGCCGCGCGAGACGTCGGCCTGCACCTCGATCAGGTGGCCGACCGCGCCGCTCAGCGCGACGGTGTGGGTGGTGCCGATGCCCATCAGACCATCCCCCGCACGTGCTCGATCACAGCGGCACCCTTGGGTGGGCGCAGCACCCCGACGACGTCGATCCGCAGCGCGGGCGGGTGCAGGCCGTGGGCCTCGATCCATCGCTCACCCAGCCGCACCAGCCGCTCGAGCTTCACCTCCCCCACCGCCTCGAGCGGATGGCCGCACGCGTCATCGCTGCGGGTCTTGACCTCGCACACGACCAACGTGTCGCCGTCACGCAGGACGAGGTCGATCTCGCCCTCGTCACAGCGCCAGTTGTGGTCGAGCGGGATGAGCCCCTGGGCGACCAGGTGGCGCTCGGCGAGTCGCTCGCCGTACTCGCCGAGCGCCGTGCGCCCGGCTGCGGTGTGGGTCATGAGGAGGCCTTTCGTGCCAAGGGGTGGACGCCCAGCATCGGCCGCGCGGCCGGCACGCACGAGAAGGTGACTCGTCAGTTGTGGATCAGGGGTGCGGGAGACCCGCTTGTGGACGGAAAGTGGCCCGCCCGACGTCGTACGCGTCACCCTGAGGCGCAGGATGGGGTAAGAGTCCCCAGGAGTGGTGGGCTTTGAGGAACCACGGCGAGGCTGCCTGACGTAGACGGCCATCGGCGGGATCTTCGGTGTGAAACGACCAAGAGACACACTGAAGGAGATCCACCGATG
>Ga0164243_10013970_pt1 | contig 11236 bp, 6 predicted proteins | sample OricompcompostOP_FD_108781 | JGI IMG/M metagenome (GOLD analysis project Ga0164243, IMG submission 108781) | Organic Plus compost microbial communities from Emeryville, California, USA - Original compost - Organic plus compost (OP) | ecosystem: Engineered > Solid waste > Mixed feedstock >... | reverse complement strand
TAAAAAAATCAACAGTACAATGAGACCATTGGTTAGCCTATTTACCGGTCTGCTGATCCTGATATCCCTTTACCAGCTTTCCTTTACCTGGTTTGTAAACCGTCATGAAAAGGAAATGGAGGCGAAAGCCACCCAGCTTGTAAAACAAAACTACCTTGCTGCCGCGCAGAAATATCCCGACGATAAAGATGCACAGGCATTGTACCAGGACACTCTCGACCAGAAAAAGAGTGCCATTCTAGATAGCTTGCTGGAAGCCACCCGTGATAAAAAAATCACCTGGTGGGGACAATCGTACCAGAAAGCCAAAGAGAGCGAGTTGCTCCTGGGTCTTGACCTGCAGGGCGGTATCAGTGTTACGTTGGACATAGCGCTGGACGGACTGATCCGCGGCCTGGCCAACAACCCCAAAGACACACAGTTGGTGAAAGCCATTGAAGAGGCGCAACGCCGCAAGCTGAACAGCGATCAGAACTTCATTGACATCTTTGCCACCGCATTCCGCGATGTTAATCCCGGCGCCCGGCTGGCCCCGCATTTTGCCAACACCAACCGCAATAATCTCGGCATTACTGCCAGCGATGCTGCCGTAGTACGCTGGATTCACGAGCAGGGAACGGCTGCCATGTCGCAGACCTACCAGGTGCTCCGTAAACGTATTGACAAGTTCGGCGTAGCCCAACCCAATATCAGCCTGGATGAAAGTAAAGGTATCATTACCGTGGAACTGGCCGGCGCCCGCGACCCCGAACGCGTAAGAAGATACCTGCAATCCACTGCCAACCTCCAGTTCTGGGAGGTATATACACTGGAAGAACTGGCCCAGAGCTATGAGAATGCTGACCGGGCACTGGATCAATACCTGAAAAGTGTGAACAAAAGTGTGGCAGACTCTGACACTGCTTCAACAGACAGCTTGCCCTCCACCAATCCTTTGGCCGCCATTCTCCGTCCTGAACAACCCTACCAGGACCCTGAGACAGGCCGTGTCATTTATCCCTCTTTCCTCGGGTATGCAAGGATCTCAGATACACCGTTGGTCAATAAATACCTTTCTATACCGGCGGTTCGCAGCAAATTTCCCGGCAATGCCAGATTTCTCTGGGGCAAGCAGGAACGGGATGCCGATGGCCGCCTGTCGCCGGTGTTGAAACTCTATGCCATCAAAACCATCCCCGGCAAGGACGGCGCTGAACTGGAAGGCGATGCCATCGAAAACGCTTACCAGGACTTTGACCCCATTACCAATGAAGTAACCGTGGCTATGACCATGAATGCGTCTGGTGCACGTATCTGGGCCAATATGACCGGCCGGAACGTGAACAGGCCGATTGCCATTGTTCTGGACGATATTGTATATACCGCACCCAACGTAATTCAGCGTATTGAAGGCGGCCATAGCCGCATTACCATGGGCAGCGGCGGCGCCAAAGACCGCCAGCTGGTGGTGGAAGAAGCCAAAGACATTGCCAATATCCTGAAGGCCGGTAAACTGGATGCACCTGCCATCATTGTACAGGAACAGGTAGTAGGCGCCACTTTGGGAACAGAAGCCATTAACGGTGGTATGCTGGCATTCGGACTGTCCTTCGGCGTAATCTTCATCCTGATGCTGGTGTACTACAATACCGGCGGTATGGTGGCCAACATAGCCCTGATCCTTAACCTGCTGTTCACTATAGGCGTATTGAGCGCCCTGGGCGCCACCTTAACGGCTCCCGGTATCGCCGGTCTGGTGCTCACCATTGGTATGGCGGTTGACACCAACGTACTGATTTTCGAACGTATCAAAGATGAACTGGCAAGAGGAAGTTCGCACCTTAACGCCATAAAACTGGGGTATCGCCGTTCGCTGCCCCCGGTACTGGACGGTCACCTTACTTCTTTGCTTACAGCCATCATCCTGTTTATCTATGGTCTGGGACCGGTATTGGGTTTTGCCACCACACAGATACTCGGCTTGTTGCTGAGTATGTTCTGCGGCATCCTGGTATCGCGCCTCATCACCGACCTCTATACAACCAAGGACCGCCATCTCAAATATTTCACCACTATTTCGAAACGCATCTTCCGGCATGCCAACTATAATTTTGTTAAGTACCGCAAAATAGCCTATCCTGTTTCCTTTGTGGTACTGGCGCTGGGTATCGCCTCGTTCTTCAACGGTTTCGATTACGGGGTGGAATTTGAAGGTGGCAGAAGTTATATCGTAAACTTCCAGAAGCCCGTCAACAGCGACGAGGTACGCGAAGCGCTGGATAAGACTTTTGGCAGGTCGCCGATTGTAAAAACATATGGCACCGCCAATCAGCTCGACATTACCACCGATTACCGCATTGAGGAACAAGGTCCGGCGGTCGATTCTGCGGTAATGAATGTGCTGTATGCCGGTCTGAAGCCCTTCCTGCCCGAAGGAACTACCGCCGAAGAATTTGCTACACCCAAATTCATTGCCGGTACCAAAAAGGTTGACCCCACCATTTCCGACGACCTCGTAGCAGGCGCCAAATGGGCCACCTTCTGGTCGCTGCTGGCAATTACGCTGTACATATTCCTGCGTTTCCGCGATTTCAGGTATTCAATAGGTACCATAGTAGCACTGTTGCACGACGTAATGGTTACCCTGATCACATTCTCTTTCCTGCGGCATGTAGTGCCCTTCCCGCTGGAAGTGGACCAGCATTTTATTGCCGCCATTCTTACGGTAATCGGTTTCTCCATGAACGATACCGTGGTGGTGTATGACCGTATCAGGGAAAACAGCCGGCTGATGAAAAATGCCGATAAGGCTACCATCATCAACAAAGCGATCAACGAAACACTCAGCCGTACCATCATGACGTCGCTGACCGTATTCCTCACTATCCTCATCCTCTTCCTGGTGGGTGGCGAAGTGACCCGCGGATTTTCATTCGCTATGCTGATTGGTGTGATTGTAGGTTGTTACTCTTCCGTCTTTGTGGCTGCCCCGATCCTGGTGGATTTTGCCAAAAACAAACCATTGGGCGATATGGAAGAACCAGCCACTGCAGGCCAGGTAAAAAAGAAACCGGCCCTTACCAAATAACCGGTCAATACAGATCTACTTTAATAGCTTACAGCCCGGATAGATTATCCGGGCTTTTTTTTGGTGGCGGGTTGGATTGATTTTTTCATTATATTAAGAACTAGTTAGCCTCCCCATGACTTTAACGGCCGAAAACATATTGCTGCTGGGATCACTCATGCTGATTGTCAGCATTGTGGTGAGTAAAACCTCCGCCCGCACCGGGGTGCCCACAGCACTGCTCTTTCTTACCGTAGGCATGCTGGCCGGGGCCGACGGCATTGGCGGTATTTACTTCTATGATCCCGGCGCTGCACAAATGATCGGCGTAGTGGCGCTGAACTTTATCCTGTTTTCAGGCGGCATGGACACCAAACGCGAAAGCGTACAGCCCATATTGTGGAAAGGCATCACCCTGTCTACGCTGGGCGTATTGCTCACCGCTGCCGCACTGGGTTTTGCCGTATACCTGTTAACGGATTTCACTTTGCTGGAAGGTATGCTGCTCGGTTCCATCGTTTCTTCTACCGATGCCGCGGCGGTGTTTTCCATACTACGTGCAAGAAATGTAGGGTTGAAACGCAACCTGCGGCCCCTGCTGGAACTGGAAAGCGGCAGCAACGACCCGATGGCCTATATTCTCACCATCACGTTCACCTATGCCCTGGCGCATGGCGCAGAAACCTCCTGGTGGATGCAGGTGCTGAAATTCCTCGTACAGATGTCGCTGGGCGCCTGTCTTGGTTTTGCGTTCGGAAAAGGTATAACGTGGGTGATCAACCGAATCAAGCTGGATACAGAAGGGCTCTACCCGGTATTGCTGATGGCGTTCGTTTTCCTCACTTTTGCCTTTACAGATTTTGTGGGCGGCAATGGGTTTCTGGCAGTATACCTGGCAGGGATTGTTTTGGGCAACAGCGAATTCATACATAAAAAAGGGCTTATCAGATTCTATGATGGTCAGGCCTGGCTTATGCAGGTGATCCTGTTCCTTACGCTTGGCTTGTTGGTATTTCCGTCAGAAATGTTGCCTTTGTCGGGCACGGGTATCATTATTTCGCTCACCCTCATTTTTGTTGCCCGTCCGCTGGCCGTGTTCCTTACGCTGGCGTTCTTTAAAATGGGCATGCGTGAAAAATTATTCATATCGTGGGTAGGACTGCGCGGGGCTGTGCCAATTGTATTTGCCACCTACCCGGTATTAGCAGGTGTTGCCAAGGGCAATATGATCTTCAATATTGTGTTCTTTATTTCTGTATCATCGGTATTGTTGCAGGGCTCTACCCTTGCGCATATTGCCAAATGGCTGAAGCTGACCGTACCGGAAAAAGTCAGGCGGCGTTCTCCGCATGACCTCGAACTGGAAAATGGTACGCGGTCGGAGCTGGCGGAAATAGAAATTCCGGAGAACAGCGCTATAACGGACAAGCCAGTGGTAACGCTGAAATTACCGGCTTCGGCTACAATCGTGATGCTGCACCGGAACAACCGGTATATCATCCCGGACGGTGCCACACGTTTGCAGGAAGGAGACAAACTATTTATTCTCGCCGGAAATAAACTGGATGCAGCACAGGCAGCGCTGTTGCTTACTGCAGAGGAAGAGCCGGAAGCGCAACAGTCGGAAGCTGATGTGGAAGATGCGCAAAAGGATGTATGAGTTTGGGCGGCACCGGTTAAAGGACAATGTTTACACAGCAAAAGAAGAGCCGCATCCGCAACTCTTGCTGGCATTGGGATTATTGAACGTAAAACCACGCGCATTCAGGCCATCCTGCCAGTCAATTTCCATACCCATCAGGTAAATGCCATGTGCGGGATTCATGATGAAGGAAAGTCCTTTGTATTCGTACAATGTATCAGTATCCTGTTTATCATCAAACCCCAGCACATACGACAGCCCGGAGCAGCCACCACCCTTTACCCCTACCCGGAGGAATTTGCCGGGCTGAACGCCGTCCGTTTCCTGTAAACGGCGAATCTCGCGAATAGCGCCTTCTGTAAAAGTTACCGGAGCGGTTGAAGTTGTTTCCATAACGGGCAAAGTTACAAAGCATTTGCGGAACCGGTAAATGCGTAGCGTATGCACTTCGTTTCACGCACCCACACTGCGCCGCCACATCTCCGGCTTTCCTATGAACTCCGCACGTAAAACACTATTTTTGCTGCTCTTATAATAACATACCCAATGTCACTTTCATCAACCGAGTTATTCATTTCTCTTGCCATAGCCCTGGTGCTTGGCGGTTCACTGGCTTACCTGTTCTGGAAACAAAGAAAAGAAGCAAGGAACCTCCAACGGGCACACGAGAACAAAGTAAGCCAGGAAGCAGCCATTGATGCCGGTACCCGGCAATTGCAATTGCAGGCCTATGAACGTTTGATTTTGCTGGTAGACCGCATTGCATTGCCCAACCTCATCGGGCGGGTAAACCAGCAGGGACTGAGTGCGAAGGAAATGCAGGCATTGCTGGTGCAAACCATCAAACAGGAATTTGAATACAATGTAACGCAGCAGATCTATGTTACCCAGGAATCGTGGGATGCAGTGCGTAACCTGAAAGACCAGAACCTCCTGATCATAAACCAGATCAGCTCTTATCTGCCGGCAGAAGCTACCGGACAGGACCTTAACCGCAGTATACTTGAAATGCTGATGCAATCGCCCAAAGCATCTTTGCACAATGTAGTGGCCGATGTATTGAGCTTTGAGGCAAAGAAATTAATGCAATGAGATAGCCTGGCGCCAAACCAGGAAATGCTGATGCAAACGTCCCGGGCATGAAGGCACAAGTTTGCGCCTGATGTATTGAGTTTGGAGACAAAGCAACTAATGAAGTGAAGTCACCTGGCCAAAGTAACAAGCGCCGGTGGTACCATGTGATGATGCTTTGAACGGTATGGAGCATTTCCTGTTTCCGGGGCCGGCGATAGTAGCACTTGCAGTGCATTCATGCACCGGCCGCAGTACCAGGTTTTCGGATATGCATAAATGCTTTGTCGCCCGTGCATGGTGATTTTTATTGAACTCTTTTCGCGTCATGTCAGAAAAAAAAATATTTACCGACAGCGGCATTGAAATCAGGACGGTCTACGGACCCTCAGACCTGCCTCCATTAGCCGCAGAAAAGCCGGGGGAATTTCCCTTCACACGCGGCGTACAGCCGGATATGTACCGGGGAAAACTCTGGACTATGCGCCAGTATGCCGGCTTTTCCACTGCAGAAGAAAGCAATAAACGTTATCACTACCTCCTTTCACAAGGGGTAATGGGATTAAGCGTAGCCTTTGATCTTCCTACGCAGATAGGCTACGACAGCGACCATCCGCTGGCCGAAGGAGAAGTGGGCAAAGTAGGCGTTGCCATAGACAGCCTGGAAGATATGCAAACCCTGTTCAAAGGCATACAACTGGAACAGGTATCCACGTCCATGACTATCAATGCCACCGGTTTCATCCTGCTGGCCCTGTACGTAGCGCTTGCAAAGCAACAGGGCGCTGATCTGAAAAAAATTTCCGGCACCATACAGAATGATATCCTGAAGGAATATGCCGCGCGGGGCACCTACATCTATCCCCCGCGTCCTTCCATGCGCATCATTACCGATATTTTTGAATGGTGCAGCCAGGAATTGCCCAAATGGAATACCATTTCCATTTCAGGCTACCATATCCGGGAAGCCGGCAGCACGGCAGTGCAGGAGGTGGCCTTTACCCTTAGTAACGGCAAGGCATACGTGAAGGCGGCTCTGGAAAAAGGCCTCGACATCAATGTATTCGGAAAACGCCTCTCGTTCTTCTTCAACGCCCATAATAACCTGTTTGAAGAAGTGGCCAAATTCAGGGCTGCACGGCGCATGTGGGCCACCATGATGAAGGAAATGGGCGCAACCGATCCCAAAGCTATGATGCTGCGTTTTCATACCCAGACCGGGGGCAGCACGCTTACCGCCCGGCAACCGCTGAATAACATCAGCCGTGTTACCATACAAACGCTGGCCGCCGTACTGGGCGGCACCCAATCGCTGCATACCAACGGTTATGATGAGGCCCTCAGTCTGCCCACCGAAGAAGCAGCACGCATAGCCCTGCGCACGCAGCAGATAGCCGCTTATGAAAGCGGCATTGCCGACACAGCCGATCCCCTGGCCGGTTCCTACCTGGTGGAATCACTTACCAGCGAAATTGAACAACGCGCGTTTGAACTGATCGCACAAATTGATGCGCTGGGAGGCAGCGTGGCCGCCATTGAACAGGGATTCATACAGGACGCTATTGCAAGAAGTTCGTATGAATATCAACGTAAGATAGAGACCGGCGAAAAGATCATCGTAGGGGTAAATAAATTCCAGGTAGAAGAAGAAGACACTACGCCTGTATTGCGGGTAGATGATTCCATTCGTCATATGCAGGCAGCCCGTCTTGCTGAACTGCGCACCAGGCGCAACAACGAGCTGTGCGCTCAATCGCTCCGTACCCTGGCTGATAAGGCCACAAGCGGCGAAAACATGATGCCTGCCGTTATTGCCGCCGTTGAAAACTATTGCACATTGGGAGAAATTGCCGATACCCTGCGGAAGATTTTCGGAGAACATAAATAAGGAGCCGGTCAGCACATTACTATCACCATGCTTGTTCCAACGATAGTTACTACCGATACAGAATTACAGGATATCCTTTACTTGCAGCAGTTGAACCTTAAGCAACATGTAGATGCGGAGGAAATGAAAAGCCAGGGTTTCCTCACCGTGCAACACACCATGGAGCTATTGCAACTGATGCATGCGCAGGCACCCGGCATCATTGTAAAAGATGAATACGCACTGGCGGGCTATGCCCTTACCATGCCCCGCTCCTGCCGGCAACTGATCCCTGCACTGGAGCCTATGTTCCATGCATTCGATCAGCTGATCTGGAAAGGAAAGCTGCTGAATGATTATGACTATTATGCCATGGGACAAATCTGCGTGGCGAAACAATACCGTGGTATGGGCGTATTTGATATGTTGTATCAACATCATCGCCACGTATACCAATCCCGCTTTGATTTCATCATAACAGAAGTTTCCACCAGCAATACCCGCTCCCTGCGGGCGCACGAACGGGTTGGCTTCACCACCATTCATACCTATCGCGATGCACTTGATGAATGGGCGGTGGTATTGTGGGAATGGTAATGCCGTGCCCGTAAAACACTTGTTGCTGAGCAGTCCCCCTTTCAAAAAATTTCAATACATTCAAGTATAAATCAACCAACATGGGGGAACGACTGCAACGATTTACCATCGCCTGCCTTTTCTTGTCCGCAGGCATAGCCGGTTTTGCACAAAAATCACCAACCGGAGCAGAGAAAAAAATCTACACGCTGATTGAACAAAAATCGAAGGAGCTATTGCCCAAAGTGATTGAGTGGCGCCGGCACATTCATCAGCATCCTGAATTGTCTAACCGGGAATTTAAAACAGCCGCTTACATAGCGGAACATCTCCGCAAACTGGGACTGGAAGTGCAAACAGGCGTTGCCAAAACGGGCGTGGTAGCCATCCTGCGCGGCGGCAAACCCGGTCCTGTGGTGGCATTACGTGCCGATATGGACGCACTGCCGGTGGAAGAACGCGTGGACATTCCCTTCAAATCAACAGTAAAAGCAGAATACCTGGGAGAAACGGTACCGGTAATGCATGCCTGTGGTCACGACAGTCATGTGGCCATGCTGATGGGTGCCGCAGAAGTGTTGGCTGCCATAAAAAATGAAGTACCGGGCACGGTAAAGTTTTTCTTTCAGCCGGCTGAAGAAGGTCCTCCCGGCGATGAAGAAGGCGGCGCACCACTGATGATCAGGGAAGGGGTGATGGAAAATCCCAAAGTGGATGTGGTATTCGGTATGCATATCCAGGCCGATGTGGAAGTGGGAAAATTTGAATACAAACCCGGCGCTTTTATGGCTTCCAGCGACTGGTTTACCATCAAAGTGAAAGGCAAACAATCGCATGGGTCGCAACCCTGGAAAGGTGTTGATCCCATTGTGGTATCCACAGAAATCATCAATGCATTGCAAACGATTGTGAGCCGTCAATCGGAACTGACCAGGGCGCCGGTAGTGATTACGGTGGGGAAATTTCATAGCGGCGTTCGTCCCAATATTATTCCGGAAGAAGCCGTGCTGGAAGGCACCATTCGCACGCTGGACAATCGCATGCAACAGGAAACGCATGAGCGTATACGGAAAGTGGCTACCACTATTGCGGAAGCTATGGGCGCTACAGCAGAAGTGACCATTGATACCAAAACACTCGTTACCTACAACCATCCTGAACTGGTGAAAAGCATGCTGCCCACCCTGGAAAAAGTAGCGGGCAAAAACAATGTATCTGAAAGAGCGTGGACGACCGGGGCGGAAGATTTTTCATTCTTCGGAGAAAAGGCACCTGCTTTCTTCTTTTATATTGGCGGCATGCCTGCAGGCATGGATCGCAAAAAAGCGCCGCCGCATCATACCCCGGATTTTTATATTGATGACAGTAAGCTGGATGTGGGAGTAAAGGCTTTTTGTGCGTTGGTGTTTGATTATGCCAGACAGCCGGCTAATCCTTAAGAGACTATCACAGCATGCAAATGCCCTCAACACCGCTTCAAGGAGTTGGGGGCTACCCCTTCGCTGTTTGCGTTTTCACTTTCGCCCAGGTATCTTTCAGCGTCACTGTTCTGTTAAACACCAGCTTATCTTCAGAGGCATCTTTATCCAGGCAGAAATACCCTTTGCGCAGGAACTGATAGCGATCGTGGAAACGCGCTTTGGCCAGCTCCGGTTCAGCCACGGCATTGGCGATGACCTGTAAGGAATCGGGATTGATATAATCCTTAAAATCTCCTTCTTCATTGGAAGGATCTTCTACCCTGAACAAACGGTCATACAACCGCACTTCCACCGGTACGCCATGCGGCACACTTACCCAATGCAAGGTGCCTTTTACATGAATGCCGGAAGTGTCTGCGCCGCTCCTGCTTTCGGGAATGTACGTGCAGCGCAGTTCTGTAATGTTACCGGACGCATCTTTGATCACTTCCTCACAACGGATGATATAGGCGCTCTTCAACCGCACCATTTGACCGGGGGCCAGCCGGAAATATTTTTTAGGCGGATTTTCCATGAAGTCTTCCCGCTCGATGTACAATTCACGACTGAACGGCAGTTCGCGGTAGCTGGTATTGGGATCTTCGGGATTGTCTTCGCTGCGCAACAGCTCCACCTGGTCTTCGGGGTAATTGGTAATAGCAACCTTCAGGGGATCAAACACCACCATTCTGCGCAGGGCAATCTTGTTCAGGTGTTCGCGCACGCAGAATTCCAGCAGTGATACATCAATGATGTTATCCCGTTTGGCCACACCGATCCGGTCGCAGAAATCCCGGATAGATTCGGGCGTAAACCCTCTGCGCCGCAGTCCGCTGATGGTAGGCATGCGCGGATCGTCCCAGCTTTCAACATATTTTTCATTGACCAGCTGCAACAGTTTTCGCTTACTCATCACCGTATAAGACAAATTCAGTCGCGCAAATTCAATCTGGCGGGAAGGAAAAATTTCCAGTTTTTCAATGAACCAGTCGTATAACGGCCGGTGCGGAATAAACTCCAGCGTACAGATGGAGTGGGTAATATTTTCAATAGAGTCGCACTGACCATGTGCAAAGTCGTACATCGGGTAGATGCACCATTTGTTGCCGGTGCGGTGATGATGCGCGTGTTTGATACGGTACATAATGGGATCGCGCATATGCATATTGGGCGATGCCATATCAATTTTGGCACGCAGCACCCGTTCGCCGTCCTTGTATTTGCCGGCGCGCATGTTCTCAAACAATTCCAGGTTCTCTTCCACGCTCCGGTTGCGGTAAGGACTTTCCTTACCCGGACTGGTAGGCGTTCCTTTCATTTCCGCAATCTGCTCACTGGTGGAATCGTCAACATAGGCCAGTTCTTTTTTGATAAGGGTGATGGCAAACTGGTATAACTGTTCAAAATAATCGGAAGCATAGAATTCATTGGCCCATTGAAAGCCCAGCCACTGTACGTCGGCCTTGATGCTTTCCACGTACTCGGTTTCTTCTGTTACAGGGTTGGTATCATCAAACCGCAGGTTGGTTTTGCCGCCAAATTTCAGGGCCAGGCCGAAATTGAGACAGATGCTT
>Ga0164243_10013969_pt1 | contig 11236 bp, 8 predicted proteins | sample OricompcompostOP_FD_108781 | JGI IMG/M metagenome (GOLD analysis project Ga0164243, IMG submission 108781) | Organic Plus compost microbial communities from Emeryville, California, USA - Original compost - Organic plus compost (OP) | ecosystem: Engineered > Solid waste > Mixed feedstock >... | reverse complement strand
GGGTCTTGCGCTTAAGCGCTTCATAGTCAAATTTTTCTTTCTTGTCCATAAAAAAACTGTATTAAAGGTCTTACTTTTTTAACCTCTGACACAGTTTATTTTACAGTCTCCAGTGCGGCCAGTAAGATACCCAGGATAAGGGTGATCATAGCGATCCATCGCGTTCTTTTTCCTGATTTCATAAGGGGTGTTTTCGGGTTAATCAATGTCTGCATTCTCCAGGCGCATTGGCCTTTACACACTGCTATAAAATTAGCACATTCATGCTAGGAAAACAAAACCTCACTGCCCACCCCTTTCCGGGGATATTCTCTCCGGGGAATGACAGTAATACCGTGCATGAGAAATTGCAACAGGCTTACTAACTACCTGATAGTGATGGCCTTGAAAATCAGCCCCTGCTTTGGCATTCTTTTTGGAATACCTGGTACGACAAGCGAAAATGGTGTAACCCAAAAATGTAAGATCATGGCAACAATTATCCTTTCTACCTTTTACTTTATTCTCGCTTTTTTAGTATATCGCGTACTGGCTTATTTTTATGACGACAGCAAGGAATACAGCAAGGGCCGGAAAATAAGATAATGTGCAGATGTGCTCATATGCGGATGTGCAGATGAAATCCATTTGCACATATGCATATCCGCACATTCGCACATTTATTTATCGTCTGCGGAAGATCGCGCCGCCCAGTAACCCGCCAAACCCGGCGCGCACACCTATACGAGTAGCATCCTGGCTTTGATAGCCGGCTATGACATCAACCCTGATCAACTTGAAGATGTTCTCCAGGCCGGCAAACACTTCTACATAATTGTTATCGCTGTTGACATAGAAGGCATTGGCGCCTGCTACCAGGTTCCATTTGAGCCGGTTCAGCAAGGGTATCTTGTTGGTCAGCAGCCCGTTGAAATGATGCTCCAGGTTCAATGTGGTGTAAAAGGATGCAATAGTGCTGTATTTATAGTAAGGCGCCAGCTGGAAGCTGTTTAGGTATTTGATATTGTAGAAGGTCTGGTTGCCGTTAAAATGCTGGTAATCCGGCAGGCCCACCGCATGGCTGTTCAGGAAACCGCCGGCTGCCAGCCGGTAGTGCAGTTCTCCGAACAGCTTGAAATTCATGTTGTCAGACACCTGTGCTTTCCATTTATCAAAATCCACATCGCTGCCTGCCCAGCTGCGTATGCCTTTGCTGTAGGCAGCTTCAAACCGGGGGTATTTGGACCCAATGGCTATCTTCCGGTCCGGCAGCTGTATATAGCGCTGGCCCGGCTGGAAGCTGAAGCTCAGGTTCATGACCAGGGCCTGGTGCGGGTTAAAAGGCACGTCTGCCAACTCATAGGGATGGTTGGGCAGGAACTGTTTGCTGCTGTTCCTGAATACGACAAAATCGGAGGTGTTCTGCACCGGTATACGATCTTCGTAGGTAAAACCAATGCCTGCCCACGAGCCGCTTTCAAAACGGCGTCTGAACATCAGGCTGGCAAACCGGCTTTCGTACAGCTTCATATAGTTCTCCTTGAGCAGCAGGGTATATACGGCGTTGGTCAACGGATCTATCGGCTCCTGCCTGTTGAACTGGGAGATACGCTTGCCGCCGGAAAGCTGCCAGGTGTTATCGCCTAGGCGCCTGCCCAGACGGCCCTGCTGTTCCCAGGTAACCGCTGCCCAGGCATTGAGATGCGTATTGCTGAAGCCGTAGCGCAGGAAGGGGGCTATACGCAGCGCCTGGTCGTGCGGCAGGTCCAGCTCCAGGCGGGGCTCCACACTTAGCACCAGCCCTTCCACGGTATTATATTCCAGCTGGGTAAGCAGCGGGCGCATGCCCAGCTGGTGATGCACCAGCTGGGTGTCCCTGCGGAAATAATAGTTATGCTTTACGCCGCCCCAGAAGAAATGCGTGAGCTTCACCGGGGGCTGGTTCTTACTCAGGGAATCTATATGGCGGCCGGAAAGCAGGCTGTCGCGGCGCGCCTGCGCGGTGCTGTCCTTTTCATGAAAGTCCTTCACTTCCTCTTTTTCCAGCGGCACCGGCCGGATACTGTCCCAATAGTGGATGCTTTTCTTATTAAAGGCTGTATCATATTTCATGATGATGTTGTCGAAATACCCGGGCGGGAACGCGGGGTGCAGGTTGTAGTTGGAATATACATTCACAAAATTGCCCAGCAGGTCAAACCCGAACTGCTTCATGGAAAGGGTGATTACCTGGTCCTTGGTGCGCCATACCGCGCTGTCCACCGGTACATGTATCTGCCTGATCTGCAGCGTGTCCATGATCTCCAGCTGGTAATCCCTCGTAAGCAGCAGGTTGGTGCTGTGGATGCGCCAGTCGCCATCAGTAATAAAGATATGCCCGGAGAACAGCGGTTCAAACCTGCGGCGGGGGATCACCTGTATCTTGTTCACCGCCCGCCCGTCTTCATAGAATACACCTTCCAGCCGATACTTGTAATACTGCAGCGCATTGTCTGCAATGGGCGAAATATAGCCCCGCGGGCTGAACTGCGTGATAACAGCCGATACATTGTTGTCATAAAAATTGATATAGGCCGGGAAACTGAACCCGAACCCGCCGCCGCTCTGGCGGGAGGAGATCACATCCAGCTTTACCTTATCGGGCCGGCGGTACGATATGCGGGTGAGGGACTCGGACAGGAACACAATGCCCCTGCCGCTGGAATCCACACCTATCTCCTGCTTGTCTATCTTCTGGCCAAAGAATTTTTCAGGCACATTGCGCAGCTTGAACATGCCCTTGATATAGGCGTTGCAGGTAAACTCCTGTACCTGCTGCTGGTATACCGGTCTTTTTTTAATGGCCTGGCGGATGATGGCATAGGCGGGGTCTTCCCCACCACCTTTTACGACCACCTCCTGTATCTGCAGCTGCAGGGGCTGCAACTGGAAATCCAGCGTCAGCGAAGATCCACTGGTAACCGTTACCGGCTTTTCTTCCTTACGGTAACCCATATACTGGCATACAATGGTATAATCGCCGTCTGGCAGCTCCAGCGCGTACTGGCCGGCCGCATTGGTGGTGGTGCCCTGGGTGGTGCCTTTAATGAGCAGGGTGGCAAAAGGCAGGGCCGCCCCCTTCTCGTTGGCCACACGGCCCCGTACAATGCCGGCGAGGCAATAGTTGCCAAGGAATAACAGGATGATGATGCAGAACGCTGAGCGCTGAATACCAAACGCTGGTTGCCGGATGTTCATAGCAGGATATAAATGCGTTAAGCGTTGACCGTTTGACGTTTGGCGTTCAATGTGCTACGCAGCAGGCTGCCGGTAAGGCTGCCCATGCCCGCTACCAGGGCGCCGGTAACTGCGCTGATAATACCCATCAGCACAGGGTTGCGCATTTTCAGGAACACCTCGCTTACCCGGTTGGCCAGGATATGGTCATTACGCACATCCTGGAAAAAAGCGATAGCCATCCACAGCAGGAATATGGCAATGAACCCGCAGGAGAACGCTTTGCCGGAAGACAGGGGGATCAGCAGGGCTACCAGGAAGGCCACAAGCGCTACGGACCACCAGGCCATGAACAGGCCGGCAACATAGCTGATGGCAATGACAAGAAGCAGAGAGGCCAGGAATTTCATAGCCGGAAATTACGGAAAGTAGGGTAAAGTAGGAAGGATAAGTTAGGCGTGATCAGTCAATACAGCAACAGGCCCCCTGTTTATGTATTTCAGCCTTTGGACGCTTCCAGCGCCTGCTCAATATCCTGCAGGATATCCTGCACGTTCTCCAGCCCTACGGAGATCCGTATAAACCCCGGCGTTATACCGGACAGCAGGCGGTCTTCCTCCGTCATTTTGGCGTGGGTAGTGCTGGCCGGGTGCGAAGCAATGCTGCGGGTGTCTCCCAGGTTGGCGGTGAGGGTCAGCATCTTGAGTGCGTCCAGGAATCGCTTGCCTTGCTCCAGGCCGCCCTTCAGCTCAAAGCAGAAAATGCCGCCGCCGCCGGTCATCTGCTTTTGCGCGATAGCGTACTGGGGATGGCTTTCCAGGAAGGGATACCTCACCCAGTTCAGCTGGGCATGATGCTCCAGCGCGGTAGCCAGGGCCAGGGCGCTGGCAGAGTGGCGCTCCATGCGCACGTGCAGGGTTTCCAGGCTTTTGCTGAGTACCCAGGCATTGAACGGCGACATAGCCGGACCGGTGCTGCGGCAAAAAGCATAGATCTCCTTGATCAGCTCCGGCTTGCCTACCACTACCCCGCCCAGCACACGCCCCTGCCCGTCCATCCATTTGGTGGCGGAGTGCGTTACCAGGTGTGCGCCCGACAGGAAAGGCTTTTGCAGCACGGGAGTGGCAAAGCAGTTATCTACATTCAATATGATGTTGTGCCTGTTGGCAATACCGGCCAGCCATTCCAGGTCAATGATCTCCAGGCCGGGATTAGCCGGCGTTTCTACAAAGATCATACGGGTATTGGGCTTGATCATCCCCTCCAGCTCCGCCGGGTTGTTGATATCAAAATAATCGCAGCTGATGCCCCACCTGGGCAGGAATTTATCAATGACCGTATGCGTGGAGCCGAAGATGGTACGGGCCGACAACAGGTGATCGCCGGCCTTGAGCAGGGCCATGAAGCTGCCAAATACCGCGCTCATGCCGGATGCAGTAGCATAGCCGGCCGGCGCCTGTTCCAGCGCGCATACCTTTTTTACAAACTCGTCCACATTCGGGTTGCTGAAACGGCTGTAAATATTGAAGTCCGTTTCATCGGCAAAGGTGGCCCTCATTTCCTCCACGTTATCAAAGCAAAAGCTGGAGGTGAGGAATAGCGGGGTGGAGTGCTCCATTTGCCAGGTCCGCTCTGTCTGTATCCTGATGGCGTCCGTATCGGGCCGGTGTCTTTGCTCGTTCATCTTAAAGCGCTTAAAGCTGAATGCAGAACCCTGAACGCCGGGACATACTGTCTTTGGCGCAGGGCGTCGGGCGTTCAGCGTATTATTGATTTACTTTCGTTTCCCAGGTAAGCAAGGTGCCTGACTTGCGCAGGGTTTCCGCTACAGAACAGTATTTGTTCATGGACAGCTCCACGGCGCGCGCTGCTTTGTCCGGGTCTATATTGCCGGTGAGGTGAAATATCACATGCGCTTTTTCCCAGAGCTTGGGCTCTTTGTCCTTTTCCCGGTCTGCTTCGATCTCGATGCGGAAATCGGTGATCTCCTGCCTTTGTTTCTTAAGGATCATCACTACATCTATAGCCGAGCAGCCGCCGAGGCCCATGATGAGCATTTGCATGGGACGTACCCCCTTGTTCTTTCCACCATTCTCTTCAGAGGAGTCCATCAGCACCTTGTGCCCGGTTTCGTCTGCTGCCTCCATATTGAAGCCATCATCTATCCGCTTGAGTGTTATCTTCATACTTCCGTTTAATTTATGTCAAAAATAGTTCAAAGGGAGCAGAAAGCGAAAACGGCTATCTTTCAGCTTAATGCTTTTTTGCGTAGTTTCGCGCAAATTTTTTGGGGTTGAGCGCAAAGGTATTACATATAAAGGAAGCTTTCACACTGGAATCGGGCGCGGTACTGCCCGAGCTGCGCATTGCCTATCACACCTACGGCTCGTTGAATGGCGATGGCAGTAATGTGGTATGGATCTGCCATGCCCTGACGGCCAACTCGGATGTGGCGGACTGGTGGGCGGGACTGGTAGGCGAAGGGCGGGTAGTGGACCCGGCGAAACACTTTATTGTTTGCGCCAACATCCTGGGGTCCTGCTACGGCAGCTCGGGGCCCCTGTCTGTGAACCCGGCAACCGGAGCCCCCTATTACCATACATTTCCGCAGGTAACAGTACGTGATATTGTAAAGGCGCACATCCTGCTGCGCCAGCACCTGGGCATTACCCGGATACACCTGCTGGCAGGCGGCTCCATGGGCGGCTACCAGGTGCTGGAATGGGCGCTGGCAGAACCTGACGCCATAGACCGGCTGTTCCTGCTATGCACCGGCGCTGCGGAAAGCGCCTGGGGCATTGCCATTCATACTGCCCAGCGCCTGGCGATAGAGGCAGACTGCAGCTGGCAGCAATCCAGCCCGCAGGCCGGACAGCGCGGACTGAAAGCGGCCCGCGCCATTGGCATGCTCACCTACCGCAACTACCAGACCTTTGTGCGCACCCAGTCTGACCCCGACAAGGACAAAACGGATGGCTTCCGGGCTTCATCCTATATCAACTACCAGGGCGACAAGCTGGTGAACCGCTTTAATGCCCAAAGCTACTGGCTGCTGACCAAGACCATGGACAGCCACAACATAGCCCGGGGCAGGCAGGCCGATATGGCCTCCCTCCTGGCCCAGCTCACCCAGCCTGCCCTGCTGATGGGCATTACCAGCGATATATTATGCCCCCCGGAAGAACAGCTCTTCCTGGAGCGGCATATGCCCCATGCCACCTATTATGAGATAGACTCCTCCTACGGACATGACGGTTTCCTGATAGAATTCGAGCAGATCGGGCGGATATTACAGGACTGGCTGAACAGGCCGCAGTAAGGCTCTGATTTGCTCTTACAACAGCTTCTGTATACCTGGCAGGTGTGCTTATCAGCTACAATTACCGGACAGGGATGTTAGCCTGCGCTTTGTTGGAGTTCATTACTCCATTGCAATGGGATGAGTAGTGCCGATACCGGCATCCGGGGTTATCTTTTGTTGTGCCGTTGCGGGCACTGGCAGCAATACCACCAACCATAAAGTAACAGGAGCCTTCATGTCAATATTGTCTCTTCCCTGATCTCTCAACTTGTTGCCCGGGTACAAACAGTATTCAGGAAACTAAAAAAAATGCACGGTACAGGTAACGCTACAGGGACGGATCAAAAAATATTGACGACGGCAAAGTACAGCACTTTTTTTGCTTTCAAACAGAATTTTTGTATTAATTTCCTGATTAGCAAATGCCTCCCGGAAACCGGGAGGAGGACCTTTTAGCCCCGTTATTGCCGGTATGCAGACGTGTATAATAGATAATTGTTAATTCATAATTGTTCGTTATATTTAGTTGTATTAAAACTGTTAAATGCCCCGGCTCAACCAAAACAAAATTCTACAACGTATGAAGAACTGTCTCCTTAAAACCTGTTTGTGTTCCGCCCTCTTATTGCTAAACTTCTGGTCAGTAGCACAGGCACAACAACAAACCACCATAACCGGCACTGTTACCAACAGTGAGAACGGCGAAAAAATGGCCGGTGTAACCGTCAGCGTTAAAGGTGCCGCGTCCGGCACCATTTCAGATGCAGATGGCAATTTCCGGCTCAACACAACCAGGCCCCTGCCGCTCACGCTGGTATTTTCCTACGTGGGATTCAGCAGCCGGGAAGTCGAGGTCAGCAGCAGCGGGCAGTCCGTCAATGTGCAGCTGACCTCCACGGAACTGCTGGGGCAGGAAGTGGTAGTGGCTGCCAGCCGTGTGGCACAAAGCATCATGGAATCGCCCGTATCTATCGAGAAGCTGAGCGCTGCCGCCATTAAAGAGGTCCCTACTCCCAGCTTTTACGACGCCCTGCCCAACCTGAAAGGCGTAGAGTCCAGCGTGCAAAGCCTCACCTTCAGGTCTGTTACTACCAGGGGATTTGGCACCAATGGCAATACCCGCTTTAACCAGTATATGGATGGGATGGACATGCAGGCGCCCGGCCTCAACTTTTCCGTGGGCAACATCGTGGGCCTGACAGAGCTGGATGTAGCAAGCGTGGAGCTGCTGCCCGGCGCTTCCTCTGCATTGTACGGCGCGGGCGGTATGAACGGCACCCTGATCATGACCAGCAAAAGCCCCTTCGAGTACCAGGGGTTGAGCGTACGGCTGCAGGGGGGCATTAACCATGTAGATACCCGGCAGCAATCCAATGTGGGTTTTATCCCGGATGTAGCAGCACGCTATGCCAAGGCATTTGGAAAGTTCGCCTTCAAGCTGAATATCGCATACCTGCAGGCAGACGACTGGCAGGCACAGGATTCCAGTAATTTTGACCGGCTGAACCTTGTGACAAAGCCGGGATTTTCCCATGCCGCTGATCCTAATTATGACGGTATCAATGTTTATGGCGACGAGATCAATACCACTTTTGGGGCCAGCGCCGGGCTGCTGAACGGCGTAACGGTTTCCCGCACCGGCTATGCAGAACCATCACTGGTAGATTACCGTACCAAGAGCCTGAAAACAGGCGCTGCCTTCCACTACCGGTTCTCCGATAACCTGGAGCTGATACTGCAGGGCAACTGGGGCACCGGCACCAGCGTATATACCGGGTCTGACCGTTATTCCCTCCGGAATTTCAATTTGGGACAGTACAAGCTGGAGTTCAGGGGAAAACGTTTCTTTGCAAGAGGCTACACCACCCAGGAGCGCTCCGGGGAAGCCTATAACGCCACCGCTTTAGGCACCATCCTGAATGAAAGCTATAACCCCAGCGTGGTAACAGATGCCAATGGCAACGTAATAGGCGGCTGGTTTGCAGAATATGCCACCGTATATAACCAGGCGCGCGCAGGTATATTTCCCGGCGCTCCCGGCGCAAAAACAGATGAGCAAGCTCATGCCATTGCCAGAGGATACGCCGACAGGAACCGCCTGCAGCCCGGCACTGACGCCTTCAACCAGGCGAAGGATGCTATTACAGAACGTTACATAGGCTTTGGCGCTGGCAGAAATGGCGCCAAGTTCAATGACAAGACCAATCTTTACCATTATGAAGGCATGTATGACTTCAGCGATCATATAAAAGTGCTGGAAGTGCAGGCCGGTGCCTCTTACCGGCGCTATGCCCTGAATTCCGACGGCACTATTTTCGATGATGCAGAAAGGGACATTAAAATAGATGAGTTTGGCGGCTTCCTGCAAGTAGGCCGGAAACTGGTGCATGACCGTATCAAGCTGACAGGCTCCATCCGTTTTGACAAGAACGAGAATTTTGACGGGCGATTTACACCCCGTATTTCCGGCGTATTTACCGTGGCTCCGCAGCACAACATCCGCCTGTCATACCAGACCGGTTTCCGCAACCCCACTAACCAGGACCAGTACATAGACCTCCCGATACGGGCCAATACCCGCCTGATCGGTGGCCTGCCGGAACTGCTCACCAAATACGACCTGTATAATAACAAAGGATATACACAGGCCAGCGTACAGCGGTATGCCGCTACCGGAGATCCCTCCCAGCTGCAGCTGCACACCTTTGAAAAGTTCAAGCCGGAAAGCGTAAGTTCCTATGAAATAGGCTACCGCGGGCTTGTCAGGAACAGGTTGCTGATTGATGCCTATGTTTATTACAGCAATTACACCAACTTCCTTTCCTATATTGCATTAATACAGCCTACCGAGCCGCTGGCACAGGACCCGACGCTCAGCAGGGCCAATATCTTCGCCACCTATATCAATAACCCGGAAAAGGTAAAAACATGGGGATGGGCATTAGGGCTGGATTACCAGGTGCGCACCTGGGCACTGAGCGGAAATGTTTCCTTCAATGACATCAATAACGAGGAGGACCAGGTATTTACCAATTTCAATACCCCCAGGTACCGCTTTAGCCTGGGCCTGGGCAACAGGAATGTATACAAGAACATAGGGTTTAATGTTACCTACCGCTGGCAGGATGCCTTCATGTGGAATTCTTCCTTTGCAACCGGCATGGTGCCTTCCTTTGGTACGCTCGACGGACAGGTAAACTATTCCATACCGGCGGCCCATGCTACTATTAAGCTGGGCGGGTCAAATATCCTGAACAAATACTACCGCACCTCCTTTGGCAATCCCCGGATCGGAGCTTTGTATTATTTAGGCATTACATTTGAAGGGTTGCTGCAATAAGCTTCTTACTCTTACCCTTACTAACCACTTAAATTGACGAAGTCCCGGCTTGCGCCGGGACTTCTATTTGTTGTAACCCCCAACCGAGTTGGGATATCTTTGAGTGACTGGTGAATGTGTCACACATTAAACCTGAAATGCATCACATCACCGTCGTTCACCACGTATTCCTTACCTTCTATCCGCAGGCGGCCGTTGTCGCGGGCGGCCGTTTCAGAGCCATATTTCACATAATCCTCGTAAGCGATCACCTCTGCCTTGATAAAGCCCTTCTCAAAATCGGTATGTATCACGCCGGCGGCCTGCGGCGCTTTCCAGCCCCGGTGAATGGTCCAGGCGCGCACTTCCTGCACCCCGGCCGTAAAGTAGGTGATCAGGTTCAGCAGCTTGTAGGCAGAGCGGATCAGGCGGTTCAGGCCGGGTTCTTCCAGCTGGTATTCCTCCAGGAACAGTTGCTTGTCCGCAGGGTCTTCCATTTCGGATATCTGGGCCTCTATGGAATTGTTCATGATGATCACCTCTGCGTTTTCGGCCTTTACGGCTTCCTGCAGGGCTTTTGAGAATTTATTGCCGATATGCAGGGAGGCTTCGTCCACATTGGCTACATACAGCACCGGTTTTTCCGTGAGCAGGAAAAGGTCGGCAATAGCGGTCCGGTCTTCTTTTTCCAGTCCCAGCTCCCTTATATTGCGGCCCTGCTCCAGGCATTCCTGGCACTGCTTCAGTATGTCGTATTCTCTTTTGGCTTTGGCATCGCCGCCGGTCCTGGCGATCTTTTCCACGCGGGCTATCTTCTTTTCTACGGTTTCCAGGTCCTTCAACTGCAGCTCGGTATCAATGATCCCCTTATCGCTTACCGGGTTAATGGGGCCTTCTTCGCGCAATATATTGTCGTCTTCAAAGCAGCGGATCACGTGCACAATGGCGTCCACCTCGCGGATGTTGGCAAGGAACTTGTTGCCCAGCCCCTCTCCTTTGCTGGCGCCTTTTACCAGCCCGGCAATGTCCACAAACTCGATGGTAGTGGGCACCACCCGGTTCGGTTTCACCAGCTCTTCCAGCTTCTGCAGGCGGGCATCCGGCACATCTACCAGGCCCACATTGGGCTCAATGGTACAAAAACGGTAGTTACTGGCCTGCGCTTTGGCGCTGTTACTAACTGCGTTAAATAATGTTGATTTTCCTACATTCGGCAATCCGACAATTCCTGCTTGCAACGCCATTTTAAAAAATTTGCCCGCAAAGATAGGAAAAATCCCAATGCTAACTCCCAAAACCTGTAATTTCCGCTGAACTTGCCCCCTGTATTCCGGTTCATCTTGACCCCACCCCGGGGGGTAATTCTTCCTTACTGCAAAGAGCTGCTGGTTGGTACTTCTAAGTTACAGAGTGTTTTCTTT
>Ga0164243_10013967_pt1 | contig 11238 bp, 11 predicted proteins | sample OricompcompostOP_FD_108781 | JGI IMG/M metagenome (GOLD analysis project Ga0164243, IMG submission 108781) | Organic Plus compost microbial communities from Emeryville, California, USA - Original compost - Organic plus compost (OP) | ecosystem: Engineered > Solid waste > Mixed feedstock >... | reverse complement strand
TTTTCAGGGTGTTGTTCGAGCCAGCCCTCTCCTTTTTCCATCAGCTTTTCCAGTTCATGCTCTCCCACGAAATAATGTTTGTCGTTATCGCAAACCGGCAGCAGTATGTATAGCTGGCGTAACAGCTTCTTTAAAGTAATAGTATTACGAAGCGCTACATTAAAATAACGACTGACGCCCCATTCGGGGAACGCGGGGTTAAGTGGCGCCGATGCAATTGTCATCTCGTAGCCCAGGGGTTCAAATAAGCGGCGCAGCAGAGTTTCACCGCCTTTAACAGGCAAGGCGGTCAGCATCGCTTCAAATGGCAAAGGTTCATCCACTATTTCAGGTTTGTCTTTACACCTGCCATTCATTGCCGAAGAATAAGCCTGTGCAATCGCTGCGCTCATGAAAGAAGCGCAGACATAGGGCCGGTCATTCACATATTGATCCAGGCTGAAGCCATTAGCGTCATTCCTGCGAACCAGGGCAACAGGATCAATATCCAGCAGTAATGCTGCTTTACAGGCATGTTCATTCGCTTCCGGGTAGTAAATATGCGCTGTTCCGGCAGTAATGGCAACAGATTGAATTTTAGCAGGATGTTTATGCAATAAATATCCAAGATCGGTTGCGGGGTAACGTTCAGTTTTAATTGTAAATAACATAGGTTAACTGTTCAAGCTTCTCTTCCATTCGGCTGTAAAGTTATTAATTTCCTTCATATATCCGCTTCAGTTGGGCTGAAAATTTATCCTGTGCCAGCAATTTATTTTGAAATTCAAATTAGTCTACTATATTTGTAGACTTTTTTTGAACATTTTAAAACCCAGGTTATGGCTACAAATCCATTACATTTCGACACGTTGCAAGTACATGCTGGTTATCAGCCAGACCCCACAACTCATTCGGCGGCAGTGCCCATCTATCAAACCACTTCCTATACATTTGATAGCGCCGAACATGCTGCCGACCTGTTTCAGCTGAAACAATTCGGGAATATTTACACCCGCATCATGAACCCTACTACCGATGTTTTTGAAAAAAGAGTAGCTGCGCTGGAAGGCGGCGTTGGCGCATTGGCAGTAGCTTCAGGACAGGCGGCGCAGTTCATCGCATTGCATAACATCTTATTGCCTGGCGATAACTTCATCACTTCCTCCTACCTGTATGGAGGCACCTACAACCAGTTTAAAGTTAGTTTCAAACGTATCGGCGTAGAAGCAAGGTTTGCGGACCTGGACAACCCGGATAGCTTTGAAAAGCTGATAGATGAAAATACCAAAGCATTGTATGTTGAAACCATCGGCAACCCGGGCTTTGCTATTCCTGATTTCGAAAAGATCAGCGCCATTGCTAAAAAACATGATCTGCCACTGATCGTAGACAATACCTTCGGAGCAGCCGGCTACCTGTTCAGACCTCTGGAACATGGCGCAAACGTGGTAGTAGAAGCAGCCACCAAATGGATAGGCGGGCATGGTACCAGCATTGGCGGTGTGATTGTAGACGGTGGTAATTACAACTGGGGCAATGGCAAGTTCAAACAGTTCAGCGAACCGGATGATGCTTACCATGGTATGAAATTCTGGGAAGTATTTGGCTCCCATAGCCCTTTCGGCAACATAGCCTATATTATCCGTGCGCGCGTTGCCGGTTTGCGCAGCTGGGGTCCTGCATTGGCGCCGCAGAATGCATTTCTCTTTATCCAGGGACTTGAAACTTTGTCGCTCCGCGTACAACGAACGGTAGATAACGCACTGGCTCTTGCCCAGTGGCTGGAACAGCAACCGCAGGTGGAATCGGTGAACTACCCGGGGCTTCCGGGCAACAAGTACCACGAACTTGGAAAAAAATACCTGAAAAATGGTTTTGGCGGGGTATTGAGCTTTAAGATCAAAGGAGGTACGGCAGCGGCAGACAAACTGGTGCAGTCTCTTAAACTGATCTATCACCTGGCTAATGTCGGCGATGCAAAAACACTGATCATCCACCCGGCTACCACTACTCACCAGCAGTTAAGCGAGGAAGAACAGCGCAAGGCGGGCGTGGCGCCAGGGCTACTGCGTGTTTCTTTAGGCATAGAACATATCAGCGATATTAAGGCGGATTTCGAACAGGCTTTCGCCGCGTTATAGCTTTAACGAAAAGGGCAATGAACGTCTCATTGCCCTTTTTTATTTATTCAGTTAATCTCCTTTCCCCAACTTCATTTTCACTTTTCCATCCTTATCACTCACGGCATGAAAATGAAGTATGATGCCTTTCCTGCTTCGTCGTCTCTTTTCTTCCTTGTCTGTTATAGCAGAATCTTTTGCCGGGTTGCGCAATGGTACGTCCAGTTTTATGTCTGTTCCGCCATTCAGGCCATATACGCCGTTCAGGTCTATATTCACGGCGCTGGAAGCAATCCTCATTGGCGGTATAATGATCTTGTTTCCCTGCACCTGGAAAGTGCTGTTGAGATTTTCGAATGTGATACTGTCCAATCTTCTTTTCTTAAAAAAGAAATTGCCAATATCCGCTATCGGGTCAAAGTTCAGCAGCGCACCATTTTTCAGGCTGAAATTAAGATTGCCGTATAACGAGTGTTTAGCCAGGGAACCGTTATCCAGCATATTGCCTGTGAGGTTAGCCTTGGCCGTTACAATGCCTCTCAGGTTCTTTGAAGTTAAAGAGGATAATCCAAAATTATCGAAAGCGTAAAAGAGCTGGCTAATATTTACATTATTGATAGAAGTGTTCACCTTGAAGTTATTGTTATTTCCCTGCTGGTGAACGGTTCCTGTCAACTGCGCATTACCGCCTGCATGCCGCAAGGCTATCTGCCGCAATATGATGTCTGTGTTAGTCATATTTATACCAGCTTTTACCTGTTGCGCTTCAAACTTTTTATAAATTACCTTATCCAGCAGCACTTCCATGCTTACATTACTGGCCGCCAGCACCACATCCAATTGTTTCGAGATCCGGCTTGGATTGGCTTTATTCGCGCGTTTGGCGGCTTTCACGCTGCGGCGGGGGGCGAGGAAAGAAGTAAATTCATTCAGGTCTACTATCGGGCTTCGTATATTCCAGCTTATATCGATCTTATCCGGCGTGGTGAAATAGAGGTTCAGCAGGTTCTTTACTACTCCTGTCATTTGCAGGCTGCTCTTCTGTGTTTGCACCCTGGCATTTTGTACCAAAAGATCAGACCCGTTAAAGACCAGTGTAGCGTTTGTATGATGGAAATAAAGATTACGCGGTACATAAGTGAATGCGCCATCCTGCACCATTACGTTTCCCTGCAGCGATGAAGGCGTGTTATCATTTTTCATGAGCGGGCCGGTATAGAACAGGTCGGCGGTGGCATTGCCGCCTGTAAAATTAAGCGGGCTGCCCGAAGTAGAATCGCCCAGCTTGTCCAAAGGGAACTTCGACCTGAAATGCCCACGCAACAGGGGCTGTTTCAGGTTTACAACCCTGATGGTATCCGCATTCAGCGGAATGCCTTCCAGGCTGGCGGAGAGGCCAAGAATAGTGACCGCCGAGTTTTGATCCGTATGTCCATTTCCCGGCAATACCTGGTTATTGAACTTTCCCGTGAAACTGCAGTTCTCCCATGTTCCCAGCGCAGTTACCAGGTCGTTGCCTTTTGTTTGCCATTGCACCACCACATGCGGCGTATCCAGGTACTTCATATGACCTGCCAGTTCGGCCTGCGCATCTAACGGTTTGGTTAAGGTGATTGTGTTCAGCTTATTGCTGATGTTGGGCGATAACCAGGAAGATGCATCTTTCAGCAGCACCTGTTTTACGTTGAAATGCAACACGAATGGTGGCGGTTTTTCGCTGAAGTTGAACTCTCCATCCATTGTTACTGGTATGTTGTCGATCTCGATAGGTTGAGACGGGATCTTCAGTATCCTGGTATGTTTATTAAATACGACAGAAATATTCAGTTCGAGGTATTTGTTTTTCAGGTAGCTGCCTTTCCGGGTATTGAATGCAAATTCTTTGGCCAGGATGCGGGTAGCGTTCATGTCGAAGTGCACGAGGCTGTCGGCTACGTTCATTTTACCGTTTAGCTGTTCAATTGCCAGGTTAAACATTTTGAACTTCTGCTGGTTCTCGATCACGAAATTGACATTCCGGAAACTAAGCCTGCTGATATCCGCGTCTTTCGACTCTTTGTTCTTTTTCTGGCTGCCGGAGGATTTCAGGGCGTTGGTATTGGAATAACCGCTGGTATCGGTGAAGAGATAGATGGTACCGTCCTGCAACTGTATATCGCTTACATCAACGTGCTGGCGGAGCAGGGATAACGGGTTAACCCGTACGAAGATATAGTCCAGGTTCAGGAGGCTGTGGCGGTGTGCGGCCCAGAGGCTATCCCGTATCTCCACATGCTTTAACCCTATTGAAACATTGGGGAAGCCTTTAAAGATGGAAGATTCCATATCGGCTACCGTGATAGTACCATTGATATGGTCATTTACTTTACCCGTTATCTGTTGGAGGAACTTGTCTTTGTTGGCGTGAATATACCAGGTTAGGCCCAACGATAATAACAGCAGTAGCAGAACAAGGGAGGCAAGGGTGATTAAAGTGATCTTGAGCCATTTTTGCATGCGGTAAAGGTTTAAACGTATAAACGTATAACAGTTGATCTGTTAAACAGTTCACCATCCCATAAAAACCATTCCTATGCCACAAATTGTAACAGCCGCCCCGCTGATTGCCGCCATATATCGTTCAGTGGCTGCGGGTTTCATTAAAGAAAAGCCATAATAGCCTAATAATACCATTACTATCATGGTAAGTATGGTAAAAAAAGTAAATGTGGCTATCAGGGTAATAATACCCACAACGGATTGTTGGGCCGCCGGATAGAAAAGCAATGGCAAAAGCGGTTCTGAAGGCCCCATTACAAAGATGACGAAAAGTATCCAGGGCGTTACCTTGATACGTCGCTGCGGCGCCACATACGCCTCATTATGTCGATGCTGATACACATATACTTCCCCGTTGTCATAAACATCAAAGTGTTTATGCGGCCTGTTGGCAATCGCCCTGTAAATACCATAGACCAGGTAAAACACGCCCAGGATCAGCAAGGCCCATCCGGCTATTCCTCCCCTGATCTCTGTAATCCCACCAAACCGGGATAGTTGCCAGCCCAGGAACACCCCTATCATCCCTATAACGAGGGAGCTTAAAACGTGTCCGAGCCCGCAAAGGGCTGTCCATCCAATAGTTTTGGCAACCGACCATTTCCTCGTACGTGAAAAAACAATGAAAGGCACATAATGATCGGGCCCCGATGCTGTATGCAAACAACTGATGGTAACCGCTGTAAGAATCAGGCTACTGTCTACAAGTGAAGCCATATTAAGTGTTTAAATCGTTAAAGATGTTGGCCAGGTCGTGCTGGCAGTTGAAAAGTTGTTCTCCTTTATGCCCCAGCAAACGAACCATGATCCCGTTTTCATGCACTACTGTAACGCCTCCGAGAACGCCCTCCTGCTGGTCAAGATAGGCTGCGATCCCCTCTGTTACCTTTGCCCACTGCCTGGCCGGCCTGGTATCAAAACAAATGAGGCTTGCCTGGTGCGTATAATCTTCCATCCAGCCCAGTGTCGCCAGGTTCATATTTTCCGGCTCCATCAGCAGATGGTCTCTCAACACCAGTTTGCTATGCAGGTAAACTTCCGTCAGGTTTCTCAGTTTTTTAAACCGGAAGATCTCCCCGTTCAGTTTTCTCCCGCAGGTCACTATTTCACCCCATATCAACCTGCAGTTTTCTGCCAGGTACAACTGCGTATGCCCGTTATAGATAGCATCATGATGGGGCACCAGCGGATGGGGCAAAAAAGTGAAAGAACTGCCGGCAGCCATATCAACCTTCATTTCCTGCCGGGCCCCGTTCTGCATGCTGAAAAGGCGTTGATAGGCCTGGGTTTTAAGTTGCAGTGAAGCGCCTGCCGTTACCTGTATATCGAGCCTGTAATGATCTCCGTCGAGCATGCCGGGCGAAGAACTCATCATCATCAGCCGCAATACCGGGTCTGTTCTTTCTTCCCTGACATTAGCCACTTTAAATGGGCGGGTATAATAAGCAGATTTAAGATAAGTGTTATCCGACCTTACCCCAGTGAGGATCTTCAACTCGCTGATCATCTCCATAGGTTAGGCTCTTCAACATCTTCCAGCAATGCCTCCCTTTTGATCCATCCTATAACGTCGTCCAGTCCTTTGCCGCTCATCAGGTCAGTAAATATAAAAGGCTGTCCTTTCCTCATCAGGCGGGCATCCCTCTCCATCACTCCCAGATCGGCGTGTACATACGGCGCCAGGTCTATTTTGTTGATGACAAGAAGATTTGACCTGGTAATACCGGGTCCTCCTTTCCGGGGAATTTTGTCGCCTTCCGCCACGTCGATAACGAAGATCGTGACATCCGCCAGATCTGGACTGAAGGTTGCCGAGAGGTTATCGCCCCCGCTTTCAATAAATATCAGTTCGATGCCCGGGAACCTCTTTGCCATTTCTTCCACTGCTTCCAGGTTCATACTGGCATCTTCGCGGATAGCCGTATGCGGGCAACCGCCGGTTTCCACGCCCATGATCCTTTCCGGCGGGAGGAGGCTGTTCTTTGTCAGGAACTCCGCATCTTCCCTGGTATAAATATCATTAGTGATCACCGCCAGGTTGTAATCAGCGGCCATTTTCCGGGTGAGCCGCTCTATCAGCGCTGTTTTGCCTGAACCAACGGGTCCGGCAATCCCAATTTTTACATATTCACGTGTGCTCATTTACGTTATTGCGTTTTTTAAGAGATCAAGACATATACAGGCGACTGTAAAGCCGCTCGTGCTGCATGCAGCGGATATCGAAACCGCCGGTGCAAAGCCCCAGCTTTTCCATATCCGGTTGCAGGGTAGCTGTACTTAACTGCTGTATCAGTGGTTGCAATTCAAAAAGCAGGTCCTGGCCTTCCATTTGTCCCAGGGGCACCAGTTTTACGCTGTTAGTGACCATACCGGCTGCAGCGTTATAATAAAACGCCTGTAATGCAGCCGGCAGCGGGATAGATAACAGCGACGCATATACGCCGAATGCGATGCAGTAATGAGGCGAGCCGGCCTCCTGTTCATAGGTTTCCATAAAAGAAGACGGATGGCGTCGGGAAAAGATCCTTGCCAGCCGGGTTCCCAGTTTCAGGCTGGCTTCCCTGATCTCCCTGGGCACTTTGGTTGCGGTACAGCAGTGATGCCATTCCAGCAACTCCGCTATCGATCTTTTTTCGGTGGCCGCATATCCCAGGCTCATAAAAGCGGCATCGTTGTATTGCAGGTTATGTTGCAGCATGTTCCTTACGAACTCGCCGGCTGAACGGGCATCTTTTACAATGCCCTGTTGCACGAAGGTTTCCAGGCCGGCAGAATGCGTATAGCCGCCTATCGGCAGCGTACTGTCGGCCAGGTGTAAAAGACTTCCCAGGTAGTGGTGTTGTTCCATATTCTAACGGGATGCAAGGTCAAGGATCTTTTCAAAAAAGGAAGGACCGTTGTTGCCGTGTCCATGTGGCTGTACATTGGTCCGCAACATATTCTTCAAATGCCTTTTCTCCCTGGTTACGTTGTAGCCTGCCGCCTGCAGCCAACGGAACAATGGCTCGTCGGCGGGGATGAGCAGCTCCTCTCCTTCCAGGAATAAAGGCAGATGCTTATTTCCTATTTCATAACATACCTGCGCCATTTCAGCCATGGTAGCTGGTCGGATCACTATAGTATCGCAGGGCAGTATCTCAACGGCTATCGTGATTGCTTCATCCCTGTACAGGATATCATGATGTTTCAGTTGTTGCCCTTCCCTGGTCAGTTTCAGGGCTATTTCCCGGCCCCCCAGGGTCTTTTTCCTTTGTATCTTCCTGGTGGTTTCGAACCATTCCAGTTGCAACCAGTCGATATGCCCGCTTGGGGAAGCTTCGTCAAGGTTGCCGATACGTTCTCTGATCAACATGCCGATGATGGTTTAAAATAAAAAATACCTCTGCGCCATCGCTACTTCCTTTAACGGCTCACAACTGATCTTCTCTCCATCTACCTTCACTTCATACGTTTCCGGGTTGACTGTGATATCCGGTGTTTTATCGTTATGAACCAGGTCGCGCTTTGAAATATTCCTGCAATTCTTTACAGCGATTAATTCTTTTTGCAACCCGTAGGCCTCCTTTATTCCGCGCTCTAACGATAACGCAGATACGAATAAAACGCTGGTATTGGTTACCGCTTTGCCATGAGCCCCGAACATGTGCCGGTAGATCACCGGCTGCGGAGTTGGGATGCTGGCGTTAGGGTCTCCCATCCTGCTGGAGTTGATCATTCCGCCCTTGATGATGATCTCCGGTTTAACACCGAAGAAAGCAGGTTTCCAGAGCACCAGGTCGGCCATTTTGCCCGGCTCTATGGAACCTACGTGCGAGGAAATGCCGTGTGCAATGGCAGGATTGATGGTATACTTGGCTACATACCTCTTAACACGGAAGTTGTCGTTATCGTGTCCTTTATCTTCCGGCAGCGCGCCGCGCTGTTTTTTCATCTTATCTGCCGTTTGCCAGGTGCGTATAACTACCTCGCCTATACGTCCCATGGCCTGGGAGTCGGAGCTCATGATGCTGAACACCCCCATATCGTGCAGGATATCTTCTGCTGCTATGGTTTCGGGCCTGATCCTCGAATCTGCGAACGCTACGTCTTCCGGTACCTGTTTATCGAGATGATGGCAAACCATTAGCATATCCAGGTGTTCATCTATGGTGTTTACCGTATATGGGCGGGTTGGATTGGTAGAAGCAGGAAGTACATTCGGGAAAGAAGCAGCCCGTATGATGTCGGGAGCATGGCCGCCGCCGGCGCCTTCCGTATGAAAGGTATGGATCACCCGTCCGTTGATGGCTGCCAGTGTATCTTCCAGGAAGCCTGCTTCGTTCAGGGTATCGGTATGAATGGCGATCTGGACATCCAGTTCGTCGGCCACTTTGAGCGATGCATCAATAACGGCCGGAGTAGCGCCCCAGTCTTCATGTATTTTCAGCCCTAACGCGCCGGCGGCGATCTGTTCTACCAAAGGCGCTGTAGTGGCGCAGTTGCCTTTTCCGAAAAAGCCGAGGTTCATTGGGTATGCTTCGGCAGCCTGCAACATTTTCTGCAGGTTCCACGCTCCGGGCGTTACCGTAGTAGCGCTGGTTCCGTCTGCCGGCCCGGTGCCGCCGCCAATCATGGTGGTAATTCCGCTGAACAGGGCATGATCGATCTGCTGAGGGCAGATGAAATGGATATGCGTATCTATTCCGCCTGCGGTCGCGATCAGGTTAGCGCCGTTATGTATCTCAGTGGATGCACCGATGATCAGGTCAGGGTGTACGCCATCCATGGTATCAGGGTTTCCTGCCTGGCCAACAGCGACAATCTTTCCGTCTTTAATCCCTATATCTCCTTTTACGATGCCCCAGTGATCGATGACGATCACGTTGGTGATAACAAAATCCAGCACCCCTTCGCTTCTCAGCGCGGTAGCTGATTGGGCCATTCCATCCCTTACACTTTTTCCCCCGCCAAATTTGCTTTCATCCCCGTAATAATTATAGTCCTTTTCGATCTCGATAACCAGGTCTGTATCTGCCAGCCGTACACGGTCGCCCACTGTGGGGCCGAACATGCTCACGTATTTGGATCTTTTAATTCGAAGGCTCATAGGTCAGTAGATTTAAAGTTCAATGATGCTGCCTTTTTCAATGCGGCGGTTCTGACAATAGGATCTGTTGTATCGCCATTTACCAGGTTGTTGATGCCGATCACTTTCCTGTTTCCGCCCAGTTCTACCAGCTCCACTTCTTTTTCCTCTCCCGGTTCGAAACGAACAGCGTTACCTGAGGGAATGTTCAAGCGCATACCTAAAGCCGCTTCACGGGGGAATTTCATTTGTTTATTGACTTCAAAAAAATGGCAATGTGAGCCGATCTGCACAGGACGGTCGCCTGTATTGACTACACTGATCTTAACGGTTTTCCTGCCGGCGTTGGCGATGATATCGTCCGCCTTTAAAAAATATTCTCCGGGGATCATGTTATATGGATTAAACTGTTAGCGAATAGGATCATGAACGGTCACCAGTTTGGTACCATCCGGGAAAGTAGCTTCTATCTGTACTTCATGGATCATTTCAGGGATGCCTTCCATCACGTCTTCGCGGGTAAGAATGGTAGCGCCATACTGCATGAGTTCAGCCACTGTTTTACCATCGCGGGCCGCTTCCATGAGGCGGCTGCTGATCAGTGCAATCGCTTCCGGATAGTTCAGGCGCAGGCCTCGGGCCTTTCGTTTTTCGGCCAGTTCACCGGCCAGGTGTAATAATAGTTTCTCGGTTTCCCGGGGAGTCAGGTGCATATAAAAGATTGTTGTTGTAAAATAATACCGGGAAGATCGGAGGTGTATGTGGTTGGTCCGCAAAGGGACTATGCGAGGCAAAGAAGCATAAGACTTTTGTACGAATGCTTTAAGCGGTGTTAAATTAAGAAGGGAAGATCATAAGAAAAAATTTTTCTTGTGATCTTCCCTTCCTGCTATTTGGCAGAGAATCGTTTCTGGATGGTCGCCAGCTCTGAAGTGGAAAGTGTGGAAGTTTTTTTCAGCACTTCAAGGAAATGCTCAATTTCGTCGGGGGTGCTCGGACAGCCAACATTTGCTTTGCGGCCATCGGGGCCCGTTTTGCGGCTGTCTGCCAGCAGCTGACCTTTGCTGTCTGTTACATACCAGAAAGGAATGCCATCGCCGCCGCCATGAGCTTTAAGAAGTTCCTCGCCGCCTGGATTTTCCAATACTTTTTTGTCTCCGTGTTCCATTACATCAATATGCCTGATAACATATTGTTTGTCGAACAAGGCTTTGCAGGAAGCGTCATTCATGGCGGTATCCATTTTATGGCACCAGCCGCACCAGGAAGCATGGAAAATGATGAATATATTCTTATGTTCTTTAGCTGCGGTGGTCTTTGCTTCAGCGATGATCTGGGCGGCGCTTGGTTGTTTTTGCGCTTGGGCGGCAGCTCCGGCCAGGAGCAGTGCCAGCAGGAAACGGTTGAACAATTTCATGATTGGTTGGGTTTAGTCAAAAAAAGAAAGAGAGCAAAGGTTTTATTCCTTTGCTCTCAATATACTAAAGATCTGTATGGGTTGTTCCCCGGGAACTTCCTTTATTAATCATCTAATTT
>Ga0164243_10013966_pt1 | contig 11238 bp, 11 predicted proteins | sample OricompcompostOP_FD_108781 | JGI IMG/M metagenome (GOLD analysis project Ga0164243, IMG submission 108781) | Organic Plus compost microbial communities from Emeryville, California, USA - Original compost - Organic plus compost (OP) | ecosystem: Engineered > Solid waste > Mixed feedstock >... | reverse complement strand
CCCTACGGCGGCGGACCCGGCATGGTGATGAAGCCGGAGCCGTGGGGCGAGGCGCTGGACGCGGTCATCGGCGGCCCGGAGCCGGAGCCGGAGCCGACACTGATCGTCCCCACTCCGAGCGGCCGCCCGTTCACGCAGGAGACGGCCGTCGAACTGTCGGCGAAGCCCTGGCTGATCTTCACGCCCGCCCGCTACGAGGGCATCGACCGCCGCGTCGTCGACGAGTACGCCGCCCGCTTCGACCTCCGCGAACTGTCCATCGGCGACTACGTGTTGGCGGGCGGCGAGGCACCCGTGCTGGTGATGGCGGAGGCGGTCGCGCGGCTGCTGCCCGGGGTGCTCGGCAACGCCGAGTCGCACCGGGACGACTCCTTCGCCCCCGGCCCCATGGCCGACCTGCTGGAGGGGCCCGCGTACACCAAGCCGCCGCGCTGGCGGGACCGGGACGTTCCGGAGGTGCTGATCAGCGGGCACCACGGGCGCATCGCGCGCTGGCGCCGCGACCAGGCTCTGAGGCGTACGAGCGAGCACCGTCCCGACCTCGTCGTCCGGCTCGACCCGGAGGCTTTGGACGCCGAGGACCGCGCGACGCTCGCCGAACTGGGCTGGCAGCAGGGTGCGGACGGCCGATTTTGGCGCCCGGCGAGACCCGTGGAAGAATGAACCGCTGGCCGTCGTCCGGCGCGCGACCCTGCCACAGGGGGATCAACGCCCGCTCGGAGACGGCGGCTTCGACTATTCGGCTATCACGAGTCTTCCGTCGATGACCTGTGGCATCGGCGAGGAAAGCGGACGATCATGTCTCATCTTCTCGACAGCGTCGACGCTGCCTCACTGCGCAGCGACGTCCCGGTCTTCCGGGCAGGCGACACGGTCAACGTGCATGTGCGCGTCATCGAGGGCAACCGCTCCCGTGTCCAGCAGTTCAAGGGCGTCGTCATCCGGCGCCAGGGCGACGGCGTGCGCGAGACCTTCACCGTCCGCAAGGTCAGCTTCGGCGTCGGCGTCGAGCGCACCTTCCCGGTGCACACCCCGATCGTGGAGAAGATCGAGGTCGTCACCCGCGGCGACGTCCGCAGGGCGAAGCTCTACTACATCCGGAACCTGCGCGGTAAGGCCGCCAAGATCAAGGAGAAGCGGGAGAGCTGAGCCCGGCGCTCTGCTCACGGACGGACGCCCGGCAGGTCACGCAGAGTTCTCGGGCTAGGCTTCCGTCCGATGAGCACCGGGGCACACCAGCAGAGCGAACGGGAGCGCGACCGTCTCCCCGCTCCCGTCGAAACGGAGCGGGAGCGCCGGTCGCGCTCCGTGCGTTTCGGGCTGCCCGCCGCCGGGCTCGTTCTGGTCCTCTTCCTGGCCAACGCCTTTGTGGTGCAGCCGTTCCGGGTGCCGAGCACGTCGATGACGCCCACGCTCAAGGTCGGCGACCGGATCCTCGTGAACAAGTTGGCCTATCGATTCGGCAACTCTCCGAGGCGCGGAGACGTTGTTGTCTTCGACGGCACAGGTTCGTTCGCGGGGGAGGAGCCAGAGGGGAGTCCGGTGACCAGGGCGCTGTGGGGCGCCGGTGCGGTGATTGGCGTGGTGGGGCCGTCCGGGACGGACTACGTCAAGCGCGTCATCGGCGTCGGCGGCGACCGGGTCCGCTGCTGCGACAAGCGCGGGAGGATCGAGGTGAACGGTGTTCCACGGCACGAGGGCTATCTCCACCCTGGTGACGTGCCGTCGACGGTGCCGTTCGACGTGCGGGTGCCGCACGGGCGGCTGTGGGTGATGGGGGATCATCGGTCCGGGTCGAGCGACTCCCGCGACCATCTCGGCGAACCGGGCGGGGGGACTGTGCCGGTGGGGCAAGTGATCGGCAGGGCCGACTGGATCGGCTGGCCCGCTCAGCGCTGGGGCGCCTCGATAGCCGCCGGGGCAGGTGCTCATGGCTGAGGGCGACGGCCGTCCGCCGCGCCGGAGACCGTACGACTACGGAGTTCCGAGCGACTACGACGACTACGACGACTACGACGACGAGCCCGGCGCGCACGGCCGCTGGTCCGGCGGGCACCGGCCGGAGCCGTACGGACAGCAGCAGGCTCCGTACGGCCAACAGCCCGTTCCCCAGGACCAGTTCGGGCAGCCCGGCCGGCCCGGTCCGTACGTCCAGCAGGATCCGTACGGCGGGCAGCAGCCCTACGGCGGTGAGTACGCCCAGAGCGGCCAGGAGAGCGGGGGCGGCGGGTACGCCCCGGCGGATCCGTACGGCGGCCCGGGCGGTCAACACGGCGGCGGTACGGCGCAGTTCGGCGGCGGGTACGGGCAGCAAGGCGGCGGCGCGGCACCGTACGGCCGGCAGCGGCCCGGCGGCTCGCACCCCAACGGCCGGGCCGGCGCCGGGTATTCGCCCGGCGGCGCGCAGCAGCAACCGAACGGCACCTCGGGCTACTACGGCTCGTACGACGGGGCGGAGCCGTACCAGTACCAGTACACCGAGCCGTACGACTACACCGGGCAGTCGGCCGGCGGCGGCCTCACCGACGGCGGCGCGGCGCCGCCCCAGGGCGCGACGCGACAGCTCCGGCAGGTCCAACAGCCCGGTCGGCCCGGGCAGTTCGCACAGCAGCCGCAGCCGCAGTCGCAGCCGGAGCCGGTGGAGGTGTGGGGACCGCCGTCGGGCGCCGAGACCCTGCAGCTCCGCGTCCCCTACTCGGTGCCGGGCCCGTACGACGAGGACACCGGCGAATCGTCCGCCACGACCGACTCGGGGCGGACGGTACGGCCCACCGGCGGCCGGGCCGAGCGGCGGCGCGCGGCCAAGCGCCTCAAGCGGCGCAGGCGGCTGTCCGCGACGCGCGAGATACCGATCCTCATCGGCGTCGCGCTGCTGATCGCGGTCGTGCTCAAGACCTTCCTGGTGCAGGCGTTCGTGATCCCGTCCGGGTCGATGGAGGAGACGATCCGGATCGGTGACCGCGTCCTGGTCGACAAGCTGACTCCGTGGTTCGGCTCCAAGCCGGCGCGCGGCGACGTCGTCGTCTTCCAGGACCCGGGCGGCTGGCTGAGCCCGCACGAGACGCACAAGAAGGACCCGCCGTTCGGTGTGAAGCAGGGCAAGGAACTGCTCACCGCCGTCGGCCTGTTGCCCTCCGACGACGAGCAGGACCTCATCAAACGGGTCGTGGGCGTGGGCGGCGACCACGTGCGGTGCTGCGACGCCCAGGGGCGGGTGACCGTCAACGGCACCCCGCTGAAGGAGCCCTACCTCCACCCCGGAAACAGCCCGTCGGACCTGAAGTTCGACGTCCATGTGCCGGCCGGCCGCGTCTTCGTGATGGGCGATCACCGCGCCAACTCCGCCGACTCCCGCTACCACCTGCGGGATTCGGGCCACGGCACGGTCAGCGAGAACCTCGTGGTCGGCCGCGCCGTCGTCATCGCCTGGCCGTTCGGCCACTGGCGGCGGCTGGAGGAGCCCAAGACGTACGCCTCCGTGCCGAACGCCGGCAGTGCCTCGACGGCCGCGCCGGGCGACGGTGACAATCCGCTGCTTCCGCTCCCGAGCCCTGCGGAACTCCCGCTCGTTATCGGAGTGGTGGGCCTGTCCCGGCTCAGAGGCAGGCGGCAGTGGACAGTGAGGAGTGACGGTGCGGGACTTGGCGGTCGGCGCTCGGCCCGGTTCTGGCGACGGCGATGGCGACGGCGAGCGGAACGCGCGCCCGGCGCCCGTGAGCCCTGACGCGGCACGGGCGCAGCCCGAGGAACACACTGACGGGTGCGGGTCCGCACCGACCGAGAAGAGGGGCAGTGACGGCGGCGTGAGTGCGGGTGCTGACGAGGACATCGCGGACACCGGGGGGAGTGCGGGCAGCGGCGCGTCCGCCGGGGCCGTCGCGAGCGGTACGAGCACGGCGCACGCCGCGTCCGGCATTCCCGGCAGCCGGAGTCACGACGGCGGGAAGCGGATGCGGAGCAAGGCGAAGGCGAAGAAGCAGCGGTCCTTCTGGCGGGAGCTGCCGCTGCTGGTCGGCATCGCGCTCGTACTGGCGCTGCTGATCAAGACGTTCTTCGTGCAGGCCTTCTCCATCCCGTCGAACTCGATGCAGAACACCCTGCAGATCGGTGACCGGGTGCTCGTCGACAAGCTCACGCCGTGGTTCGGCTCGAAGCCGCAGCGCGGCGAGGTCGTCGTGTTCCAGGACCCGGGCCACTGGCTCAACGAGTCGCCGATGGCCCAGCCCACGGGTATCGCCGGAGCGCTTCAGGAGACGCTGAGCTTCATCGGCCTGATGCCGTCGGCCGAGGAGAAGGACCTCATCAAGCGCGTCATCGCGGTCGGCGGTGACACCGTCGAGTGCAAGCGCGGCGGCCCGGTGAAGGTCAACGGCAAGGCGCTGCACGAGCCATACCTCTTCCCCGGGGACACTCCGTGCGACGGCAAGGCCTTCGGCCCCGTCACGGTGCCGAAGGGGAAGCTGTGGGTGATGGGCGACCACCGCTCGGACTCGCTGGACTCCCGCTACCACCAGAAGCTCAAGGGCGGCGGCACGGTCCCCGAGAGCCAGGTCATCGGGCGGGCGATCGTCGTCGCCTGGCCGGTCACCCACTGGGCGGCGCTTCCGGTCCCGGACACCTTCAGCCAGAAGGGACTTGAGAGCAAGGCCGCTGCCGCCGCTCCGGCCGCCCTCGGTCTCGCGGGCGCCTTCCCGCTGGTGCTGTGGCGGCGCCGGCGGCGGTACGGCCGGGAGACCGGCGAGCATCCGATCACGGGCTGACCCCGCTCCGTACCCCCGGTAAGGTGCGCGCAGACCACTGCGGAGAGCTGATCGGGAGCGGGGATGGGCGAAGCGGGACTGAAGGGCTCACGCCGGCGCGGCCTGGGGGAGACCCTGTCCGGGCTGGCGGTGGCGATCGGCTGTGTGCTCTTCCTCGGCGGCTTCGCCTGGGGCGCCGTGCTGTACCAGCCCTACACCGTGCCGACGGACTCCATGTCCCCGACCGTCGAGGCCGGGGACCGGGTGCTGGCCGAGCGTACGGACGGGCACGGCGTCCACCGCGGCGACGTGGTCGTCTTCCAGGACCAGGTGTGGGGCGCGGTGCCGATGGTCAAGAGGGTCGTGGGCGTGGGCGGCGACACCGTCTCGTGCTGTAGCCGCCAGGGCAAGCTGTCGGTGAACGGCCACCCCGTCGACGAGCCCTACCTGAAGCGGAAGGGGCCGGACTCGCAGACGCCCTTCAAGCCCACCAAGGTGCCGGCGGGCCGGCTCTTCCTGCTCGGTGATCATCGGCTCGACTCCGCCGACTCCCGCTCCCACCTCCAGGACAGCAGCCACGGCGCGGTGCCGCGGTCCGCGGTGCGGGCCCGGGTCGAGGCCGTGGCCTGGCCGATGAGCGGTTTCGGAATGCTCTCCCGGCCCGGCGGCTTCGCGTCCATGCCGGGCGGCATCTCCTCGTCCGGTCCGCTCGCGATGCAGCTGACGGCGGTCGTCGCGGGCGCTGTGCTGATCTTCGGCGGTGCGGCCTACGGGCCGATCGCGCGGCGGGCCGGACGAGGCGCTCGCAGCTGACGCACAATGGGGGGACGCACGGCTGAAGGGGAATATGCCATGAGCGCCGAGGACCTCGAAAAGTACGAAACCGAGATGGAGCTGAAGCTCTACCGGGAGTACCGGGACGTCGTCGGCCTGTTCAAGTACGTCATCGAGACCGACCGGCGCTTCTACCTCACCAACGACTACGAGATGCAGGTGCACTCCGTACAGGGCGAGGTCTTCTTCGAGGTGTCGATGGCCGACGCGTGGGTGTGGGACATGTACCGGCCGGCTCGGTTCGTGAAGCAGGTGCGGGTCCTGACCTTCAAGGACGTCAACATCGAGGAGCTGAACAAGAGCGACCTCGACCTCCCGGAAGACTCCGGTTTCAAGAGCTGACGCGGGGCGTTCCCCCGGCGGGGCCCGGAGGCGCGGGGGCCGGGCTCCGGAAGCGGTCGGTTCCACCGGTACGGAGCGGTCCCGCGTCGAACCCCGCGTAAGAGTGCCGGAGATATCCACAACCGGCCGGTAATCCACTGATCCGCACCAAGATCCCCGAAGTGCTCTGCGCCCCGGCACAGTCGGTGTCCGGAGGTGGTGCGGATGAGCGCGCGTATGGCCCTCGGCAGGTACGGCGAGGACGTGGCAGCCCGGCGGCTGCGCGAAGCGGGCATGGTGATCCTGGAGCGCAACTGGCGTTGCCCGGACGGTGAGTTGGACCTCGTGGCGCGCGACGGGGACGCGCTGGTGGTCTGTGAAGTCAAGACGCGCAGGGCGGGGAAGGGCGGCGCGTTCGAGGATCCGATGGCCGCGGTGCCCGCGGCCAAGGCCGCGCGGTTGCGGCGGTTGTCCGCGCGCTGGCTCGCCGAACGCTGGCTTCGGCGGCACGGCAGCCCTCCCTGCGGCGGCGTCCGTATCGACGTCGTCGGAGTGCTGCTGCCCGCCCGCGGCGCCCCGCTCGTCCAGCACGTACGAGGGGTGGCCTGATGGGGTTCGCACGCACCTGCTCGGTGGCGCTGGTCGGTGTGGAGGGGGTCGTGGTGGAGGTCCAGGCGGATCTGGAGCCGGGGCTCGCGACGTTCTCGCTGGTGGGGCTGCCGGACAAGAGCCTGACCGAGAGCCGCGATCGCGTACGGGCTGCGCTGGTGAACTCCGGAGCCGAGTGGCCGCAGAAGAAGCTCACGGTCGGGCTGAGTCCGGCGTCGGTGCCCAAGAGCGGCAGCGGTTTCGATCTCGCCGTCGCGTGCGCCGTGCTGGGCGCGGCCGAGCGTATCGATCCCCGCGAGCTGAACGGCCTGGTGCTGATCGGAGAGTTGGCGCTGGACGGGCGCGTACGCCCGGTGCGCGGCGTGCTTCCCGCGGTGCTCGCCGCGGCCGAAGCGGGCCACCGTCAGGTCGTCGTGCCCGAACAGGCCGTCCCCGAGGCGTCGTTGGTGCCGGAGGTCACGGTGCACGGCGTACGCAGCCTGGCGCAGCTGATCGCGTTGCTCACCGATGAGCCCCCGCCGCCGGAGGAGACGTCCGACGAGGACGTCGCCCGGGTCGGCGACGGCCCGGCCGGTGCGGCGGCGGCCGCTCTCTGCGTGCCGGGTTCCGGACTGACGGGCGCGGACGTCCCAGGTGGCCGAAGTCCCCTGGATCTGGCGGACGTTGTGGGACAGCACGAGGCCCGCAGAGCCCTGGAGGTCGCGGCCGCCGGCCGGCATCACCTCTTCTTCAAAGGGCCGCCGGGTGCGGGCAAGACGATGCTCGCCGAGCGGCTGCCGGGACTGCTGCCCCCGCTGGGGGAGCGGGAGTCGCTGGAGGTGACGGCCGTGCACTCGGTCGCGGGCGCTCTGCCGTCCGGGCAGCCCCTGGTGACCCGGCCGCCCTACTGCGCGCCGCACCACTCGGCGACCATGGCGGCCCTGGTGGGCGGCGGCGTGGGGATGCCCCGGCCCGGCGCGGTCTCGCTGGCCCATCACGGCGTGCTCTTCCTGGACGAGGCCGCGGAGTGCAGCAGCCGCGTACTCGACGCCATGCGGCAGCCGTTGGAGTCCGGCCAGGTCGTGGTCGCGCGGGCGGCCGGAACGATGCGAATGCCCGCGCGCTTCCTGCTCGTGCTGGCCGCCAACCCGTGCCCGTGCGGACGGCACGGCATACGGGCCGGCGGTTGCGAGTGCCGTCCGGCTTCCATCAGGCGCTACCGCGCGAGGCTTTCGGGGCCGCTGATGGACCGAATCGACCTCCGAGTCACCGTCCAGCCGCTCTCCCGCTCGGAGTTGGCGGCGGCCGGTACGAGCGCCGAGAGGACCGTTGACGTCGCGCAGCGCGTGGTGGAGGCCAGAGACCGCGCCGCCAGACGGTACGCCGGCACTCCGTGGACCACGAACAGCGAGGTGCCGGGCCACGAGCTGCGCACCCGCTGGCCACCGGAGGCCGGCGCTCTCAGCCAGGCCGAGGAGGACATGGAGCAGGGGATGCTGACCGCCCGCGGACTGGATCGGGTGCTGCGCGTCGCCTGGACCGCCGCGGACCTCGCCGGCCGGGACCGCCCGACGGCCGAGGACGTCAACTGGGCGCTGGAGCTGCGCACCGGCATTCCCCGCGGACGGACCGCGCCGGCACGGATCCCGTGAGCACGGTCGCCGACGCGGAGCGGGATGAGGAGAGGGGCGAGATGGGCGGCGGAACCGAGGACGGCGGTACGGCGGTGCCCGAGGAAGAACGGCTCGCACGTGTGGCGCTGTCCAAGATCGCTGAGCCTGGTGACGAACTGGTCGGGCGCTGGCTGGAAACGTACGGAGCGCAGGAGGTGCTACGCGCCCTGTGCGGGGAGAGTGCGCTGCCCGGGGCGAGCCGGACACGTTGGGAGGGGCTGCGGCTACGCGCCAGAGACGTTCATCCCGGCGAAGAGCTGCGTTCGGTCACCGCACAGGGCGGCCGCTTCCTGTGCCCCGGTGACGGCGAATGGCCGTGTCAGCTCGACGACTTGGGGGCTGCCAGACCCGTCGGGCTGTGGGTGCGCGGTCCCGCCAACCTGCGGATCTGCGCCCTGCGTTCGGTCGCCGTGGTGGGCGCCCGTGCGTGCAGCGAGTACGGCGGTTACGTAGCAGCTGCACTGGGCTCGGATCTGGCCGGGCGGGGCTGGACCGTGGTCTCCGGTGCGGCATACGGCGTCGACGGTGCCGCACATCGGGGCGCGCTCGCTGCCGACGGTGCCACCGTGGGCGTTCTCGCCTGCGGAATCGACCGGGTGTATCCGGCGAGCCATGCCGAACTGATCCGCAGGATCGGCGAACAGGGCCTGCTGGTCGCGGAGTTGCCGCCCGGGGACCACCCGACGAAGAGCCGGTTCATTCTCCGGAACAGGGTGATCGCTGCCCTCACTCGCGGCACGGTCGTGGTCGAGGCCGCCTTGCGCAGCGGGTCGTTGGCCACGGCCCGGCATGCGAGACGCCTCGACCGCTGGGTTATGGCGGTTCCGGGCCCGGTCACCTCCTCGCTGTCGGCCGGTGCACACGAGTTGGTGCGCACCGACGGCGGAAGCCTGGTCACGGACGCCGGCGACGTGGTCGAACTGGTCGGCGGTATGGGCGAATTGGGTCCGCACCGCCGCGGTCCCAGCGTTCCGCACGATGCGCTGCCACCGCTTGCCGCCCGGGTGCTCGACGCGCTGCCCGCTCGCGGTTCCGCCGAAGTCGCTCAACTCGCCCTGCGCGCCGGGCTTTCACCGGAGGCGGTACGGGCGCCGCTCCAGGAGCTGCACGCACTGGGCTTCGTCATCCGGCAGGGAAAACAATGGCAGTTGGCGCCTTCCGCTAAGCCCGCGGGCTCGCACCCCATCGAGTGATGGGCCGGTCCTTGACCTGCAGCTATTGAATGAAAGGGTGATCCGTATGCACTCATTCCGCTTTGCCGGATCCCGAACGGCCTTTGCGGGCACGCTCGTCGGCGTAACCCGAGGGTGCGGGCAGCGGAACGTATCTGCGTACGACTGTGCCTGCGCTCATCGCATATTGCGACACCGCTCTCACGCTACGCTCACAACGGCCTCGGAAACGGCACACGACGGCCCTCCCTCCGTGAACGACCCCTCGGCAGAAAAGGCTCAAGGCGACGAATGCCCCAGCACATCCCCGGGTCAGATCCCACGGCCACCGCCGCGGCGCCGGTCGCCGTCGATCGCACCGCGTCGAGTGCTCCGAGTTCGCTGGACGAGCTGTGGCGGTCGTACAAGGTCACGGGGGACGAGAGGCTGCGGGAGCAACTGATCCTGCACTATTCGCCGTTGGTGAAATACGTGGCGGGGCGGGTGAGCGTGGGGCTGCCGCCCAACGTCGAGCAGGCCGACTTCGTTTCGTCCGGCATCTTCGGACTCATCGACGCCATCGAGAAGTTCGACCCGGAACGTTCCATCAAGTTCGAGACGTACGCGATCACCCGTATCCGCGGGGCCATGATCGACGAGTTGCGGGCGCTCGACTGGATCCCGCGCTCCGTACGGCAGAAGGCCCGGGCCGTGGAGCGGGCCTACGCCACCTTGGAGGCGAAGCTGCGGCGCAGTCCGTCCGAGCCCGAGGTGGCCGCCGAGATGGGCATCGAGCTGGAGGAACTGCACGGTGTCTTCAGCCAGTTGTCCCTCGCCAACGTCGTGGCGCTCGAAGAGCTGCTGCACGTCAGCGGAGAGAACGGCGACCGGCTCAGCCTCATGGACACCTTGGAGGACACCGCAGCCGAGGACCCGGTCGAGATCGCGGAGAACCGCGAGTTGAAGAGGATGCTGGCGCGCGCCATCAACACTCTGCCTGAGCGGGAGAAGACCGTCGTCACGCTCTACTACTACGAGGGGCTGACGTTGGCGGAGATCGGCCAGGTCCTCGGGGTCACCGAGAGCAGGGTCAGTCAGATCCATACCAAGTCTGTGCTTCAACTGCGCGCAAAACTGGCAGACGTTGGTCGCTGAATCGGTACTGCCGTCCTTAAGCTGGACGGCGTGCCCAGGATCCGAGCGGCCTCCGTGGCCGAGCATCGCAGCATGCAGCGCGCCGCCCTGCTGGAGGCCGCCCGCGCGCTTCTGTCCGAGGGCGGTACGGAGGCGCTGACCTTCCCCGCTCTCGCCCAGCGCACCGGGCTCGCGCGCTCCTCCGTCTACGAGTACTTCCGCTCTCGTGCGGCCGTCGTCGAGGAGTTGTGCGCCGTCGACTTTCCCGTCTGGGCGGCCGAAGTGGAGTCGGCGATGGCCGAGGCCGGCTCGCCGGAGGAGAAGATCGAGGCGTACGTGCGGCGGCAGTTGGCGCTGGTGGGGGACCGGCGGCACCGCGCGGTCGTCGCCATCTCCGCGGGCGAACTGGACGCCGGCGCCCGGGAGAAGATCCGGGCCGCCCACGGTGGGCTGATCGCCATGGTCGTCGATGCGCTGAGCGCTCTCGGCCACGACCAGCCCCGGCTCGGGGCGATGCTGCTGCAAGGCGTGGTCGATGCGGCGGTGCGGCGTATCGAGTTGGGTGCGGCCGAGGAGCCGGAGCAGATCGCCGAAGCCGCGGTGGCCATGGCGCTCGGCGGTGTGCACGGCTGACCGGGCCGGCGCCACGTGCGCCACGGGGACCGCAGAGGTCGCCGAGCCAGACGGTCCCGGGCCCAGCGGACTCGGCGGGTGTCCGTGTGAGCGGCCTCCCGGTCGTTCCGGCCCAAGGAGCCGGCGTGGGCCCACACTGCGTACCCGGGGATTGCGAACGCGGCT
>Ga0164243_10013965_pt1 | contig 11238 bp, 12 predicted proteins | sample OricompcompostOP_FD_108781 | JGI IMG/M metagenome (GOLD analysis project Ga0164243, IMG submission 108781) | Organic Plus compost microbial communities from Emeryville, California, USA - Original compost - Organic plus compost (OP) | ecosystem: Engineered > Solid waste > Mixed feedstock >... | reverse complement strand
GTCCACGATGCGCGACTGAAGATCTTCCTTCGACCCGACCCACGCCGTGGCAGCCGGTACGTCGCGGTCCTGATCGCGCTCGGGGTGCTCATCACCCTCTGCGTCGGCACCAACGGCCTCGCCACGGCGGTCTACATCGCCGTCAGTGCGATCTTGTTGCTCCCACTGGCGGCCGCCATCCCGCTCGTCGTCATCCTCGTCATCGGGGCGCCGCTGTGGGCCCACCTCGAGCATTGGCCCAGCGGCGGCGGGGTCGCGCTCGGCACCATTCTCGGCTCGTTCGCCGTCTTCGGGATGCGGATCGGGATCACCCGCAACCTGCAGCTCGTCCAGGCCCACGAGGAGAACACCAAGCTCGCCGTCGACAACGAGCGCAACCGGTTCGCCCGCGACCTCCATGACATCCTCGGCCACTCGCTGACCGTCATCACGGTCAAGGCCGAGCTCGCCGGCAGGCTCCTCCAGTCCGAGGACCCGGCGGCGGTCGACCGCGCGCGAACCGAGGTCGCCGATCTCGAGCGCCTCTCCCGAGACGCCCTCGCCGACGTACGCCGCGCGGTCGAGGGTTACCGCGAGCTGACCCTTCCCGGTGAGCTGGCCCGGGCCCGGGCAGCGCTGGAGGCGGCGGGCGTCACGCCGGTGCTGCCGCAGTCGACCGACGACGTACCGACCGACTTGCGCGAGCTGTTCGCCTGGACGGTGCGCGAAGGGGTCACCAACGTCATCCGGCACTCCGACGCGCAGCAATGCCAGATCGTGCTCACCCCGACCAGCGCCGAGGTCCGCGACGACGGCCGCTGCGAGGCCACCCCTGCCGAGGGCAGCGGACTGGTCGGCCTGCGCGAGCGGGCCTCGGCGGCGGACGCGGTCCTGACTACCCGGGTGCTCAGCCCAGGGTTCTCCCTGTGCGTCACCCTCCGTGGCGCTACGGTGAGCGCGCCATGACCACCTCCCCGATCCGCCTCCTGCTCGCCGACGACCAGGCGCTCGTCCGTGGGGCACTCTCCGCCCTCCTCGGTCTCGAGCCCGATCTCGAGGTAGTCGCCGAGGTCGGCACCGGCGACGCCGTCGTACCTGCGGTGATGGAGACGCAGCCGGACGTCGCTCTCCTCGATGTCGAGATGCCGAAGCTGGACGGCATCTCCGCGACCGCGCACGTCCGGATGGCCTCGCCGTCCACCCGGGTCCTCATCGTCACCACCTTCGGGCGCCCGGGCTACCTGCGCCGGGCACTGCAGGCGGGCGCCTCCGGCTTCGTCGTGAAGGACACCCCGGCGCCGCAGCTGGCCGACGCCGTACGCCGCGTCCATCAGGGCCTCCGGGTGGTCGACCCGAAGCTCGCCACCGATTCGCTGCTGGCCGGCGAGTCGCCACTGACCCAGCGGGAGACAGAGGTGCTCCAGGCGGCCCGCGACGGGTCCAGCGTGGCCGCGATCGCGGCCAAGCTCTTCCTCTCAGAGGGGACGGTTCGCAACCACCTTTCCGCCGCGATCGGCAAGACCGGAGCCGCGAACCGCACCGAAGCGGTGATCACCGCCGAGGGCAACGGCTGGCTCTGACCCAGCGACTATGTCTGGTGTCGTCCGCCGGGGCTACCAGTCGACGAGCAGCCCGCCGACGATGCAGATCACGAACCACGCAACCACGCCGCCGACCGCCGCCCACAGCACCCGGCGGGGATGCGGCATGAACCAGCGGCAGGCGAGCACGAAGAGCACCACCCAGCTCGCCAGAAGTACGACGACCACACCCCAGGGCGCGAAGGAACTGCTGGCGGCGTCGAGGAAGAGCACGCAGGCCATCCCGGCCATGCCCACGAAGGGCCACGGCGACGCCTTGGCCCGGACCGGCCGCCGGATCACTGGTCCGACTCGTCGTTCCAATTCGGGTCGTTGTCCCAGGCCTCGTTGCGCTCCTTGGCCTTCTCCAGAGCCCGCGCCGCCTCTTCCTCGGTCGGGTAGGGACCGAGCCTGTCGATCGGGGGGCAGCCGTCGGGTCCTTCGACACGATGGTGCTTGACGCAGAACCAGTATCGGGCATGCGTGGTCTGACCCTCGGTGTCGCTCATGATTCCAAACTATCCCGTCGGGCCGCCAGCCATTCCCGGTGCCGGGTCAGGCCCGGGCCATCGGAGTCACTCGGTGTCGGGGTCCTCGGCCTGCTGCGCGATCCGGTTCTGCACACGGAAGACCGCAGCGTGGTGGTCGTAGTCGTCGCTCATCACCGCGGCGAGCCGGAGATGAGGCAGCGCCTCGGCCAGTCGGGACTGCCGCTCGAGCACCCGCCCCAGGGCGTGCCGCGCCCAGGTGTCGGACGGGTCGTCCTCGACCAGGATCCGCAGGTCCTCCTCGGCCTTGCCGAGCTGGGCGCGCATCAGGTAGGCCCACGCCCGCAGACTGCGTAGACCGTGGTTCTTCGGCTCCTCCGCCAAGGCCGGCTCGATCAGGTCGAGCGCCTGCTCCGGGAAGCGTCGAGCGAGCAGGTCGTGAGCGGTCTGGTACGCCGTCTCGTGGCCCTTCTGATCGGGGAACACGATCGCCGGCGCTTCGTACTCGAACTCTTCGGTCATCACGCCCCCTCAACCGGCATACCCCCATCGGGTATTCCGCGGACTGGCTTCATGTCTCCGTCCAGCCTAGTCTGGCTCCCCGGATGGGCTGGCTGGGCGATCGCGTCGCCTCCTTCGGGAGACGTCGAGGAAAGTCCGGACTCCACAGGGCAGGGTGATGGCTAACGGCCACCCGGGGCGACCCGCGGGACAGTGCCACAGAAAGCAGACCGCCTCCTGCTAACGAGGAGGTAAGGGTGAAACGGCGGTGTAAGAGACCACCAGCGACCAGGGTGACCTGGTCGGCTAGGTAAACCCCACCTGGAGCAAGATCAGACAGCGTACGACGGCCCACGGCCGAGAGGGCGGCCCGCCCGAGTGCGCGGGTAGATCGCTGGAGGCCACCGGCAACGGTGGCCCGAGATGGATGATCGCCGGCTCTTCGGAGTCACAGAATCCGGCTTACAGGCCAGCCCGTCCGCACCAGCCGTCGGACCTGAGGGACGCAACTGGATCGCGAGGCACCGCAGGAGCACCCCCAGCCCACGAAAAAGGTGCCCGTCACCGACCGGCGAGCGACATTCCGCTGTCCGGCAGGACCCGACTCGCGATCAAGCTGGGCCGGGTGACCAGACCCAGCGACGAGAAGCGCGAGCGCAGTTCGGCTCGGACGGCGGCAATGATCCCTACCGCCTGGCCGCAGAGCGAGATCACCGCGCTCAGGTCGACGACGATCGGGCTCGAGCACTCGGCGGCGACGCCGAGGACACGCCGCCGCAGTTCGAGTGCGGCAGCCACGTCGAACTCTGCGGCCACGGTCACGGTTGCCCGCTCCTTCTACGAGCCGGCCCTGAAGGCCGGCGCGAGCCGCCTCGACGAGGTGACCCGTGATCTTCTGTGCGGCAACCTCGCCGCGGCGCAGGGGGTCGCCCCGACCATGAGCGACCCGACCCTCGCCGGACGGCTTTGCCTCGCTGAAGCCACCTGTCACCGTGGCCTGGGGCGCCCAGGACGAGATCTTCCCGGCCGCCTACGCCGAGGAGTGGCAGCTGGCCCTGCCACAGGCTCGGATCGTGGTGATCGAGGGCGCCGGGCACCTGCCCCACGTGGAGCGCATCGGCGCCTTCCTGGCCAGCACCGGGCTCTTCGACTCCTGACCGGACGACCCACCGGCCCGGAGCCGGCGAGACCCGAGCGGGCCGGACTTCCTTTACTCGCCGGTCACTCCTAGTGTCGAAGTCCGGCCGCATTCCCGGGTGTGAGCCGGTGTCGCTGCCCTCCCCCACCCGATGCGAGTCTGCCTGTGTCCCAGCCTTCCTTTCCGTCGCTGTCGGTGACCACGCCCCGCTCGGGCGCACGCATCGCCGGGTTCGGCGCTCACCAGCCGGCCACCGTCGTGACCAACGACGACCTCGCCGCCCGACTCGAGACCAGCGACGAGTGGATCCGCTCCCGCGTCGGGATCGCGGAGCGCCGGGTCGCCGGTGCGGACGAGGGCATCGTGGAGATGGCGGTCGAGGCGGGCGGCAAGGCACTGGCCGCCAGCGGGTTGAGCCCGGCCGACATCGACCTGGTCATCGTCGCCACCTGCTCGGCCGAGTCGCCGCTCCCGGCGCACGCGCCCACCGTCGCCGATCGTCTCGGGATCGCCGCGCCCGGCGCATTCGACCTCAATGCCGCCTGCGCCGGCTTCTGCTACGCCCTCGGTGTCGCGGACAGCCTCATTCGGGGTGGTACGGCGACCAACGCGCTGGTCATCGGCGCCGAGAAGATGTCGCAGTGGGTCGACCCCGACGATCGCAGCACCGCGGTGATCTTCGCCGACGGCGCCGGCGCCGCGGTCGTCACCGCAGCCGCCGAACCCGGAATCGGTCCGACCGTGTGGGGCAGCCTGGGCAGCCATGCCGACAAGCTCGCCGTGCAGTCGCGCTCGTCGTACCTCGTCCAGGACGGGCAAGCCATCTTCCGCTGGGCGACCACCGCGATCGCTCCGGTCGCCCTCGAGGCCTGCCGGCGCGCCGGCGTGGACCCGAACGACCTGGCAGTGATCGCCCCTCACCAGGCGAACCTCCGCATCGTGCGCGCCATCGCCCGGGCGATCAAGGCGCCGCAGGCGATCCTCGCCGAGGACATCGTGACCGCGGGCAACACCTCGGCCGCCTCGATCCCACTCGCCGTCTCGCGGCTGCTCCAGCATCATGCGCTGCCCTCGGGCGCCCCGGCGCTGCTGGTCGGCTTCGGCGCCGGCCTGGCCTACGCCGCGCAGGTCGTGCACCTGCCCTGAGAGGCCGCTACTCCGCCCGCAGGCCGTGCAGGACGCTGGCTCGGGTCCGGGCACCGCTGTGCAGGTCGTACGCCGACTCGGCGTGCACGATCTGGTCGATGCCGCTGACCTCGTGGTCCTCGTCGATCCGGAACCCCATCAGCTTGTGGATCAGCAGACCGAGGGCCAGGGAGACGAGGAAGGCGTAGCCGAGGACGGTTCCGCAGCCGATCAGCTGCCGGCCGAGCTGGGTCACGCCGCCGCCGTAGAGAAGCCCGTCGACAGCGGTGGGCGCGCCGGCGGTGGCGACCAGCCCGATCCCCAGGGTTCCGACCAGTCCGCCGACGAGGTGGACGCCGACAACGTCGAGTGAGTCGTCGTAACCCCAGCGGTACTTGAGCCCGATCGCCACCGCACAGATGGCGCCCGCCGCGCCACCGATCACCAGTCCGCCGACGACGGTGACCGAGCCGCAGCTCGGCGTGATCGCGACCAGCCCGGCGACCATGCCGGAGGCGGCACCCAAGGAGGTGGCGTGCCCGTCACGGAACCGTTCCAGAGCCAGCCAGCCAAGTGTCCCCGCCGCGCCAGCGACCAGGGTGGTGGCGAAGACGCTCGCGGCTGCGCTGTCGGCGCCAAGGGCTGAGCCGCTGTTGAAGCCGAACCAGCCGACCCACAGCAATCCGGCGCCGAGCATGACGAGGGTCAGGTTGTGCGGGCGCATCGGGTCGCTGCCGAAGCCGACCCGGCGACCCAGGACCAGCGCCAGGGCTAGGCCGGACGCTCCCGAGCAGACCTCGACCGCGGTACCGCCGGCGAAGTCGACCAGGTGGACTTGGTTGACCAGCCAGCCACCGGCGTGCCCGGGGCGGCTGCCGTCGAAGACCCAATGCGCGATCGGGGCATAGACCAGCACCGTCCAGAGCGTGGCGAAGACGATCCAGGCCCCAAACCTGGCCCGATCGGCGATGGCCCCGGAGACGAGGGCGCCCGTGACCACCGCGAAGAGCCCCTGGAAGCAGGCGAAGAGGACGGTCGGTACGCCGGGGGCGGTGATCCTCGTGAGGAGGTTCCGCAGCCCGGCGTACTGACCGGGATCGCCCAGCAACCCGCCGCCCAGGTCGTCGCCGAAGGCGAGCGAGTAGCCGACCAGCACCCACACGACGGTGATGACTGCGAGGGACACGAACGTCATCATCATCATGTTGAGCACGCTCTTCGAGCGCACCATGCCACCGTAGAAGAGCGCCAGCCCCGGCACCATCAGCAGCACCAACGCCGCGGCTGCCAGCAACCAGGCGGTGTCACCGGCGTCGATTCGCGCCCCCGAGGCGACGAGAGCGGGCAGGTCGGTCACGGACGCGAAGGGCACGAACCCCGACTGTCATCAGCGCGTGTTTCAGGCCATCGCGGATTGTGTTACGCCGACGTTAATGCCTGGCACGGTTCCTGGCCCCGCGGCGCCGACCGGGCCCTAGAGTGTCAGACGTGCCGGTCCTGATCTCCCCTGCCGACCTGGCCGAGGCGCTCGCCTCGGCGACTCCGCCGGTCGTCCTCGACGTGCGCTGGCAGCTCACCGCTTCGGGCGCGCCGCCCTACGACGGTCGTGCCGCCTACCGCACCGGCCACGTGCCCGGTGCGGTCTTCGTCGACCTCGACCAGGAGCTCGCCGCCCACGGAGCGCCGAGCGAGGGTCGACACCCGCTTCCCTCGGTTGAGGACCTGCAGGCCTCGGCCCGCCGCTGGGGCGTCCGAGATGACTCGACCGTGGTCGCCTACGACGGCTTCGGCAACCTGGCCGCCGCCCGAGCATGGTGGCTGCTGCGCTGGGCGGGCGTGCGTGACGTACGTCTGCTCGATGGTGCGCTGCCGGGTTGGACCGATGCCGGTGGCGAACTGGCCACCGGCGAGGCCTCCCCCGAGCCGGGGGATGTCACGTTGGCTCCCGGCGCGCTGCCAACGCTCGACGTGGATACGGTCAACTCCTTCGCCGGCGTACTCCTCGACGCTCGGGCAACGGAGCGCTACCGCGGCGAGACCGAGCCGGTCGACCCCAAGGCAGGTCACATCCCCGGCGCGACCAGCGCGCCGACCGCCGACAATCTCGACGCCGACGGGCGCTTCCTCCCGGCCGCCGACCTCCGGGCGAGATTCGAGCGACTCGGGGTGAGCGACCGAGGGTCCACCGCGGCCTACTGCGGCTCGGGTGTCACCGCTGCCCACGAGGTCGCCGCACTGGCGATCGCCGGCTTCGAGGCCGCGCTCTACCCCGGCTCGTGGTCACAGTGGAGCAACCTGGACCTGCCGGTCGCGACCGGCGACTGAGCGAGGCCCCTCAGGCCAGGGTGAAGCCGACCTTACGGGTCGCGATGTCGGCGGAGGCGAGGGTGACCTTGACGTCCGTGCCGAGCGGCAGCGGCGCGGGTGCGGTGACCGGCGCCTCGATGGCAGGCTCCTGGACCGTCACCGAGCCCTCCGTGGGCTTCTTCTCCTCGACATCGACGACGACCGCGTCGAAGCTCTCGCCGACCCGTGGCGCCAGCAGGCCCGCCTCGACCAGGTCGACCACCGCGTGCTCGTAGGACGACGCCTTGTGGCCCGAGGCCCGCATCGTGTCCGGGAGCTCCGGGAGAGCCGCGCGCACCCACTCGGGCACCGGCTGGTCGGCACAGAGCGCGACGCAGATCTCGCCGGCGTACCGGTCGACCAGGCGACGCAGCGGCGCGGTCACGTGGGCATACTCGGAGGCCAGCGCGGAGTGCTCGGTGAGCTCGGGCAGCTCGCCGTCGAAGGTGGCGTAGCCGCTGCCTCGCAACAGCCGGGTACAGGCGACCGCCATCGCGGCGTGCCTGGGATCACCCGCGTCGAGGGACCGGATGAAGTCCGGATAGAGCACCTCGGCCGGCCAGTCGAGGCCGAGGGCGCGGGCGGTGCGGTGGAGCCGCTGGACGTCACGGGGATCCGGCGGTGGCAGGGTGCGGAGCACGCCGACCCGGGCGTAGACCATCAGGTCCGCGGCACCGAAGCCGGTGAGTAGGGAGAGCTGGGCGTTCCAGTCCTCCACAGGGAGCATCTCGCGGAACTCCAACCCCCAGCGATCGCCCTCGACGGTGATCTCCTGGTCGGGCAGCGGCAGGTTGACACCGCCCCGGTCCACCTCCTTGGCGGTACGCAGCTCACCGATGGTCTTCAGCAGCGGCAGCGAGTCGGCGTACGGACCGTCGAAGCTCGCCGTGTCGAACATCTGCTGGACGCCCTCGTAGTCGAGCTTGGCGACCGACTTCACTCGCGCCCGCTCGACGTAGGTCGAGACGATGTCGCCGTCGTCGTCGAGCCTGACCGTCCAGAGCAGGGCCGGCCGGACCTGGTCGGGCAACAGCGAGGCGGCGTCCTCGGAGAGGACCTTGGGGTGGAGCGGGATCTTGGAGTCGGCGCCGTAGAGTGACTCGCCGCGCTTGTGGGCCTCCAGGTCAACAGGGTCGCCAGCAGCCACGAACGCCGCGACATCCGCGATCGCGTAGTGGACGACAAACCCGTCGGCGTCGCGGGCCAGATGGAGCGCCTGGTCGAGGTCCATGGAGTCGGCCGGGTCGATCGTGACGAACGGGATGTCGGTACGGTCTGTGTCGGGCAGCCGCGGATTGCGGGCCGCCGCGGCGGCCGCCTCCTCCACCTCAGGTGGGAACTCCGGGCTCACGGTCAGCTCCTGTTGGATCTCCGCGATCCCGGCGCGCAGGCTCTGTGCGGCGACCCCATCGTCGGCACGGGCCACCCGGATGACTCGGTTGGAAGGCATAGACGGCACCATAGGGCACCGTGCTCATCCTGCTACCGCCCTCGGAGGGAAAGTCCGCTCCTCGGAAGGGCGCGCCACTCGACCTCGGTGGCCTCGCGCTGACCACCCTCAATCCGGCCAGGGAGGCCGTCCTCGATGCGCTCGTCGACCTGTGCGCCAACCGTCCCGGTGACGCGATGGACCTACTCGGCATCCCGAAGACACAGCCGGAGCTGATCGACCTCAACGCTTCGCTCCGCGAGGCACCGACCGCCCGCGCGGACCGGATCTACACCGGCGTCGTCTACGACGCCCTCGACCCGGCCACACTGTCCACGGCCGCCAAGCGACGCGCGGCGGCGCGAGTGATGGTCACCAGCAGCGTCTTCGGGTTGGTCGGCTTGGCCGACCGGATCCCGGCGTACCGACTCTCCGGCGACACCACGCTCCCCGGCCTCGGCCCGGTCCAATCCCATTGGCGGCAGCACTTGGCTGGTGCGCTGCGGGATCATGCCGGACACGGGTTGGTGATCGACCTCAGGTCGCAGGTGTACGCCGCGTTCTGGGCGCCGGAGGAGAGCGCCGCCGCGCGTACCGCGACAGTGCGGGTCCTCCACGAGGTCGGCGGCCGGCGCAAGGTGGTGAGCCACTTCAACAAGGCCACCAAGGGCCGGATCGTCCGGGCGTTGCTCGAGGACGGCGCCAACCCGCGCACCCCCGTCGCGCTCGCCGAAGTGCTCGGCGACCTCGGCTGGCCCGTCGAGCTCGGGGCCTCCGGCAAGAAGGGCACCCAGCTCGACATCGTCGTCAAGGAACTGTGACCGCCGACTCGGCGGGTGGTATAGGTCGAGTCGGCGCAAATGGTGGTGCCGGAGCTCAGATGCCGGACGCCGGAGCGCCGAACGGCTCGCTGCCCGGAGGCTGGGCGTTGTAGAGCCGCAGCGAGGAGTTGCCGTCGTCGTAGAACGCGACCACAGTGACCGAGGCGGGCGAGAGCTCCATCTTGAAGCCGGCGTCGAGCGGGGCGCCGACCACGTGCGCGACGAGCAGCTTGATCGGCGTGACGTGACTGGTCACCACCACCGTCTGGCCGGCGTGACGTGCCAGGACCCGGTCGAGCCCGGCGATGACCCGCTCCCGGACGGCGCGGAAGGACTCGCCGCCCGGTGGGGCGTAGTCCATCGAGGAGAACCATTGCGTCAGCTGACCGGGGAACCGGTCGTCGACCTCGGCGATCGTGAGGCCGTCCCAGGCACCGAACTCGGTCTCGGCGAAGCCCGCCTCCTCCTCGATCCGAGCGCCGAGCAGAGTGGCGAGGATCTCCGCCGACTCCCGAGTACGTCGTACCGGCGAGGTCACCACGGCGTCGACCCCCTCCCCGAGGGGCGAGAGCCAGTCCGCCGTCGCGCGGATCTGCGCGCGACCGTCATCGGAGAGACCGGGGTTATCGCCGCCGAGTCCACCGGAGAAGCGCTTCGCAGCCGTGTGCGGCGTGACCCCGTGCCGCACCAGAACCAACGTGGTCGCCGTGGCACCGGGCCGCGACCAGCCGCGCGCCGGCGTCGACGGCGACTCCACCTCGGCCACCAGGGACTCGTCGGCTCCGCCACCGAGGGTGACCCCCTCGCGCAGTCCGTCGAGCGCCTCGTTGACCAGCCGGTCGGCGTGCTTGTTGCGCTCCCGCGGGATCCAGGTGTACGTCGTCCCGAAGGGCGCCAGCCGGTTGGCCTCGATCGCCAGCGGCTTCATGTCGGGATGCTTGATCTTCCACCGGCCCGACATCTGCTCGACGACGAGCTTGGAGTCCATGCGGACCTCGATGTCCGCCTCGGGGGCGTACTCCGCCGCCATCCTCAGCCCGGCTAGCAGTCCGTTGTACTCGGCCACGTTGTTGGTCGCGATGCCGATGGCGGTGCCGTCCTCGGCGATCACCTCACCGGTGTCGGCATCCTTCAGCACCGCGCCGTACGCCGCCGGACCGGGGTTACCCCGGGAGCCGCCGTCAGCCTCGATGATGACGTTGGTGTAGCCCACGCCGTCGTCCTCAGAGACCGGACTCGGAGGTGCGCACCAGAATCCGTGAGCACTCCTCGCAGCGAACCACCTCATCACTCGGCAGCGCCTTGATCCGGGCGAGCTCGGCCGGGTCGAGAGTGAGCATGCATCCCTGACACTGCCGCGCCCGCAACTCGGCGGCCCCGATCCCACCCTTCTGCTCACGGAGCCGGTCGTAGAGCACCATCAGGTCGGCCGGCATGCCGTCGGTGGCGGGCAGCCGCTCGGCGTCGACCTCGGCGAGATCCTTGTCGATCTGCGCGACCGCCTCGGCGCGCTCCTCAACGGCAACGGCGAGCTTGCGTTCGGTCTCCTCCAGTCGGGCCTCGAGCTCGGTGACGGTCTCCTGGGCTGCCTCGACCTGCTCCATCACCTCCAGCTCCTCGTCCTCGAGGACGGCGATGCGCCGGTCGAGCGAGGCGAGCTCGCTCTGCATCCGCTCGAGGTCCTTCGGATTGGCGACCGCGCCGGAGTCCATCCGGTCCTGGTCGCGCTTGCGACGGGTCTTGACGGCCTCTACGTCGGCGTCGGCCTTCCTCTGGACGCGCTCGAGATCGTCCCGGGCTATCCGCGCGTCGCGTACCTCGTCGTCGAGCC
>Ga0164243_10013964_pt1 | contig 11242 bp, 11 predicted proteins | sample OricompcompostOP_FD_108781 | JGI IMG/M metagenome (GOLD analysis project Ga0164243, IMG submission 108781) | Organic Plus compost microbial communities from Emeryville, California, USA - Original compost - Organic plus compost (OP) | ecosystem: Engineered > Solid waste > Mixed feedstock >... | reverse complement strand
TCGCCGGAAAGGAACTCCTCGACCACGACCGAATAGCCGGCCTCGCCATGGGCACCGTGGAAGCAGGCGTCGATGGCGGCAATGGCCTCCTCGACCGTCATGGCGACGGTCACGCCCTTGCCGGCGGCGAGCCCGTCCGCCTTGACGACGATGGGGGCGCCGAGGGCCTCGATATAGGCCCGCGCGGCGGAGGCATTGTCGAAACGGCCATAAGCGGCGGTCGGGATGTCGAATTCGGCGCAGAGGTCCTTGGTGAAGCCCTTGGAGCCTTCGAGCTCGGCGGCGGCGCGGCTCGGCCCGAAGGAGAGGATGCCGGCTTCGTCCAACTCATCGACAAGGCCGGCGACGAGCGGCGCTTCCGGGCCGATGACGACGAAATCGATCTTTTCTCGCCGGCAGAAATCGACGATGGCGTCGTGATAGGAGGGGTTGAGATCGACCAGAGTCGCGCATTCGGCGATACCCGGATTGCCGGGTGCGGCAAAAAGCTGGGTGAGGAGAGGCGACTGCGCAAGCTTCCAGGCGAGGGCGTGTTCGCGGCCGCCCCCGCCGATCAGAAGGACATTCATTGGGTCAATCGGTCCCGGCCAGACGAGGTTCCGGGCGCTTACCAAGCAGGACGCGATGTGTCTATATGCCCGGCACGATTCCGCAGCCTGCGGATGACCGGATCGAGAATATGACGGCGAAGGGCGCTGAGGACGGCGTGGTCGCTGACGCACCGCGCGGCAATTGGGTCGACCGTTTCCTGCCGGCAAGCTGGCGTCCCTATGCAAGGCTCGCCCGCCTCGACCGGCCGATCGGCTGGTGGCTGCTGCTCTGGCCCTGCTGGTGGTCGGCGGCGCTGGCGATCAACTGGATCGAGGTGCCGTTCCCGGTGCCGATTCATCTCGTCCTCTTCCTGATCGGCTCGATCGTCATGCGCGGGGCAGGCTGCACCTATAACGACATCGTCGACCGGAAGATCGACGCCGAGGTGGCACGGACGCGCTCGCGGCCGATCCCGAGCGGGCAGGTGAGCGTCCGGGGGGCGGTGATCTTCCTCACCGTCCAGCTCCTGATCGGGCTGCTGGTGCTCGTCCAGTTCAACGTCTTCACCATCCTGCTGGGCTTCGGCTCGCTCGGCGTGGTGGTGATCTATCCCTTCCTCAAGCGCTTCACCAACTGGCCGCAGCTCGGCCTCGGCCTCGCCTTCTCATGGGGCGCGCTGATGGGGTGGTCGGCGCTTTTCGGCGACATCTTCGCGCCGCAGCCGCTGCTGCTTTATGCGGGCTGCATCTTCTGGGTGATCGGCTACGACACGATCTACGCGCATCAGGACAAGGAAGACGACGCGCTGGTCGGCGTCCATTCGACGGCGCTGTTCTTCGGCGAGCGGACCAAGCCGTTCCTCGCTGTCTGCTATGCGATGACGACGGTGCTTTTCGCGCTCGCCTTCTGGACCGGGGAAGCCGAGACGATCTCCTTCATCGGCCTCGCCATCGGCGCCGCGCAACTCGCCTGGCAGGTCGCGACGCTGAAGACCGACGATCCCGACAGCTGCCTCAGGGTGTTCCGCTCCAACCGGCTCTATGGCTGGATCATCTTCCTGTCGCTCGTCGTGGACGCCATAGCCACCGCGCACGATCTCTAGCGCGCGGCGGCTCTCGCGAAGCGGGGTCAGCTCCGCGCGATGATTTCGCGCGCAGTGATGCGCTCGAGCACGATGCCGCGGCCGGTCTTGCGGCGCGTCAGGAAGCGCGGGCGACGACCGGCGAAGAAGGAGTGACGCCGGCGCGGCTTCACCGGCAGGAGGTCGAGCGCGCCCATGCGGTCGGACACTTCCGTCGCCGTGCCATTCTGCTCGACGACGAGCATGGGCAGGCCGAGAACGCGGGCCCAGACCTGCCAGTCGGCGGCAACATCTTCCGGGTCCTCGGCGACGATCAACGGGATCGAGATCGCCGGATCGTTGTGGCGAAGCTCGACGCGAACCTCGATGTCGCCGTCATGGCCGACCGGGACCATGCGGACGGCAACGCCTTCATAGGCGGAAACCGGAACGCGGACGGTGACGGGAAGGCCGGAATGGGTCGGCCGGCGGATCACCACCTCATCGCGATCGAGATGGAGCGTGGCGTGAACCTGCCGCGCGCCCTCGCCGAGAACCGTTGCGGTGTGGATCGGGAAATCGAACGGATCGAGCCTGAAAAAACGGCCCGGCCCGTTCGACGCCCTGTCCGAAATGACTGCCTGCTGTCTCAACTGTATCAACGCATCTCTCCCGGGTCTTTTGACCTCGTCTATGGGGGAGACCATGCCAGAGCAGCACCCCAAACCGCCTTAACGATCGCGGTTAAATTTGGGTGATTTTGGTGAGGGTTAGCAGTCGGTGACCGAAAAGTTCACAGAACCTTTCCGGGGTTGAGGATGCCGTTCGGATCAAGCGTCGCCTTGATTTTCCGCATGAGGGAAAGCTCGACCGGGTCCTTGTATTCGACAAGGAGATGCCGCTTGAGTTGTCCGATGCCGTGCTCGGCCGATACGGAGCCCTTGAGCTCGCCGACGATTTTATGAATCGCCGCGTTTACATCATCCCAGCGCGCGAGGAAGGCGGCCTTGTCCATGCCGACGGGCTGGGTGAAGTTGAAATGCATATTGCCGTCGCCGAGATGACCGAAGGGAAAGGCTCGGACGCCGGGGATCATTTCCTCCACCGCCGCGACGCCGCGAGCGAGCAACTCCGGCACGGCGGCAACCGGCACGGCGACATCGTGCTTGATCGAGCCGCCTTCGAATTTCTGCACCTCGGGCAGGGCGTGGCGGATGCGCCAGAGCGCGGCGGCTTGCTCCATCGTTGCGGCGAGCGCGCCGTCGAAAATCTCGCCGACTTCGAGCGCCTCGGCGAAAATGGTCTCGACCATCTCCTTCGCCTCGTCCTCGGAACGGCCGGAGGAAATCTCCATCAGCACATACCAGGGATAGGATGTGGCAAGCGGGTCGCGCGCGCCGGGCAGGTGGCGGAGCGTGAAGTCGATGCCGATGCGCGGCATGATCTCGAAAGAGGTGAGGGATTGTCCGGCGAGGGCGCGAGCGCGGTGGAAGAAGGTCAGCGCCGCCTCGGGGCTTTCGAGCGAGATGAGCGCCGTGCCGGTGCCGCGCGGCTTCGGGAAAAGCTTCAGCGCCGCGGCGGTGATGATGCCGAGCGTGCCTTCCGCACCGATGAAGAGGTTCTTGAGATCGTAGCCGGTATTGTCCTTGCGGAGCGTGCGGAGGCCGTTCCACACCTCGCCATTGGCGAGGACCACCTCGAGGCCGAGCACGAGATCTCGGCTGTTGCCATAGACGAGCACGGCGGTACCGCCGGCATTGGTCGAAAGATTGCCGCCGATCTGGCAGGAGCCTTCGGCTGCGAGCGAGAGCGGGAAAAGCCGGTCGGCTTCCTCGGCCGCCTTCTGGGCGTCGGCAAGGATGACGCCGGCCTCGACGATCATCGCGTCGGTCGCGGGATCGATGGCGCGGATGCGGTTGAGGCGGGAGAGGGAGAGGATCACCTCGCGGCCCGATCCGTCCGGCACCTGCCCGCCGACGAGCCCGCTATTGCCGCCCTGCGGCACGAGCGGCGTGCGCGTCTCATTGGCGAGCCTCGCGATCGCCGCGACCTCGGCGACGGAGCCGGGCCGGAGCACCAGCGAGGTACGGCCGTGGAAGAGGTCGCGCGGCTCGGTGAGATAAGGCGCGATGTCGGACGGCACGCGCAGCGCATAGGCGTCGCCGACAAGGGCGGCAAATCGTTCGATGAGGTCGCCGGAAAGCGGCGCGGGTGTCGTATCCATGAGGAGAGTTTAGGGCTGCCGGAAGCGGCGGTCGAGGCGGCGATCGCTCACGACACCTGTTCATAGACCTCGCGCGCCACGTCGCGAAGGCGCTGCGGGTCGTTGGGGCCGGTCACCGAATAGCTGAGCCGGCCATCCACCCAGTAATAGCAGCCGAAATTGCCCCATTCGTCGAAATGGAAGGCGGTCGGCCGCGCGCCATCGGAGCGGATGGCGAAGACCGTGTAGCGGTCGCCATTCGCTCCCTCATACATGAACTGCGCGCCGGGCTGCGTGCCGACCGGGACGAGCCGTCCGCCGAGGAGCCTGAGGCCCTTGTCGGAAAGATCGGGCGCTTTCAGCGGCGAATCGAGCCGGCGGGAGAGCCATGTGACGAGATGGTCCTTCTCGTCCGCCGCGACCTCGACCGGGTGGCGGACCTCGGCCGTATAGAGGCGATGGGCGGTGTAGCCGGCGCGGGCGACGACCTCGCCCATGTCGTGGCTTTCGTCCGGGAAGGGCCAGCCATTGCTTCCATACTGGTAGCCGGTGCCGAGGCCGATCGCGAGCGCCAGAGCCGCAGCCATCGCCGGCATCGCCCAGCGCCGCGCGGGACGGGCGGGGGACTGAGTCACAATGGCTTTCAACTCGGCGGGGACGGGCTCGTCAGCCACCGGATCGAGAAGGGAGCGCAGCAGCGCGGTCTGGCTCCGCCAGGCTTCGACCCTGCCGCGTTCTTCCGGCCGCCCGGCAAGCCACGCCTCGACCTCGGCCATGCGAGACGGCGCGAGGCGCTCGTCGGCAAAGGCGACGAGATCGGCTTCGGAAACGGTCGGGTCAGGCCCGTTCATTTGATCCTCCGGATGGGAATGACCGGCGCCCCGTCCAGCCTTTCCGCGAGGGCGGTTCTCGCCCGGGCGATCCGCGACATCACCGTGCCGATGGGTATGTCCAGAATCTCGGCGGTCTCACGGTAGCTGAAGCCTTCGACGGAGGTGAGGAGAAGCGGCTGGCGCTGCTCCTCCGGCAATCCTGCGAGGGCACCGGAAAGCGCGATGCGCATGGCCGGGTCGGCATCGGCGGTGCCGGGCACCTCGGCGAGGTCGCCGACCGGGGGCTGGCGCTTCTGGCTCCGCATCCGCGACCGGCAGGTATTGACGAGGATGGCGAAGACCCAGCCGGGGAGGTTCTCGCCGCGAAACTGGCGCTCGCGGTCGAGCGCGCGCAGCAGGCATTCCTGCACCATGTCGTCTGCATTCGACCGGTCCCCCATCACGCCCCGGGCATAGCGCCGGAGCGAGGGAATGAGCCGTTCCAGTTCCCGCCGATCGATGGGCATTGGCTCCCCCGGCCGCCAAAACGGCAGCACCCCGCAAGGGGCGCCGCCATTCTACCGCCTGACCGGCGCTCAGTCAGCCAGCGCCGCGTGCCAGACGCCGCCGACACCGTCGCCGGTGACGTCGCCGGGCTTCTTGTCGTTGACCCAGAGATAGAGCGGCTTGCCTTCATAGGCCCACATCTTCTTCGCCGCGCCGTCCTTGTCGGTGACGTCGACCAGCGTCCATTCGCCTTCCGCCGTCGCGCCTTCGGCGGCGAGGAAAGGCGGCCATTTCTCGATGCAGGCGCCGGTGCAGGAGGATTTCGTCGCCCCCGCATCGTCCTTGTCGAAGACGTAAAGGGTCATGCCCGCCGCATCGGTATAGACCTTGCCGAGCGAGGTGTCGGCGGTCTTGGCCGGCTCCTCGGCATAGGCCGCCGTCGCGAAAAGCAGGGCGGCAAGGCCCAATCCCGTCAGTTTCATCATGGTCCGATCCTCCGGTCGCTGGTTCCGGGACGGCCATGCGCCACCCCTTGCAGACAGATGCTTCCCGATCACGATTTATTCCCGGACGGTTACATGCATGTGCAGTCGCTCTGCCTTGAAGGCCCATCCTGCCTATGCGATAGGGAGCGGCCTAAAATGGCTGAAATGGATGGGTTGAGATGTCCGATACGGGCGTGATGAAAGGCAAGCGTGGTCTCGTGATGGGCGTTGCGAATAATCGCTCCATCGCCTGGGGCATTGCGCGCGCCTGCCAGGCGCAGGGCGCGGAACTGGCGCTGACCTATCAGGGCGACGCGCTGCGCAAGCGGGTCGAGCCGCTGGCCGCGGAACTCGGCGCCCATGTCGCCGGCCATTGTGACGTCACCGATCCCGCCAGCATCGACGCGGTCTTCGAGGAACTCGGCCGGGTGTGGGGAAAGCTCGATTTCCTCGTCCATGCCATCGCCTTTTCCGACAAGGATCAGCTCGATGGCCGCTATGTCGACACGACCGCCGACAATTTCACGAAAACGATGCTGATCTCCTGCTATTCGCTGACCGCCGTGACCCAGCGGGCGGAGAAGCTGATGACGGATGGCGGTTCGATCCTGACGCTGACCTATTACGGTGCCGAGAAGGTGATGCCGCACTACAATGTCATGGGCGTCGCCAAGGCGGCGCTGGAGGCGAGCGTGCGCTATCTCGCGGTCGATCTCGGCGGCAAGGGCATCCGCGTCAACGCGCTGTCGGCGGGGCCGATCAAGACGCTCGCGGCCTCCGGCATCGGCGATTTCCGCTATATCCTCAAATGGAACGAGCTGAATGCGCCGCTGAAGCGGACGGTAACCACCGAGGAAGTCGGCGATGCCGGGCTCTATCTCCTTTCCGACCTGTCGCGCGCCGTGACCGGCGAGATCCATCACGTCGATTCCGGCTATCATGTCGTCGGCATGAAGGCCGTCGACGCGCCGGACATCGCGACGGTCAAGGACTGACCGTTCCGGCATGGTCGCCTCGCTGCCGCCCATCATCTTCCTGCGTCACGGGGAGACCGACTGGAACGCGGTCGGACGGCTGCAGGGCCGGAAGGACATTCCGCTCAACGACAGGGGCCGGGTGCAGGCGCAGCGGAACGGCGCGGCGATCGCTGCGGCCTATCCCGAAATCTCCGAATTCGACTTCGTCGCAAGCCCGCTCGGCCGGACGCGCGAGACGATGGAGATCGCCCGGACGGCCATGTCGCTCGATCCTTCGTCCTATGCGCTGGAGGAGAGGCTGGTCGAACTCGGCTGGGGCGAGTGGGAAGGCTTCACCAATGAGGAGTTGCGGGCTCGCTCGCCGGAGGAAATGGCGGCGCGCGAGGCCGACCGCTGGCGGCATGTGCCGCCGGGCGGCGAGAGCTACGAACTGGTCCTCGGCCGCATCGAGCCCTGGCTGTCCTCCCTGAAACGCCCGACCGTGGTGGTCTCGCATGGAGGCGTCGGCCGCGTGCTGCGGGCCCGGCTTCTCGCGCTCGATCCGACCAAGGCGATGGGCGGGATATTCACGCAGGACAGCGCTTTCCACTGGCACCGGGGCGCCGAGACGCCGATCTAAGCTTCAGGGCGCCTCGGCACCCGTGTTTCCCTTCCCCAACGAATGCGCTAGAAGGGCCGCTACTCCCAACATCGGCCCGCCATAACCGCATGTCGCACAATAGTTTCGGCCATCTTTTCCGTGTCACGACCTGGGGCGAAAGCCACGGGCCGGCGATCGGCTGCGTCGTGGACGGTTGCCCGCCGCGCATCCCGATCTCGGAGGCCGAGATCCAGCACTATCTCGACAAGCGCCGGCCGGGCCAGTCGCGCTTCACCACCCAGCGGCAGGAGCCGGACCAGGTGAAGATCCTGTCCGGCACCTTCGAGGACGGGGCGACCGGCGGCCTGATGACCACAGGGACGCCGATCTCGCTGATGATCGAGAATGTCGATGCCCGCTCGAAGGATTATTCGGCGATCAAGGACAGCTATCGTCCGGGCCATGCCGACTACACCTACGAGATGAAATACGGCATCCGCGACTATCGCGGCAGCGGCCGCGCCTCGGCCCGCGAGACGGCGAACCGCGTCGCCGCCGGGGCGATCGCCCGCAAGGTCGTGCCCGGCATGACCGTGCGCGGTGCGCTGGTGCAGATGGGACCGCACAAGGTGGACCGCTCGCGCTGGGACTGGAACGCGGTGGACGAGAACCCGTTCTTCTGCCCCGACCCGGTCATGGCGAAGGAGTGGGAAAGCTATCTCGACGGCATCCGCAAGAGCGGCTCCTCGATCGGCGCCGTCATCGAGGTGATCGCGGAAGGCGTGCCGGCAGGCCTCGGTGCGCCGATCTATGCCAAGCTCGATCAGGACATCGCCTCGGCGCTCATGTCGATCAATGCCGTGAAGGGCGTTGAGATCGGCGCGGGCTTCGATGCGGCGAGCCTCACCGGCGAGGAGAATGCCGACGAGATGCGCGCCGGCAATGACGGGAGGCCCGTTTTCCTGTCGAATCATGCCGGGGGCATCCTCGGCGGCATCTCGACGGGGCAGGAGATCGTCGCCCGCTTCGCTGTCAAGCCGACCTCCTCCATCCTCAATCCCCGCCGCAGCATCGACAAGGCGGGCCATGAGATCGACGTCTCGACCAAGGGCCGCCACGACCCCTGTGTCGGCATCCGCGCCGTGCCGATCGGCGAGGCGATGCTGGCATGCGTGCTCGCCGATCATTATCTCCGGCATCGCGGGCAGGTGGGCTGAGCGCAAGGGGCAACAGGCGGATATCATGACTACGGACATGCAGCGCGTCGTCGACGCCATCCGGGCTTTCGAGCGCGGCGAGATGGTCATCGTCACCGACGATGACGACCGGGAAAACGAGGGCGACCTGATCCTCGCCGCCGTCCATGCGACGCCGGAAAAGATGGCCTTCATCATCCGCCATACCTCCGGCATCGTCTGCACGCCGATGACCCGTGACGAGGCGCGGCGGTTCCGGCTCGACCCGATGGTTGCCGAGAACGACGCGCCGCACGGCACCGCCTTCACCGTCTCCGTCGATTTCCGGCACGGCACGACCACCGGCATTTCGGCCGAAGACCGGACGGCGACGGTCCGCGCGCTCGCCAATGGCAATACAGGCCCCGCCGATTTCGTGCGGCCCGGCCATATCTTCCCGCTGATCGCCAAGGAAGGCGGGGTGCTGATGCGCTCCGGCCATACCGAGGCGGCGGTCGATCTCTGCCGCCTTGCCGGCCTGCCGCCGGTCGGCGTGATCTCGGAACTCGTCAACGATGACGGCACGGTGAAGCGCGGTGCACAGGTCGCGGCCTTCGCGCAGGAGCACGGCTTTGCGACGGTTTCCGTCTCCGACCTCATCGCCTATCGCCAGCGGAGCGAAAGGCTGGTCGAGCGGGTCGCGGAATTCCCTATCGAGACGCGTTCCGGTCCGGCCCAGGCCATCGCCTACAAGACCGAGTGGGACGCGATGCAGCATCTCGCCATCGTCTTCGGCGATATCCGCAACGGCAAGGACGTGCCTGTCCGCCTGCATCTGGAGTCGGTCGCCGACGACGTGTTCGGCCAGAAGCGCGTGCTCGACAAGATCGTGGCGCGGATCGCCAGTGAGGGACGCGGCGTCGTGATCTATCTCCGCGAGGGCTCGGTCGGCGTCGCCCGGACCGGCGTGCGGCCGCGCGACACCATCCAGCCCGGCGACGACATCCATGAATCGGCGGCGCAGCGCGACGCGGAGTGGCGCGAGATCGGGCTGGGGGCGCAGATCCTGCGCGATCTCGGCGTGACCTCGATCCGCCTTCTTGCCGGCCGCGAGCGCCGCTATGTCGGCGTCGAGGGCTTCGGCATCGCGATCGAGGGAACCGAAATCCTCGACGGCTGATCAGGTCCCGTTCGTCTGGACGGACTTGCCGAGCTGGCCGCGCTCGAAGATGAGCACGACGACGAGCGCCATGGCGAGCGGCAGCAGCAGGTAGAAAATCCGGAAGACGATCAGCGCCGCGATGACGTCGGCGGGGGCCATCTCGTCGAGCGCGGTGACGAAGATGTATTCGAGCACGCCGAGCCCGCCCGGTGCATGCGAGATGAGCGCCGCCGAGAAGGACAGCACGAAGACACCGAGCACGACGAGGAAACCGGGATTGCCGGCCTCGGGCAGGGCGAAATAGATGATGCCCGCCGCAGCCATGACCTCGATCGGGCCGATGATGAGCTGCCGGGCGACGATTTCGGGCCGCGGATAGACGAGGCTGAAGCCGCCGATCTTCAGCGGTCGGAAATGCAGGAGCGAGCCGACCACATAGAAGGCAACGAAAAGGAGCATCACCACGCCGGCCACGACGATGAGGTGGGCGGGCACTTCGAGGACGCGCTCGAAAAGGGCCGGCTGCGACACGGCGAGGAGGCCGCCGAGGACCGTGACGCCGAGCGTGAAGGTGAGCGAGCAGAGGGCGATGAGCATGCCGATCTCGCCGGCGCTGAGGCCCTTCGACGAATAGGCGCGATAGCGCACCAGCGCGCCGGAGAAGACCGAGGCGCCGATATTATGGGCGAGCGCATAGGTCGTGAATGAGGTGATCGCCACGAAAGGCCAGGAAAGGATGCGGCCGAGATGACGGAGCGCGATCCGGTCATATTCGGCAAGCGCCGCATAGGCGAGCAGCGTGCAGCCGATGAGGGCGAGCCAATGGGCGGCGGGGATCGCGCCGATGCTCTCCGCGACCTGGGCAAGCGAAAGATTGCGGAGCTCCTGGACGAGGAGCCAGCCGGAAAAAACAACTGCGGCGAGGCCGATGACCGGCCATGCAATGTGACTGAGTTTCGACTTCATCTGCCCCGATTGTCGTGAAATGAGGGAGCCGCCCCCGCGCTCCAAAGGGAGCGTGCCACATCCTTTCCCGATGCGCGACCCTTAACGCACAAAGGTCGCAACCGCCTCGATCTCGGCCGAAAAGAGGAACTGATCGACCGGGAGGACGCGCTCCAGCCGGTAGCCGCCATCGATGAGGATGCGGGCATCACGGGCGAGCGTCGCCGGATTGCAGGAGACGGCCACGACCTTCCGCACGGTGGAGCGGGCGATGGTTTCGGCCTGGCTCTTCGCCCCGGCGGCGGGCGGATCGAAGACCACGGCGCCGAAGGCGTTGAGCTCGACTGCAGCCATCGGATTGTGGAAAAGGTCACGCTTGCGGACCGTCACCGGCTTCAGCCCGGTCATGTGCCGGCGGGCCTCCTCGACGGCCGCGAGGAGCGCCGCGTCGCCCTCGACGGCGGTCACCGGCGCCTTGCGGGCAAGCCGCAGCGAGAAGGTGCCGATGCCGGCAAAAAGATCGAGGACGGGCGTGGCGGTTCCGACATGGGCGAGGACGGCCTCGGCCATCACGGTTTCGGCCGGCGCGGCGGCCTGGAGGAAGCCGCCAGGAACGGGCGCGAGAAGGACATCGCCGGAGCGGATTTCCGGCCGGCGGTTGAGGATGATTTCCTGCCCGCCGGCGCTGATCCGGGCGATGTCGCCGGCCTCCGCAAGCTGCGCGAGCTTGCCGAGCGCCCGCGGGTCGAGCCGGCCTGCGGCCTCGAAGGCAATGTCGAGGCCGTTATCCGCCGCGACCACGACG
>Ga0164243_10013962_pt1 | contig 11242 bp, 13 predicted proteins | sample OricompcompostOP_FD_108781 | JGI IMG/M metagenome (GOLD analysis project Ga0164243, IMG submission 108781) | Organic Plus compost microbial communities from Emeryville, California, USA - Original compost - Organic plus compost (OP) | ecosystem: Engineered > Solid waste > Mixed feedstock >... | reverse complement strand
GGAGCGCGGGGGCGGGGACGGGGAGGGGAGGGTTAGTCGTTCAGGACTTGGGCCAGGCGGTCGCGGAAGCGGCGCTCGGAGTCGCTGACCACCTCACCGCCGAGCCCCAGCACACCGCCGCTGGAGGCCGCGCCGACCACCTGCTCGGCGATCTCCACGAGCCAGTGCCGGTACGCGCCGGCCTCGCCCTCGTCGACGCGGGCGGCGAGCAGGGCGGCGGCCTCCCGCGCCCGGTTGAGCACGTCGTCGATGAGCGCCTGCGGGTCGGTGGGGGAGATGACCGGCATCTCCTCCCCGGCCTCGGGGTCGCCGACCCGCGTGACGATCTCGCCGGCCACGGCGGCGACCAGCGGGCTCGCCGACTCCCGGCCGGCCGCGATGGTCTCCAGGCCGGCGGCGTTCTCCGCCATGGTGCGCCGCGTGCCGTCGGACTCGGCGGCGCTCGCCGCGGTCAGCACCGACTGCGGCAGCCCGACCAGCAGCCCCCACTCCTCGTCGGAGAACCCGAACCCGGTGTACGCCGGCTGTTCGATCACGGCAACGTCCCTTCCGCCTGTCCTGCTCGTGCGAAGTCGTGGGCGCGCGGCGCCCGGATCAGGCTAGTCCAGCGTCAACAACTCCTGTTCGGACACCACGCGTACGGACAGCGTCTTGTACCCCACCTCGTCGAAGAGAACCGTCATCCGGTCCTCGTCGTAGCTGAGCACCAGACCTGGCCCCCACTCGGGGTGGCGGACCTGGCTGTGCACCGGGAACGGCCCGATCGCGCCGTCGTCGGGGGTGCTGGTGCCCGCGTGGCAGTTGTCGCAGTGCCCGCAGACCGCGGTCATCTGCTCGCCGAAGTACGCCAGCAGGGCCTGCCCGCGGCAGCCGGTCGTCTCGGCGAAGGCGCGCATCATGTCGGTGCGGGAGCGGGTGACGGTCTGCTGGCGTTCCGCCTCGGCGAGGGCCGCCGCGGCGGCGTCCACCGGGGTCGGTGCGTAGCGGGGCGAGCCGACGCGCCCCTTAGACCGGGGCTCCGCGGCGCCGACCTGCTCCAGCAGCGACAGGTACTGCCCGAGCTTGCGCGGTCCGAGGCCGGTCAGCTCGCGGAGTTCCTTGCGGCTGCGGGCCCTCGCGCGCAGCAGCGCGGCGAGGTCGCGCAGCTCGGTGGTGTCGGGCAGTCCGGCGGTGAAGAAGCGCCGCAGGCCGACGTCCTCGGCCTGCCAGAGCAGCAGCACCCGCGCGGGCTGGCCGTCGCGTCCGGCGCGGCCGATCTCCTGGAAGTAGCTGTCGGGCGAGTCGGGCAGCGCCATGTGCACCACCCACGCGATGTTCGGTTTGTCGATGCCCATGCCGAACGCGGACGTCGCGACCATGATCGGCACCTGGTCGGCGAGGAACGCCTCGTGCAGCTCGCCGCGCGCCCCGGCCGGCATCCCGCCGTGGTAGTACCGGGACGGGAAGCCGGCGTCGGTGAGGCGGGCGGCGAGGTCCTCGGCCGCGCGGCGGGTCGGCACGTAGACGATGCCCGGCCGCTCGTCGGAGCGCAGGAGCGCCACCAGTCGCCGCCACCGGTAGTCCTCGGTGGGGCAGTGGGCGACCTCCAGGAAGAGGTTCGGCCGGTCCAGCCCGGAGACCACCACCTCGGGGTCGCGCAGCCGCAACCGGGACACGATGTCCTCGCGGACCGGCGGGGAGGCGGTGGCGGTCAGCGCCACCACGGGTGGCCGGCCGATCTCCTCGACGAGGTGGCCGAGCGCCAGGTAGTCGGGGCGGAAGTCGTGGCCCCACGCCGAGATGCAGTGCGCCTCGTCGACCGCCACGAGCGCCGGCTTCAGCGCCCGGACCTCGGCCATCCGCTCCGGGTTGCTGAGCTGCTCGGGCGTGATGAAGAGGAACTCCGCCCGGCCGGCGCGGATCTCCTCGATCGCCTCGCTCTGCTGCGCCGGGCTCTCGTGGGAGCTGATGCGAACCGCCCGCAGCTCCGGCCGCTGCCGCTCGTTGAGCGCCGCGATCTGGTCCTGCTGGAGGGCGAGCAGCGGGGAGACCACCACGGTCGGGCCGGGGATCAGGCTGGCGGGGATCTGGTAGATCGCCGACTTGCCGGCTCCGGTGGGGAGCACCACGAGGGCGTCGCGCCGCTTCATGACGGCGCGCATGGCGGCCAGTTGGTGGGGCCGCAGCGTGGTCCAGCCGAAGAGGCTGCGGGCCGCGCGGCGCAGGGTCGTCGACTGCCGGGTGAGTGTCATCGAGGGCCGGACGTACCCGAGCTGATCACCGGCGAAACCCGCCCCGGGACCGGGTGCGGGGCGGTCCCGGACACACCCGCCGGCCGTCCCCGCGCCCGGCCCGTCGACGTCAGCGGAAGCGGGGCAGGATCTCGCGCTCGTAGAGGTCGAACAGGCCCTGGTAGTGGGGGCCGGTGTTGGCCACGTAGACCTCGTCGAAGCCGGCCTTCGCGTACTGCTCGATCATCTCCACGTGCGCCTCGGCGCTGTTGCCGCAGACGAAGGACTCCTTCATCATCTCCGGCTTGACGAGCTGCGCCGCCTGCTCGAAGTGCCGGGGCGAGGGGAGCACCTGGGACAGCTCGCCGGGGACGCCGGAGTTCGGCCACTTCTCGTACGCGATCCGCATGCCCTCCTCCTCCGTGTCCGCGTACGCCGCCTTGAAGCCGGCCTGGCAGGGCTTGTCGCCGCCGCCACCCTCGCGGAACCGGCGGACCAGGTCGGCGTCCGGCATCGTGCTGATGTAGCCGTCGCCGAGGCGGGCGGCCAGGTCCACCGCCTTGGGTCCGAAGCCGGAGACGTAGACCGGCGGCGGGGTGTCGGGGAGCGTGTAGACGCGGGCGTGCTCGACGGTGTAGTGCCGGCCGTAGTGGTTGACGAAGCCGCCCCGCCACAGCTCGCGCATCACCTCGATGGCCTCCTCCAGCATCTGCAGCCGCACGTCGGCCTGTGGCCAGGCGTCGCCCAGGATGTGCTCGTTGAGCGCCTCGCCGCTGCCGACGCCGAGCACGAACCGCCCGGAGTGCAGCACCGCGCTGGTCGCCGCCGCCTGGGCGACGACCGCCGGGTGGATCCGGACGGTCGGGCAGGTGACGGCGGTGGTCACGGGCAGCCGGCAGACCTGGCTGAGCGCGCCGATGACCGACCAGACGAAGGGACTCTGGCCCTGGGCGTCCACCCAGGGGTGGTAGTGGTCGGAGATCCACAGCGCCTGGAAGCCGGCCCGCTCCGCGCCGCGCGCCTGCTCCAGCAGCTCGGCCGGGCTGTACTCCTCAGTGGACAGGAAGTATCCGATCTTCATGGTGCCCCCTCGTGACGTCACCGGGTCAACGAGGGAGCACCTACCCCGGCACGGGTGGCGGCAACCGCCGCCGACCCGCGCCGGCGGCGACCGGCGTCAGCGCCGGCGGAACATCGCCCGGATGGCCGCGAGCAGCAGAAGGCCGCCCACCACCACCCCGAGCAGGCGTACGCCGGGGACGTCGGCCGGGCTCGTCGCGTCGGCCAGCAGCGTGGGATCCATGCCCGCACTCTGCCGACCGCCGTCCCGCCCGGCAACTGTAAGGTTTCTTGACGATTTGATCGCCCGGGTGTGACCATGGCAGCACCGCCCGCCGGGGCGGGCCGCCGGACGGTGGGGAAGTGGGGGTACGGGGGCCGCATGAGCGAGCGAACCTTCGGGCACGGTGCGATCCGGGCCGTCGCCGGGCGACGGGGGGCGTCGGCATGAGGGCACCGGGCGGTCCGTTGGCCGCGCTCGCGGCCGCCGTCCTGCAACCCGGCTTCGTCGGCGTCACCCCACCGCCGTGGGTCTGCCGCTGGCTCGGCGAGGGCCTCGGGTCGGTGGTGCTGTTCGCCCGCAACGTGGTCGACCACGCGCAGGTCGCGGCGCTCACCGCCGCGCTGCGCGCGGAGCGTCCCGACGTCATCGTGGCGATCGACGAGGAGGCCGGGGACGTCACCCGCATCGAGTCGCGCCGCGGCAGCTCCCGCCCGGGCAACTTCGCCCTCGGCGCCGTGGACGACCCGGAGCTGACCGAGCGGGTCGCGCGTGACCTGGGGGCGGATCTCGCGAGCCTCGGCGTCACCCTCGACTACGCCCCGGACGCCGACGTGAACTCCAACCCCGCCAACCCGGTCATCGGCGTACGCGCCTTCGGCGCCGACCCGGCGCTGGTGGCCCGGCACACCGCCGCGTGGGTCCGCGGGCTCCAGGCCGGCGGTGTGGCCGCCTGCGCCAAGCACTTCCCCGGCCACGGGGACACCCGGGTCGACTCCCACCACGACCTGCCGCTGATCACCGGCGACCGGGACCGGCTGGACAGCGTCGAGCTGGCGCCGTTCCGCGCCGCGGTGGCCGCCGGCGCCCAGGCCGTGATGACCGGGCACCTGCTGGTGCCGGCGCTGGACCCGGAGCTGCCCGCCACGCTGAGCCCCCGGATCCTCGGCGGGCTGCTCCGCGACGAGCTGGGCTTCTCCGGCGTGGTCGTCACGGACGCGGTGGAGATGCGGGCGGTAGCCGACCGGTACGGGTTCGCCGGCGCGGCGGTCCGTGCCCTCGCGGCCGGCGCGGACGCGATCTGCATCGGCGGGGAGCGGGCCGGCGAGGAGGACGCCCGCGAGCTGCGGGACGCCATCGTGGCCGCGGTCGTCTCCGGCGAGCTGCCGGAGGAGCGGCTCGCCGAGGCCGCCAAGCGGGTCGGGCAACTGGCCGAGTGGACGGTCGCCGCCCGGTCCGGGGGTCCCGCCCGGCGGGGCCTGCCGGCCGACGCGTCGGAGGTCGGGCTGGCCGCCGCCCGGCGCGCGCTGCGGGTCACCGCGGCGCCCGGCGGCGCCGCCGCGCTGCCGCTGACCGTGCCCGCGTACGTGGTGGAGTTCGAGCCGCCGCGCAACATCGCGATCGGGGCGGAGACCCCCTGGGGCGTCGGCGCGCCGCTCGCCGAGATGCTGCCCGGCACCGCCACCCGCCGGTACGCCGAGGACGACGTCCCGGTCGACCCGACGGCCGGCGCCGACGGCCGGCCCGTGGTGCTCGTCGTCCGCGACCTGCACCGCCACCCGTGGATGCGGTCGGCCGTGACCCGGGCGCTGGCCGCGCGCCCGGACGCGGTGGTCGTGGAACTCGGGGTGCCGGAGCTGGTCACCGGCGCCGTGCACGTCGCCACCCACGGCGCCACGCGGGCCGCCGGGCGCGCCGCGGCCGAACTGCTCGCCGGCTGAGCGGCCGTCGGCTGAGCGGCCGTCCTCCGAGCGGCCGTCGGCTGAGCGGCCGTCCTCCGAGCGGCCGTCGGCGGTCGGGCTCCGCGGCGATCGGGCTCCGGTGGGCGGGCCCGCGTCAGGGCTCGTCGACGACCAGGGCGGCGTACTCCGGGTGGCGGTCGATGAAGGCGGACATGAACCGGCACCGCGGCACCACCGCGCCGCCCCGCTCCCGCACCTGGTCCAGCGTGCCGCGTACGAGCGCCGTGCCGACGCCCTTGCCCTGGAACCGGGGGTCCACCTCGGTGCGCGTGAAGACCAGCACCTCGCCCCGGGCCTCGTACGCGGTGAACCCCGCCAGCGCGTCGTCGACCAGGATCTCGAACCGGCGCTCGGCCGGGTTGTCCTCGACCAGGCTGCTCACCCGGCCATTGTCCCCCCGGCGGTGGCCAGCCGGTCGAGTTCGGCGAGCAACCGGTCCACCTCGTCGGCCGTGTTGTAGTGGTAGACGCTGGCCCGCACCGCGCCCCCGCTGTCCCGCAGCCCCATGGCCGTGAAGTACTCGTAGGCGTAGTAGTCGCCGGCCGAGAGGCAGAATCCGGCCGCGCCCAGGGCCGCCTGGGTCTGCGCCGGGGACAGCCCGGCGACCCGGAAGGAGACCGTCGGCCAGCGCCGCGCCGGGCGGCCGTAGACGGTGACGCCGGGCAGCGCGGCGAGCCCGGCGAGCAGCCGGTCCAGCAGCGCCTCCTCGTGCGCCTGGGCGGCCGCCAGTCCCGCCCGGACGCGGGCGCGCCGGTCGCCGGTGGCCGCCGGGTCCAGCCCGGCGAGGTGGTCGACGGCCGCGGCCACGCCGGCGAGCAGCGGGAAGCTCGGCGTGCCGTACTCGAAGCGTTCCGGCACCGCGTCCGAGGAGGGGATCAACTTCGCCGGGCGCAGCGTCGCCCACCGCCGCGGGTCGCCCACCATCGCCGCGAGGTGCGGCCCGGACCACTTGTACGCGCTGGTCACGAGCACGTCCGCGCCGAGCGTGGCCAGGTCCGTCGGCGCGTGCGGCACGGCGTGCACCCCGTCCACGCACACCAGCGCGCCGGCCGCGTGGGCGATCTTGGCGATGGCCGCCACGTCGGGGGCGGTGCCGATCGCGTTGCTGCCGGCGGTGACCGCCACCAGCCGGGTCCGCTCGGTGACCAGGTCGGCGTACTGGTCGACGGGCAGCTCACCGGTGTCCCGGTCGAACTCGGCCCAGCGCACCGTCGCGCCGGCCGCCTCGGCGGCCTGCACCCACGGGCGTACGTTCGCGTCGTGGTCGAGCCGGGAGAGGACCACCTCGTCGCCGGGCCGCCAGCCGGCGCCGAGCGTGCGCGCCAGCGTGTAGAGAAGGGCCGTGGCACTCGGACCGAGCACCACGCCCGCCGGATCGCCGCCGACCAGGTCGGCGACCGCCGCCCGGGCGTCCGCCACCAGCTCCAGCGCCCGCTGACCGGGCCGGTACGCGCTGCTGCGGTTGCTGACCGCGGTGCGCATCGCCCCGGCCACCGCGTCGATCACGGCCGCGGCGGTCTGGGTGCCTCCGGCACCGTCGAAGTGGACGAAACCCTCGGCCAGGGCGGGGTAGGCGGCACGGATCCGGTGGACGTCGAACGGCATGCCGCCGACCCTAGCCCGCGCCGTCGCCGGGCCCCCTGGCGGGCGGGCCGTACCCTTGGCGGGGTGACGAAGCGACCCGGTACCTTCCCGCTGACCCCCACCCGTCGCGCCGCCGGCGTGCTGGCCGGCCTGGCGCTCGGCGTCGCCCTGCTGGCCGGCTGCAGTTCCGAGGGCGCCGACACCGACTGCAGCATCGCCGGCTCCTGCACGATCACCTTCCAGCGCGGCGTCGACGCGAGCGCCAGCATCCTCGGCGTCGAGGCGAAGCTCGTCGGTGTGCAGGACGAGCAGGTGACCGTCGAGGTCGCCGGAGAGCAGGTCACGCTGCTCACCGGCCAGCAGGCCGCCGAGGTGGCCGGCTTCGCCGTGACGCTCGACAGCGTCACCGACCAGGAGATCAAGATCCGGGTGTCGCAGGGCGGCGGCAGCTGATCCGCCGCGGGAGGCGGCGGTCAGGTTTGACGATCAGCGCGGGCGGAGATTGTGGCCACCATGTCACTGACCCGTACCGCCGAAGCCACCGCCTCCCGTACGGCAGACAGCCGGTGGCTGGAAGTCCTCACCCGGGCCGGCTTCATCGGCTACGGGCTCGTCCATCTGCTGTTCGCCTGGCTGGCGCTGCAGATCGCGTTCGGGCGCTCCGCCGACGACGGCGACCAGTCCGGGGCGCTGCGTACCCTGGCCGCCCAGCCGCTCGGCAAGGTCCTCGTCGTCGCCACGGGCGTCGGTCTGCTGGCCATGGCGATCTGGCAGGCGCTGGAGGCGGCCGCCGGGCACCGCGCCGAACGCGGCCGGGAACGGACGTGGGAGCGCCTCGCCTCGCTCGGGCGCACCGTCGTCTACCTCTACTTCGCGTGGACCGCGTACAAGGTCTTCTCCGACGCGGGGTCCCACAGCGCGGACCAGCAGGAGGCCTTCACCGGGCGGGCGATGGAGTCCTCCGGTGGCCGGTGGCTCGTCGGCCTCGCCGGGCTGGTGCTCGCCGCGATCGGCGTCGGCCTCGTGGTGTACGGGCTGGTCAAGCGCTTCGAGAAGCACCTCAGGCTCGGGGAGATGAGCCACCGCACCCGCCGGCTGGCCCGCCGGCTCGGCGTCGCGGGCTACGCCGCCAAGGGCGTGGCGTACGCCATCGCCGGCGTGCTGGTGATCGTGGCCGCGGTGACGTACGACCCGGAGAAGGCCCGCGGGCTGGACGCCGCGCTGCACACGCTGCGGGAGCAGTCCTACGGCGGCCTCCTGCTGACCCTCGTGGCCCTCGGCATCGCCGCCTTCGGCGTCTTCTGCTTCCTCCAGTCCCGCTACCGCCGCGTCTGACACCGCCGGCGGCGCGGCACCATCGGTACCGGACATCCGTCGTGCCCGAGACCGAGGGAGAACCACGTGCAGAACTACCTCGAGACGGTCGCCGTCGTGCTCGTCGCGGCGGCGACCGCCCTGTTCGTCGCGGCGGTGGTGCACCGGGTGACCCGACGGCTGGGCCACCGGTCGCGGTTCATGACCGAGCTCACCGACCACGCCCACCGCCCGTTCCAGGTGGCCGCCACGGTGCTGGCGGTCCAGTTCGCCGTCCGCTTCACCACCGGCTACGCCGTCGGGACGGGGTGGCGGCAGGCGCTGCTGCACCTGCTCGTGCTCGCCGTCATCGCCAGCGCCGCCTGGCTGGTCGCCGCGCTGCTCGTGGTGGTCGAGGACACGGCGCTGGCCCGGTTCCGGGTCGACGTGCCCGACAACCGGCACGCCCGGCGGGTGCGGACCCAGGTGGTCATGCTGCGCCGGGTGACGATCGCGGTGATCGTGATCCTCACGCTCGGCGTGATGCTGATGACCTTCCCGAGCGTGCGCGGCATCGGTGCCGGCGTGCTGACCAGCGCCGGTGTCGTCGGTGTGGTCGCCGCGCTGGCGGCGCAGAGCCTGCTCGGCAACGTCTTCGCGGGGCTCCAGCTCGCCTTCAGCGACGCGGTGCGGCTCGACGACGTGGTGGTCGTCGAGGGGGAGTGGGGCCGGATCGAGGAGTTGACCCTCAGCTACGTGGTGGTGCAGATCTGGGACGACCGCCGGCTGATCCTCCCGACGTCGTACTTCACCAGCACACCGTTCCAGAACTGGACCCGCACCGAGGCCGCGGTGCTCGGCACCGCCGAGTTCGACGTGGACTGGGCGGTCCCGGTGCAGGCCATGCGGGAGGAGCTGCGCCGACTGGTGGAGAGCACCGACCTGTGGGACGGCCGCGTCTGCGTGCTCCAGGTGACCGACGCGACCGGCGGCACGGTGCGCATCCGCGCGCTGGTCAGCGCGGCCGACGCCGGCAGCCTGTGGGACCTGCGTTGCCTCGTACGCGAACACCTGGTCGCCTGGGTGCGGGACCGGCACCCCACCTCGATGCCCCGGGTGCGCACCGAGCTGGGCGACGCGCGCAGCGACCTGCCCTGGCAGTGGGTGCGGCCGCGCCGGCCCGAGCGCCGGCTGGCCGAGGGGGAGGTGCCCGACGACGCGCGGCTCTTCGGCGGCAGCGACGACGGCGACGCGCGCAGCGAGGCGTTCGTCGGCCCCGACGAGCCGGCCGAGTCCCGCCGCTGACCGGCCGGCTGCCCCGCGCGGCGCCGGATCGGACGTGCAGACGACGCCGCCCCCGACCGTGGTGGTCGGGGGCGGCGTGTGGAGTGCCGGTGTGCAGGTCGCCTCTCGGCGAGTGGCGCGACGCGGCTCCAGCCGAACGGTATTCCGCGAAGGCGTTTGTAGGTGAGGCCCGGGGACACTGGACACACCGGCACCCCCCACAACGTACCCGCCCCGGCCGGTGTTCCCACCCCCGAATCCTCCGCGTCGATCATGAGGTTGGCGGGGCGGGTTGCCCGGTTCGTCCCCGCCAACCTCATGATCACGTGGGTCGGGCCGCGTCCTGCCCGTGGGGCGCGGCGTTCTTCGTGTCGGGGCGTACGTGCGGCGTCCGCTGCGAGGAGTCGCCCGATCCGGGAGGTTTGACCCGGCCGTTGCGGGGGACGTGCTGCCGGACGTGTCGTCGCGGTCCGGCGGCCCCCCGCGCAGGATTGGCGAGCGGCGACTCCGGGCATACAGCGCGGTGATGATGAAAGGAGGACAGCATGGCTGACCTGGCGAACGCCCGCACATCCCGCAACGGGAGCGAGCCCTCCACCGCCGAGCTGGTGCAGCGGGCCACCGAGCAGATCTCCCGCCTGGTGCGGGACGAGCTGGCGCTGGCCCGGGCGGAGTTGACCCAGAAGGGCAAGCACGCCGGCATCGGCATCGGCCTGTTCGGCGGCGGCGGGGCGCTGGCGTTCTACGGCCTCGGGGCCCTCGTCGTCACCGCCGTGCTGCTGCTGGACCTGGTGCTGCCGGCCTGGGCCGCCGCGCTGATCATCGCGGTCGGCCTGTTCCTGCTCGCCGGGATCCTGGCCCTGATCGGCAAGCAGCAGGTCAGCCGCGCGGTCCCGCCGGTACCGGCGGCGACGGTCCGCAGCGTACGGGCGGACATGGACGTCCTCTCCGCCGCCGTGAAGGACAGGGGACGGTCATGACGGGCAACGGGCGCGTCGACACCGAGGCGCTGCGCGAGGAGATCCGGCGGACCCGGGTCGAACTGGGCGAGACGATGGAGGCGCTGGCCGCCAAGGCCGACGTCAAGGCCCGGCTGAAGGAGTCGGCCGACCAGGCGCGGCAGCGGATGCGGGAGCGGGCCGGGCAGACCGTGGCCCGGATGCGGGGGCAGGCGGCCCGCACCGCCGGGGACGCCCGCACACAGGCACAACGCAAGGGCGAACAGGTACGGCGCAACCCGGCGCCGTGGGCGGTCGTCGCGGCCGGCGCGGTGGCCACCGTCGTCGTGCTGCTGGTCCTCCGAGGGAGGCGTAGGTGAGCAGGGGCATCGGCAAGGCGGCCTACAAACCGGTGGGCGTGCTGCTCGGTATCGCCGCCGGCACGGTCGCGGGGATGATCTTCCGGCAGGTCTGGAAGGTCACCGCGGGCGACGGCGAGGCGCCGAGCGCCACCGACGAGGACCGCCACTGGGGCGAGATCCTCGCGGCCGCGGCGTTGCAGGGCGCCATCTTCGCGGTCGTACGCGCGGCGGTCGACCGCGGCGGCGCGATGGGCGTACGGCGGCTCACCGGCCGGTGGCCGGAGTGACCGCTGGCGGCGTGCGAGGCCCCCTCTCCGTATCGACGGGGAGGGGGCCTTTCGCACGGCGGTAAGCGCCCACCCAGCGGATCTCGGGCATCCGTCAGGTCACATGTCGGAGAATTTCGTCGGGTAGACTGTGCAGAGTTTTTGCGTACGTGGTTTGCTGATCCCCGCTGTTGAGAGATGGCGTGGGTTGAGAGAAGTCTCCTTCACCGGGGGCCGCCTCAGGCGCCGCTGCTCGAAAACGGCCAACCGGCCGCACGGCGTGC